>Ga0114919_10004611_pt1 | contig 11051 bp, 10 predicted proteins | sample BlataG_FD_88682 | JGI IMG/M metagenome (GOLD analysis project Ga0114919, IMG submission 88682) | Deep subsurface microbial communities from Black Sea to uncover new lineages of life (NeLLi) - Black_00105 metaG | ecosystem: Environmental > Aquatic > Marine > Oceanic > Sediment | place: Atlantic...
CTAAATGACAGACACTGGAAATGCCAATTCGCAGAGTTTTGTACTATCATTAAGTATTGCTGGGTAACAAGATCAGTTGTCTTGAACCAACACGCCATAGTAAGAGGCACTCCAGTAACAGGACACCCTGTAGTATCTATAAGGTATTGATATGTCGCACCAACAAATGATCTTGACATTATGTTTCTCTTATTTCTATCATATGTAATTCTGCATCCCCAGTTGCATCATCACTAACTGCATCTCTATTGATCTTCATTCTGAACTTCTCGCCAACAGCAATACTGTCCATATCTCCCCCATTTGTAAAGGGAATACTTACAATATCAACAAGCCCTGATGTGTCAGGAACAGTCGTATCATCCACACTGTTTGCTGCTGCAAAACTATCGCCATCCGTATCAAGTACTTCGCCAACACGTTCAAATGCTACATCCCAATCAATGGTAAGGGCAATAGCAGTTTGCATTGAATAGTGAATATAGACTGTAATTCCTGTAGCACCAGAATAGTTCTGTGGCATTATCGCAGAAAATACAGCATATTCATTAGTAGTAGGATCGAAGTCCAATACCGGATGTTGATTACGAATATCAAGTGTGGCATAGTTAGCCAGTGTTGGTTCATTATTATATGGATGAAAGATTAAAAGTGTATCTCCGCTAGCCATAATTACCTCCTTAATTAAACTATTTGTATTTTAGGACCGAATGGTTCACATCAAATTGAACAGCCATATTTAACTCGCTATAATTGTTACGGTCAAATCTTCTCCGGGAAGAGTTGAACCAATTTGATCGACATCTATTTGAAGATAACTCATACTTGCCCAAGCATCAACATCAATGGTAGTTGTGCTTCCATCGAAAGCGGTAGCCGCAATTTGAGGTCGGTGTGCTTGATTTGTAAAGATAGTGACACCGTCTTTATGAACATCAACAATTACAGCTGCACCTGTGGGAGCAGTATTAACAGCAAGATAAACTTCACTTATCGTTAGAGTATCTCCGGTCAGATTGGTAATGCGAATAGGATTTGGATCTACAGTCAGCTCACCCGAAACAGTAAAGGTATAAAATCGCCACCCGCCAGCACTGAACGGACCAATTACTGTGCCATCATCCTGGACAATATACAACCCATCTGTTTTTACATAAAGATAAACATAGCCAGCAGACGGATTAGCCGGATCAGCTCCCTGTTCTTGAAGGCGCACTCTTTCTATGACAGCAGTTGTATCAATTCGTTTATTTGCCATAATATTTCCTCATTCAGAAAACAGTGCATCATTATTTGAATCGTGTAATTTATTTAGATTGGTATCAAGCAATTGATACAGAATTTCAACATCGGGAGCAAGCGCAATTTGCAGGATGTAGTAATCAGTAGGTACTCCGCCTATTGTGTTTAGGTTATAACCATTGTAGGTTTTTGCTTTCTTTAAGGTGCGGTATGATGCAGAGCTTGCAACCGATCCAATTGCAGTACCGCTTGAGTTTACAAGCCATAAACCTTCCTGATTATTTGCTTGCAGATTGGCAGGATCAATCAACACGCCATCATTCAAAGAGATTAGTGTCAGCAGCATTGTATTGTCTACCGTAGTAGTAATAGCAGGAACAGAGATTACTGCACCACTACCATTACTGGTTTGTTTTACATTTACAGGGTCATCAGGATCGACACCAATAAAGCGAATGATTGCTCCAATAGCATCTTGTAAGCCGGATAGATTCCATGTGTAAGAGGCAGGTTCACCTCCCGGCGATAGTCTAAAATCAGCATAGGATTTAGCAGTACCGCCAATCCAATCTTCGTTAGTCCAGCCTACTGGCAGGGTAAGTACGGGGTTATCATCAGTTGAAATTAGTGCAAACAACATATCGCCTGATTGTGTGTTGGGAGGTACAGGCAAAGTAAGAGCAATTGTGTTTATTTCGATCACAGGAGGAGCAGGAGGGATGATTGTAATTATCTCTCCCGCTATCAGGTGTTCTAAGTAAACAGCAGATAAGCCAATACCTATCCCAGACATTACCTAAGCCCTCTTATCTCACCAGCGCTTGTTCCCGTATCAAATACCCGTATGACCCGCAAGGGATGAATAATTCCGGCAGAGAGATCACCAAAGGTTACTTCTGAACCATCAATCATCCGTACATGCAGGTTTCCTAAAGTACCAACATAGATACCGCGTGTTTTAGATTCCAAATCATTTGCATCATCTGGAATGATATTGAAGGCATGATCAGCAGGAGCGGTTAGATTTATTACTTCAATAGGCATTTTTCACCTCGTGTGAAATTACTTAGATATATAATCAAGAAAATTATTGCGGTTACAAGAACAGGTAAAGATGCGCCAAGTATCCAGCAGATAGTATAGCAACCATATGGTTCTATCTCGATTGGCTCATTGTTTCCAGCCATGCTTGCCCTCCAGCGATCGCAAGCCAGTAAAGGATGAAATAATCAGGTCTAAAAATAATCACGATAAGAAGCGAAACCCACATCCCGACACAGTAAGGGCAGTTCAATAATTCAGCGAGTGACCAATAAAGTCCATATTCTTTAGTTACTCTTTTGCCAATTCCAAGGCGTACCCTCTTCATCAATCCGAATGGTGCATCATCGAAAGCAATAAACTGTGCCACTCGGTAGCAGGCAAATATCGCCAGTATTAGGAATAAAAGGTTATCTGCCTTCAAGATATTTCCTTATATCAGTTACTGTAATCTTTCTATCAATACCAGAACCAGATATGTGAACAAGAACATCATTATTAATATTGCATTCCTTGACAATCTTTTCTGCAGCAGTACTCAATACAACCGTACTGGTATTGTAAACTTCTGCTAAAGCTTCAGGCGGTTCTAATTCTTCTTCTGGTTTTATCTCTACAACATCAAACGCTGTTGTTTCAGCTATTGAAGGTTTAGCAGGTGTAACTTTAGCAAGTTTGAAAACAGGTTTACCATTTTCCCTGATTTCAAGAAAGCCTGGTTTATTCATTCTGAATGTTTCCAGATCAGCAGGATCCACATTTCCAAGTTTCTTCTTTAATCCAAATTCATACTTGATCCCTGTCATAACTCCATACCAGGATTGTGTTCCCTGACTGCCTCCTACATATTCTAATAAGGTCATTCCGTTTACTCCTTGTATAATTACCTCAGTGGGCAATGATGAAGCTTTTATTACTGCTTTTGGCGTCGCTCTATTTCCACAACACATATCTGGTCTTTCTCCTGCGTAGATTCTTGGGTATAGTTTATTCAGCTGCTCAAGAAAGAATTCTCTCCATTTGGGCGTGGTATTCGTTAGTGTTCTATTTTGATTCTCTCTGCGATACAGATACATCGCTTTCTTGATATGTACTCCGCAGTATCCGTTTATTCCCAGAGCAACGTTCATCGCCCAATCTTCTCTCCCGTACTTCATTGCTTCGGGATATCCTCCAACTACTTCCCAGGCATATTTCTTGAATAGTATTCCACAGTGCATCTGGTTTTTATGTATTAGCTTATTGAAGCTGTACTCCTGCATTGAGATACTTTTGGTTCTCTCTTTACCAGAGAATAATTGGCAATCATCATAAATAACCGCATCAGTATTCTTCTCAATCTCAGCCAGCATGATTTCTAATCGTTCACTTTCCATCATGTCATCACCGCACATTACAGTGATATATTTTCCGCAAGCTTCTCGAATGCCTGAATTATTAGCTGCCGATGTGCCTCCGTTTACCTCTCTTTGAATAAATTTGATACCTTTCCAATCATCAGCCAGTGAAGCGCCTATCTTTCTACTTGTAATTTCGGTACTGGCATCATCAACAATAATGATTTCAAACCCTTGAAAGGTCTGACCCGGCATATGACCGAGAGATGTATCACCTCCAATGAGAGAATTTACTGCATCTTGAAGATATTTCCCATGATTGAAGCTTGGCACAATTACGCTGATTATTGGAGGAGTACGAACTAACTTTGATTTCAAGTCAGGTCTTTTATTCAAAACGGTAACTGTACTTTCTCCATAAGCGCCTCGACCTTTGAGATGAACCCAACCCGGAATTGTTTTCAGAGGGAGTATTTTGAACCCTTTTCTGGCTGCACGACATTGCCAGTCAGCGGTTGATCCCCAGTGGGGAAAGTGTCCGTCATCCAACAATCCCGTTTTGGTTATTGCATCTCTGCGCATGAACATGAACGAGCCTCTAATATAGCCAGTCTGCCATGCGGGATGATCTCCGAGTATCCGTTCACCAATCATTGCGTAGGTTTCTCGCTTATCAGCAATCAGGTCAAGCCATTGTTTCCCAGCAATACTCACGTCTTGATTGAGAACCAATACATCGGTATCACATGCGCTTATTCCGGCATTTACTGCACCGGAGAAATAGCCTTTTTTGTTAAGGTTCAATTGTTGCGCCCCATGAAGATTTATAAGGGGTCTTGTACTCAAATCATCCACTACGATTGTGGGTAAATTCAAGTTTGAAAGTTCTTTGAGTAACTTATCTGCAATTCTTCGATTTCCGTTATAAAACGGAATGACTACGATAAGTTCCATGCTCCCTCTTTATACTCCTCAGGTAGGGCGAGAGAAAGGAGAGAACTCTCACCCTACCTTTAGCAGGAGCGACGAAGATGGTTACGGGCAGACATCCACCGAGAAGGAAGTTTCGGGATAGAAACTTGTCTCAGTAGGATCAGGGCTCATAAAGCCACCCGGGGTTGTGCATTTTACATCCTGGAAGCGTATCTGCAGGAAAGGTGCTCGGCAGAATAAGCGTGGATGCATCCAAAGTTTCAGCGTGGTGCACTCGTTCTCGGTATCAACTTTGCCGAGTATACGCCCACCATCAGTTGAGAAGTATCCATGAGTGGCATACTGTCCGGCAGCTGCGCCAGCAGAAAGGTGTTCGCCTTCCCACAAGCGGATTGCGCCAACAGCACCAGTCAGGAAATAGATATCTCCTGTGGTTGGTCCCTTGATGAGATCCCAATCGAATCCAAGGATAGGAATGAGTTGACCGTCAAGAGTGATTTGACCATGACCGAACAGACCGCCCAGCAGTCCATTGCGGAAAGCACGAGCTTCGTAAGATTGCAGAGCAACCTCGTTATACTGCGATCCATCACACACTGACCAGCAGGTGTAGTGGTCGAGCAGGCAGTCAATCATGCTGAATGGCAGGACAATGATCATGTCGCCAGTATTGATACCTTGGGGTGCAAGGAAAGGTGCCCAACTAATACGCTGTTTTGCCCGGCGATAACCAGCCAGTAAAACATCGACAAAGTTGAACGTGGCGGCAACCGGATTGCCATTCCACGTTATACCAGCACCACCGGACATAGGATTGCCGTTCCAGTCGATGATCATGCTGTCCAGCATAGAACACTCGTATCCCGTCTTTACCCAGCGCTCCAGTCCATCGAACTGACCTGCGGTTGTGGCATTGCCGGATACAACGTGCTTATTGATATCAGTAATTAGCTGATCCATTGCGAAGGTCATGTCCCATTCTTGCTCAGAACCGATGACCGTTCCATCAAGTCTGCGGCGAGGTGAAGTCGCACAGTACTTGGTTGGTTTCATGATTTCACGAACCGGTCCCATGCGACCGTAACGACCAAAATCTTCTACGGTCAGTTTGCAGAACCCGGTCTCGATACCGTTAGGATCTGCGCAGGGGTCTGAGATATATCCGCCAGTTGGTGAACCTTGTGTATATTCAGGGCGATTGAAGCTGACAAACTCTACCGTGCGGTAGCACTCATCAGAAACATTGAAGCCCATCCAATCTAACAGTGGCAGGCGGCCACCGTAGCTGAGGCGTAGAATATCATCCGTGCAGGCATCGAAAAAGTTACAACACCCAAAGGGAGTGACAACGTCGCTCAGTGACATCGTGCGAGAAGTTCGCCCGATATTTTGATCGCCGCGCATTAAAGCAAGCAGTTGAGCTGCCGCTTGTAAGTCGGCATTAGAAGTAGGCATTAAAGGCATTATCGTTCCTCCAAAAGTAAAATTCTGATTGATGGATTAGTATTTCGGCACGTTTTCAAGTATCTTTGCGACTTTCGTGTCGATTTCGGTCTGATAATCAACTTCATTATCAGGTGTCTCATCTTTGTCTTTACGAGCACGATAAGTCAGGCTGATTTTCGAACGAGCCTTTTCTCCAACCTCCTGTGACCATTCCTCCTGCTTCTCAGCCTCGGAACGCTCAACATCTTCCAGGCGAGCTGTCAGGTCAGCTATGGTTTTATCCTTCTCTGATAATTGATCAGATAAGTTTTCAACCTGTCCGGCTAAATTGACAAGCAGGGTTGGAGTTTCGAGTAAAGCTTGAATGCGGGCATCATCAAAGATAGCTGCACGCAATATCGGCAGTGATGCCTCATCAAGCTCTAACTCAGTCACGACCTCATTTCCACCTTCAGTTTCTACTGGAACTTCATCCTCAACGGCCTCAACGGGCTCAACGGGCGTTTCCATCTCAGGTTCAACTTCTGGTTCTTCTGATGTACGTGCGACAAAATTATCGCCTTCGATTTGGCGGTTTGTCGGGTCAACTGTTCTATCGAGAAAAGCTCTCGCCTTCTCTTCATCATCACCGAACAGTTTTTTGAAAGCAGCAAATTCGCGGTCATTCATTCGAGTAACCTCCTCTAGGTTGGTTTGACTGGTAAATAGTGCGGCTGCATCTTTCTCTGGTAAAGTGGATATTGCTCGTAATACACCCGAATTATATACGGGTATTTCTACCCCATCCATGACTTCTACTAATTCAGGATTTTCGGCAGTTATGAATTCAATACTGTCGCCCCAGTATTCAGGGTCTTTATTTCGAGCTGCTATTTCTAATTCAGCAAGCTCATTGTCTTCATCGTACAGTCCGGATGTGATCAGGAGATAGCCTTCCCGAGCTATGTAATCAGCTTGTCCTGTACGGAATTGCTCTCCAAGATGAAAGAAGTCTCTATATGGATATTCCGCTCCAGCATCGATTGCGTGTATAAAGCTGTTCATTAACTCCCTGCTGTCAATAGCTCCAACCCGGTTCAAAACTGCTGAGCAGGAAATTGAAACCCAGCGCCAACGCCCATTATCCTGGCGCATAATTTGGGTATACTCTTTATTCTTATTTTCGATTATCTCGCGGATTTGTTCGTGTTCCAATCCTGAGCGCGGAGTGAAGTCAATAACTACTTCTTCCCACTCTTCATCAAGATTAGCTTCCTGACCTTCAAGAGTGATGCCGGCTTTGAATAGTTTTCCATTATCTGCAATGACTGTGAATAATTTACCATCATTGACATAGAAGCCATTGATATAAGCCATTGGTGATCGCTCATAAACATCATCATATAATCCATACAGCAAATCATCAAGGCTCATTGCTCTTTTTTCGGTACTAGAGAAGAAGTCTTTCAGCATGGTATAAAATTTATCCAATTTATTTGGCATTTTAGATTCCTTTACAACTCCATTTGCAGCTTTGAAAGCTTGAGATTCACAATCATCTCCATCATCAGACTCACAGCTTTCAAAGGTATCATTCCAGACAGCAACCCACTTTTCTCGATCTGCTTCGGGCAATTCCTGAATATAATCAGGCAGTTTATCATCGTCAGGTCCGGAATACGGCATGTGATTTATCCCTGGTATTCATGAATACCAACAAAGAAATTAGCGGTCACTGCATTTTGACCATCAACCCAATGGCGAACCCACACTTTAGTTCCGGCATTAATACGGGGCATAAGCACAGTAACAGGAGTTTGCTTGCCACCCTTTTCTGGTGCAAATTGGATTTCTGTAAAATCACCTGCTGCAAATCCGGTATTGCCAGCAGCACCCCAGGCAATTTGTAATTTGTGAATGGTTTTATCAGCTAAGGCAGCAACATCAGTAATTAATATACGGTGAATATCAGCTTTAACCATATCAGTAACGATAGGCAGATCATCTGGTCCGAATATTTGTATCCATGCTCCATAGGTATCATTACCAGCAGTGGATACATAAGGGTTCATTTCATCAGCACCCGCACCTGTAATTGCGGATACCTGATCTTCACCATCGGGTGTGGCATCTTTCCCACACCATCTTTCACGATTATGAAAGTGCTTCTCAATTTCGTGTACTCGATAAGCAAGAGAGTTATATGTCCCGAGCAATCCGAGTGTGGCAGCATCCTCAATTTTGAGAGTAGTATTTTCAAGTGCCGTATGATCTACACCTAATGCAACATGCTCATCCTGTAATTCTTCATGTTCGGCAGATGCATCTTCGTAAGGAGGTCGTCCAAAGGTTTTAGATGTCATATCTTTAAACAAATACGCCGCCCCATTCCATAAGGAACTGAGACGGCGCACGACTGCAAGAGTTCACGGCCTGGCTACGGAAACATCATAGCACATTTGAACGAAGATTGTCAAGTATCCAATTTATTCGCTAAAGCATCCAAAGGTATTTCCACATAGCGAGTTCCACGACAGGATGATCGTAATCTATCCTGATCACAGAATTGAATACACACCTTATGCTGCCGAATGACTATACGAAAGGCAATAATTCCATCAATTCGTACCAATCCATCAGCACCTATTTCGAGCATTTCGGCATTAGGATCATATTTGGGACTATTGGTATTATCCTTCATACTCTTCCCCGGTTGTACTGTTCCGGTAAGATTTATAGCAGTGACAGTTAGTAAGGCATATTGTTTTTCCATCACCAGGCATTGAGAAATAGCCTATTTCCTGATAGCTCTGTGATTGATTATCAAGGCAGTCTTCACAGTTGTTTCCGGAAGTGACATGCCATGCTTCTTCATCAGCTCCCCACTGCTTGACTGTCTTGGCTCTTGCCCTTTCATAAGTCTCACGAGCTGAATTGGAATACATCGTTGAACGATTAGCTACTTGAGCAGCTGAGAGATCACCTCTAAGAAGGCTTGAAGAATATTCATCCAGAAATTTATACTGTTCGGTTAGACTGCCTCCTATACTTCCCCAATCTCTCTTTGTCATTTGCTCATAGCCACCTTTCCCAAGCATGTATTGGCGTATATACTCTGCTTTCAATTCTTCTTTCATCATTGATTTGAATTGCGCACGGGTAATATCTCCGTTTACCAGTTTTTCGCTAATAGTTGATACATAATCAGCACTGAGATTAATACTCTTGGTCAGCATTGATCGCATTTGAGAATGGGAGAATAGATTACCAGCACTATCAACATACCGGTAAGTATCTTTATTCCAATACCAGTAGGTATCTTCTTTGCGGAACAGCATTTGAAGTCTGGTTCTGGCAGGAGGTGGCTCCTGTCCTAATAGCAAAGATTCAAACTGAGTACCTAATCTATTTTTCCCCTCCTCGATCGCCAGCTCAACATTATCAGTAGAAATATAAAAATCATCAGACTGGTACAGGTTAGTTCGTGATAAAGCATAATAGACCCTTTTAGGTTTCATCAGTGCCCTTCCGCTGTCAGCCAGCGTATGAGTTTTGTTTTCGGGATAACTGTACCGAACAATAGGTTCATCAGGGAACACTTCGGCAGCCCGGCGAATACGAGGATGTGAAAGTAATTCCTGTCTCTTTCTTTCCTCTTCTTCAGGATTACCTTTCTGAACAGCCTCCTCATCAGTATCTTCAACCTCGACTTTACTTTCTATATTTTCTACATCTATTTCTTCGGTATCCTCAATCTCGATATCCTCATCATCTTCTGTCCATTCGTAAGGAATGAGCCCTCGTTCAGCAAACAGTAATCTAGCTTCTGATGTGGTAATGAATGGAGACATTTGGGAGATTAATCCAGCTTGAGCAGATTCAACTTGTGCCTGGATCATTTCACCTTGATCATCTCTTTCATCGAAATTGTATTCAAGCGTAGGAGGGAGTTCCAGTTGGAGCATTTCCTGATAAGAGAAGGAAAAATCTAATTTACCCTTTACCGTAGCTTTCTCATGCTGGACTTCCATTTCAGTACCACGTCCCAACGCACCGAACTGCACAGGATAGAATTCGCTAGGATCGTATCCGAAGCAAAGAGCATAGCCGTACATGAGCAGATTGGTGAATGCCTGGAGGTCTAACCCCTCGGGCATATTCGACAGAGCCACTAACTTGGCGTCTATCTGTTCCATTGACCCACCGGCAATAACGCCTACCGATTTGAAATACTCAAATCCCTGCCCCTCCATTCTAGCTGTCCTCATCTTCATCGCATCGAGCCATTGCTCTTCATCAATACCTTGAAGTAGTAACAACCCTCTCGGAGCTTTAGCTCCAAGCTGCTCACGGTCATGCTCATAGATTGCCACCATTAGCTTGGTTAATTCAATACATCGGCTCAGGGCGCAGTAGCCTAATCCGTTGTACATTTCATTGATGTTAGGCAGTGATGTGGTTCGGAAGAAATCAAGTGGCTCCCATTCTTGCGGTTTGCCATTCTCAGGGGTATATTCCAGTGGAAAGCTCACCTTTCCAGTTAATTTAAACCGGGTAGGATCTACATGATAAAGAGCTCTTAATGGACCGTTCTTACCCTCTTTGCCCAATTCAACTATTGTGCCAATATCAGTTGTATAGAAACTCATGGACGCTGCCGAAAGTCCAAATCTCCATCCTTCCAGATTGGGGGCAGCTCCGTAAGTGTGAAGTATTTCGATATATTTCTTTACCTGATTTTTACCTCCGGTCAGTGTCCAACCTCTATTCTTATCGATACTCACCACGCTGTTTATTACTCCGGCAAGATGAGGTTCCAGTTTCCAAACATCAGAAAGCCATGTATCACGTAACCGTGAATCAGACGCATAGGGAGGTTCATTCTCAATATTGTTGTTGACCCAATTCATGATCGACATGTAGAATTCGGTCGGTTTTGTATCTCTCGAAAATCTTGGTTGCTTACTATCCGTAGCCATTATTCCTCCATTCCCAGGGACCAGCCTGTCTTAGTCAGCCTCTTGAACGCACCAGAAGTTGCATCAGCTTGATCCCAGAAAGCATTGTTTGGGA
>Ga0114919_10004613_pt1 | contig 11049 bp, 8 predicted proteins | sample BlataG_FD_88682 | JGI IMG/M metagenome (GOLD analysis project Ga0114919, IMG submission 88682) | Deep subsurface microbial communities from Black Sea to uncover new lineages of life (NeLLi) - Black_00105 metaG | ecosystem: Environmental > Aquatic > Marine > Oceanic > Sediment | place: Atlantic...
AGGAAAGGCCGCATCGCCGCAGTCACCAACTATCGCGATCCAGCATCAATAAAAGAGGGCGCTCCTTCGCGGGGCGGGCTTGTGAGGGACTTTCTTTTTGGACAGGAAGGCCCGTTGGAATACCTTGATAAACTGGACAGGGAGGCAGAGAAGTACAACGGGTTTAGTCTTATTATCGGAGATCAAGGGCAATTGTACTGGTACTCGAACCGGGGTCACGGAGTCCAGTCGCTGCCACCCGGCATACATGGCCTGAGCAACCACCTGCTCGATACCCCATGGCCAAAGGTTGCCAAGTCCAGAGATGCCTTGGCACACCTCCTTTCGGAGCAGGAAAACCCTTCTCTGGAAGAGCTATTTCGTATCCTCACGGATCACACTATTGCTGATGATGAACATCTTCCTGATACTGGCGTTGGTCTTGAGTGGGAGCGCATCCTTTCGCCCATCTTTATTGTGAGCCCAACGTATGGCACCCGATCTTCCACGGTGCTGTTCTTAGATGTGCAGGATCGTGTGACCTTTGTTGAAAAGACCTTTAATTCAGATCCGGATCATGCCACATCTGTAAGGTATGAATTTAGAGTTGTGCCTTGACTTGTTCTTTCCCAACCTTCAAAGGCCAAGATCCCAGTAACGGCTTGGTCCGCACCCTTGTTTTTTCTTCTACAAATCCTAAATGTGAATGGTTTCTGGAAATCTATCTCGAAATCTATTCTAATGCAATCAGGGGCAATGCTCCGGGCACCATCTCAATAACAACAGGCAGTTGGCCCGGTTGCTCACCATCCACATCCAAGAGGGCCCGCTGATCAGAATATGCTTCGACCCTCTTGCCAACAAGGGTAGTTACCTTCTCGACCTGGTAGATCTTTCCGTTGTAAAGGTTTGGCAGGTTCAAAAAGACCTTGCTCAAGGTAAGATCTCCAAGCACCGTCACATGGAAAAGGCCATCGTCCACGCTCGCGTCAGGGGCAACCCACATGCCCCCACCATGATACTGCCCATTTGCGACAACCACATTCCAGATCATAACTTCCTGGTCAAAGCTATCATCCACCCTAAGGTGTATTCGTTTTTTGTCATAAATCAGAAGGGAGATCAGTGTGGCCCACATGAATGAAACAAAACCACCGAACGCCTTGGTGGTTCTGTTTACTCGTTCGTCTACCTCGCCTCCCAGGCCAAAGCTCGTAACATTATGAAAATATCGGTAAGCCGAATTACCGTTATGATCCCTGTATTGAAGCCGTCCCAGATCAATAGGCCGGACATGGCGGTCTCTGATCAAATCCAATGCCCTGTTTACGTCCCTCGGTATGGGGACTGTTTTTATCAAGTCACATCCGGTACCCATGGGAATGAACCCGAGTAGTGCATCCGGCCGAATGGGGCCATCTTCACCCATAAAACCATTCACAACCTCATTGAGTGTTCCATCTCCTCCTATACAAATAACCACCTCAGCGCCTTCAATGAGAGCCTGACGGGCGAGCCCCGTAGCGTCTTCCGGTCCGGCGGTGAGCTGGGCTTGAAATGGCCCTAACCGGTCCCTTGCCAGGGCCTCGATTCGGGGCCACTCTTTGCTGGCAGAGCCCATTGCTGCATTGGGGTTAACAATAAACGCAATTTTTTTTGAGGCCACAATTGTTCCCTGAATAATCTCTCGGTAATCATAACTTGCAGGTGTCCTCCCATAGTCTGGTAATCAACCATGCAGCTATCGGCAATTTGGAGCTTGCCTCATCGGGATCCAAAACTGATGGTGCATTGTTTGATAATCCTGTGAGCCTTCTTTTGCAACTCAAGCGCAAAGCCATCGCCCTTGTCAATCCCATTTTCAACGGCCGAGAGCGTATCGTAGTAAAGGTTCCAGCTGAGGCGTTCTTTTTCGTAGCCATGCTTGAGCTTGCTGTTTTCGCCGCGTATGAAATCGAGTGCCGCGCTGATCCGCTGTGCACCTATCCTGATGAATTCAAGCCCTTGCTCCTTTTTGCCCTCGGCAAATAAGGATGCTGTCTTAAAGCCAAGGCGCAGATACACAACGGTTATCGGAATCCTGGATATAAAGCACCCAGTGAATGGATCGACGGTATCTTTCAGCTTTGCCACATCGTTGGTGAGGGCGCCGGCATATGCGGAAAAGTATAGTATGCGGATGTAGTCACCAACAAGCTTGCCAAGGTAAGCGGACTCAATTGCCTCTTGAGCAAATGCCTCTTTGTCGTGGCGCATTATGAGACCGGCTTCATGAACATATGCCAGCTGTGTGCCCGGATTGAGCAAGGTTGAGAGGATATAGGCCTGGTCTTCTGCCCTGCCAATAAAGGATGGAGTAAAAGGGCGATAGCGGCGGAGGCTGTCAACGAGGATCCCGTTAGTTCCACCAGTGACGTGGATACGCTGGATGCACGATCTCTGGCCGTCCAGGTTGTCTCTGGTGTAGCGCGCCATCATCTCCGCCTCAGTTGAGAGGGCCTGAGGTAAGGTGCTTAAGAAAATATATTCGTCCAAGGAAAGCCCGCGGTTTGGAAACGGGACATCAGGGGTGAACAAGGATTTGCCGATGTCGGCCTCATCAACGAGGGCCCCGGCGATCATACCGAGTTCCACGGGCTGTTCGTTCGAATCCAATCCCTGTGCTCCCCAGAGCGGCGTTTTAAAATGTTCAAGAGCGGAAGCACCGGTCTGATCAACGAGTTCCCTTTGCGGAAAGACTTGATCGAGGTCGATTTTGAATGTGGCTCTTATCTCTGGCTGCAAAAAAATGCTCCAGAACGGGGTTATTGCTTTCAGGAAACTATAATGCCTGCCATATTCGCCGTCGACACCGAACACGCTGAGAAGTTCCTTTGGATTATCACGGTGAAGGTAATAGGCGGCGGCGGGAGCGAGAATGTCATCTATTACTCGCATTGTGTCAGCTTCAGTGAATACATAAATGTCAATATTTTTCAGGCTTACTGATCGGGCGAGTTCTTCTTCAAGGTATTTTTTGGCAATCTCCTGGAGTCCCTGGTGGGTTACGGAGACTGACAACACGCACACAGTTTTTCCTTGAGGTGGTATATTCCCGCGAGTGCGTTCAAACTCTAAGGCCGCGTCTAGAGCCCGGAGACCGTAGAGGACCTCATTTTTCTCCGGAACGACGCCAACTTGGATAGGGTGGTCGTACCAGTGAAATTGGGGCTCGCGACTGATCTCAACGAGCCTTTTTCTTATGTAATGGCTAAAAGGAAGGTCATCAGGAGACGTTGATGGAGCAGGGGTGGTGAGGAGCACATTCGAGGTAAACAGTATCTGCCGAGCCGGGTCAGTAAGGGGAGCAGTGTTCAGTTTCGTAACAGTGACCGTGCGCTTTGCCCGTAGAGCTTGCACTCGCTCTTTTTTATGGGCTCGGATTCCAGTTGCTTCTGGGAAAAAGACCGACCACATTTTTTCGGCTGTTTCTTCGGCCTCAAACCAATTTTCGTTGTGCGACAACCATTGGGAAAGGGTATTTAATCGCTTTGTAAAATCGGGGTCATGCGTGCACATGCTTTCAATTTCCTGATGAACCAGGTCAATCCCCTTCAGATAAAAGCTCGCTACGTCTGCCCATTCCGCGGTTTCTGACAAAAGAGCCAAAAAGCGTTTTGCCCGTTCTGATGCCGGGTGCATGCTGCCTGCAAGCGCGACCAGGAACGCGCTGTTGAGTGCCTGACCGACATCGGTATTGTCGGTGTGCTCGCGGTCGATATGCTCGGATAGATCAAAGGCAAATAAAGAACCCTTCCCCTCTTGTGGTTGAATTAGTTTGCAGATAATGGATTCAAAGTGCTCATTCATTTGTTATATTGTAGGCGTTCACAGGTTCAGAGTTCACCGTTCAGGGTTATCTTCTCTTCTTTGAACTTGCTTGTAAGCCAGCAGGTACCTGACCTGCCCGAAGGATGGCAGGCGGGTTTGCGGTGAACCCACAACCTCTGAACCGTGAACCCGTGAACGGTTACGTTATTTTTAACCTTTGAGTATGGTGTGTTCACCACAGGCCATACGACTTTTGATGTCCTTGTGGCAATTTATTTTAACTTGTAAAACCACGTCCTTTGGTCGTGGTCAGAGTCAATTGGCTCTGCCTGAAGGAAACAGGAGTATTGGTGGAGCAATGGAGTATTGGAGTATTGATCTCCGGGTCAAATAGATATTTGGGCTTTGGAAGCTACCATATTCTGTTGAAGATGCGCAGTATGGCCCTGTTTTCCATTATTCCATCTCTCCACTATTCCATTCTTCCAATTGCGGAGCGAAGCGGAGCTACGTTCTTATATGCCTGACTTTGGGGAATTCGTCAAAATAAAAGATGCAACTCCCTGTATGAATAAGGTTTCTCGCTAGGGTTCGACACACCCGTTTTGAGTGATCTACATAGGTGAGCGATACTCCAACCTGCCTGACCAATGGACCGCACTGGGGCTTAAGGGGCAATGGAATTGTGCAAGTGAAATTAATGTCCTTTGGATGCCAGGCCTTGACTTCACTAAACGATATGGTCTGATAGTTTTTTTCCTTTTCATTTTTCTTGACTCTCTTTTGTCTAATGGGTAATCAATTGATCTCCCGATTCTGAATGAATGTTTATCGGCTATAATTTTGAGTTTTAGCGATGAATGAAAGCACTAAAGGGACCATAAGCACTATCACCGCATTTTTTCTCTGGGGAATTTTTCCAATATACTGGAAGGCCTTGCAACACGTATCGTCAACTCAGATTCTGGCCCATAGGGTGGTTTGGTCGCTCGTATTTGTACTTGTCTTGCTCTCGATCCAGAGGCGATGGAATGAGGCCAAGAGCGTTATATCTTTCTACCCCAATGTGTGCATCTTTCTGGTCACATCTTTTTTGCTTGGTGGTAACTGGCTGATTTATATCTGGGCCGTGAATTCAAATCAGATTGTTGAGGCAAGTCTTGGATATTTTATCAATCCACTGGTGAATATTTGTCTGGGAGTGGTGTTTTTGAGGGAACGATTGTACCGATGGCAATTCATCTCAGTGGCGGTCGCATTTGTAGGAGTGCTATTTTTGACCTTGCAGTACGGTCGGCTACCGTGGATTGCCTTTAGCCTTGCACTTGCCTTCGGAACGTATGGGCTGCTCCGCAAAACAGCAAAAGCTGGATCAATGGTCGGTCTGCTATTCGACACTGGTTTTCTGGCGCCGATTTCCCTCTTCTATCTCCTTTTTCTAGCTGTTCATGGATCAGGTGCTCTCGTTTCAATAAACCTGGAGACAGATGTATTGCTCATAGGAGCAGGGGTAGTTACCGCAGTACCTTTACTACTGTTTGCCTACGGTGTAAGGCGAATTCAGTATTCAACTGTAGGCTTTTTGCAATATATTACCCCAACAGGTCAGCTACTTGTCGGGGTATTCCTTTACAGGGAGCAATTTACCAGGGCACACGCGATTGCATTTGGTCTCGTCTGGGTGGCATTACTTCTCTATTCGACTTCCACTTTTATGACATACAAAAGGCGCATTGCTTCATAAGCAGTGGTTGCCGATGTGAGGTACTGCTCAACCATATTATGTGATCGTGGCGATGCGTTGTGGAGCCCTTGAGATCTCCTTATGCAGCAGGTCAAATACTAACTGTCTATCCTTTCATCACAAAAGATAATTTCAATGACTTCCCTTATGCATACTCAATGGTCTTGGGATGTAACAGAACGCCTTGACAACCCTCAATAATACCTTATTTTTTAACCTGACAAGTTAGAAAGCGGCACCTTCCTTGTTCCACAGGTGAGGGATGAAGGTATATGCGTAGGATCGTGACAAAGATGATCGGGATTCCCTACCAATGTGAGAAGAGACCTCCTTACAAGGATGGTGGTAGTGCGATACTAAGGAGTTGGCTCGTATGCTGAGGAAATTGGTCGTTGGCCCGTATCAGGCAAATTGTTATATCTTAGGCTACAGAGAGACAAATCAGGGTCTGGTTATTGACCCGGGGGGTGAGGTATATCGTATTGTCAAGGAACTCACCCGAACGGGACTCAAGGTTCTGTATATCCTCATTACCCATGGCCATGTCGATCATATCACAGGTGCCGAGGAGTTAAGACGAATAACCGGAGCACCTGTATTTATTCATCCCCTGGATGCACCAGGACTCAACTTCAGGCCAGACGGGAACCTCTATGACGGTCAGGAGATACGACTTGGCAATTACAGTATATCGGTGATTCATACGCCAGGCCACTCTCCCGGAGGAGTGTGTTTTCATGCGCCTGGTGCCATCTTTACCGGTGATACCCTTTTTGCTGGGTCTATAGGAAGGACTGACTTTCCAGGAGGAGATCATAATCGGTTGATTGAAGGGGTTTTGACAAAGGTTTTTCCCCTTGGGGATGATTTGCGGGTGTATCCAGGACACGGCCCGGAAAGTACCATTGGCAGGGAGCGTCTTACCAATCCTTTTTTCCGCTTTACACAAAGCGTCTGAGCTTACTTAATAGTGCCTCTGGTCCAAGGATTTACCAATCCAGAAAGCCCGAGATATCAAACCTCTTTTTTAGTATCAATAATCGGGAACAGGAGTAGTCTCCGTACCGCTACCGAACCAACTCCCTCACTCATGACTTACCTTTTGTTTATTGAGTTTCTCCACCATGCCATCTCGCCTCAGATGGTTGCGATAGTCTTTTTCATGATGTTCTAATATGAAGTTAAGATGGGTCATATTTCCTTCAAGGGCTTCCATATAGAGATCCCTGTCCAGGTTCCAGCGTACCCTGAAGTGGTGGCGCATATATTCATTCACGCCACTCAGGTCACGGGCAAGCCTTTTCCGGGTCATATCGTAGAACTCTCTGGTTTTTTTGAGGAGGTGAAGCTCACTATCATATCCCATGACACCTCCCTCTTTGAATTCGTAAAACAGAAACAGGAGTTTCTCTAGGTAGGTTCGGTCTGCCATCTGGCCCAGGAGATCAGCAGTACCCAGGAGTTTACCAAGCAATTCAATCTCTGGGGATGCAAAGGGGATTTCGGTGATCTCTGCACCCAGGTCAGTGCAAGTGAGGATACTGGGGGAATCGTTAAAATCCTCTCTTGAAAACCGTTTCTCGGTTATATAGTTTTCCATGAACACGATACTGCGCTTGGTGTCCATATCGATGTATTTTGCGCCGGTCCCAACATTGTCATCAAGCGTTTGAATAAACCCCGTGTCATGCATTAGTGCGCATATCAGACCCAGCATTACCTGCTCTCTGGTAAGGCCCTCTCCAGCAACGAGTGCACCGTGTATGAGCCGCGCCATGGCCAGGAAGGTATCGGTCGCATGCTTCAGGTCGTGGTATTCAGTGGTGCATTCGCGGTATCCGGGGTAATCACCACGGAATAGGCGTACGATATCAGTGAAGACGCGGTTGAGGGTTTCAAAGTCAAACTGGGAAAAGGCCATGGAGACAATGGTGCTAGCCTCATTGAGAACGTGATCGGCATTTGCCATATTTACCAGGCGTGAGAGCTGCATTATTTCCATTTGTATTCCACCGTCAGCCAGAGAGTTTTTTGGCAAAAGGGACCGCAAAATCTATGCCGAATCCAAATACACTCTGGCATAGAAAGATGCTGCGGTTAGTATCAGGAAACACTATCTTTCCCCACCAATAAGCTTGAAAATCAATACGTTATGTTTCACTATGACGTGACCGTGAGAGGAGATGAGGAGATCAGTGATCAAAAATGGCACAACGATTCGCATAAGAGTCTATGATTAGTTGAGCACTTTCACCTTAGCCGGTGCAATCATGCAGAGGCTTAGAATTATTATGGAGAAAGGAGCACTTGGTTCCCGAAGCGTTCGGATAGGGCAGAAGAAAGCTCCTCGACTGCCTTTTCGTCGGAGAGTTCCACCATAAGTTCTCCTTTTTCTCCCACCACGAACCGACCATGTTCCTCAACTACTGCGGCCACATCCGAAGGTTCCACTGTCCACCAGCCGCGGGTGCGCATGAGCAGCTCCTTACCTTTTAACCTTTTGGGTGTAACTAGGTCAATGGTACGAAACCATCCCTCCCAACCGATCTGGGCCGGGGCCCGGAGGACCGGAGCTACCGGATCATGGTATATACGGCAACGGCCAAATAAGCGTACCCGGATCACCGCAAAGCCTCCGTGAGCAGCATCTCGATGTCTTGATCCTGAGGGAGGGCTCCTTGAGGAATATTAATGCCCTCCAAAACCATAGCTTGTGCTAGACAGTGGATGTACACAGCGGCAGCCTTTTCCTCCTCAAAATGAATCCCTCTCCGGGCCGCATAAACCCAGGACCGTTCAAAGCATCCTAATGCAGTCTGGCGCCAGTGCCCCAGCCTAGCATCCAAAGGAGCAATATTCAAATGCTTCAGGAATTCCTCTTGGACGACCTCCATGCGGCTAAAAACCCGCCGCATCATCTCCACAGAAGGGTCCCTTCCCCAATCGTCTGCATTTGCCATCAGATTCTCCACCTTCCCCTATTCATTTCTGCATTCCCATGGATGCACCTGCCGGGACTTTTGGTCCAGGAGGTGGAGCACCAGATCTTCGTTACTTTCCCAGCAGACGGTATCCAAAAGCATTGATGATATGTATCAGGTCAAGATTCGATACTCACATTTACATAGTGGTTTCATGCATATTTCCATGGAGCACCTTGATGACGGTTACCTCAGGTGGTGAGAGAAAACGAATTGGCGGGCCCCATGTTCCTGAGCCTCGGCTCACGTACAAACAAGAACCGGAGGGCAGATGAAAGAGTCCTGCATTCTTTGGAAAGAAGAGCCGGGTGATGAGATTGAAAGGAAAAATCTGCCCATCATGAGTATGACCGGAGAGCTGTAGGTCAAAAAGACCGAGGGCATTTTTGTCTACGACCGGCATGTGCTTGAGGAGAAGGGTAAACCTGTCTCGGGGAAGTCCCGAGAGGAGAGCCCTTTCCGAAACCTGTTTAGAAAGGCCAAAGCGCTTTCCCGTTGGGTCGTCAACACCAGCAATAATAATCCCGGCAACGTTCACTGCTTCTCCTCTCAGTATCGTAAATCCTGCGTTTCTCATAAAAAAGAGTGCCTGATCAAGGCCAGCAAAGAATTCGTGGTTTCCCGTTATTGCAAATTTACCATATCTTGGTGCAATGCCCTGCAAGAGTTCCGCAAGTCCTGTGAGGTTATCGATCTGCCCATCCACAAGGTCGCCTGTGCAAACTAAAATATCAGGTTCTGCCTGCCTTACCTCTTTGAGAATCCTCTTCAACCTATCTTCTCTCACAATCAGTCCAAGGTGGACATCAGAGATTTGGACGATCGTTAGCGTGCCGATTTCTTTGGGTATTTTTTGGCTCCTTATTGTCAGCGTCTCCGTTCGAATAGAGCGCGCCTCAAAAAACCCGTATGATGCTATTCCTGCTGTCACCAGCAGGGGAACTATTAAGGCAAATTGCGGTGAAGGGGTAAGAGGGGAAAAGTCGGTTCGAAGCACGAAACCACTTGCATAAACAATAAGACGATAGAGGTCAATCGCCAGGGAGGAAAAGAAGAACAGAAATGCAAGCCCCATCCAGGTATACCCGAGGCAAGACATAAGGCGGGCTAGCAGCTCAAGTCCGTTTCGTTCGGATACGTGTACCATAACCGGTGCACTGATCATGAGAGCCATAACAAAAATCACAATGCTGGTAGCCACCATGCCAAGTGTCAGGGCACCCTGTATCTTGTAGAATATGTAGACATGCAGCAAGCTGTAAAGAGTGAGGATAGTGAGCAAAAAGAAGATCATTGCGGCCACTTGAGGTTCTGCTGATGTCTGTTTCTTGTGAACACCCGTCATAGCACCGTAAGGGGAAATTGTTCGACGGCCCTGAGATGAGAAAGAGAGTATAACATGAGATAAACGTGTACCCCAGTTATCGAAGAAAAAAGATAGCCTAGAAACCGCTTTGCTGTACTACTAACGCCCCTTCACCTTAACAAATGCCTATTATGAGATAGTTGCTGACACAAAGCAGATCTCGGAAAGGGATTACCTTTTGGGTCAAGGGAGTATAGAGAATAGGGAGGTTGTGTGTCAAGGAAGAAGGGGTGCCGTGCGTTTAGTAATTTAATAGTATAAGAATTTCCTTTTTTTCGGACAGGCCCGCCCTGGCGCGGTGTAAGAGGTTTCATTTAAGTATCGTTATTAACTACTAAATAACGGCTTCGGTGAACAAACTCCTTCACACAGGTCTGGGCCAGGGATAGACCTACCCGCCATGCGAGTCCGCAAGGCGAGGTAGGCGGGTTAATCCTGCCTGCCCCGCCTGTCCCGCCCGCCCCGTAGCTCCGGAAGATGGTACTGGGGTAGCTCCGGGAGATGGTACTGGGGTCGAAAAGTTCCGCCGCAGGCGGCTAAGTTCTAAAACCACGTCCTTTGGGCGTGGCCAGAATGCTATCGAGGTTTTCACATTTGCCTGTCAGATGATATAGAGCATTACAAATGCACCGACTTGTTAGGCTACCAAGTTTTCAATACGTAGATCGCATTTCATCTTATTCAGAGAAATAATAAGAGAGAGATATATATCTCAGGGGGATGGGTGCGGGAAGCCCTGGATCGTAGATTTGTGCAAGAGAGGGTGGTAGGTAAGGGGAAGGTGGAGATAACAATTCAGGGGTGGAGAAGCACTCCACCCCTGAAAGGTTTTAGTTAGTTCCGGCATCCACCAGGGCCATAGCCCCTCATGTGCTCACCATAGCCCATGCCTGGACCGTAGCCCCTCATATGGGGACCGTAACTCCTGCCATATCCTCTGCCAAAGCGGACCTCAGGAGCGATCTTGCGTGCTTCGAGCTGAAGACTGAGCCCGTTCTGAGCCATCTGTGCCCTCAGGTCACTGACCTCTTTCTGAAGGGAGGCCGCCTTTTCAGCATCGGGGTTGGAAGAGTTCAAGAGGGCGTTGAGTTCCGCCGACTTGGACCGGATTTTATCCCTCAACTGGGCATTCTCATCCCGGAATTTCTGACGGAGCTTGTCCAACTGTC
>Ga0114919_10004615_pt1 | contig 11047 bp, 11 predicted proteins | sample BlataG_FD_88682 | JGI IMG/M metagenome (GOLD analysis project Ga0114919, IMG submission 88682) | Deep subsurface microbial communities from Black Sea to uncover new lineages of life (NeLLi) - Black_00105 metaG | ecosystem: Environmental > Aquatic > Marine > Oceanic > Sediment | place: Atlantic...
CCTGGTCGACCGCACCACACTCCCATTCCCCGTGATTAACGTCGCCGCTCATGTGGCTTTCCTGGTCTCCGGGGAGTCCAAAGCACAACCTTTAAGCCGTGTCCTCACAAACGGTAAAAAATCACAACGCCCCCTGCCTGCCGCGCTTGTCCAGCCGCACAGCGGTAATCTAACCTGGTTCGTTGACCAGCCTGCCTCCATGCTGTGGGATAAAAGGGCAGGTTCAAGTTAACCGCATGCGCACCAGCATTATCATTCCAGCCCTAAACGAAGCCGATAGTTTGGAAGCAGTGCTGCAGGGATTATCGAATGCAGATGTCCATGAAATTATCCTTGTGGACGGCGGTTCTTCCGACGATACGGTAAAAATCGCCAGAGATTTCGGAGCGCACGTGCTTATCGAACCCCGGAAAGGATACGGATTTGCGTGTGAAGCCGGGCTGAAACACGCCTCAGGAGATGTGCTGGTGTTTATGGACGCTGACGGCGCCAATGAACCACAGCAGCTACCGGAGCTTATCCAACCGCTCGTCACCCGGAAGGCGGATTTAGTGCTGGGTTCACGCCTAGCAGGTACCATTACCAGGGGCGCGATGCCCTGGCACCAGCGTTCTGGTAACTGGTTCTCTGCCCGGCTTATTCATTCACTGTATGGCTGCCCTTTGACGGATCTGAGCCCGTTCCGGGCGGTAAATCGGGCACGTCTGCTGGGATTGGATATTGAGGATAAGACATACGGCTGGCCCACAGAAATGCTCGTCAAAGCCATTCTTCAGGGCTGGCACATCGAAGAAATACCGGTCAATTATTACCCCCGTGCCGGCGGCAAATCCAAGATCAGCGGGACTCTGCGCGGTACTTTTTACGCTACCTGGCATATCATGAAGGTGATCCTTTCGAACCGCATGAGATAAAATCAAACAGGAAACCACTATGCCGGTAAGAAAAATGGTCAGCCCAACATGAACGGAACAGCACTCATTATCATGGCAAAAAAGCCGATTGTCGGCTCCACGAAGACCCGGCTATGTCCTCCCCTTGAACCTGCTGAGGCTGCATTGGTTTACGAAGCGCTCTTACTGGATACCATCCAACTTTGCGCTGGTATAGAAGCTATTCATCTAGCCGTCGCCGTAACGCCTCCCGATGCGGTTGGATATTTCGAAAAAAAAACACCCAGCGGAACGGTCCTCTTGCCCGTGGATTGTCCCGATATCGGCCATTGTCTGCAGCAGGTGATCGGACAGCTGCTCGAGGTCGGATACGATAAAGTAATCGCCCTCAATTCTGATGGACCCTCTCTGCCAGCAGCCTGCATATTTCAGGCGGTAAATTACCTGGATCAACATGATCTGGTTTTGGGTCCCGGAGAAGACGGCGGATATTATCTCATCGGTTTGAAACGTCTGTACACAGATTTATTCCGCGGGATTGATTGGAGCACACCGCAGGTGCTTCCCCAGACGGTTTCAAAAATAAAAGCGTTAGGTATAGATGCGGCTGTGCTCCCCTACTGGTACGATATTGACACCTGGGACGACCTGCTGCGCTTGAAAGATGAACTAGGGCGCCTACCGTTAGAGGCTTTGCCGAATACACGTCGTTTCTTCTCCGGTTACAAATCACTTCTACTCGAGTCATGAAACCTGAACGCCTGCCGGTTTTTACCTCCCTGGGAGGTATTTCATTACTGGCTGGGACAGTAATCGCAGCCAGCGCGTTCGCCTTGACCAGGCTGCCCAGCCTGCGCGGACCGGGCGTATCCTCATTCCTGGCTTATTTCTTGATCGCCGCCCTGGCTTATTCGACTGCCGTCCTGCGCTTGAAACGCGATCATCTACATATTGCCATGGTGTGGCTGTTCGCCATTCTGTTCAGAGTTCAACTCTTGCTGACCATACTCACCCTGTCTGACGACGTCTTCCGCTATATCTGGGACGGTCATCTGCTCAACCTGGGAGTCAACCCCTATGCACTCCCGGTTAACGCCGCCCTGCTGGACCAATACACAACACCATTACGCGCGCTGGTCAACAATAACTGGATGGCTTCACCATACATGCCGTTCGCTCAAATCTATTTCTGGTTCATCAATCGAATTGCGCCTCAAAACCCGCTTGGATTTCAAGCAGGTGCACTGTTATTGGATCTGGGAACTGGCTGGTTGGTGATGGATATGTTGGATCGTCTCGGCGCTCCCCGCCGTCGGGTTTTGGTCTATTTGTGGCATCCTTTGGTGATCCTGGAGTTCACTCACGCTGCGCACATCGATGCTTTGATGATTTTCTTCATCATGGGCGCCTTCTGGTTTATCGTGCGGGGTAATCCGGGGGATTCATGGGGTTTCAAAAGGCTGTACCTGTCAGCTGCCTCCCTGGCTGCCGCCACGCTTACAAAGTTAATTCCAATCCTGCTAGTCCCGGTTTTGTGCCGCCGTTGGAAATGGCCGCGCCTGGTCCTATATCTGGCATTAATCATCACCATTGGCGCAGTGTTCAGCCTGAATGCCGGCTGGGGCTTGCGCGGTCCACTGGATGGCATGGGACTGTTTGGCGCAGTACGCATTTATACTCGTTATTGGAATTTCAACAGCGGAGTTTATCATTGGCTGGAGGTGCTTATCTCCGGATACCAGACCCCTGGCGCGGTGCCGGCCGATATTGCCGGTGGCACCCCGGGGAATCTCGCCAGGTCGATTTCAGGACTGGTGATTATCCTGGCTGCCGTGATCACTGCTGTCTGGTCCTGGAAGCTGGATGACCCGGGAAAATACTCCTTTGAAAAACGTAATCTATTCCTGCTGCGCATATCGTTCTTTCCACTGGGCGCATTTCTGTTGTTTACGACAACCGTCCACCCCTGGTATGTCACCCTTTTTGTGCCATTTCTGGCCTTCCTGCTTCCCGTTCGAAACGAAACGGGCGCCATCATTCGCTTTATTTGGCCCTGGATATATTTTTCCTGCGCGGTCGCCCTGTCATACACAACTTATCTTGATCTTGGCAACCTGCGTGAATATTACCTGATCAGGAAGTTGGAATATACCCCCTTTTACGTGCTGCTCCTGTGGGGAGGCTGGCCCCATTTTCGTCACTGGGCGGCATTATTATTGAAAAGAAGTGCCCAACAAGCCTCTTCGAAACGCACATAATTTCCCTACGCACCAGTTTTTATTTGATTTTCACGGTTATATTAATTTTTATTATTATCATATATATATTAATTAATTAGTGGAATTACTTGCCCGTTATGATATACTCGATCAAAGTAACCTAACCGGAGAAAAGTATTTGACCGACATCTTGCTGGTAAACCCGGTTTTTCTCAACCAGAATGAAGCCGACCGAACGTTGAATACCCCTTATTTCCCGCTTGGATTATTGTATCTGGCGGCTTTTTTGCGCGAAGAAGGGTTCATTGTTGATATTTACGACGGTACCTTCAAGTCAGGAATAGACGACTTTAACACCTTCCTGAAAGCCTGCCGGCCGGCTGTTGTCGGCATCAGCGTCGTTTTACCCAACCGGCAGCAGGCGTTCCAGCTGGCAAAGATCTCAAGGGAGCATAACGCTGCAGTAATCCTGGGTGGCCCGGACCCCACCCGCTGTCCAGAGAATTACCTGACTCATCGGGAAGTCAATTTTATTGTACACCACGAAGGTGAATTGACGCTGGTCGAACTTATGAGTTACTTGCTGGGCTCAAAAAGGGAACCGGGACTATCTGGGATTGACGGCATCGCTTACCGCGACGAAGACCAGCGCATCCGCATCAACCCCCGTCGTTCTTACATCCTTGACCTCGACAAACTGCCGCTCCCGGCGCGTGATATGATCGATTTAGACCAGTACCTCGCGTTCTGGCGCGAGCATAACGGCTACGCATCACTTACCATATCCGTGGCGCGCGGCTGTCCTTATGGTTGTGAATGGTGCCAGGATGCGGTACACGGCCCCGAGATGCGGTTGCGCTCACCCCAGGGTGTTGCGGCAGAGGTAAAGACCCTGCAGAATATCTATGAATTTGACCGGCTGCGGGTCGTAGATGATGTAGATGGATTGCAGCGTGAATGGATCGAGGAATGGGCTGAAATCGCCCAATCTGAAGGTGCAAATATATCCTTTGAAGCTTAAACGACCTGAGCAGGAAAGACATCCCCATGCTGGATGTGCGCGGTACGCTTTGAAAGAAGCGCAATGTATATATTCCCGCCGTGAGCGGGCACCTGCATGCTCCCCCAAACCCAAACTCCGAATGAGGACACCAAATTTCTTCACCCGCGGCTCGCCTTATTTAACACACCCGCTGCTCACACCGGAGCGCACCAGGACTGAGATTGATTTCCTGCTCTCCAAAATCCCCATCCCCGATGCAGGAAATATCCTGGATATTGGCTGCGGGTTCGGCCGCCACAGTATAGAACTCGCCAGGCGGGGATATAACCTGGCGGGGGTCGATCCCTCCCAGGCCATGATCGAAGCCGCCCGCCGTGCATCCGCAGGTTTGGTAAACCCTCCCCAATTTGTCTGGTCTCGCGCCGAAGACTATGAGACGGATCAACGATTCGACGCAGCCCTGTGCTTGTTCACCACACTGGGTCAAATTGAAGGCGACCAGGACAATCGTCAGCTGGTTGGTCGGGCTGCCCACCAGCTCAATCCAGGCGGATGTTTTATCGTTGAAGTGCCTCATCGCGCATGGGTTAAACAAAACTTGAAGACCAAAGAAGTGTTTCAAACCCCGGAAAGCAGCACTAACATCGAACGCAGTTACGATAATGAGCAGGGCATTGTCACAGAAATCTTCACCATTGTGACCCCCGCTGACCGCCGAGTTTCCCTGCTCCGGTACCGCGTTTTCAATGTTATCGAATTAGAGCAGTTGATAAAAAATACTGGCTTGAAAGTGATCGAATTTTACAGCGGATACCAGGATGTCCCTTTCGATCAGGCGAGTCCAGTTATTGTAATGATCGCAGCAACCCATTAGATTCAATGTAAGATATCTGTAATATCTTCCGTCTATAATGGCAGGGTGCTGAAATTTATTTATCACATATTGCTTTTTTTTTATTGGTACAAACCCAGGCCAGGATCATGGCAATAATATTCCTGGGAGATATGATCTGCACTAACGTTCGCTTTCCTGTTCACAGATTGAAAATAAAACGTGAAGAGAATAACGTGGACTAACTTAAATGGAGGAAACTTAAGTGAGCATTACCGAAAACGATAAAGAAACACAAGTGTCCTTATTCTGGATTTCGCTGCTGCGAATAATGCTGGGATTATTATTTCTAACCACCTGGTGGAGCAACCAATCCAAGGGTTTCTATACACCCGATGGCCTGCAGTACTTTTTCACCCAGGTATTCCCTCAATCGGAAAATTCACTGACCTGGTATGCAGCCTTCATCGATAATATCATCCTGCCTGCCCGGGCTGCATTCGCCCCATTTCAACTGTTTACCGAATTTTTGATCGGCGTGTTTCTGCTGGTAGGTTTTCTTACGCCATACACAAGCGTCGCGGCCGGGTTCTTTATCCTGAATACCTTCCTGGCTACATTCGGGCACGATTGGCCTTGGAGTTATGTGATGATTCTGGGGATCCTGTTTGTGCTTTTTTTTACCCGGGCTGGCCGCAGTCTGGGAGTCGACGGTCTCCTGCTGCGCAAGTATGGCAAACCGCGCCTTCCGTACCTGTGGTAAATATGGATAATTCTAACCGTCACGTGGGTGCGGCAATATGATCCTTCTGGAAATTCTGTACGCGCTGGTAGTTATCTTGTTAGCCGTATACGGGTTCAACACCCTTCTGCTGACCCTGCTGAGCTCCCGCAGCAGGAAAGGTACACATGAAGCAGACCAAGCCCAGCCCAAAGAGTGGCCGTACCTCACCGTCCAGTTACCAGTATACAACGAACGCTATGTCGCCAGGCGTTTGATCGACGCAGTAGTGAAACTCGATTATCCGGGTGACCGCCTGCAAATTCAGGTTTTGGATGACTCGGATGACAATACCAGACAGATTATCGCCGAGACCGTTGCAGTCTACCAGGAAGAAGGTCTGGATATCAAGCATATCCGCCGCCCAGACCGGGTTGGATTCAAAAGCGGCGCCCTGGCAAACGGATTGAGGGAGGCTTGTGGTGAATTCATCGCCATATTTGACGCGGATTTTATCCCGGAAGCCGGTTACCTCAAAGCCTGTGTCCCATCCTTGATGGAAGATACCGGAGTTGGATGCGTTCAGGCGCGCTGGGGACATATCAACCGTGATACATCCTGGCTTACCCGAGCCCAAGCTACCGGGATCGACGGCCATTTTCAGATCGAACAGGCAGCTCGCAGCAGCCAGCGTTTTTTCCTCAACTTCAACGGCACGGCTGGGATCTGGCGCCGGAGCTGCATCGATGATGCCGGGGGGTGGAGCAGCGACACGCTCACGGAGGACCTCGATCTGAGTTACAGAGCCCAGTTAAAGGGTTGGCGCATTCTTTACCTGCCGCAGGTGGAAGTGCCCGGCGAACTGCCGGTGCATATCAGCGCCTTCAAGCGCCAGCAGTTTCGCTGGGCGAAAGGCAGCATCCAGACAGCCCGCAAACTGCTGCCGGATTTATGGCGTTCAACGCAACCGCTGCATATAAAACTGGAGGGGACCATACACCTCACCCACTACATGGTGCATTTTTTAATCCTGCTCAACCTGCTGCTTACCCTGCCGGTGCTGTATTTCAACAGCCGCTTTTTCTGGGCAGTGCATATATTCACCACCGCCGCCATCGGCCCACTGCTCATGTACTGGATCTCCATGCGCCGGGGAGGGCAGTCCATTCGGGGTAGTCTCACCCATCTGGCAGTGCTGCTGTTTATGGGCATGGGACTTTCGGTCAACAATACCCGCGCCGTGATTGAAGCAGGAATCGGCGTAAAAACTTCATTCCTCAGGACGCCAAAATTTAATATTACCGGCGGTCAGGACGCCCAGGGTAAACGTGATTACCTGCTGCCGCGTGACACTAATACCTGGCTGGAAGTAGGTTTTTCCTTTTATGCTTTACTCCTGCTACTATATATCATCATAACCGGCGCCTTTGGACTGGCCTTATGGCTGGTTCTGTACGCCGGAGGATTTTTATATATCGTTTACCTGGGTGTGACCCAATCAAAGGAAGCCCCTGCCAAGCCAGCCCGAAATTTTTTACGGTACCTGTTTAAAAGAAAATCAATTCCAGATATCAAGAGCCAGCCGCTCGGCGATTAAAGGTAATCCCTGCATTTTTCATGCTGAGCGAACCCCATCGGCACCTATATAGATGAATAACTGGTTTATTCGCGGGACAGAGCCAAGAATCTGAATAATGCTTGCCCGGATAATCGATATGCTTTGGGAATAATTAAATGTAATTCAGCCAGTGGAGAACAGATATCCAATCAACCATGTTTCACGTGAAACATGGTTGTCTAGCCACCATGCAGCTACTGTCCAGCGGCTTTATAAAACACGCGAAAATTTATTGTCTATGCCATCAAATTTTTTACTTGTTTCACGTGAAACAATTTATCACTCCACCCACACACCGTTCTTGCGTGCCCAGGATTCGATCGTGTCCTCAATTAAATCCAGGTAGGCATCCAGACCCGCCAACCTGTCCTTAAAATCCTCCCCTAACAAGCGCAGTTTAGCCAGAGCCGAACGCCACTCCATCACCTCGGGGGCATTTTCTGGCAAGTTTTTGGCTGCCAGTGTCCAGGTGCGCAGCAGCGGCCACAGCATGGTCTCCGGCTGTTCGCTTTCCAGCATTGTTTCAAATGCGCTCAGATAATACTGCCTGCGCGCCGGATGCAGCCGCGCTGGCCGGTCCTGGTCTGGCAAAGCCTCGAATGCATTTATCCAGCCTGGTAAAAAATCCGCCAATGCGCTGTCCTCAATATTCGGAGCGCCTAACATCCCTAATAAGCCCGCCGCCATGCCCGGTTTTCCGATCCGTTCTGCCCGTTCGGGAAACCCCATCAGAAAACGGCGGTCACACAGCGGGGCGCCATTGAACCCTGCAACGGCGTTTGCCGCGTTCTCTAATGCCTTTAAATACCAATAAATGTCCTCCGGTCCCGGAGGTGGTTTTTCGTTCTGGTAATCCAACCATATCTTGCGCGCGGTTTCGATTTGCGCCCGCGCCCGTTCGTGCACCCGGTCGGGACGCTCATACTGTCCGCGCACGCTAGCCTGGGTGAAATCCATGAAGTGCTGCGGATCGTGCAATATTCTGCATTCCTTTATTGTGGGTCCCAGCCATGGATGGACGCGTATGCTCCTGGGTGTGCGGTAAAGGTTTTGCGCGTGGTGGGCGATATCCAGATGCACATCCTCTGTCAGCGGTAAAATTTCGCGGCCTTTAAGCACCTCATCATAATGGATGAACACCAGGTCGACATCGGTGGCGCCGCCCAGTAAATATTCCCCCTCCAGCAGCGACCCGCACAGGTATACCGAAACCAGGTTGCGGTCTTCCCGAGTGCGTTCCTCCACCAGCTCGAGGGTGATTTTCATCAATGTGTCATGATCGACTCGCATTTACCCTCCTTTGTCTTTTAGCCGGCTTCCTCCCCATCCAGGGGAAGTTCTGTCTGGAACGGCGCCATCTTCAAACGCTGCCGGATGCGCTCTTCCACCTTCTTTAGGTCATCTATGCTGCGCACATAATCCAGTTCGTTTGTATCAATTGTAATCACCGGTGAGCGTCTATCCACACCATCTGCAAAGAATTCATCATATGATTGGTTGACTTTCTGAATATAATCCCGCTCCATGCTGCGCTCGTACGGCCTGTCCCGCATGGCAATCCGCTGCATTAGCACGTCCGTATCTGCCCGCAGGTACACAATCAGGTCAGGCGGCAGTATTTTCTCAGCCAGCGCGTCGTGCACATTGTGGTACATGTCCAGTTCATCGCCCTTAAGGTTAATTTGGGCAAACAGGGCATCCTTTTCAAAAGTGTAATCCGCGATCAGGTTTCCACCCTCGTTCAAGATCTCTGCCACCGTCCTCCTCTGTTGGTGGTACCGGCTGAGCAGGAAAAAGATCTGCGTCTGAAAAGCATATCTCTCGCGGTCCGTATAGAACTCGGATAGAAACGGGTTCTCCTCAAATACTTCCAGCAGCAGCCGGGCCTGAAACGATTCCTGCAACAGCCTGGCCAGGGTGGTCTTTCCCACACCGATTGCGCCTTCAATTCCTATATACATGCCTCACCGTCATACATTATTTATTGTTTTTTTTGATATTCCTTCATTTTTTCTTGTTTTTATACTTCCCCTAAATCGTTATTTATATTTTTATTATTCGCCTGAATCTCATTAAATAAAGGATAACAGCGAATGTCCCAAAGCGCAACTTGTTCATCTTGATAACACATTCAAAAATACTTGACAATCGCAAATCTCGCGCTAAACTGTATATACCGATATGATTCAACCACCAACAGAACTGAGGAGGGATGTTATGGCTTCACTGAACAAAGTCCAACTGATCGGGCGGCTGGGCCGCAATCCTGAGACCAGGTTTACCCCCAAAGGTACCAAAGTCACTAATTTCAGCCTTGCAGTGGGGCGCCGCTGGCGGGATTCTGGCGGCCAGGTGCAGGAGGACACCGATTGGTTTAACATTGTTGCCTGGGGACGACTGGCGGAAATCTGCCAGGATTACCTGACCAAGGGCCGGCTGGTGTATATCGAGGGCCGTCTCAAAACGGACCGCTACGAAGTTGACGGGGAAACACGATACAGCACCAAAATTGTCGCCCACAATATGCAGATGCTGGAGCGCAAACCAGACGAACCTGAACCTGACCTGCCTGAAGAGGAAGAGGACGAAGAGTAAAAACCTCACAAGAGTTAACGTAAAAGAGCGTCCTTGTGATATTGGACGCTCTTTTCACCTGGTCTGTTACCTATCAACCAATAAACCCTTGTTTATACAGCAGCTCAGCGTTATAAATCGAACCGCCCGCCGCCCCGCGGATGGTGTTGTGCGATAGAACCACCATCTTGAAATCGAACAGCGGATCCGGGCGCACCCGCCCGACCACTGTAGTCATGCCTTTGCCAGTCATGCGGTCCAATCTCGGCTGCGGCCGGTCGGGTTCCGGCCGGTATTGAATTACCGGATCCGGGCTGGAAGGCAATCCCCGGCTGCCCCCAACCCCGCTAAAACGCGCCAGCGTATCAATGACCTCGTCTACCGCAGCCTTTCGCTCCAGTTCCAGACTGGCGCACACCATATGTCCGTCACTCACCGCAACCCGGTTGGTGTGTACTGTCATGCCGAAATTCGCCAGTTGGATCCGGTCACCGCGTAGAGTTCCCGTCATTTTACGCGGTTCCCATTCCACCTTTTCCTCTTCCCCACCCACATAAGGCACCACGTTATCCGCCACATCCAGAGATGGCACGCCAGGATAGCCCGCTCCGGATAAGGCTTGCATCGATACTGCGAACACGCTCTTAACCCCAAACGCATCCTCCAGCGCTTTAATAACCACCGTCAAACCCGCGCTGGTGCAGTTCGGATTGGTGACAATAAAACCGCTCCAGCCTCGCGCCTGGCGCTGGGTTGGGATCAGGTCGATGTGACCAGCATTCACCTCCGGCATTAGCAGCGGCACATCCGGCGCGGTCCTGAAAGAGGATGCGTTCGAACAAACCGCGCAGCCAGCCCTGGCAAATCGCGGTTCGATCTCCCCGGCCACACCCGAATGCAGTGCCGAGAAAACCAGCGGCACATCCAGCGCCTCCGGTTCCGAAGGCTGTATGATCTTCTCCCGGAGCCGCTCTGGCATCGGATCCGGTAACATCCAGTTTTTAGCTTCGGCATAGCTTTTCCCTACGGTCCGATCAGAACCGGTCAGCACCGCCACCTCGAACCAGGGGTGCCCTTCTAGCAGCTGCACGAAGCGCTGTCCCACCGCGCCCGTCGCGCCCAGCACCCCCACGGGTATTCTTTTATCTGGTCCATTATTCATACTACTTTCCTTCCGCTTCTAAGTA
>Ga0114919_10004616_pt1 | contig 11045 bp, 10 predicted proteins | sample BlataG_FD_88682 | JGI IMG/M metagenome (GOLD analysis project Ga0114919, IMG submission 88682) | Deep subsurface microbial communities from Black Sea to uncover new lineages of life (NeLLi) - Black_00105 metaG | ecosystem: Environmental > Aquatic > Marine > Oceanic > Sediment | place: Atlantic...
CCTAGCAAAACGATGGCTGAAAGAGGATCAGCAGCCATCTCGCCGCAGACAGTAACATCCTTTCCTTCTCTTCGAGCCGTATCAATAATGAATTTTATAAGTCTTAAAACCGAAGGATGAAGGGGTTTAAAAAGATAAGAAACAAACTCATTAGAACGATCAACAGCTAAATAGTATTGAATGAGATCATTGGTGCCAATACTTAAATAATCTACTTCTTTCACCAGTATATCGGTTATAGCCGCTGCAGCTGGCACTTCAATCATTACTCCCACTGGGATATTCTCGTCAAACTTGACATTTTTGCTTCTTAACTCTTCTTTAACTTCTCGGAAGATAATTTTAAACTCCTCTATTTCTTCAACTTCTGTGATCATCGGTATTAAAATCCTGACATTCTTAAGAGAACTGGCTTTCAGAATAGCTCTGAGCTGGATCTTGAATAAATCTTTGTTTTTTAAACAAAACCTGATAGCTCTCAGACCAAGGGCAGGATTTGGTTCCTTCTCTATCTTAAATTGAGGTAATGTTTTTTCTCCTCCAATGTCTATGGTCCGAATATAAACTGGAGAGGGATGTGCTTCCTTGGCAATTTGAGAATATATTGACAAATGATCTTTCTCAGTAGGAAGGGAAGTCCTTTGAAGATAGAGAAATTCTGACCTAAAAAGACCAATTCCTTCAGCGCCAAGGGAAAAGGCAAGGTTGACCTCTTCAGGGAGTTCGATATTGGCTAAGGGAAAAAACCTAACCTCATCTAAGGTTAAGGAGCTCAATTTTGCTGTTTTTTTAAGTTCTTCCCTGTAATCATCATATTTCTTTTTCTTGCTGGAAAACTCCTTCCTGGTTGCTGATGGAGGATTGATAATCACCTCGCCGCCAGTTCCATCTACTATTAAACAATCTCCATTTTTTACTCTCAGGGTAATATTGTGCAAACCAACTACTGCTGGAATGTTTAAAGAACGAGCGAGAATGGCTGTATGGGAAGTTCGACCTCCCATATCCATGGCCACAGCTAAAACATTTCCCTGGCTGAGTCTCAAGGCAGCCTCAGAGGGAAGAAGCTCATGAGCAATCAATATCTTTTCTTTATCATCATCATTCTTTTCCTGTGTTTTAATTTCCAAATTTTTGTAAATTCTGGCTAAGACATCAGAAACATCAGACATTCTCTGTCTAAGATACTCATCGTCAATGGATTCAAAAACCTTCTTGTATTTGTTGTTGACTTGAGAAAGGGCCCACTCAGCCTTGGCTTTCTCTTTTTTTATTATTTCATCGAGATTCCTAAGCAAAGATTTATCCTGAAGAATCATAAGGTGGGCTTCAAAAATGAAAGAATGTTCTTCCCCCATTTTGTTTTTTATCTGGCTTTTTATATAAACCAGCTGGTCTTTTGTCTCTTTAATAGCCCTATTCAGCCTGCTTATTTCTTCCTTTATTTGAAAAGAAGAAATGCTTTCCTTCCGCGAAGTAAAAATAACTCTCTCTGTCAGGAAAACTTCCCCTATAGCTATCCCTGGTGAGACTCCAATTCCTTTCAGCCTGGTATAGTCCATAAAAATTATTCTTCCTCTTGAAATTTATTATTGATAAGGGCAACCAGGGCTTTAAGAGCTGCTTTCTCATCTCTTCCTGAAACTTTTAATAAGATCTGAGTTCCTTGGGTTGCGGCTAAAGTCAGAATCCCTAAAATGCTTTTGCCATCAATCTCATTATTGTCTTTAACAATTTTAATTGAAGAGACGAATCGGTTAGAAAGGTTAACAAATTTTACTGCAGCCCTGGCATGCAGCCCTAATTTATTTTTTATGGTAATCCGTTTCTCAACCATTCAAAAATGGAATTTAATCTTTGGAACTTAAAAGAGCACTTGCAAGATGAATATTTTTTTTACCTATGTCTATTACCTTTTTGACAACTTCCTTTAAATTATTGTTTCTCTGGAGCGAAACAAATTTAATAAGCATTGGAAGATTAACTCCAGTAATAATTTCTACCTGATTATCTTTCAAAAAACTGAAACTTAAGTTGGAAGGAGTCCCGCCAAACATATCCGTAAATATCACTACACCACTTTTCTGGGTTACTTTTTTTAAGCTTTGACTGATTTTCTTCTTTGAATCTTCAACATCATCATACCATCCTATAGAAATAGATTCTATGTTTGGAGCTTCACCGAGAATAATGGTTAAGGCATTCAAAAACTCCTCCGCCAACTTCCCGTGAGAAACAATAATTCCACCAATCATTTTCAATCACTTCGCTTTTTCATCTTATCACTTATAAATATCTCTATGATAGATTCTTATATCATATTTTCTCTTGCGGAGATACTCCTTTGACTTCTCTGCTATTATTACTGACCGATGTTTCCCTCCTGTACATCCAAAAGAAATAGTCAGATAGCTCTTCCCTTCTTGCAAAAAGTTGGGAATGAGATAGCCCATAAATCGATATAATTCCTTTAGAAATTCCTTTGTTTCAGGTTTTTTGATAACATAATCTACTACCTTCTTGCTTTTCCCAGTTTTATTTCTTAACTCCTCCACATAAAAAGGATTAGGCAAGAATCGAGTATCAAAAACTAAATCTGAATCTATAGGAATTCCGTATTTATATCCAAAACTGACGAGAGATACCTGCATCTTATTACTTTTTCTTTTTAAAAATCTATTCCTTATTATTTCTTTAAGCTGATAAACTGTGGTTGTCGTTGTGTCAATAACCTCATCAGCCAATTTCTTTATTTCTTCTAACTTTTTTCTCTCCAGCCGCACCCCTTCTAAGACTGATTTATTTTTCGAAAGGGGATGTGGTCGACGGCTCTCGCTAAATCTATTGACTAATGTCTTATCAGAAGCTTCAAGAAAAATCAATTTTGCTGAAACCCTCTTCCTGACTTTTTCCCAAACTCGGGGAAACTCTTTCGTAAAATCGAGCTCTCTTATATCTACTACGAGAGCTACTTTATCTATCTCAACTTTTTTTCTTTCCCGCAATTCAACAAATATCGGAATTAGTTTTGACGGCAGATTATCCACACAGTAGTAACCCAAATCTTCTAAGAAATGGCTGAATGCTGTCTTGCCTGAACCAGACAAGCCTGTAATGATAAGGAGTTTATCTTCTTTCATTCTCTTTTGTTTTCCTTCAGTCTTTAAGGATGTGAAAGAGCACGATTAAGCTTTATTATTACTTCTTCAGATGCACTGTAACCTTTTTTACGAAGAATGTGTATTTTACAAGCGACCTCGATTAAAGTAGCTATATTTCTTCCAGGAGCCACGGGAATATTCAACAGAGGAATATTCTCTCCTAAAATCTCATAATCTTCAGGGAATTTCAAGCCAATCCTGTCGTATTCTTTTCCTTGCTGCCACCTCTTAAGCTTGATGGCTAAATCGATTTTTGTTTGCCGCAACACAGCTTTAAACCCAAAAATTTCCTTAATATTTATTATACCCAACCCTCTTATTTCCATAAAATGGCGACTGAGGGATGGGGACATTCCTAATAATTTACCATTGAAACCTTTTTTAATATGAACCACATCATCGGAAACGAAACAGTGACCTCTTGTTATTAGTTCTAAAGCGCTTTCGCTTTTTCCAATGCCACTATCACCTATGATGAGGACTCCTAATCCAAAAATTTGGAGTAGTTCTCCGGAAATTGTAATCTGTTCAGGATTAAGAGATAAAAAAAATTTTTCTATCCCCTCACGACATCTCCTTCGAGAGAGCTCTGAACAAAAAAGAGTCAATCTCCTTTTTTTTGCTTCGTCCTTTATTTCAGGGAAATAAGAAAGGTTTTCTGCGAGGACAAGGCAGGCAGGATCATCCTCCAATTTTTTTCTCAGAAATTCTCTTCTTTTATTGGCAGAAAGTTTTTCTAAATATTGAATTTCTCTCTTTCCCCAGACTATAACAGGATAAAAATCTTTACGAGAAAAAAAATTATCTATTTCCCTTGAATAACCTATCTTTTTTATGACTGGCTTGAGCTTTAAAAATTCCTTTGTTTTCAGATAAAACTCTTCAACCTTAAGGGAAAAGGTTTTCCCGTTATTCATTAAGTTTCTCTTCTTCTTCTCTAATGACATCCAAAATCATGCTAATATTTTTTGCTCCGAGAATTTTGTCCAATAAAGAGTTTGATTTACGAATAAGATGAGCAATAGCTGCTAAAATCTGAAGGTTCAAGCTCGGATTATCAGGAGAAGAAACTACCAGGAAAAAAATAAATGAAGGCTTTCCATCCAGGGAACGAAAGTTTACCCCTCCCTTGGAAATAGCAAGCATAACAATGGGGTTTTTAACTCTCTTTAATTTACAATGAGGAATAGCGACTCCCTCTCCAATAGCCGTACTTCCCAGTTTTTCCCTCTGGATTAGCTTTTCATATAGATCCTTTTCTTTAGCTATTTTATTCTTTTTTCCTAAAAAACCAACCATCTCTTTAAGGACACCTTCCCTATCTCGAGATTCCAGTTCAGGGATAATCATGTCTTGTTTCAATAAATTGTGAACTTTCAATTACAACTCACATAATTAAAAAATTTATTTTATTCTGGCTCTATTAAGCCAATATTTCCATCTTTTCTTTGGTAGATAACTGCCCACTTTTCTGAACCTGAACTCCGAAAGACAAACACTTCTCTTTTATTAAACTCAAACTGCAGAACAGCTTCCTCAAGAGTCATGGGCTTTAAAGAATAATCCTGACTTTGAATAATCCTTTTTTCCTCCTCTTTAGACCCAGGGGAAAAAGAGAAGGTCTCTTTCTCTCTGCCTTTTCTTCTTTTGTGTTCTCTTAACTTTTCCTTTTCCTTTTTCATCCTTTTTTCCAGGCTATCAAAGGCTAAATTAAGAGAATTAAACATATCGTGAGTTTCTTCTTCGGCGTTAAAACTTGATCTTCTGGCTTTAACATTGATCTCAGCCCTATGTCTGTATCTTTCCACAGTAAGAATAATATCTACTTCAGACAAGGGTCCTATAAACTTTTCCAAGGATTTTAACCTTTTCTGACAATATTTTTTTTGATCAGGAGTTATATTTGTCTGCCGGGCAGTGAAATTTATATTCATCAAGTGACCTCCATTAAAAACTTTCTTTTCCTTATGTGTGAAGGTGGTATCTTTAATTGTTTTCTATATTTAGCTACAGTTCTCCGGGCAATTTTAAAATTCTCTTTGGCTAATATATCACCAATTTCAATATCACTTAAAGGCTGCTCTTTATCTTCGCTTTCAATAAGCTTTTTCATTTTCTCTTTTACCCTGAGGGATGAAATTTCTTCGCCGAAATCTCCAGCAATGGACTTGTGAAAAAAGTATTTTAAGGAAAAAACACCTCGAGGGGTCATAAAATATTTGTTGGTTACCACTCTACCTACTGTGGACTCATGGACCCCAATCTCTTGAGCTAATTCCATCAGAGTCAATGGTTTCAAGTAGTCTATACCTTTCTCAAAAAACTCCGTCTGTTTATCTACTATGTACTTAGCTACTTTATAAACCGTACGATTTCTCTGCTCTAAACTTCGCAAAAACCAAAGGGCTTTTTTCATTTTATCCTTCAAAAACCTATAAGTTTCAGGATTGTCTTCTGCTGCTTTAGAAAGAAGCCCTTTGTAGTAACTGCTAATCCTCAAACGGGGCATCCCCTCATCATTCAGGGAAACTTTAAACTCGCTGCCTTCTTTAGAAACAATGATGTCAGGTACAACATAAGAAGTCTTTTCCTGAGAATATTTTCTTCCTGGAGTCGGATCCAGGCCTTTTATAATCTCTATATGATATTTTAGAGCTGAAAGAGGAATTCCAAGAACCTTTGCTAACTGAGAAAAATCAGATTTCTCCAATAGAGAAAGATGATTATTGACAATCGCCTGAGCTATCTTATCTTTAATCTGTAAATAGTCCATTTGAGCCAGGAGAGTTTCTCTAAGATCTAAGCTTGCTACACCAACAGGGTCAAATTTTTTAATTACATCTCGAATTTTTTTAATCTTCTCTTCTGGGGCACTGTTTTTCTGGGCAATTTCTTCTTCAGAAACAGTGAGATACCCATCTTCATTTACATTCCCGATAATGAAATAAGCAATTTCTTTATCCTTTTCATCAAAAAAAGTTAAGTTTGCTTGCCAATTTAAATGATCCCAGAGAGAAAGACTTCGAGAGATTGTATTTTCTATGGATGGTATTTCTTTTCTTCCAATAAAATGAGAAGGAAACCCATCGTCAAAATATTGTTGAAAGTAGGATTCAACATCCAGGCTATCATCTTCTTTACGCTGTTCCTGTTCCTCATCGGGTGTTCTTTTTAATTCTTTGCTTTCTTTCTGTGTTCCCCGAGCTTCTTTTTCTGTTCCCTTTTCAAGAGTTTCTTCCTCAAGCTCAAGTAGGGGATTTTCAGAAAGCTCCGTGTCAATTATTTCAATCAGCTCTAAATTGGTTAAAGGAAGGAGTTTAATAGCTTGTTGAAGGGCAGGGGCAAGGATTAATTTCTGAACTTGCCTCTGATCAAGTCTCATTTTAAGAACCATTGTCTAACCTGTATCTACCTCAATTCATAAAATCAAGTAAGACTAAAATCTTGTCCTAAATAATTTTTCTTTACTTCCTCAGAATTAACTAATTCCTGAGGAGTACCCTCCTTTAAAATTTCACCATTGTTAATAATATAAGCTCTATCAGCAATTTTTAATGTTTCTCTCACACTGTGGTCAGTAATAAGCACTCCAATTCCTTTTTCTCTTAAAGTAAGTATAATTTTTTGTAAATCAAGAACAGCTAAAGGATCAATACCAGTGAAAGGTTCATCTAAAAGGATAAACTCAGGTTTGGCAATCAAAGCTCGAGCAATTTCGAGCCTTCTTCTTTCTCCCCCAGATAAGGTATAGGCTTTGGCTTTAGTCAGCTTTTCTAATCCAAATTCCTTGAGAATCCTCACCAAGTATCCATTTTTTCCTGAATAAATACCCGGAAGTGTTTCCATGACGGACAAAAGATTATCCTCGACGCTTAATCTTCTGAAAGATGAAGGCTCCTGGGGAAGAAGAGACAGCCCTTTTTGGGCTCTAATATACATGGGAAGTTCTGAAATATCTTCTCCATTTAGAAAAATTTGCCCCCCATCTCGAGGAATGAGACCGAGAATAATAGAAAAAATGGTGGTTTTTCCAGCCCCATTAGGGCCTAAAAGTCCTACAGCTTCTCCTCTTTTAACTTCAACTGAAACATTGTCCACTACTTTTTTTTTGTTGTAGCTCTTTGTTAAGTTTAACGCTTTTAAATGGAACTTCATTTTTCACGATTTTATGACTGTAACCGATCTTTCTCGTCTTTTATTCTCGACGATGATTTTACCATCGCCCATATAAAAAGTCAATTTGTCTCCTCTGGTCACTCCCCTGTTCTTATCAATAACAACAGGATCTCCCGTAATAGTAATAGCCTCCTTCTCCAGATCATACCTTGCTTTTTCTCCCTTCCCTTCCAAAATTTCCTGGACAATCTTTACACCTCCCTGTCCAATAATTGTTTCCATTCCTCCTTTTTCCTCTTTGAGATGAACAGAAATAGACTGAGCTTGGAGATCTATATTTCTAACCTTCAATGAACAATTCTCCTCGTAGGTAATAACATTTTTTTTTGGATTAAAACTCATCTTGTCAGCTGAAATTTCTATCCTTTCTTCTTCCTTTTTTCCTTTCAGTTTTTGAAAAAAAAGTGATTTTACTTCTCCTGAACAAATGAGTTTTCCTGTCTCTTCCAAGAAAGATAGTTCATTGGTAAGGAGCATTTTTTTCTCCTGCCACACTTTTATATCTTTATTAAACTTGAAACTTTTTTTATCTTTATGATAACTCATCTCCTGGGTAGTGATAAAAACAGGCTGTTCTCTTGAAAAAAAGCCAATAGATTTCTTATCTTCTCTGTCTTTAAAAACCACCTTGACCCCATTCTTTGCTTCCAGATCATCATCTTCAAGGTTAATTGTTATTTCCTCAGCAACAATCTCGCTATCCTGAGATAAAACCCTAGCCTTTACATTATCTTTTCCTTTGATTTGCAGAATGTCAGTTTTGCCCAAAAAACTCATCTCTACTCCCTCTAAAAGTCGCTTCTGCTCAGAATTCTCCATATATTCAATCATCCTTACTTTTTTTAAGGCATCGAATTTTTTTAACTCACCCTGCGGGTTAAAAATAAAATTTAAAGACTCTCCCTGAATCTGAATAAATCCTCCAGAAGGGACGAAAAACTTATAGAAACAATTCCCTTTGGCACTTATACTGGATACTCGCGAAAATTTCTTAAACCCATCTAAATACAATTCATCTGCCTCGATTATGCGTTTTCTTTCCTCTTTTTTCTCTCCATCTTCCTCAATAAGAGATGCCTTGACTTTGCCTTTTAAAGAGATACTTTTTATACTCTGTTCGTTCTGATATAAGATGAATTTTAAAGTGTGAGCTGAAGCTTGATTTTTTCCCTGCGATAGATTTACATCACCTGAAACTTCGCCCAATTTCTTTTTTCGATTATAATCAAGCTTTTTGCCCTCAACAAACAAAGGTAAAGTATTTTCCATTTTTGGGATAATCTCGAGATGTATATTCTCTCTTAATCTTAAATATTCTTGGTTTGTAGAATACGTCATCTTTTGAGCAAAACCTGAGAGCCGTTGAGAAGAAAAGCGAACGCCTGTATTGCTTTTAAAAACTTCTTTTTTCTTATCATAGTCCAGAAAATTAGACTTAATAATCAAATCTTTGTATTTTATTGTTGATTGACCTGTCAGGACAAAATGATTCATGTTTTTATCATAAACGACTTCTTCTCCATAGATAAAAACATTCTGATCTTCATCTTTCCCAAAATCTATGATTTCAACCTTGCCCTCTAAGTGATACTTTTTATCTTCTCCTACATAATGTTTATTAGCTTTTATCAAAAAATTACCTCTTTCGCCTTTGAATTCATAATGGACAACCTGCTCCTTTTTTTCTATCTTCTGCTGGGTTATTTCCTTTAATTTTGTGGGAAATTTCAGTTGTTTTCTCGAACGAATTACAAAATAAACCGAAATTATAGCCAAAATCAGAAGGAGAGAAACAACTGTTCCAATTCGAAGCATTTTGGTCAAATTAGGCTTTGCTCTTCCTTTCCTATCTTTCATAATTTCACGTCTTCAAGAGAAAGAGAAAGTTTCTCTTCCCCTAAGAAATTAGAAAATTGCAGGGAATACACCAAATCGACAATGTCACCTTTATTCACTCTCTGGACCAAGTCAGGCTTATCCCATCCTAAGACTTCCAATGTTCTCCCTTTCTGCTTTACCAAAAACTTGGCGTGTTTATTTTTAATTTTCTGAGGTTCACTGGTCACTTCAACCTTTTCTGTCAAAAAAATTGGTTTAGGATTTCCTGCTCCAAAAGGAAAAAGGAGATTAAATTTCTCAAGGAAACCTGAATTTAACTGGTCAAAATTTATTTTTAAATCTATATATAACTTTCTTTTTAAATCTTCAACAGAAAGTTTTGTTTCAGCTAAAGAATTAATGGCATTTTTGAAAGATATCATCTTCTCACAAGGAAGAACACAGCCAACAGCCAAGGTATGACCTCCATAACTTAGGAAAAAATCCTTACATTCATCCAAACAATCGATAAGAGAAAATTCACTTATGCTTCTTCCTGAACCGCAAGCCTTACCGTCTTCATAGGCAAAAAGCATGACTGGGCGGTGGAAAATATCTTTCAGCTTGGAAGAAACAATTCCAATAACGCCCCGGTGCCATTCTTCACAGCCCAATATTATAAATTTGTAGCGTCTATCAAGAGATTTCTCTTTTATTCGTGCCAAAGCTTGAGTATAGACTGCTCTTTCTACCTTCTGTCTTTTCGAATTCAAAGCATCAAGATGACGGGCAAGCTCAAGGGATTCCGGGTGAGATCTGGAGAAAAAAAGCCGAACAGCTAAGTCAGCCATTCCCATTCTCCCTGCAGCATTGATGCGAGGACCAATCCTGTACCCGACGTCTCCTACAGAAACTTTTTTTCCCTTCAGACCACATGTCTCCATCAGACATTTCAACCCTATATTTGAGACTTGTTCCAGCCCTTTTAAGCCAAATTTGACAAAGAGCCTATTCTCTCCCTTTAACCTCACAATATCCGCAATGGTTCCAATAGAAACCAGTTTTAAATAATGGGGAAGAGACAAAGCTTTTCTCTCGTCTCCAAATAGAGCCTGGATCAACTTAAAAGCAACACCTACACCCGCTAAATTCTTATCCGGATATCCCGAATCCAAAAGGACAGGGTTCAAGACTGCCAAAGCTTTAGGAAGTCTTTTTCCAGGATGATGATGGTCAGTTATAATGACATCAATCCCTTTTTCTTTAGCTCTTTGAACAAATTTGGTGGCCTTTATACCACAATCAGTACTAATCGCCAAGCCAGCTTTTCTTTCAAGGCTAACATCAACATATTTTTCCTTTAGACCATAGCCTTCTTTCAATCTCTCCGGGATAAAATAATCTACCTCGGCACCTAAAGTTTCTAAGGCTTTCGAGAGCATAACAACAGAGAGAATTCCATCTACATCATAGTCGCTAAAAATAATTATCTTTTCTCTATTGGAAATAGCTTCCCTGATTCTGGTTACTGCCTGCTTCATGTCCTTCATTAAAAAAGGGTCATGAAGGTCGTCTAAGGTCCCATAGAGAAACTTATGAGCAGCCTCTAAATTATTAATTCCCCGATTGACCAATATTTGCCCTACTTCCAAAGGAAGATCGAGCTCTAAAGAGAGATTTTCTGCCTCAGCCTTAGGTGAAGAAACTATCCATATTGACTTATCCATTTGATTTTTAAATTTAGCACAATCAAGCTTATTCCACAACTAAGATAAGTTAATCTGGATTATTCACGAGTTTTTATGAATAATTCAGGTTGGAAGCATCTTTTTTTCCGTGATAAGAGATAAAGTAGTCACAACGAGGGGTATGCGGTTTGAAGGCACGCTC
>Ga0114919_10004618_pt1 | contig 11043 bp, 6 predicted proteins | sample BlataG_FD_88682 | JGI IMG/M metagenome (GOLD analysis project Ga0114919, IMG submission 88682) | Deep subsurface microbial communities from Black Sea to uncover new lineages of life (NeLLi) - Black_00105 metaG | ecosystem: Environmental > Aquatic > Marine > Oceanic > Sediment | place: Atlantic...
GCACACATGACGTGCTTGCCGGCGTTCATCGTCATGATGACGTGTCGGGCGTGGTCGGGGGCACCGGTGAAGATCGCCACCGCCTCGATATCCTTGTCGAGAATCAGCTTCTCGAGTGACTCGTACGATCGGTCGCATTTGTACGCCTTCATCAGCGCCTCGCGGCGGTCGGTACGGAGATCGCTGACGGCATGCACAATGCAGTTGGGGTCCTCGTGCCATTGGAATGCACGCCCGAACCCTCCGCCGACCACGCCGATGCGAACCTTCCGGTCGGATTTCAGCGGGTAGTCGGGCCCGCTCTGCGTCGGCAGGGTCGCGTGGGCGAGGCTCTCCACCAGCCCGGCCGCCAAGGGGGTACACAGGGCGACCGCGGATGTCTTGCGGAGCATTTCGCGGCGTGACAAGCGCTTTGAATCCATGATAGTAGCCCTCTGGAGGGGTGCTGCGTTGAGGCTCTGCTCAGCCGGCTCGGTTGACCATCGGCCGGTGAGAGTATCGGAACTTGGTGCCCGCGACCACCGGGCTTTGGCCGTGCAAGGCTGAAGCGTTAGCTGGCTACGACTCGCTGATCCGCCCGCATCCCGCACGCTGCAAGCGTGTCCGGCGTTTGCTGGCTCCCCGCAGGAGCCAGAGTCGGAGGACGACTGGCAAAATCGCCGAGACGAGGCGCGGGCCGAATCCGGCAGTTCCCAACGAACAAGCTCGAGCGAATATCAGACGCGGCGCGAAGGGCGCACACCGCCGGCGCGTCTACGTAGCGGAGTTTTCGGAAACCTCGCGGGCGCAGCGACCTCGCGTCCCAATCGAGCCGATGTGTAGATGATTGGGGGGCACACTCGCCGGAGCACACATGCAGGATTCACTGATGAACTTTGAACTGCGGCAAGCAAAGCCGAATTGCGTCGTGCTGAGGTGTCGGGGCGTCCTGTCGTGGGAGGACCGCGTGGCGCTGGCCGACGGCGTCGAGCAGCACCTGGATGGACAGGCCGGCGTGCTGGGGGTGGTTCTGGACCTGGGCGAGGTCACCTTCATCAATTCCGCCGGCCTGGGCGCCCTCTTCCAGCTCGCCCAACGCCTGCGCGCGCGTCAGACGCGGTTGGCGTTCGCGAACGTCTCGCCGATGCTCAAGCGCTTGTTCCAAACGGTCGGGCTGGATCATTTTGCCCGGATCGGCGACGACCTGAACACGATACTCGACTCGTTCAGCGCGCCCGCCGACCAGCCTCAGCCACAGGCCGACGCTCGATTCTGGGGACAGGCCCCCTCGGTGCTGTAGCACTCTGTTGTGGTCTGTGGGACCGACCAGGTGGACCTGGCGCCCGGCACGCCCGCCGACCGTACTGAACGACAACTGCGTGTTTTCACCAACGCGCGCGAACGGCAGGGGCCCCCGCGACTCTTGGAGCGGACTGTTGACCGTAGGTGGATTGACCGGGAGACGCCAAATGCTGCTTACTCCGGCCCAAACACACGCCCCGGGCCAGCGCGCCCCCGAGCCCGCCGGCCCGGGTCAGTTGTTCGACGTGGAAGATCTGGCCCTGGCGGATCTGCAACCCGCGGAGATGTGGGAGCGCATCCTCACCGCCGCCGTCCGCGAGCAGGCCAGCGACATCCACTTCACCTACGAGGCTGACGGGATGCTGGTCGGGCTGCGTCTGGATGGGCGGATTTGCCCCCAGGGCCGCATGCCGGCCGCTCTGGGCCAACGCGTGACCAACCACGTGAAGGTTGCCGCCGGCATGGACGTCGGCGAGCGTCGCCGACCGCAGGACGGCCGCATCACCATCGAGGTTGATGACCGCCCGGTGGACCTGCGCATCTCGCTGTTGCCGACCAACCACGGCGAAGACCTTGCCGTGCGCATCCTGGATCGCGAGACCTGCCTGCGCGAGCTGGACCAGTTGGGCGTCTCCGAGCACCAGATGCGCCAGCTCGTGAGCATGGTTGAATCGCGCAGCGGCCTGATTCTGGTCACCGGTCCGACCGGGGCCGGCAAAACCACCACGCTCTACGCCCTGCTGAAGTGCATCGCCGACGGCTCCCGCAAGATCATCACCGTCGAGAACCCGATCGAGTATGACCTGCCCGGTATCAGCCAGGCCCAGGTCAACTACAAGATCGGCGCCGACTACGCCACGCTCGTCCGCAGCGTGCTCAGACACGATCCCAACGCGATCATGATCGGCGAAATCCGCGACGCGGAGACGGCTGCGGCGGTCGTACGCGCCGCCAACTCCGGCCGCCTCGTGCTGGCTACCTCCCACGCGGCCTACTCCGGCGCCGCAATCGAGTCGCTGATCGCCCTCGGCGCGCACCCGCACTTCGTCGCCCGGGCGCTGCGCGGCGTGATCGCCCAGACGCTCGTCCGCCGACTGTGCCCGTATTGCACCATCCGCCTGGAGGAGACGGCCAACGAGGCCGTGCTGGCGGACGTCCGCCACCTGTTGAGCCCCAACGAGAAGCCCGCCCTGTCGATGGGACGCGGCTGCCCACACTGCCGGCACAGCGGCTATCGCGGCCGGGTCGGCGTCTTCGAGATCATGATCGCCGACGATGACATCCGCGCGATGATCAGCCGCGGCGTGCCGGCCAAGCAGGTTTACACCCACGCCTTGGAGCGCAAGATGGTTTCCATCTCGCAGGCCGGCAAGCTGGCCGCCCTGCGCGGGTTGACCACCATCGAAGAGCTCGTCCAAAACGTCTCCGAGATCTGGGCCGGCCAAGACTACACCACCTGACACTGGGTGAGCGTCAGGATTGCGGGCAGCGGGACATCACCTGGGGAGTGCGGGCGTCTCGCCCGCGTCGTTGACGCGGTACTGGCGGGCGGGGACGCCCGCACTACCCGCTCTTGCGGCGGCACCCGCGGGCGGGGACGCCCGCACTACCCACTGGGCCGGCCAGGACTACACCACCTGACACGCGCGCCGCCTCGCCCGCGTGACACGCGCGGCCCAACTATGGTAGAGTCCGGCGTTCGTCGGCGGTCGAATCTCCCGTTGGGACCGGCGCGTTTCCGACCGATCGCCGCGCTTCAGGAGCTGTCACGCCCATGCCGAGAATCGCGGTCGCCCAGACGCCTGGCGCCCGGCTCGACCAGTGGCCCGAGACACTCGAACTGCTTGCCGAGCTGGTGCGACGCGCGGCGGCGCAGCGTGCGGCCCTGCTGGTGCTGCCGGAGTGTGCCTGGCCGGCGTAGCACCTCGGGTCGAAGCAAGCCTACTTCGCGGCCCGTGCCGCCGGCCTGCCCGGATACCGGGAGTTCCTGGACAAGCTCTCGGCCTGGGCTCGGGAACACAACCTGGCCATCTGCGCGGGCTACATCGCCGAGGACGGCGACCGACTATTCAACGCCGCCTGCTTGGTCAGCGCGACCGGACGCATCCTCGGTGCCTACCACAAGTGCTTCCTGTGGGACTTCGACCACGACTGGTTCGAGCCCGGCCAGACTGTCGAGCCGCTGGACAGCGACATCGGCCGTATCGGCATCATGATCTGTGCCGATGCGCGCCTGCCTGAAATCCCCGCCACGCTCGTCCAGCGCGGGGCATCCCTGATCGTGCACCCGACCGCCTGGGTCAACGTCGGCAGTGCCAACGCCCTGTGGAACCCGCAGCCCGATTTCCTGGTGCCCGCGCGGGCCAAGGAGTTCGGAATCGCGATCGCATCGGCCAGCAAGTGGGGCGTGGAGGGTGACACGACCTTCGTCGGCTCGAGCCTGATCTGCGATGGCGCGGGGAATGTCCTGGCCCAGTGCGGCACGCGTGAGACCACGGTTGTCAGTGCCGAGGTGGGGCTGACCAGGCCGCGTGCGTCGCGCGTGCGGGCCGCCGACCGGGCGGTGTTGCTGGGACCGCAGCCGCCGATGCTGCGGGTGGTGATTCATCCGCCGCCGGGCCCAGCAGTCCGCTGCAAAACCCCTCGAATGCGCCACTCCCGTAGCGTCGGACCTCCGAGTCCGACGTTTCGACGGGATGAAGGCGGGCGCGCCGGACTCGGAGGTCCGGCGCTACAGTTTTGCAGGGGACCGCTAGAGCGTGCACCGGCCGCGGGGGTCGGCGAGCAGCATCCATCGCCTACGCTGGTCATTCAGCCAGGCCTGCCGACTGCACGCCGAGCCGGGCCGAGCCCCCGGGCCGGTGCGAGAACAGCGACCCTGGCCGGCCCACGCCGTGGCGCATTCCTCCTGCAAGGCATTTGCATAGCCGCAGTGAGTGACGAAGACGCGCGCGGCTTCGCGCCCATCCGGACGCTGGCGCTCCGGGGGACGCACGTGGTAGTGGTTTTCGGCGAGAAGGCCGATCCGGTGATCCTGAGGGCCCGGGCGGCCGAGAACTGCGTCTTCATCGTCGCGGCCGTATCTGCCGGTGCTGCCGTCTACGATCCCGGCGGCAAGGTACTGGCCTCATGCTCGTGGAGCCCGACGACCGATAACAACCGCACCGACGCACCGCTGGCGGCGACGCTTGACACCGCCCAAGCCGCCAACAAGCTGGTCGCCCCGCGGACCGACACTTTGGCCGGCCGAAATCCCTCCCAATACGCCTTCTGAGCCGCGCTGCCTTCGGCCCACCCGCCGGCCGGAATTTCCTCGAAAAACTCTTGTAATGCCCGGCCGGACGGGCTACGCTAAAATGAGTTGCGGAAGTGTATATGCGCTCCGCAGCACAGGAGTGGAGTGAGGGGTAGCAGCTAGCCCCCCGATCTTCAGAAACTTATGTTTGTACCGCGGCGACAGCGCTTCACTTTCGCGCTGTCAGAGCACCGGGTCAATCACGGCTTGATGCTTTCGAGGCCGCGGGCGAGAGGTTCACCGGACTGAGGTTCACCGGACTGAGGTTCACCGGACTGAGGTTCACCGGACTGGAGAGTAGTGTTTTGGTGAGATCGGGGCTTGAGCGTCGTTCGCGACCCCGTTCTCAGGGTAACATCAACGGACTCCGAACTTTTTTGGAGGAGGGTTATTATGAGGAAGATTGCACTCTTAGCGGCTTTACCATTGCTATTGGGTAGTGTCGCGCTGGCCGACGAGGTCGTTTCGTTCACCAACGTGCCCAGCCAGGCCGGATCCGGGATGGTGACGTACAACGCTACCTTGGGCGGCGGCTACACGTTGGGGAATATCGACTGGGCCGGTTTCTGCGTGCCGATTAACCCCATCACTTACGGCAGCGAGCTGACGCTGGACATCTCCGGCCCGCTCGGGGCTGCGACGTGGACGCTTGGCTCCGGCAGCACCTTCCCCGGTGGCGCGTTGTTCTCCGGCAGCAGCGCTGCCTTTTTCAATGCCGGGGACCCGGCCGGAATGTGGACGTTCGACTTCTACGAGAGCTGGGACGACGGTAGCGATGGACTCCCCGACGCGAACTGGGAGTACATCGACTTCACCTTCAACGAGTTTGCGGTGAATCCGGCGATCTACACGTTCAACATGGACACCAATCCCGGCTGGACGATCGACGGCGGTAGTGAGTGGCAGTTCGGCGCGCCGATGGGCCTGGGTGGGGAGCACGGGAATCCCGACCCCACCAGCGCTTACAGCGGCACGAACGTCTACGGCTACGACCTGACGGGCCTCGGCGCCCAGTTGGGCGACTACGAAGCCAGTATGCCGGCGGCGCTCTATCTGACCACAGGCGCGCTCGATTTCAGCGCCTACACTGACGTTGCACTGGAGTTCCAGCGCTACCTGAACGTCGAGTCTCCCACTTACGATCACGCCTACCTCGAGGTCTCGAACGACGGCGTGAACTGGACGATGGTGTGGCAGAACGGTGCGGCCGTTACCGACAGCTCGTGGAACTACGTGTCGTACGACATCTCCGGCGTGGCGGATGGCGAGTCCACGGTCTACGTCCGTTGGGGCATCGGCCCGACGGACAGCTCGTGGTTCTATTCCGGCTGGAACATCGACGATGTCGTGTTCACAGGTATCCCCGAGCCGGCTTCGCTGATGCTGCTCGGTCTCGGGTTGGTGTTGCTGCGTCGGCGCTAGGCCGCCAGCGTAATTGTGGCAGTGCTTGGGCCGGTAACAAAGAGGAGGTTCACCGGACTGCACGGTACTGTTTAGGTGAGATCGGGGCTCGAGCGTGATTCGCGACCCCGTTCTCAGGGTAATGTTAAGGGACTCCGAACTTTTTTGGAGGAGGATTATGAGAAAGATTGCACTATTAGCGGCTTTACCACTGCTGTTGGGTAGCGTCGCGGCCGAGGCGGGTTACCTCTGGTACGAGGACTTCAACGCAGGGTTTCCGCCCACCGGTTGGACGGTCATCGACAACACCGGCAACGGAGCCTGGCAACTGAACACGTTCTTCGGCTATGCCAACTGGACCGGCGGGGATGGGACGTGTGCCATGGTCGACTCCGACGGGTACGGCATGGTCAACCTTGACACCGAGCTGATCTCGATGTCGTTCGTGGTCCCGTCCGGTGCGACAGTGGAGTTTGACACAAACTACATGACGTACACCGGTGCCGACTATGCTGACACGGATATCAGCATCGACGGTGGCAGCAACTGGATCAATCTGCTGAGCTGGCATGGCGCTGCGGATGAACAAGGCACCTTCATGGGCCTTCCAGGTGCGCACGCTTCGGCCAGTATCTCTGCCTATGCGGGCGAGACCGCCCAGATCCGCTTCCACTACTACAACGCCAATTGGGAGTGGTACTGGCAGGTTGACAACGTTGGTGTCACGCCTGAACCGGCTTCGCTCTTGCTGCTGGGTCTCGGCGGGTTGCTGCTGCGTCGTCGCTAAGGCGATACGTACCCCGCTGCTCATACGAGCAGTGCAACAATGGTAAGCGATGCGGGAGACTTCCTCGTGGAAGTCTCCCGTTCGTTTATCCTCGTCTTCAGGTCTAGCAGTCCGGTGCAAAACTGTAGCGCCGGACCTCCGAGTCCGGCGCACCTGCCCCCACGGCCTCGAAACGTCGGACTCGGAGGTCCGACGCTACGAGAGCGGGGCGCTCGATGTGTTTTGCGACGGACCGCTAGAGGTCGCCTACTCCGATTCGTGATAGGGCTGCTTCCACTCGTACAGCGTGAGGCGGCGGCGGTACTTCTCCGCCTGGGCAGCGTTGCGCGCCGCCGTGGCCAGTTCCACGGCTTGGCGCGCCACGCGGACGGCGTCCTCGAAGCGTCCCGCTTCCGCATAGGCGGCCCCCAGCGTGTCCAGGTATAGGTGCTGCCGCTGCTGCGTCAGCGCACAGGCCTTCTCGGCCCATTCGACGGCCTCCGGGCCGTTGCGCTGCTTCGGATCCGCCGATGTGGCCAGGAGCCATGCCAGGCTGTTGGCCAGGTCGTGCGCGTCGGGAAGCTGCTCCAGCCCTTGGCGGAGAACGCGCTCCGCCGTGCGAGTGTCCCTCTCTCGGAACGCCAAGCCTGCCAGCGTGGCATACCCATCCTGCAATTTCGGGTTGGCCTGAAGGAGCTCTTCCCATTCGGCCCGGGCTCCCGCCAGGTCACCGCTCCGCGCGAGCCCCGTGGCAAGTGCGTGCCGCGCCGCCAGGAACTCCGGTCGCAGCTCCACGGCCCGGCGGAAGTGCTCGAGGGCCTCGGCCGTGCGGTTCGCACTCACCAGGAGCTGCCCGAGCCGAAACTGCAGCACCTCGTTGTGCGGGTCTGACTGCAGTGCTTCCCGCATGAGGCGGGCAGGCTCGTCCGGCTTGCCCAAGCGATTCGTCAGCATGGCGAAGCGTTGAAGCGTGACCGCGTGATCCGGCCGCCGGGCAAGCACCGCGCGATACAGCCGCTCGGCCTGCTCGATCTCACCGGTGTCGGCGTAGACCTGTCCCAGGCTGGACTTGGCGTTGAGCGAGTCCGGCTCGACCTCGAGCACCGCCTGGTACTCCGCGGCTGCCTCAGCGTAACGCTTCTGCATGGCCCGCAGCGCGCCGAGGCTCAGGCGCGGCAACGTCCCGGCGCCCTCCAGCTCGAGCGCCTGTGTGATGAATGCCTCCGCCCGATCGAACTGCGCTTGCCGCGCCAAAAGCATGGCGTCGCTACAGAGGACTATCGGATCCAGCCCGCGCCGTCGCACTTTCAGGGCCACCAAATCGGCGAATAGGGGGGTCTCGCTGCCCGTTTCGGCCCGACGCAGGTGCGTTTGCGCCTCGAGCTGCCGTCCGGTGGCGTTGAGGATCTCCGCGGCGGCCCGGTGCGCGTCGGCATACTCAGGTGCCAGACCGACCGCCTGGTGAAAGTGCTTCAGCGCCTCGTCCCGGCGCCCCTCGACCGCGGCGACACGACCCAGGCCGTAGTGCGCCGAGGCGTTTGCCGGGTTGGAGGCGAGCACCCGCTGGTAGAGCGTTGCGGCCCGAGCCGGATCGTCCGCCAGGACCAGATCGGCCAGGTGAACATACAGCGGCTCATAGTCTATTTCAAACGCCAGGGCGCGCTCGAACGCGGCCCGCGCCTCTGCCGGCCGACTCGCCTTTTCGTGCGCCAGCCCGGCGCAATACCACCAGGGCATTTCGTCCGGCTTCAGCTCGGCGGCCCGCTCAAAGCATTGCGCCGCCTGGTCGGCGAACCCGTGCACGAAATACAGGGCTGCCAGGCCGCCCAGCCCGATCGGATCTTCGGGCGCCGTGCTGGCGTCCTGGTAGGCTGAATCGATTCTCGTGTCGAGCGCGGTTGGCAATTTGGCTCGGGCGGTGTCCGATAACCTCGGCAAGACGAACGGCCCCGACGGCTTGCTGGCTGCTCCGGACCCCCGCGGCTCATCGCCACTACGCTCGCATCCCGCCCATAATCCAAAGCCCAACGCCACCAGCAGACAGACGCCGGGACCCTTCACCTTGATACGTTCAAACCGCGGCATGGTGAGTCCTGCCTTCCATGGGTCTACGCTGCCAACCCGCTCTTTACATCGGCACGCGCAGAGGATACCCCGACACCCCGTCCGTGAACAACGATCCGCCGAGCCGGTGTTCGGCGATGGGCCGGTCGTCTTGTCGCAGCCCGCCGCATTCGGCAGGTACCACAGTCAGGCCAGGGCGGCACGCTTACGCAGGGCCCACTCCAGCCCGAGCGCTGCCGCCAGGATTCCAAGCAGCGGCCAGGGATGCCGGGCGACCGGGTTGTACTGGACCTGGCGTTCGACGCGCCGCCGCCGGTCCGTGGTCGCCAGGCGTTGCAGCAGGCTGGGCAGCTCGTCGATGTCGCAGTAGCCGCCTCGGCACGACCCGGTCAACTCCGCCGCTTGCCGCAGCAGGGCCAGGTTTGCGGTCGGCGGACGCCGCTCGAGGTCGTGCGCAATGATCGCGAACCGTGTCCGGGCCGTCAGGACCTGCTCTTCGTCCCGAGCCGCGTTTGAATCATCGGCGGCGGGGCGGGAGCGGGCTTCCGCCGCCTGCAGGTCGCTCCCAGCGTGCACCACGAACTCCAGCTCATACTCGCCCGCCGACAGCAAATCCGCGAGGTCCATCTCCCGCGGCAGCTCCGCCGTCCATCGGTCGCCGCGACGATTGAGGGCGATGTCCCAGGTACGCGTGGCGTCGCCTGGCGCGGTCTGACTCACTTGCGGAGTTGCGTTCTCCAGCTCGACCGGGGTGATCGTGCCGGCGGCCGGTGCCGAGGCCGGTGCGGAAAGCCGGCGAAGCGTCAGCTCGGCCTTCAGCGTGTCCGGCCTGGGCCGCTCGGTCAGCGCCGCCAGGCCGGTGATGCCCGCCTTGATTTGTACTGTTTGCTGCCCGGCGCGTATGGCTGCTTGTGCGTACGAGGGCTGGTCCGTCAGGACCCACGCGGTCGGGCGGCGATTGGCCAGCCACACGACCAGTTGACGCCAGAAGCGCCGGTGCAGCTCGAAGCCGGCGTCCGAGGCCAGCGCCCAGGGCCACGTGCTCTCGCACGCGATGACCAAGCAGCGCCCCCGTCCGACTTCGTGCGTCACCAGCAACGGTTGCCCGTCCCGGTCCGCCGCCAGAACCGTAGCCAGCGGCTTGGGCGGCCCCAGACGTGCCGAGCCGGGCAGAGGCGCCAGCAACGCCCATTGCTCACGGCTGTTGCGCGCCGCCGCGTCCGGCTCGCCCGGGGTGATCCCGCGCAGAAACGGGTGTCGCAGCCCGGCCTCGGTGGGTAGGAAAAGCGGCTGGTAGTCCGGGGCGGGCCGAGCGGCGGAAAAGAGAACCGGACTGACCCGCTCGAGGGCGGTCCGCGCATACTCGCCTCCGTTGAAGAAGGCCTGACCGCCCGCCAGCAGCAACCCGACGCCACGCTCGCGTACCGCATCCGCCAGAAGCTCCAACGCTTGATGGTCCAGCCGCTCACGCCGCACGTCGCCGAAGGCGACCACGTCGTAGTCGGTCCAATCCGGCATCTCCGCCGCGGTCAACTTCACAGCGTCCAGCTCCGCGTCCAATAGTAGGTGTTGGGTGACTTTCACGCGCGGGTCGCCGCGCCAGGCACGCGCCACAAAGGCCGATTCCGTGCGCGGTCGGCTTTCAAGCAGCAGCACGTGGAGCGCGTCCTCTCGCACGTCCACGATCGTCGCGGTCTCGTAACTGCTGCCGCCCAGCGATTCCGGCAGCGTCAGGCGCGCGGTCAGGCGATGCAGGCCGGGTCCGGGGGGTTGGGTGTCGAATTCGGTGCGCACGCGGCGGCCGGGGTCGTCCGGGTGCACAACGCGCGCGGCGACCGCCTCGTCATCCCAGAGCAGTTCGATGGTGAGGGGCTGGCCCCGGCACCCTTGCGTGCGGGCCACGACCGGGACGCGCAGCCGATCGTGCGACCCGAGCCGCGTTGGGACCGTCAACGGATCGAGCTCCACGGTCACCGTTTGGGCGGCCGCCGGCCCCACGCCGACTGCCAGCAGAGCACTCTTTTCGGCGGCCAGATCCCGGGCGGCTTGACGCAGCGCCTCAGCGTCGGCCACGTTTTCGGCGCCATCGCTGATCAGCAACACGGCCGGCGGTCGCTCGTCGTTGGCATCGCGCAGTTGGCCCGCACGATGCACTGCCGCGGCCAGCGCCGACAGCGGTGCCGTCGGGACGATCTTCCAGCTCTCGACGGGCATCGTCGTCTCGCCCACGCGGTGA
>Ga0114919_10004619_pt1 | contig 11043 bp, 4 predicted proteins | sample BlataG_FD_88682 | JGI IMG/M metagenome (GOLD analysis project Ga0114919, IMG submission 88682) | Deep subsurface microbial communities from Black Sea to uncover new lineages of life (NeLLi) - Black_00105 metaG | ecosystem: Environmental > Aquatic > Marine > Oceanic > Sediment | place: Atlantic...
AAAGGAAAATCCAGGATTACCGGAAACCTGAAACAGGAGGTTAACTCCTGGAAAGAACAGGATTTCAAAGCTATTCCGTATTACGCCTGGGCCCACAGGGGTGTAGGCGAAATGGCAGTTTGGCTACCATATAAAAAAATAGTTACACAAATTGACTAAGAAAAACCTTAATTTTCAGGTTTCATAAATAATTAGTTAATAGTCGGCAGTCCACAGTCGGCAGTCCACAGTCAGCAGTCCACAGTCGGCAGTCGACAAATTGGTGAAGGATATCGTAAACGTCTGTATGAAGCCCATTTCGTAAGCAAGATTTCTGATTCAGATATGGAAAACACCGAAACCCAGGTTTGGCTTGATTTTGTACTTGCCTGTGAATATATACCTTAAAAATGCAAAGTGTAATGAAATTAGCCATTATCAAGCCATAAACATTGAACTTAGCCCCTATGGCTATCGGGGCGATCTCATGATCCGCCATCCCGAAACCCGATAGCTATCGGGTTTCGGGAGGCGGAGAGTAAATTCCGATACGTCTATATATAAGATTTGTAGAAGTGCTTGATGTTTCTATATCCTCAATATCAGTAGATTATTAATCGAACTCAGGTTAATACATATCTAATTGCTATTATTTGCAGAAAACAGCCTTGTGTTTTAAGCAATAATTGCGGAAATTAGCCTTGTATTTTAAGCAAATTTTATTTATATTTGTCTTATGTTAGAAAATATTCCGAAATAAAAATGCCCTGATTATGGAGGTAGTATGAACCGAACAAGACAAAATTTAATCTATTTTGATACGCAGTGGCATGATTAAATTTTGTCTTGTGAGCTACATATGACCATTGAAAATCAATTATAATCATATGAAAAGAGATATTGATGAAACTTTTAGAACCTGGAAAAAAGAAGAACACAGGTATCCTCTTCTGGTGCACGGCGCCAGGCAGGTTGGGAAATCATATTCCATTATTAAGTTCGGTGAAAATGAATTTGATAATTTAGTGGAAGTGAATTTTGAACTGAAGCCTTATTATATAACCTGTTTCGATACGCTGGAGCCAAAAAAAATAATTGAAACCCTCTCGGTTCTTTCCAAATCGGATATAATCCCGGGAAAAACACTACTGTTTTTAGACGAAATACAAGAATGTCCAAATGCAATTATTGCATTACGATATTTTTATGAACAGGTGCCCGAGCTGCATGTTATCGGTGCCGGTTCATTATTAGAATTTGTGATTTCTCAAGAAAATTTCAGGATGCCTGTAGGCAGGGTTCAGTACCTATATATGAAACCCCTTTCCTTTTTAGAATTTCTTGATGCTGTAGGAGAAAACAGAACCAGAAAAATCATTGAAACTTCTACCTGGGATAATCTGCCTTCTCTTGGTATCCACCAACATCTTATCTCCCTTGTGAAAAAATATTCCATTATAGGCGGAATGCCTGCAGTTGTTTCAGAATATGCTTCTACCTCCAATCTGGATAAATGTTTTCAAATCCAAACGATAATTATTCAAACTTACCGTGACGATTTCGGCAAATACTCAAGTAAGGTAAAGCATAAATATCTTCAAAAGATTTTTTTTGCTGTTCCTAAAATGATTGGAAGAAAGTTCAAGTACTCTCACGTGAATAATAGTTTGCAATCTCGTGATTTAAAAGAGGCATTGGAACTTTTGGAAAAAGCAGGAGTGGTTTATCGGATTAAGCAGACAAGTGGTGAAGGACTGCCTCTTGAAGCTAATGCCAGAGAGAAGCATTTTAAAACAACTTTTCTGGATATTGGTTTAATGCAAAATATTTGTGGTTTAAGTAGTGAAATACTAATTTCTACTGATGAAAATTTTATAAAAATAAATGAAGGCGCTATTGCCGAACAGTTTACAGCCCAGGAGTTATTTGCATATCGGGATTTTTACCAGGTCCCTTCATTATATTACTGGGCCCGCGAAGCACGAAACAGTAATGCGGAAATCGACTATATCATTCCATGTTGCTTATCTGCTTTGCCAATTGAAGTGAAAGCAGGGAAAACCGGTACTTTACGAAGCATGCACATCTATCTTGAGAAATATGGTTTGCCTGCAGGTGTTAGAATTTCACAGCTTTATTTTAATAAAACTCTGCCAATTATTTCTTTACCATTCTATGCGATAAAAAAGATACCTCAATTATTAAAAAGTTTTATTTAATCAAAAAAATAGGGACAGCTTGCGATTATCGGAATCCGAACAGGTGATACGACTTACGAAAAAAATATACCCAAAGAAAGAAGTATTACAATGGCGGATTTTAACATTACACCGGAATAAAAGATTTTAATAAACGACACACACCCTTAGGGTTTGTACCAAAGGCCTGCGGGAGGAAACCCTTAAAGGGTCTTTTTTATTAAATTCAACCACCTCCCTTTCCCTTTGGTCGGGTACTCCCCGCCTGTCAGTCCGACCGGAGTCAGCCGGGCGGAAATGACACAGTCGGGCAGGCTCCTTGTCCAAGCCCCAAAGGGATATGGCATAGGCATGCCTTCGGCACCTTCGGGAGAGGAGAATTTATTGCAAAACTGTTAGCCGGATATTGTCAGAACTTTTTCCTCAGTCGTCGGACCACTTGAAGTGGTCTGACGACTTTTAAATTCTTTATCCGTATAACACCAGGTTTTAACCTGGTGTATCAAGTAGGATTATATTATACTTTAATAGCCCGCTTCAGTGGGCTTTATTCAATATGGTATAGATTGCCTGTCCAGTGAAACACTCTTTTTAAATTTCGAAATACATTGCTACATTTGTTTCTTTAATAAACCTGAATTGTCAGAAAAAACCCAAAATACCGATCGGCAGCTTGTGGAATCTTTAAAAAAAGGAGACCTGTTTGCATTCGATCAACTATTTTCAAAATACAGCAAAAAACTGTATTATTTTGCTAAAGGATACCTCGACTCAAAGGAAGATGCTGAAGGTTTGGTTCAGGAAGTTTTCCTTATAGTCTGGAAAAAACGTAAGGAACTGAAAGAACATCTTTCGTTCAATGCATACTTATATACAATTACATATAATGCCATACGTAAATATTTCCGGAAAAAGGTAAGAGAAAAAAAATACCTTGACGAATTTCTGAAAGACTTTGATGAGAAGCATGATGACACCACAATGGAAATTGAATACAATAATCTTCGGGAACTGGCAAATAAAGCGATTGAAAAATTACCTGAAAAACGTAAAATGATTTTCCGGCTAAGCAGGCATGAAGGATTGACCAGCGAGGAAATTGCCAAACGGTTGCACATTTCAAAAAAAACCGTTGAAAACCAAATCCACCAGGCATTAAAATTCTTAAGGGAACAATTAGGAAAAGAAACCCTGTTATCCATCCTGTTTTATTACCTTTTTATATTCTAAAAAAAGAACCTCGACAGGGTTGCTGCTCGTACCCCGACTCCAGTTCGGGTTATGCCACAGGCATCCCTGTGGGACGAGTAATTAATTCTGGCAAGGTTCCAGGCATAATAAACTTCCAGCGTCATTCCGACCTGTAAGAGTTGGTGCAAAAGACCCTAAGGGTTTTTCCCAAAGGGATGCCTGTGGCATAAAAACCCTTAGGGTCTGGTCAGATATCCTGTGTGATCCTACTTTCAAGCCCTAACGGGCTGTTTCTTGTTCATTATCCGCTTATACCCAGCCACTAAAGTGACTGTCTATTATCTTTTAGTCCCTTCAGGACTATGACATTGATTAATTACTTACGTGAGATCGCCCCGATAGCTATCGGGGCTAAGTTCAAAATTTCAAATTTGTCCCGTAGGGACAATATGATAATAGCCCAGTCCCAATCCCGATAGCTATCGGGTATCGGGAAAGCCCCTGGTAATAAGGAATATAAGTAAGAAATCCCCGCCTACCGGCATTGATCTGAGGGAAACTGATTATTTCGGGGATTTGTGCCACAAGCCGATTAGAATTAAACACTAAGATCCCAAGGTTAAAGACCCTCCTCCCCTTACCCGTCCGACTGGAGCGTTCGGACGGGTCGACGAGTTACTATACACAATGCGGGCTTCGTTACCCAAATTCGTCTTTCGTTGGACGGTTACGATGCGCGCCCTGTGTACAAAAGCCCCTAAGGGTTTTCAAAACCCTTAGGGTCAGGCCATTTATTATTCATTTAACATGGTTATGTCAATCTGTAAATGAACCTCGTAGAGGTTCGATTATTGTAGAAAATGAAGGCATTATACAAAAGCGCTGAAACTGCCTTAGCTAATCAGAGCTGAACTGTTGCTTTCAGCGCAATTATCCACAAGTTAAATCTGGTATTTTGCCATAGGCATCACTTCGTGAGTTTATTGTGATTTATTTGAGTTTTGTCCCGATAGCTATCGGGATTGTTATTTGAAATTTCAAACTCACTGAAAAGTTCGGAGTTTATAGACATACTCTAAATAGGATCAATAGCCTCAATTTTTAATTTTTCTTCCCCATAAATAGGTGTAAAACCGTTGAGCGGGATATAATATATAAAGCCACATACTTCACTGACAGAAAATTTTTCATAGGTAAGTGGTTTTAGGTTAATTCAGGGTTAAAATGTTTGTAAAAGTGCTTCGGTTAATTATACTGAAGTACTTTTACTTACATTTTTTATATTTGAGCTTGTCTATAAAGTAATTGTTTTAGGGAATACGAGCGAAATATGTTAAATCAAAAAAATAAATACCTATATTCCCCTCTACAAGAGGGGTGTAGGGGTGTGTAATATAAACAAATTTCATTTATTTTTTTGATTTAGCCAACTTTATAGACCAACACTAATTAGTCTTTGCAAGAAAACTCTAAAGTTATTAATATCATTGACATAAGCAATATTTTAACAGTTGAATTTTTCATAGAATTGTTATACTGTTAAATTGCTAAAACATTGATGATGAGACAACAATTTAACAACTTAGCCCCGCCTGGGCGGGGCGATCTCATGAGCGAAGCGAGTAATTTAGCAATTTAGCCATAAAAGATTCAAACCTAATAATTATTGTATATGGCTAATATACAAAGCATTATACGTATTTTTTTAAGCACTAATTAGTAATACATTATACTGTTGAACTTCATAAAAAAAAAGGAATGAACAAAAACGACAATAAGCCAGAAGTAGATATTAAACTAATCAGAAAATTTTTACAAAAAAAATGTACTCCTGAGGAACGGGAACTTATTTTAAACTGGTTTACCGATATCCGATATGAAAATAAACTAAAAAATATCATCAGTGAACATTGGGATGAAATTGAATTGGAATCTCCTGATTACGACCTTGATACAAATCGCCTCCTTGATAAACTCCATCACTTTATCCATTTAGATTCATATAAAAAATCACGCGACTTACCATTCTATCGTAAAGCCTATCAACAACTTTCAAAAATAGCCGCTGTTCTCCTTTTACCTGTTCTGGTTATAAGTACCTGGTATTTTCTGACAGACGGACGGTTTTTTGCAAAGGAAGAAAAAACCATTTATGCAGAGATCTATTCACCACTTGCCGCGAGAACCCGGTTTGAACTGCCTGACGGATCTACAGGCTGGCTAAATTCAGGCAGTACCCTGAAGTTTCCGGTTAAATTTAGAGGTACACAACGTGAGGTCATTTTATCGGGTGAAGGATTTTTTAACGTTATGGAAAATTCCGAAAAACCTTTTGTTGTAAAAGCCTGTAATATGGATATAATGGCATTGGGTACCCGGTTTAACGTTTTTGCCTATCCTGATGATGAAACCTGCGAGATTACACTTGAGACAGGAAAATTAATTGTTGAGAGAACAAGGGAAAGTGGGGAACCGGTAAAACTGGCAGAGTTACAACCGGATCATCAGATCGTTATTGCAAAGGAAACAGATATGTCGGATATTAAAGAGGTTGTCACTGAAAAATACACTTCCTGGAAAGAAGGGAAGCTGATCCTTCGGAATGATCCCATGAACGAAGTAGTTAAAAGGATCGGGAGGTGGTATAATGTCGAGATTAATTTGAAAGACAAAGAGCTGGAAAGTTACCGGTACAGGGCAACATTCGAAGATGAATCCTTTAGCGAAGTATTAAAGTTGTTAAAATTAACTTCCCCCATTGACTATATTGAACACAAAAGGGAGATGTTGCGGGATGGAACATTTACAAAAAATAAAATAACCCTTTTTCTCAAACCGGGATATGAAGGAAAGCTTAAATAAATTGACCTAATTGATCTAATTACTCCCAAAGGGATAAGTTAAATGTTATAAGTTATAAGTTATATGTTAATTGATAGATGCTGGGTACTGGGTGCTGGTTGCTGGGTACTGGGTGCTGGTTGCTGGGTAACTGAGTGTTGGTTTTAGAACTTTTTTCCCTGTTAAATGCTGCTTCGCAGCAGTGGCTCTGCCACTATTTAACAGGGCGGGCGAACAGAATGTTTCACGAGCAGGTTTGAGCGAACGATTGGCTCTAACGAAGTAAGAGCCAATCTTCATGAGCTGGTTTTAGTGCCTGGATTGTGGGAGCGAATAACGATTGTAAGTGTGATTAATTGAGGATTGGGAATAGAAAATTGAACAACGAATGATGAAGGAAATTGTTCAATTGCTAAATGGTTAAATTGTTGAAAACAGTGTATGGAGCATGGGGAGAAGAGCAGCGTGCGTAGAGCAGAGCGCTGAAGAGCCATGTTCAGTGGCAGTGGTAGGGTTGAGTCCTCTGTCAACAGTAAATAGCATGGGAATTATGATTGATGATTGCGGTAAACAACTGAGAACTGTGAACCCGGAACTATTGAGTGTAGAGCCGAATTGTATTCGGCTGAAAAAGATAGAAGAGATGGAATAGTTGATTCAGGTTGCCTCTTTCAAAGGGAGTTTTCCAGACTTCAACTTTGAACTTTAAACCTGAAACTTTAAACTATAAACCAGAAACCCTATATTAAACCTAAACAAATTTGCCTATGAGAAAAACCTAAAAAGAAAAACCTAAAAAAAGCAGGAAAGCGATGGAGCGCTCTCCTGCAGATTTAGCAGGTAGTAATTATTAAATTTTCTTCTCCAAGAAAAAATAAAGATTTAACCCACTAAACATTACAAAATTATGAAAAAAATTTGTAAATCAGCAGGAGCGCTATTTAAAATCTTTTGCTCCTCAAAAACTTTTTTAATTATGAGAATTACGGTGTTTTTGTTACTGTTCAGCATAGTTCAGGTGATGGGTGAAAGTTCTTATTCCCAGAACACCCGGCTTTCCCTGAATTTGAAAAATGTAGCGATTGAAAAGGTCCTGGATGAAATTGAGAACCAGAGTGAATTCTTCTTCTTATTTAACCAGAAACTGGTGAATGTCGACCGTAAGGTTGATATAAATGCTAAAAACAAACGTATCAAGGATATCTTAGCTGATCTTTTTGCCGGTGAGGATGTTAACTGCCTGGTCATGGAACGTCAGATCCTATTGTCACCCAAAAATATCACAGAAACGGTCAATGTTACAAGAGACCGGCAACCCCAGGAAATTGTTGTAACCGGGAAGGTAACCGACGAAGACGGCAATCCTCTTCCGGGGGTTAACATCATCATCAAGGGAACCATAAAGGGGACCATTACGGATGTGGATGGTAACTACCGCATTGAAGTGGAAGATCCAGATGCTGTCCTGGTTTTTTCATTTGTCGCAATGCTTACAAAAGAAATCAAAGTTGGTGTCCAAACCGAAATCAATATAACATTGGCTCAAGATATTATTGGACTGGAAGAAGTGGTGGCTATTGGGTATGGGACTATACGTAAAAGCGACCTCACGGGAGCGGTGTCAAAGGTGACAAGCTCAGAATTGGTGAAAATTTCGACTTCAAGTGTATCGCAGTCATTACAAGGACGTGTAGCAGGCGTAAGGGTCATTAACAACCAGGGCCCCGGAGCTGGTTCTACTATTCGGATAAGAGGTATTGCAACTATAAATAATGCAAACCCCCTTTATGTAATAGACGGTTTCCCTACCGATGGCATGAATCACCTGTCTCCCAACGACATACAGAGTGTTGAAATTTTAAAAGATGCATCAGCAACAGCAATTTATGGCTCCAGAGGTGCTAACGGGGTAGTCCTTATCACTACCAAAACAGGTACAACAGAGAAAAAACCTGTTGTAAGTGCCAACGTTTATACAGGAAGGGAAAAGGAGATTGGCCGGTATGATATGCTCGATGCTACACAATATGCAACTTTATATAAGGAAGCTCTTGAAAACAGCGGGATGCTAATGAGCGGACAATTAGGCAATATGATGGACTATATTTTGGCAAATAATTATAAAGGTACAGACTGGCAGGATGAATTTATAAGGCCGGGATTTAACCAAAACTATAATGTCTCATTATCAGGGGGTTCAAAAAACAGCGCCTATGATATTGGTACAACCTACGCTCATGAAACAGGTATAGTAAAAAGAGGGTTTTCCGAGAAGATCTTCCTGCATGCCAATAACGATTATAAAATTTTTGATAAAATAAAGGTAGGTACAAAAATAAATTATTATACCAGCGCGAGCAATTATAAAGGTCCTTTTGACGCGATATCAAAAGAACCAATGGTTCCCGCGTGGGATTCTTATACAAATAACTACGGAGCTGAAGCCGTTTGGAATAACCATAACCAGGCACGGGTTCTTGATCATCAGGCTGATTACTATCTTAACTCTCCCGATAGGCAATTCAGGGCAAAAACCTATTTGCAGATGGATGACATGTTGATTAAAGGATTGTCGTTCCGTTCCCAGTTTGGGGCCAGCCTCACCTACGAGCATCATAAGCATTATAACCCTGTATATTATGTTGGTGGAGAAGAGTATAGGTCAGAGTCTTCACTGGACGAGATGCGTTCTAAGGGCAAATCGTGGGCATGGTCAAACTACTTTACCTATAACATGGAAGCCAATAACCATAAACTAAATGTTACGCTTGGTACTGAAGCCCAGAAATGGGAATTTGCAAATATGGGAACAACCGTTTTTAAGGTTCCGGAAAATATAAACCTGTATTACATTAATGCATCCTCTGAGAAAGAGAAGATAAATGTTCATGGAGCGGCAAACCATAATTCAATATTGTCCTATTTTACCCGTGCAAATTATAATTATAATAACCGCTATTTGTTAACTGCAACTTTACGTGCCGATGGTTCTTCAAAATTTACCGATGATTATAAATGGGGATATTTCCCTTCATTTTCTCTTGGATGGAACATAATGGAAGAATCCTTTATGGAAGGCCTAAGCGGACTTTTCAGTTCATTGAAAATCAGAGGTGGATGGGGACAGGTAGGTAACCAAAGCAGCGCCGGGAATAACGACTATGTCGGATTGGTTTATAGTGGATATAAAACGGTATTTGGGACACCACAAGCCATTTATAATGGTGCTGTTCAGTTAAATGTTCCAAACAGGAATATACACTGGGAAGTTGCAGAACAAGCCAATATCGGGTTAAATTTTGTAACATCCAATAACAAATTAATGGGTTCGTTAGATCTGTTTCAGCGCGACACTAAAGATATGATAATAAGCAAGCCAATACCATATTATGCCGGACAAAGACGCCCTCTGATTAACGCTGCAAGTATGCGAAACTCAGGTGTCGAAACTGAATTGGGTTATAAAGGGGGAAGCAGTAATGGCTTAAAATACAGTATCTCTTTTAACCTTTCATATATAAAGAATGAAGTATTTAATGTGCCTGAACCAATTATGCCCGCGAAATCGACACGTACGGAAGATGGTGAACCAATGGCTTATTTCTTCGGCTACCAGACAGATGGCATTATTAATGATCAGGCAGAGCTTGACGCATACCTTACTGCTGTACCAAACAATAATAAAGCGGAACTTGGTGATGTTAAGTTTATAGATCAAATTACGGTCGATACAGATGATGATGGAATACCTGATGAAAGAGATGGAGAAATTAATGCTGACGACCGGGTTAAAATTGGTAACCCATGGCCTGCTTTGGTGGGTGGTATCACTATCGACCTTGAATATAAAAACTTCGACATCAGTCTGTTTGGCAATGGTGAGTATGATAAAGATGTATGGAACGAGATGGCTGAGAAGTTTGAAAAAACAAGGATGAGCGGGGGTAACCTCCTCGCTTCACGAATGGGAAGATGGACACCTGAGAATCCGGATGCAGACCAACCAAGAATGCATAATGGTGATCCTAACCAAAACAGCAGGGCTAATGACCGATATATTGAAGATGCTTCCTTCTTCAGGTTGACAACCGTACAACTTGGTTATAAGTTGCCTGAAAAAACATTAGAACAAATAGGATTAAGTTACCTAAGACTTTACCTCTCCTGTGATAATGTATTTACAATCACAAACTATTCAGGGCTTAACCCGGAAATAGGTTTTGCTGACGGTATATCTACACAGCCTGGGTTTGATGGTGGTACATACCCACTTTTACGAACCTTTACAATTGGAGCAAATATTAAATTTTAATGGCCAAACTAAAAAAAAAATAAAGATGAAAAATATAAAAATTTTAACGCTATTAGTTATTCTACTTCTGCATTTTTCATGTAGTGAAGATTTCCTGGATTTGCCGCCTCTTGGCTCTGAGTACGCTGAAGGTTACTTCTATTCAGATGAAAATGCAATACTGGCAATTAACGGATGCTATGATATATTGATCCAGAATGAAGGCAATTCACCTGATAATATTTGGCTAAAACATAATTACGAATGGATGATGGGGGAGTGTGCTTCCGATAACGCCCGAAAAGGTAGTAAACCTACCGATTTATGGGAGCTAAGGCAAATAGAAGAGTGGAATATTGATCCTGGTACTAACTCAACGGTAAGAGGACTTTGGCTCCTCGGTTTCGCAGGAGTTCAACGCTGTAACTTTGTCCTTACCAACCTTCCCGGGTCAGAAGATGTAACCGGGGAGCTTAAAAGCAGAATCCTTGGGGAAGCATATTGTCTGCGTGCCCATTTCTATTTTAAACTGTTACGTCATTT
>Ga0114919_10004620_pt1 | contig 11041 bp, 9 predicted proteins | sample BlataG_FD_88682 | JGI IMG/M metagenome (GOLD analysis project Ga0114919, IMG submission 88682) | Deep subsurface microbial communities from Black Sea to uncover new lineages of life (NeLLi) - Black_00105 metaG | ecosystem: Environmental > Aquatic > Marine > Oceanic > Sediment | place: Atlantic...
CGATGTCGTCATCCATCCTTCCGGCAAGCGGGTTCATATTTCCTGTATCGTGACTGACGACGGCGATCTCGACGAGGCGCATGAAGGCGATGCGATCACGCTCACCTTCGCCGAAGAGGTGGATGCCAGCCGGGGCGATGTCATCGCGTCTCCCGACGCCGCGCCGTCATTGGCCGATCAGATCGCTGCAAAGATCATCTGGTTCGACGAGGAAGCCATGCTTCCGGGCCGGACCTACACGATCCGTTGCGGTAGCCAGACGGCCACGGCGACCGTTTCGGCGCTGAAATACAAGCTCAATGTCGACAATCTCGATCACGTGGCGGGCAAGACCCTGGAGATGAACGAGGTCGGCCTGTGCAATCTCAGCATGACCAAGCCGCTGGTGTTCGATTCCTATGGTGACAGCGCAGAGACCGGCAGCTTTATTCTGATCGATCGCTTTACCAACGCCACGGTTGCGGCGGGCATGATCGAGTTCGGTTTGCGCCGGGCGACCAACGTTCAGTGGCAGGAACTCTTCGTCGACAAGTCGGCGCGTTCAGGCCTTAAGGGCCAGAAGCCGTGCGTGTTGTGGTTCACCGGCCTGTCGGGCTCCGGCAAGTCGACCATCGCGAACACGCTCGAGAAGCGGCTGCATGCACTCGGCCGTCACACCTACATGCTCGATGGCGACAATGTCCGTCATGGCCTCAACAAGGACCTTGGCTTTACCGACGCTGATCGCGTGGAAAATATTAGGCGCGTGGCCGAAGCCGCCAGGCTGTTCGTCGACGCCGGCCTCATCGTCATGGTTTCGTTCATCTCGCCATTCCGTTCCGAGCGCAACATGGCGCGCGAGCTGGTCGGCGAGGGCGAGTTCATCGAGATCTACGTCGACACGCCGCTCGAGGTGTGTGAGTCACGCGACCCGAAGGGGCTTTATCGCAAAGCCCGCGCCGGTCTGATCCGCAACTTCACGGGTATCGATTCGAGCTACGAGGCGCCCGAGCAGGCCGAACTCGATCTGAAGACGAGCGAGACAACGCCCGAAACCTTGGCCGAAATGGTGCTCGCCGAGCTCAGACGTCGGCACGTCGTCTGACGAGCGTATCCAGGCGCCGGGCCGCGGCCGCGTGGCCATTCGTTGCGGCCCGCGTGTACCAGCTCTCCGCGATCTCGGCGTCCCCGTCGATCTCCCGAAGGCCCGCTTTGACCAGCACCTCGTCGTCATAGGTTAGGGCGAGCTCATAGGCCGCGTCAGCCTCTCCACTCTCTGCCAGTTCTGCGAGGAGCCGCCTTGCGCCGGCGATCTCGCCATCGGCAAGAAGATGCTGGGCGCGGTCGTACAGAGCCGCGGTCTCTGTGGGGACTGCCGGAGCTTGGACTGGTGCAGCGGAGGTCGCCGCAAAAACCGTGGGCCAGCCGAGAGCGAGCCCGGCGGCATAGATTTGTGGGCTTGTGTCGACACGCAGGATCAATCGGCGGCGCGCCTGAAGGCCTTGCTCCGACTTAAGCAGGTAGACTTCGGTGGGGTAGTCGCCGGTCGCATTCTCCCCAAGGGTGACGGTGAGCCCCGCCACATCCTCGTCCTTCACCATCCAGGTGCCGGGGCCGGTGTGGCGTCCAGCGGACAGCTCGGCGTCCTCAGGCAGGCCACGCAACAAGATGTAGCTTGCCGAGTGGAGCGGCAGGAGTCCCTCAAGGGCCAATGGCCGCCCGGGCCGCATCTCGACGACGCTGGTGATCGGTGCCGGGCGCGGGACCAGGATCTCCGCATGACGGTCCGGTGCGGAGGCGCCTTTCGAGGCGGCATCCTCGCGGCTGGTTGGGGCAGGGCCGATCATGCTGAACAGAAGGATCAGGCCGCCCAAGGTCAGAATGAGGGCCGCGGTGATCGAGCAAGCGACCACGAGATTCGCTTGGCGTTGCCGCTGATGGAAGGCCTCAACCAAGCCTCGAAGTTGCAGTTGTACCGCGCGATCGAGCACATCCGTCCTTTCTGCCGCGTCCTCCAAGGACCCTTGGGGCGCCTGCAAGGGCGCTTGCGCGGCGCCACCATCGGCGGTGTCCGTGACAGAGGACTGACATTCGGCAACAGGGCCTTCAAAGGGCGCGAAGCCAAGGAGAGCGGTGAGCGCGTCGGGGTCGGTCAAGCCGACCGGCCCGTGGTCGAGATCGAGCGGCGCCGGATCGAGGCGGTATATCGGGGCTGCCCATATCTCGGCTGGGTCGGGTGTGACGGACGCCGAACTATAGAGGGCTTCGCGTAGCAGGGCCGTAGCCCGATGGACTGGATGGCCGCCGAGATGCGACTCCAGCGGCATGGTGGAACCGGTCATTGGTCAAAGCTCCCTCGCATGGCCGTGCGGTGGTCCCGCTATACGGCCCACGCCCCCGATCCCCATCGAGAAGCGCTCTCGTGCCCTTGAGTGCGCTCCGCTAGGTGAAATGCGCGAACCTCTTGATGGGTTCCGCTAAATTCGATTGCCTGATGTCGATTTAGTTCGCGAGTGGGGCGTCCGGGGGCCCCCAATAGGGCAAGGCAGGGGTTTTCATGTGACTCCCGAGCCGGTAGATAGGGCCGAGGATGCCCCAACTATCAGCCGCGATTCGTCTCGTGCTCCATCAGCGCATCTACCATTCGCACGTAGAGGCGATAGGCAGATGCATCGAGGCCGAGCTTCGCGGCGAGCGCCGCCGGAAGAATGTAGCGGGCATAGATAGAGAGCAGAGTCCGGTCTGGCCTCTGAGAGGTTGCGCGAAGCCTTGCCAGAATTCTGGGAGCAAGCGCGTAGTAGCGCGCGATGGCGTCTGCGCCCCCTGGCGCTTTGACGAGAACCTCGTCGCGATAGCGCCGCAGCGTGCGCAGCTCGAAGCAATCGTCGTCGAGACCGAGCACTTCGCAGCAGGCCGTGGTGATGAAGCAGCCTTCCGGCGAGATGCATTCATTATTGTCACGTTTCTCGGCCAAGGCGTCGCGGCGTTCTTCCGCCCAATCGAGCGCTTGGCGCATCGTCACGCAATCGATCTCGAAGCGGCAGTCTTCGTTCTTGCCCGACAGTTTCAACGCGAGCTCCATGGACTTCTCGTCGCGCAAAAGAGGGGCGGTGGAAAGCGGCAGCACGATGCTGACCGTATCGTCATAGATGTCCGTGCAGTTGCCGCACAAAGCCTCGTCGACGATCACAGTCCCGCCCGTATTCTTGGCGATGAGGCGGTTCTTCGGCTTGACCAGCAACGCCTCAGGCAGCGAGCCCTCCTCACGTCCCTCGACAAAAATCTTGGCATCGAAGTCCGTGTTGACTTGGAACTCCAATGTGAGATCGCAGGTCTTCGGGTTGACTGCTGTGATGTCGCGCTGGCTCGCGCCGGCCTTGTCGTCGCTCGCCTGTGCCGTCCAGGGACCGAACTTCTTGGACTCGAAGCACTCTGGTTCCGAGGGCGCCTCGGACTCCTGGTCCTGTTCATCCTGCGCGCGGGCACGCGGCATGAGGGGGAGGAGGCCGGTGCCGGCGCAAGCGGCGATGAGGAGGCCAAGCGCGCGGCGGCGCGTATGTCTGAGCATGAACCGACCTTATGGGCCTTCCGGGGAAATTTCGTGGCGGAGACTAGCAAAGTGAAGGGCTTAGCGGGAGTGGCGAGGGTGCGCCGATTCGCAGCCTCTTGAGAATCTGCTAGCCTGGGCACGCTTGGTCGATAAGGCTATTCCAAGTGCGGGGCGGAGGCGGAGGCAATGGCTGGGGCGACGAAGGGCAGGGCCGTTTGCGCCGTCCTTGTCCCCAGTTTGGCCATACTTGCCGCGGGGGTTTTCATCCCAGGCCCTGGCCCAGGGCGCGACCGACACGCCCATCGCCTCCAGCGCGCGTGAATCCTAAGCCGATTGGGGAAGGGTTCGACAGCCCCATCTCTCCCCGCGAAGGCTTGAGAGCGCCAAGACGCCACGTGGACCCGCGCGAAGCGCGCCTCAAGGCGCAGCGCCGGGAGCGCATACCGGACGCGCCGGCTTTCTTCCGCGATACGGACCTGCGTGCCAATAACCGGACCTATTGGTTCGACGAGGACCAGTTCGGCTTCGACGAGCCGAAGGCATTCACCACTGGCGGTTCGCCGTCCTATAAGTCCGGCTATATCGCCGACTTCTTTCAGCTGCGCGGTGCGCTCTATACGAGCCAGCCGCTCTACGCGAATGCGTTTGCCGGCGAGAGCATGAATCTCACAGCCGACGGCGACCAGATCACGATACTTGGCCAGGCCAACGGCCGGGTGAAACTTGCAGGCCAAGAGGTCACGGCCGGCCGCCAGCTCCTGCGCACGCCCTTCGTCAATCCCTACGACGTCAGGATGATCCCGCTCACTTTAGAGGGCGTGGTGCTGTTGCCGGAACCAAAAGAGCACCAGACGTTCGACTACGTCGCGTCCTATCTGTCGCGCTACAAGCCGCGCGAGGACAACCAGTTCATTTCGTTTAGCGAGGGACTCAACATCGATGAGAATGACGGCATGCTCATCGGCGGCGCGAGCTATCACGCGAACGGTTGGAACATCGGGGTCTCGAACTATTGGATCAACGACGCGCTGAACACGGCCTATGGCGAGATCGACTATCTCTTCTCGCTTGGCGGCGGTGATGATGGTCCGAGCTTTCGGGCGGGCATCAACACTCTCGATCAGCGGACGGTGGGCGACGACTTGATCGAGGGCGCGCCGTACAATACCTACCAGGCCTCCGCGCGTTTCATCGCAAGCTACCGGGGCTTTGTCTTCACCGGGGCGGTCTCCGATGTCGGCGACGAGGCGGACATCCAAAAGCCGTTCGGCTTCAGCACGTCGTATACGGCGATGATCGCTACGAGTTTTCACCAGGCCGGCGTGCGCGCCTATCTTTTCAGGCTTTCCTACGATCTGGAGAGGCTTGGTCTGGACGGCGTGAAGGCCGAAATTGCCTGGGGCCAGGGCTTCGGCGAGGTGAGCGAGGCAAATGCGGGCTTCGCGGATCAGGAGGAGCTCGATCTGCGTGTTTCTTACGAGCCCCATGGCGGCCGGCTGGAGGGCTTGCGGGTGGAGGTCGAATATATCGACTGGCAGGTTCCGGATCTGGTGGCCCCGAGCGACGAGCTCACCCAGTTCCGCGCGATCGTGAACTACGCCATACCGCTGCTCTAGGCCCTCCTTACCAGCCGCCTCCTTACCAGCCGCCCTGAAACACGAGGCCGACATCGCCCCGGCCACGCTGCACGACATTCGCGTTCGTCGCGCGGCCGAACTGGAACAGGCCCAAGGCGTTATTGCGGCCGGCCTGGTCGAGGGTGGCTTCGTGCCCTTTGCCCTTCTGGTAGACGAGGCCGTAATTGCCTTTGCCGCTTTGCCGAACTGCGGCGGCGTTGTTGCGGCCCTTCTGCTTGACCTTTGCGTGGTTTTTGCCCTTGAGCCCGTTGACGACCCCATAGATCTGGAGCCCGCTGCGAATGACGTCGGCGCTTTCGCCGTGCGGTGTGAGCGAGAGGGTGAAGCTGCCGGCGGATGCCGGAGTGGCTGCGGCTGCGGTCAGCGCGATGACAGCGACGGCGAGGCCGGTCTTGAGTGTTGTCGTGGTCATGGTCGTGTCTCCTAAAAGTTTGGTGCTAAAGTTGCTGACCGCTGCCGACGTGGCGCGTGCAGTCCGGGGCGCCGTCATGCCAGTGCACGGTGAGCGTGGCGGCATAGCCGCCTTGATCGGTGAGTGAGATGATGCCGAGCGATGCGTCCGAGCTGGGCCCGGCTTCGAAGTCGCCGCCTTGGCGGATGCTGGAACTGCCGGCGTAACCGCCTTGCGAGATATCGAACGTGTAGGAGCCGGAGGCGGGCACCGGGGCAAAGGCGAGGCCTTCGACCACGAGGCTGCCGCCCTCGCGGGTGATGCGGATGTCGCAAGACGCGTTTTCCGGGGCGAGCAAGTCGCCGCCCGCCGCTGCACCAAAGGCGAACCCCAGAGGCAGCAGCGCGGCGAGCGATGTGAGAATGATGCGGGACATGAGAGCGTTCCTTTCGCGCGCGCGGTTAGTCCTGGACGATGACCGAGACATTGCCCCGGCCGATCTGGGTGACGTTGGCGTGATTGCCGCGGCCGGCCTGGATCACGCCGATGGCGTTGCCGTTTCCGTCCTGGGTGGTGATCGCCGTATGGCCGCGCCCGAACTGGGCGACGCCCGCGATGTTGCCACGCCCGTACTGAGTCGTGTCGGCGCGGTTCCAGCGGCCTTCTTGGCCGATGACCACGCGATTGCGTGCGCCGGTTTGTGCGCCGAGCGCGTTGTTTCGGTAGCCTTGCTGATAGATCGTCAGACGGTTGCGTGGCCCGCGCTGCGCGCTGCCGAAGGTGTTGCCGGCGCCGTATTGCTCCAGGGAGAGATACGAACCGGCCTTCGCCGGTGCAAAGGATGCGGTCAGGGCAAAAGCTGCCGTGCCGGCGATGAGAAGGGTCTTCAGGGTCATCATGCTCACTCCGGGTTTGCGGCGGGCCCCTGAACGGGCGCCCACTCTATTTCGTCGAGTAAGCGTTTTAGAAAACCCGGCTTGAAGCGACTCTGAACGCGGTATTCACCCGGAGTTCATGGCTTCGGGCAGGGCCGTGCGCCCGCGCGCAGGGCGTGCCGGAGGCCGCGTTGCTCTATGTGAGATGCCAGGGAAGGGTGGCTGGGGGACTAGGATTCGAACCTAGACTGGCGGAGTCAGAGTCCGCTGTCCTACCATTAGACGATCCCCCACCAGCGCCTCGATGTGCAAGCCATGTGGGGCCAGCCGCTCCCTTCTAGCCGCAGGCGCGCAGGCTTGGCAAGGCCATGAAAAGGCGCGGGTCGGCCTGAGTGGATGGCCCGGTATCCGGAGCTTTTCTGGCCGGCCAACGCGCCAAGAGTTTTTATTCGCCCGTGCCGCCCCGGTAGAGGCCCGGTTCGGGATAAATTTCAAGCCGGCCATTTTTCTCACTTGAAAAAGCCATGAAGCTCGATGAAATGACGAGCGCACTTGAACGGTCCAGAGTCGGCGGTTGTCGCCACCATCGGCCGACAAGTCCCTGGAGGGGACGCATCTCTCATGAAGTTGCAGACCGAAGAGGCTGAAGAGCCTCCTAGCCGCCCGCACGCGGCACATCAACTCCTTCCTCACCCAAATCGTCCCATCAACGTACTCAGCCCCGCGGCGGTCCCAAGCCTTGGGTCGGGTCTCGCCGTGCTCACCGCACGCGCGGAGCGCTTCCCCGTCGGCCCCAGGACGCGGGCCTTCCGCAAGCGTTACTTCCCGCAAATCGACCCGGCCCAGTGGAACGACTGGCGCTGGCAGGCCAGAAGCCGCATCCGCTCGCTCGACGAGCTGTCGCGCGTCTTCGAGCTCTCCGACGACGAGCGCGATGCCGTCGCCCGGCATCAGGGCTCGCTGCCCCTCGGCATCACGCCCTATTACGCGAGCCTCATGTCGCGCGAGGACGCGATGGAACCGCTCCGCCGCACCCACATCCCCGTCGGCAGCGAATATTTGAAGACGCCTGGCGAGGCGGACGATCCGCTCGGCGAGGACGACCACAGCGCCGTGCCCAGCTTGGTGCATCGCTACCCCGACCGGGTGCTGTTTCTGGCGACCGGCTTCTGCTCGACCTATTGCCGCTACTGCACGCGGTCGCGCATGGTCGGCGACGCCGGCGGCGAATACTCGTTCAGCCGCCCGCAATGGGAGGACGCGCTCAATTACATCGCCGACAACCCGCAGATCCGCGACGTGCTGATCTCGGGCGGCGATCCGCTGACGCTGTCCGACGAGCGCCTCGACTATCTGCTCGGGCGGTTGCGCGGAATCAAGCACGTGGAGTTCGTGCGCCTCGGCACCAAGGTTCCCGCCGTGCTGCCCATGCGGGTTACGCGCTCGCTGATCCGGGTGCTGAAGAAACACCAGCCACTATGGATGAGCATCCACTTCACCCACCCCACCGAGCTTTCGCCGGAGGTGACCGAGGCCGTGACGCGGCTTGCCGACGCCGGAATTCCCCTTGGCAGCCAGACCGTGTTGCTTAAGGACATCAATGACTCCGTCGAGACGCTGAAGACGCTCTATCACGGGCTGCTGATGCGGCGGGTGCGGCCCTACTACCTCTACCAGTGCGATCCGATCACCGGCTCGTCGCACTTCCGCACCACCATCGACAAGGGGCTGGAGATCATGCAGGGCCTACGCGGCCATACCACCGGATATGCCGTGCCGACCTATGTGATCGACGCGCCGGGCGGTGGCGGCAAGATTCCGCTGCTCCCCGACTATGTCGTCGGCCGTGAGGGTGAGGACCTCATCCTCAGGAACTTCGAGGGCAACACCTATCGCTACACCGATCCCGATGGAACGGTGGGCGCCGACCGGACGCCCGGCGAAGGAACGCAGTGATGCGCATCGCTCTCGTCTACGACCTCCGCGACGACTATCGCGCGCTCGGCTTCTCCGAAGAGGCGGTGGCGGAGTTCGACTCGGTCGAGACCATCGACCGGCTTGCGGGCGCGCTTCAGGCGCTCGGCTGCGAGGCGGTTCGCGTCGGCCGCGGCCAAGCGCTCGCAGCGCGCCTCGTCGCGGGAGAGCGCTACGACCTCGTGTTCTCGATCGCCGAAGGCGTGAAGGGACGATCTCGTGAAGCGCAAGTTCCCGCATTGTGCGAGCTGTTTGACCAAGCTTATCTGTTCTCGGACGCGCTGACGATGGCGGTCTCTCTCGACAAGGCCGTGACCAAGCGTCTCGTGCGCGATGCAGGCGTGACGACACCTGACTTCACCGTGGCCGAGACCACCGATGATGTCGCGGGCTGGAACGCCTTTCCCGCTTTCGTCAAGCCGCTCGCCGAAGGCACGGGCAAAGGCTGCGAAGCGGGCTCGCTCGTTCATGACACAACGGGGCTCGAGGCGGCCGTGGCCCGCATCATCGATCGCTTCCATCAGCCGGCGCTCGTGGAGCGCTTTTTGAGCGGCAGGGAGTTCACCGTCGGCATCGTGGGGAACGGCACGGAGGCGACCGTGATCGGGGTCTGCGAGATTCTGCTTAACGCCAAGGCCGAGGCCAACGTCTACTCGTTGGTCAACAAAGAGCACTGCGAGGACCTCGTGACCTACATCCGCGCCGACGACGCCGAGGCGCAGCGCGCCGGCAGCCTGGCGCTGCGAGCTTATAGGGCGCTCGATTGCCGGGATGCGGGCCGCATTGACTTCCGCTCCGACGAGAAATCCGTGCCCTATTTCCTCGAAGCCAACCCGCTCGCCGGTCTCCATCCAGAACATTCGGATCTGCCGATCCTCGCCGCTCAGAACGACATCGAATTCATCGTACTGATCGGCATGATCCTCGATGCGGGCTTGGCGCGGTACGGCCTGCGGCGCCCCGACGGGGAGCGCTTGCGGCGCACCGCGTGATGGGCCCCGCTGCCCGAGGCTACGTCCCCGTCATCCATGCGGCGACCAAAGACCGCCCCGACGAGATCGACACCATCCTCGCCGCCGAAGCGGTCCGTGTGGCGCTCGCCGCCCGCTGCTACACGACGGAGATCGTTGCGTTAGAGTCTGATGTCGGGGGCCTCGACGCGCTTGCCGCGCAACCGCCTTTGGTCGTGTTCAATCTGGTTGACGCGGTGAATGGTGACGGACGCCTTGCCCCCATGGTCCCGGCTCGGCTCGACGCGCTCGGCCTCCGCTATACGGGCTCAGGCACCAGCGCCTGGCTCGATACGCTGTCCAAGATCGGCACCAAGCTCAAGCTCGCAGATGCCGGTTTGCCGACGCCCGCCTGGTCCGTAGACGGCGCCAACCTCGACCCGAGCGCCCAAGTCATCGTCAAGCCGGTCTGGGAGCACGGCTCGCTCGGCATGGACGATGCCTGCGTGATGCGCGCCGCCGATGCCAAGCCAGCAATCACGGAACGCGAGGCGCGCTGGAAGACGGAGCACTTCGCCGAAGACTTTATTGACGGGCGCGAGTTCAACGTGTCGCTGCTCGAAACGGGCGACGGCGTCGAGATTTTGCCAATCGCCGAAATCCTGTTCGAAGGCCTCCCGGATGGCGTAGCGCGGATCGTCGGCTACGACGCCAAATGGGCGCCGGAAAGCCCTGCCTATCTGGGCACGCCGCGCCGCTTCGGCTTGGAACGGGCCGAACCTCTGCTTGCCGGCGTGCTGGCGGATCACGCTCGCGCCTGTTGGGACTTGTTTGGCGTGTCCGGCTATGCGCGCGTCGATTTCAGGGTCGACCGCGCCGGCGCATCGTACATTCTTGAAGTCAACATGAACCCTTGCCTCACACCTGACGCGGGCTTCGCCGCCGCGGCTCTTAGAGCCGGTATCGCCTACGAGGCGCTGATCGAGCGGATTGCCGAGGCGCCGCTTACGCGCTTGCGCGCGACAGCCTGATGCTACGTATCCGCAAGGTCGCCGACGCCACGACCGCGGTGAATCGCGCAGGCATTGAGGCGGCGCAGAAGATCATGCGCTAGCAATTCTCGGGCATGCCTGACGCCGACATCGCCAAGCTTCCCGATCAGCTGTCGAATCCGCTCAAGCATCGCTTCGTGTCGCGCCTGTTTGTGGCGGAGAACGGTCGCGACCAGACGCTGGGGGTAGCGTTGCTGCTCTATTTCCCGGATATCGGCTTCTCGTATCTGGAGATCATCTCCACGGCCAAGGGGCGTATGGGCGGGGGCATTGGCGCGGCGCTCTACGAACGCGTTAGGGCAGAGGCCCGCGCGCTTGGCACGCAGCTCTATTTCGAGTGCCTGCCCGACGATCCGGCGCTCAGTCCCAATCCCGAAATCAGGACGCACAACGCCAACCGGCTCAAATTCTACGAGCGCTATGGCGCGCGGCCGATCGTCAATACCGCCTATGAGACGCCGGTGACGCCAGACGCCACCGACCCGCCTTACCTAGTTATCGATCCCCTGGGCTCGAACGATCTGCCAAGCCGCGACAAGGCAAAGAAGGTGGTGCGCGCCATCCTCGAGCGAAAATATGCCGAACTGCCCTCCGACTACGTGCAGAAAGTGGTCGACTCGTTCACCGACGATC
>Ga0114919_10004622_pt1 | contig 11038 bp, 10 predicted proteins | sample BlataG_FD_88682 | JGI IMG/M metagenome (GOLD analysis project Ga0114919, IMG submission 88682) | Deep subsurface microbial communities from Black Sea to uncover new lineages of life (NeLLi) - Black_00105 metaG | ecosystem: Environmental > Aquatic > Marine > Oceanic > Sediment | place: Atlantic...
AGGAGAAGTCCGTAAATAAAGCCGAGGATGGCTCCAGTCACAAGCTCTTTCAGTACGACATTCCATATTTGCTTTAAATTCAACACACCCGTGGCGAGGCCGCGAACCACGATGGTAGAAGACTGGGTTCCGATATTCCCGCCCATGCCCATGATGATCGGTATGAAGGCCGCAAGATAAATAAGCTTGTTCAGGCTGTTCTCGAAATGGCCGATGATAAAAAAGGCGATTATGCCCCCAATCCAACTGGCCATGAGCCAAGGAAGCCGGATTCGGGTACTCCTCAAGAGCGACTGGGATTCTACCAGACCTTCACCTGCTCCTGCCATTTTCAGGATATCCTCTGTTGCCTCCTCGCGGATGATATCGATGACATCATCCACCGTGACGATACCGACCAGTCTGTTGTCCTCGTCTACCACGGGCACTGCGAGGACATTATAATGCGCGACGATTCTGGCTACTTCCTCTTGATCGGTGTTGGTCTGAACGCTAACAACGCCTGTGGTCATGATTGATTTCAGCATGGTTTCCGGTCGCACGACAACCAGTTGCCGTAAGGAGATGACGCCCACGAGATTGCCGTGATCGTCAACCACGTACAGATAAAAGGGCATCTCCACATCAACGTACTCTTTCTGCAGCGCCTCGATGGCCTCTCGAGCCGTGGTCTCTTCTTTTAGGGCAATGAATTCCGGGACCATGATGCCGCCGGCGGTTTCGGTATCGTAGCCGAGCAGCCCTTCCACCTCTTCAGAATCCTCTTTTGCCATGAGGTCAAGGAGGGCCTTGGCCCGCTCATCAGGGAGTTTTCCCAGGAGATCGGCCGCGTCGTCGGTAGGCGTTTGTTCAAGGATCTCCGCGATTTTTTCAGCAGGCATGTCTTCGGTCAGTTTTTGGAATATTTCCTGTTCCAACTCACTGAAGAGCATGGCCTTCTGGTCCACGCCATCCAGGAGGTCAAAGAGGGCCTGCTGCTCCCGGAGTGTCAAGAACTGAAAGACGACAGCCAGGTCTGCGGCGTGGGTTTTGTTCACAATTTTATGAAGATGGACCGTGGCGCCTCGCCTGAGGAGTCTTTTGACGGTGTCTAGAAGGAGTTTGGTGCGGTCAACGGACATTTTAGCTCATTTGCGATCATGGATACAATCTATCAAGGAGCCTCGGGAAGGGGATGGTTTCCCTCACGTGCTCGAGGCCGCAGATCCACGCGACGGCCCGCTCAATGCCCAGGCCAAAACCTGCGTGTGGGACGCTGCCGTAGCGTCTGAGTTCCAAATACCATTGAAAATTTTTGGCTGGCAGTCCTGCCTTTTCGATTTTTTCGCTCAGGACCTTTGAATCGTCCTCACGCTGGCCCCCTCCGATAATCTCCCCGTAGCCCTCAGGCGCCAGCATGTCCACACAGAGGGCCACCTCATGACGATCGGGGTCATTTTTCATGTAGAAAGCCTTGGTCTGTACCGGGTATCGGTGAATCAGCACGGGTTTGTCAAAATGTCTCGAGATAATAGTCTCTTGCCCACCTCCGAAGTCTTCACCCCACGGGAGGGGTTCTCCAGCATCTTTCAAGATTTGCACGGCCTCATCATAGCTGATGACCGGAAAAGGGGGCTGAATCCTCTCAAGCGTGGCAATATCTCGCTGCAGGAGGCGGAGTTCCGGCTCACAGGTTTTGAGGACATCTTGGACGACGGTCACGATCATGGCTTCTGCCAGGGACATGATGGTTTGCAGATCAGCAAACGCAATTTCCGGCTCGATCATCCAAAACTCGGTAAGATGCCGGCGGGTTTTCGACTTTTCCGCACGAAAAGTGGGGCCACAGCAATAAACCTTGCCAAAAGCCATAGCGCCCGCCTCCATGTAAAGTTGCCCGCTTTGAGACAAAAAGGCCTTGTTATGCCCGAAATAGTCAGTTTCAAAAAGGGTTGAGGTGCCTTCGCAAGATGCAGGGGTCAGGATCGGGGCGTCCAGGAGCGTGAATCCCTGATCATCAAAAAATCTCCGAGCTGTTGTGACCACGCAGTGGCGGATACGCAGAATGGCCCTCTGTCGAGAAGATCGAAGCCACAGGTGGCGGTGATCCATCAAGAAACCCACTCCATGCTCCTTTGGGGTAATTGGATAGGTTTCTGCCATCTGAAATACCTCGATATTTGATACGAGGATCTCATAACCTCCGGTAGCCCGCGCATCCCTTTGGATTATTCCGGTAACAGCCAGTGAAGATTCCTGGGACAGATCTGAGTACAGGTTAAAGGCCTGGTCACTCGTCTCACCCCTAATCAGAGTGGCTTGAATAACGCCCGTCCCATCCCTGAGCACCAGGAAACGTATTCGACCGCTGGAGCGTTTGTGGGTTACCCAACCGCAAAGCGTGACGGTCTCACCAACACGATTTTCAACGGAATCAATTGTTAGTTGCATTTTCAAAAGATAATTGATGCCAGAATAATTCCTAGAATTAGCCAGATGGGAATCGAAATAAGCGCTGCCAGGGTTAATCCCCTGAAAAAGTCGAGTTGCTTGACCAGAGTGCGCTTCTCCAAAGCTCGATCGATAACGATGTCAAGTTCGTTAAGCTTGAGTGGCTTTGTGACATAGTCGTAAGCGCCCTCTTTGATAGCTTGAACAGCAGACTTGATGGTCGCAAAGCCGGTGATGATTACCACAACAGATCGTTTGTCCAGCGCTTTGATTTCACGGAGCAATTCCATGCCGTCCATGACGGGCATCTGAAGATCGGTAAAAACCAAATGAAAGTCATCTGAACTGAATTTGTTTAGGCCCTCGTGGCCATCGTAAGCCACCTTGACCGAACACCCTAACTCAACCATATGTTCGGCCATGCTTTCCGCAAATTCTCTATCATCATCTACTACCAAGATTCTCGCATCTTTGCTGGTCACTGTAAGACCTTTCCTTCGCGCTTATCGTTTCCTACATGCCCGTTTCCTTCTCAAGCAACTCCTTAAATTTTGAGGGTATTTCCAGAAACGTGACCCCCATTCCCTTTGGATAACTTTCTGTGTCAATCTCGTTGACCCAGACAACCCTACACGTTCCCTTTATCCATTCATCTTTTTCCGGCAACTCAATTTCTATCTGAAATTCATAGCCCACATCGAATGGCGCTTGGGTCGTCAGATAGAGCCCGCCAGAGCTCAAGTTATGGATGACAGCATCTTGCAGCGCCTCTATGGTGTCATAACGGACCCTTAGGACAACTTCATACCTCGGGGTTCCCCTGCGCTCTTTCATATATTTATCCCTCTAGTGGTAGTCGTGTGTGCCGATTACAACCTCAATGCCAGTCTTGGCTTCCAACATTTTTGCCAGTTCTTCAGCGGTGCCATACGGGCAATCCGGCTTGGCATTTGCCAGGGCAGCCGTATCCGCTGTCCATGTATGCGCCACAACCGACAACAGCAACCTTTCTCATGAGCAACCTCCTTTCCCTTCGCGGTGACAAAGCCCTAACCTGCGGGAAAGCACAAAGGCTTTCCTGTTCTTGAACCAACATACAGAAGACCGAAGTATTATCTTTTATTAAAGGACAACCGGAAAAAAGTCAAGAATTTTCGTGGGTAAGACGGTGTGTCAGTGGAGCTACTGGATCACTTTTACGTATGATCGTTCTCGAAGGGCTTTCAACCATGCCTTGTATTTCTCTTCCACTACCTCGCGATATATCCTCTCCTGTATCTCTATTCTCGCTTCCTTTAGTGTTTTGCCGGTTAAACCCTTGATCTCTTCGACCATTAGGACTTGATAACCCTGCGGGGTTTGCAAAACTGGGCTGATCTCGCCCTCCCTCATCCAGCGAATCGTCTCCTGGAATTCAGGCGAGAGTTCCTCTATGGAAAACAGGCCCAGATCCCCTCCTGCTCTGGCTGTTGCATCGTCCGAATACTGCCTTGCCAGCTCGGCAAAAGGAGCGCCGGACTTCAATTCGTTCATGACGGTCTCAATCCTTCTGAGGGCGTTTAACCTGTCCCGAGTCGCCTCCCAAGACGGTACCCTTATCAGGATGGTCCGAAGGTGATATTCTTTTTTCTCACCATATGCATCCAGGTGCTTTTCATAGTAATCCCGGATTTCCTCTTCGGTAATGGCGATTTTGGATTTGACCTCAAGATTGATGAGCTTGATTCCCAGTATCTGTTCCTTGATCCGCCGGCGATACTCGTCCAGAGTGAAACCTTCGGCCGTGAGGGCTTCCTTTAGTTCTTCTTCCGTGAAAAAATGTTCACTCTTGATCTGTTCTATTTTCTGGTCCAGTTCCCTTTCTTGAACTGAGACTCCCAACCTCTTGGTCTCCTGATCCGTCAATTTTTGCTCAATCATCCTGTCCAAGATGTCTTGACGCACCTTGAAAAGCATTTTGCGTTCTTCTTCCGGTCCATAGAGAGAATTACGGATTTGCTTGGCATAAGGTTCGAGCGCTTCATTTAGCTCCGAAAGGGTAATGGCGTCATCATTTACGATGGCCACAATGCGATCCACCAGCTCCGCGTGAACCGCAACAGTCCAGGAGAGGAACCAGGGCAGGACAAGCGCTGTGATGAAAACCTTTGCAGCAATTGCTCTTTTCTTCATTGGACAGCTTCCTCGTTGACCATGATCCTATACCGTGATCGCAGCTTGGCCAACCACGGGCCGTAAGCTATTTCAAGTTTATCTTTCCGGACCCGTTCTCTGATTTCTTCGACCCAGTCATCCATTTCTGACTTGCCTGCCTTCCTCGTTTCGACCACCTTGAATATGTGATAACCATAAGGTGTCTTTATCACACGGCTCAGCTTGTCCTTTTTCAAGGTAAAAAGAGGATCTTCAAGGCATTCTGGGAGGTGCCCGCGAGCCACATATCCCATATCCCCACCCTTTTCTGACTCCGGCGCCGTGGAATATTGACGGGCCAATGTGGCAAAGTCTTCACCTTTGTTGAGTCTCTTCAAGACAAGGTCTGCCTCTTCCTTTTTGTGGAGCAGTATATGAAGCGGGCGTACCTGGTTCCCGTGAGTCCATTCCTCATTGTGTTTATCGTAGTAGTTCCTTATTTCTGCCGGCTTGACCGAGATTTGCTCCAGCAGATCCTTGTTGATTGCCTTCTCAACCAACATCTGTTTCTTGAGACGTTCCTGCCAAGTCTCGAAGGAGATGGCCTGCTTCAAAAACATGGCCTTAAAGCCGTCTTCGCTGTAATCGCCTTGAATATTGCCGACAGCCTCTTCGAGTTCCCGGGAGGAGATATGTAAATCGAGCTCTTCTGCCCGTCTGAGAATGATCATCTCTTCAAGGAATTGCAAGAGGAACCTGAGGCGAGCCTCGCGCAAGCTGGAGCCATCATCGGTTTTTCCGTTGGCACAGCTCATTTCGAGTGGTTCAAAGAACTCGTTGAATTCTGCCAGGGTCAGCACATGGTCATCAACCCGGATTACGGTTTGACTCTGGACGCCAATCTCACTTCTGTCTGAACATCCTGAAGCAAGGAGGAAAAGAAAAAGAACGACGACCGTTGGTATTTTGGAAATTCTATAACTCATTTCGTCATTTCCTATACCCCAACTCGCTATCACGTCAGGTCAGCGCTTGCAAGACCTTTTTGGTGGCTCCCATGAGGTCATTGGCGCCATCAGAGACGATCCTTGCATGAAGCGCATAGTCAGGTGTCAGCCGATATAGCCGGGGCTCTTTCTGGACAAGACTCGTTATTTTTTCCGGTGTCACGCGAGTTTTTTCGGAAAACGTGAATACGATATTTTGAGAACCGATCTCCAGGCGCTGGATACCCAACTGCTTGCACAGCACCTTTAGTATGATCTTTTCCAGCAGGGCCATTGCCTCTTGTGGAGGGGAGCCAAAGCGGTCCTGGAGTTCTACTCGCAGGTCTTCGAGATCAGACGTTTCTGTGACCCTGGCCAAGCGCCTGTAAGTTGTAAGACGCTGATCAATATCGGATATGTACCTTTCGGGGATGTAAGCTGAGTGGTTCACAATAATCTCAGGTTCCACCTCCGGTTCTACGGGTTTGCCCTTCAGTTCATTCATGGTACGTTCCATGAGCTGCAGGTACATCTCATGGCCAACCGATGCAATCTGCCCGGACTGGCTGGGGCCCAGCATAGTTCCACCTCCGCGTATCTGCAGATCACTCATAGCGATCTGAAAACCGGATCCAAGATCGCTGTGCTCCATGAGAACCTTCAGGCGCTTCTGGGCGTCCCGGGTAAGCGAGCTTTCATGGGGTATGAACAGGTATGCATAGGCCTGTTCATCCTTTCGCCCCACGCGGCCCCTGAGTTGATAAATCTGTCCCAGCCCGAACTTGTCAGCCCGGTTGATCAATATAGTGTTAGCTGATGGGAAATCGAGACCAGACTCTATGATCGTTGTGCATACCAATAGATCAATCTCGTGATGTAGGAATTGCAGCATCACTTTTTCAAGCTCTTCATCGTCAAGGCGTCCGTGTGCCACTCCAATCCGAACCTGGGGGGCCAACGCTTGAAGTCGACGGGCCATTGCCCAGATCGTGCGTATATTGTTGTGAACAAAGAATATTTGTCCTCCTCGTTGAAGTTCTCTGTGGATGGCCTCTGCGACAACAGTGTCGTTGAGGGGACAGATGTACGTTTTGATGGCGTAGCGGTACTCCGGTGGTGTTGCAATGACACTCAGATCCCTGATACCCATTAAAGACATGTGGAGTGTTCTGGGTATGGGCGTTGCAGTCATGGCCAGGACGTCCACTGAACGGCGGAGCTGCTTGAGTTTTTCCTTGTGTGCGACGCCAAAGCGCTGCTCTTCGTCAATAATGACAAGACCCAACGCTTTGAAGGATATATCCTTTTGCAAGAGACGATGCGTGCCTATGATAATGTCTACTTTGCCTTCCTTGAGTTTTTGAACGATGGCCCGCTGCCGGCTCAACGAGCGGAACCTGCTAAGAGTTTCTATCTCAACCGGGTATGGTTCAAAGCGCCTCTTAAAGGTTTGAAAATGCTGTTCGGCAAGGACGGTGGTTGGGACAAGAAGCGCCACCTGCTTATTGTCCCAAACCGCCTTAAAGGCTGCCCTCAGGGCAATTTCCGTCTTGCCATAACCAACATCACCGCAAATGAGTCTGTCCATGGGCACCTGGGATTCCATGTCGGCCATGACTTCTTGGACAGCCCGGCTCTGATCCGGTGTCTCTGTGTATTCAAATGCGGTCTCAAAATCCCGGAAATACCGGTCCTGTGGCGAAAACGCGTGTCCTTTCTGAACTTTACGCCAGGCATAGAGTTTGAGTAGTTCTCCGGCCATCTTCCGGATTGATTTCTTGACCCGCTCCTTTACTCGCCCCCACGACTTGCCACCCATCTTGTCCAAACGCGGCGCCACACCGTCTACACCCACGTATTTCTGCACACAGTTCATCCGGTCCACAGGGACGTACAGTTTGTCTCCGTCCCTGTATTCTATGAACAGGAAGTCGTTGGCAAGGTCTGACACCTCAAGCTTGACAAGACCACCGTATCGGCCAACACCGTGCTCTGTATGGACCACAAGGTGACCTGATTTCAGATCTTCAAAGGCAACCCAAAGCGCTTTCGGTCCCTTCCTTGCAGTTTTGGGGAGCCGATGCTTGAGACCAAAGATCTCATCTTCCGTGATGACAGCCATGGCTTCCCGGGCCCAGATGAATCCGGAAGAGATCTCGCCAAGACAGATCGTTGGCGCCTTTTCGGCATCAGACTGTTCCGGAAACGTGTCGAGAAAACGAAGATTGAGGCCGTAGGGCACGAGGAGGCCTTCTAATCGCTTGGATTGTTTTACGGTGCGACAGGATAGATACGTTGCCAAGCCGTTTTCATGGGCGCGGTTGATCCAGTCTACCAAAGGTCTCAGCAATGCCTCCGGTTGACTTCGGGCCTTGAGTTGCTGTGTGATGAGGGCGTTATTTTCAACAGTGAAATTGCAGGTGTGGGCAAGCCTGTCTGTCACGGGCGCCATCTTGAAGGCAAGATGTGGGTGTTGATTGAAAGTGGCATCGACTTCAGACCAGGTCAGGTAGAGGGCCTCGGGTTCCACACAGAGGTGACCGTCACTTGTTGCAGAAAGGAAGTTCTTGGTGACGGTTTCTTCCATTTCAAGGGCGAGTTTTTCAATGGCTCCAGGGTCGATCAGGACAGGGAGCGCTTCTGTTGGAATATAGTCAAAGATGGCGCCGACAGAGGGATAGATGAGGGGTATCAAACCGCCGATTCCAGGGAACTGCTCCTGGTTTCTTACTTTTTGAACTGTTTTTTCCATGCGCAGGCCGCCAATCTCAAGGACCTGGCCCTGCCTGCGGATGCGCTCCACAATATGGTCGATTTCGCAGCGTTCGAGGACGGTCTCCCTTGCCGGCAGGATTGTCACCTCGGACAGGGGCTTGAGTGAAAGCTGGTCTTGTGCAGAGAATGTTCTGATAGATTCCACTGTATCGCCAAAGAATTCAATGCGTATAGGATCAGGGTAGAGGGGGGGGAAGAGATCGATCAGACCTCCACGAATCGCATAATCCCCGGGTTCTTCCACCAGGACGGTCTCTTGATATCCATCTTGAATCAATTTCTGAACAAAGGCCTCTCGGTCTGTTTCTTCACCAGGCAGAAAATATTCGGCAAGGCGGGACAAAGCATCTTTGGGAATCAGTTTTTGCAAAACAGCGGCAACAGTACTGATGATAATGGGAGGCCGCGAGGCGGTCATTATCTGATAGAGGGCTTCTATGCGCCGGCACGATGTTTCGGGATGATAGGAAAGAGGTTTGAAAGGAAGGATGTCGTAGGATGGAAATGTAATGATCGGAATGTTCGTTTTTCCCGAAAAGAAACAGATGTCTCTGGTCAGTCGTTCGGCATCCTTGGTTGTTGCACAAAGGACAAAAAGGGTGGCCTTGAGCTTAGCATACAAGCGGCACAACAGGTACGCCTGTTCAGCCCCTGACAGACCAGTGCAGTTGACGCGTCCCTGTGCGTGGCGAATCATGTTGACGAGATCAGCGATGGAATGACCAAGGAGTTTCATGTGAGATCCGGCTGCCCGTTCGAGGGTTGTATTTGGGAAAAAGATTCAATCTATATAAGACAGAACCTCCCGTCATTCAAGGGGTCAGTGCTGATCGATGCCTGAATCCGGGGAAAATAGCCCCGGGGACGCAGCCTGATGACACAGCGGCATTGAAAACGCCAACAACACGTACAGTCGTTGCATCAGGAGATCAACATTTCACTTGACAGTATCATATCAGTCCTGTAAACTGGCATATAAATTGCATAAGACACGCGAGCCAACACTTGAAACATACACATCGACATCAGCACAAGTCAACAATAACAAGTGCTTGAACGAGCTTACCTCGCGCTAACACCTAGTCTTTCGCTCCGTCGGCTTATCTGCGATTCCCCAAAACAGCTGTTCTTGCCCATCGCACCTTTGGCTGCAATTACGTGGCTGGGCTCCTGAGGGGTGATTACCGGGTTTATGTGCCTGAACATGCGGCTTAACGGAAACCACTTGTTTCCGGAAAACGTGTGGGACACAAAGACTTACAAACAGAAGAAAGGAAGAAAAAAAGCATGTTGAAACAAGACTTAAATTTGCTTCAAATTGTCTCAATCGTTACTTCTCGGTTGGGTTGCACAATAGACAGCATCGACGTCGAGGCGAGGACTGTCTCGATTACCTGCCCTGGTGGCAAAGAGCAGGAAACTGACTGCGCCACCGCCATAGGGGAGATCATAGAAGGCACATTGGACCCTGAGGACCCATGGGTCTTTCCTAAGATCACTCGCAACCCAGTGTTAAGGGATAAAAAATAAAATGCATCAAGAAAATTATTACCGAATTCTGGGTGTAGAACCGCATGCCAGCGCGGAGCAGATCAAAGAGGCTTATCGGAGACTTGCCTTCAAATATCATCCCGATCGAAACAAGGCAAATCCCGAAGCTTCCGAAACAATGAAAGCCGTTAACGAAGCTTATGCTGTTCTTTCAAATCCGGCCAAAAGACGGCAATACGAGGCCTTAAGACACCAGTTTGGATCTTCGGCTTACAGTCAATTCAGAAGGAGTTATTCTGAGGAGGATATTTTCCGCGGTTCAGACATAAACGACATTCTCCAAGAAATGGCCAAGGTATTTGGCTTCAGGGGTTACGAAGATATTTTCCGGGAATTCTATGGGGAAGCATACCGGACCTTTGAATTCAAAAAGCCTGGTTTTTTTGCCAAAGGGTTTGTTTTTGCTGGATATCCAGGAGAACGTGAACAGGATCAACGGCAGTTTCCGCTGCAAGGGCATCTGGGAAAGCTGTCTCGCTTTTTTCTGGAAAAAATCGCCGGCATCGAATTGCCTGAAAACGGTTCAGACATCCTCGATGTCATTAAACTGAGCCCCCAGCAAGCACAGCAGGGTGGTCCATTTGCCTACTTCCTCCGAAGAAAGTCAAAAAAGTTGGTTGTCAAGATTCCGCCGCGAGTCAGAGAAGGCCAACGAATCCGTCTTGTGGCAATGGGCGAGGATGGAAAAGGGGGCGGAAAACCCGGGGACCTTTACCTGAAGGTTCACATCAAGAAGCCCCTTCTTCAGAGGATGCAGGGCTTCCTTTCTGAACTTCACAAGTAGTTCCTCGTCGTTGAGTTGAGGGGCGCCATACGGGTAACCCTGGGCTCAGCAAGTTTGGGTCACAGTATGGAGTAGTATCCAGACCACCTGAAAGGCCAATGAAACAGAGAGTAAAAGTGCACGAGACCATGAATGGCACGTTAAAACTCGATAGATCCCCGTGCGTGACCTGTCACCGGAAAAACGAAGACAAGACTAGGTGCGCCCCTATATGTAAACGGCTTGACGCCTTCCGATGTGGCAATGATTATTATGGCCTACCGATACCGGATGAGGCTGCGATTTCGAAACCAGGACACTCTATCGACAAGAACAAGAAAGCGGCCTAAGGCCAGGGGTTGCGTTACTTACGAATGTCTGAGCTGCGGCTCACGTGGCA
>Ga0114919_10004623_pt1 | contig 11036 bp, 8 predicted proteins | sample BlataG_FD_88682 | JGI IMG/M metagenome (GOLD analysis project Ga0114919, IMG submission 88682) | Deep subsurface microbial communities from Black Sea to uncover new lineages of life (NeLLi) - Black_00105 metaG | ecosystem: Environmental > Aquatic > Marine > Oceanic > Sediment | place: Atlantic...
CGATTTTACGATAACATATGCGCTAATAGTCACGCCACCAAAACCAATTGCTGCAATTAACAGATGAAATTTTTTTTTCTTAGTTGGTTGGTTTATTTCTAGATGCTCTATTCTATGTTTTATGCTGTCTTTATTAGAGTTGTAAATCAACCAAATATATATAAATAGACTGAAAACCATAAAAATTGCATCTAGGCGAGTGATATATCCTTTCTCTACAACTGAAAATATCATCATAAGAGATAAGACTTCACAAGAACCTAGAATTATTATATCTCTTCTATTAATATGAAATACGCCGCAAACTATTGGCAAGAGTCCGAAGATCAACGTGAGTTGGGTAAGATCTGAGCCTACTGAATCCCCTACGTCAATATCTCCATGACCTAAAGTACAAGAGATAATCGAATTAAATATTTCAGAAATATCTGTGCCTATTGCTACTAAGGTTACTCCGATTATCAACGGTGATACTCCTAAAGCTGTGGCGAGTAATGCTGAATGCTTAACAGCATATTTACTTGAAAAGATTACAAGAATAATTCCCCCTATGAGAATGAAAATAGCTAAGATTAGATCGATCATAAAATGATATCCTCTTTAAAAATTTCTAACTATGATGTTACGCCCTAATTTGAATTTATCCGATTTTCTCAAATAAACTTGATGAACGGCCTCTAATTTGATAATAAATGAATAGTTATTCGAATTAGTACTCCATTCTTATATCAAATATGTAACTATTTAAATTTTGCCAAATGATTCAAAAATTATAGTAATTACCAATATCATCAAAAATATACCTTGCATATGTCCATGTTCGTATTTTCTTTAGATATCTTGTGTACATTTTCCAAGTCCATTTTATTTTAGCTTGAGATTGGTAGATTTCTAGCCAATTTATTAAGGTTTTTGCTTTTTCTTCATCTACAATGTATTGAAACTGTCTCTCTTTAGAATCCTCTTTGAATTTTCCATAGGAAGCAATAAAATAAACGAAGTATTCGATTTTTGTTAATTTAAGTTCTTTAGCAGCACCTATAGCGATATCATGTGTAGCTTGATGATCTGCATGGAGATTATGAGTGCTTGGTAAAACTAATCTATCTGCGTCCTTAATAATAGGTATCGTTTGTTTAATTCCTTCTTTTACATATTTGTGACCATCGGCATCGTGGAAGAAGAATAGATGATGATTTTTCGAAGGAAGTCCCAAGTATTCAATTGATTTTTTAGCTTCGCTAATTCTCATCCTAGCTACATCATCTTCAGTCATTGTAGCAACATCAGCTGAAAATTTGTCGTTTCCAGACCTATAGCATGCTCTTCCATCAGTTACAGTTATGATATGAATATCGTGCTCTTTCTTTTTTATCCATTCCAAAAGAATAGGTCCAGGACCGAATAATAAGTCGTCTGGATGGGGTTCAAAAATAACTATCTTCATTTTTTTAAGGCTTATATAATAGATTGACTAATTACATATTAAAAAATACAAAAAATTTTTGTTTTTCTAATAAAAACTAGTTAAGTGAAGTTATATGACTGTACGAAAAGAAAAAGAAATACGCGAAAATTCAATTCCAATAATGATAAGCTATGGTGGTTATCAAACATTCTCGCAATGGATTACTGGTGCTTTTGGTCTCTATGTTTTCTTCTTCTATGAAGTAGAAATAGGGTTAAATGTAGGAATTGCGGCGATTGCTTTAGTTATTTACTCTATATGGAACGCTGTAAACGATCCTCTGATTGGCTATTTAATGGAACGGATTCATATGTTCTGGGAAAAAAGATGGGGAAAACGTTTTCCATGGGTTTTTTTAGGAGCGATCCCCTGGCTTTTTTCCTATCTAGCAATTTTCTTTGTTCCTTTAAACTGGCACCCAGTAAACGACCAATGGTTAATCTTTGCATGGTTTTTAATTACACTTATTCTTTATGATACGCTATTTACTTTGTGGAATGTTAATGCCACAGCACTATATCCTGATAAATTTAAAGGTAGTTCTGAGCGTAGATTAGCAACAGGTATAGGAACATTAATGGGAATGATAGGAATCGCTGTAGGTTCTATCATTCCTCCAATGTTTATAGCTACAAGTGTTCCTGAGACCTACCGCATAATGGCTTGGGCTGGTGTTGGTATAGGGTTAATACTGTTTTTTCTAATGCTACCTGGTACTCGGGAAAATCCAAAGATGAGAGCCAGATATCAAGAGTATCGGGAAGTTGCAAAAGAAACCGATCGAGAAGCTTTTTTTAAAACAGCTAAGAAGGCTATCACAGATAGGCGTTTCATGATAAAAGTTATTTACTTCTTTGGTTATCAAGCGGCAGTAGCGTTACTATCAGCATCTGGGCCATACATGATTACTTATGTAATTCAGGGGGAGGCTGGTACCTTAGGCATCCTTATGGCATTTATGCTCATAGGTGCTCTCGTTTCTATGCCAATTTGGACGTTCATAAGTCAAAAAGTAAATAACAATAAAAAAATGAGTTTAGTAGCTGGAATTGTGATGTTTTTAACCTTTTTACCGATGTTTTTCGTGAACGGTTTTCTATTTTTTATGATCGCCCTATTTTTATTTGGTATAGGTCTTGGAGGACAATGGTTTATGGATCCCCCAACTATGGAGATGTTCTTGATGATATAGCAGTAAGATCGGGAAAAAGAGAAGCTGCAATCTATTATGGTTATCAAGCTTTTTTTATTAGGCTAAGTGGTTCATTTCAAGCATTACTTTTTGCTCTTGTCCACATTTTAACAGGGTTTCCCGCAGGAGTAACGAGTTATACCGAATTAGTAGCTGAAAGTGCGACCCCTGACTTAGCTCTATTAGGAATTAGGGCACATGCAGCTCTTATTCCAGCAATTATCGTACTTGTAACGATTTTCATTTTTTGGAAGTGGTACGATTTAACACCAGAAATGGTTGCAGCGAACAAAGAAAAGCTAAAAGAACTTGGTTTATAACTAATCCCAATTTTTTTTTTTTATAGATTTAAATTCAGTTTTTTAGGGTTAAGTTGAATCCTCCTCTATTCTGTTATAGACTACTAATCCTTTTAAAATTAGAAAACATTAAATTAACAATACCTATAAAATTAAAAAGAAATGAGATTAGTAGGCGTTAGATTATGGACATAGTAGATAAGATAGATAGTTTAAAGCTGATTCCTGTAGCTGTAATCGAAGATAAAGATAAAGCTATTCCATTAGGAAGTGCTTTAATAGAAGCAGGATTACCAATAGTTGAGGTTGTTTTTCGAACCGTAGCTGCTGCAGGATCTATAGCGTTGTTAAAGAATAAATTTCCAGAAATGTTAGTGGGGGCTGGAACAATTCTTAAAGTAGAACATGTAAAAGCTGCGGTTGAAGCGGGTTCTCAATTTATTGTTACTCCTGGATTTAATCCAACTGTAGTTGATTATTGTATCGCTAATAATATTTTTATCATCCCAGGAGTTAATAGTCCCTCTTTTATAGAATGGGGATTAGAAAGAGGGCTTGATTTTTTCAAATTTTTCCCAGCAGAGCTCTCAGGGGGACCTAGAATGCTTAAAACGTTTTCCGGGCCTTATCCTAACACGAGATTTATGCCAACAGGAGGGATTAACGACAAAAATTTGACCGAATATCTAAAATTAGAAAACGTTGTGGCTTGTGGTGGTAGTTGGATTGTAAAAAAGAATTTAATTTCGTCAGGGAAATTTGAAGAAATCATAACTTTGACAAAAAGAGCACTTTCATCCATATCATCAGAAATAGGTTGAAATTTCCCTCCTCTCACCAGCGCCAATAAATATCTTCAGCGTGTCCTAGCATATTTTCAATCTTAATTTTTTCCCCATTGTCAAGGACGATTTCCCCAGAATATAATCCATGAAGCAGTGAAGAATTTAAATAAATTAATCCAAAATTAAGTTTTTCTCTATGAGGGATAATTGGATCTAAAGTCATAGTAAACCTATCGTCGTTGCTCGTGAACTTCCAAGGTTTAGCAGGATCTCTGTCTTCGTGGTGAAACTCTACTTCATCAATCTTATGTGCTTTACCATCGTAAAAGATGATGTTTTCGGTATGTGTAGATAAATCTCCGAAACCGTAACCAATATTAAACGCAACAGGGACTCCATCGACGAGCCCACAACCTGAACCCCATAACCAGTGATTTTTGTAGGGCCATATCCCACGCCCCCAGTCCATGAGGCCATAAGAAGTTTCAGGTTCAAAAGAATACGTTTTATCTCCAATTGCAAGAGAACCTTCAGCAGGCATATAATTAATCTTGTGGTTATAATAGAACAACCTCGGATCCTCTTTATATCCTGTCACAACTACGGTATTATCCGCTTTAGGATCGTCTTTTAAAACGATAGTTCCTTTTAACCCTTTATCTTGAAATGAAGGATCATCAATGGTTAGTACTCTTGTATTTTTCTGTCTTGATATCGTTGCTTTAAATTTTTTAGTAGGAAACTCAATTTCACTATCTTCTAACGAATTCAAGGGAAGAACCTTTGATTTGGTAAAAAATTTGAACAGACCCTTTCCATCACGTTCTTTTTTTTCAAAATCTAACCAAACATAACTCATTTGGGTTAGATATCCAATGTCACCTATCGTTAATTGAAATCCGAAGTCCTTATTTAACACAGAGAAGTGATCCCATTCTTTAATGCGGGACCAACCTTTTCCAATGTTATCCTTATTGTAGTTTAGAACAGGCTTGCGTGCCCATCCCCGTTGAACAAGGGAACCATCGTCATTAAATAAGTTAGACGAATCAGTTATCTCATTTTGATTACCCATAACTTTCACTTTAATTTTGTTGGAGAATATGTATTATTCGAGTTTAGAGAAAATAAAGTTTATTATTTGTTTTAATCTACAGATGTAGAAATTAAACATGCTCAATTTCCGTGTGTTTTGAGATTTCAGAATTTGTAGTACATAAATCCTTAATTGTCATTTTTTGAACAGAATCGTTCCCTGTGAGTCTCGCAAAATTTTTTAATTCCTCAGTAGAAACTCGCAGAAAATTTTCGAGCTTTTTAGCGGAATAGATGACATTAAAACGCTGCCGGAGTTCGGGATTTTGAGTAGTAATACCTACAGGACATTTCCCAGTATGACACATTTTATATTGTTGACATCCACAAGCCATTAATGCTGCAGTTCCAATTGCTATAGCGTCGGCTCCAATAGCTAAAGCTTTAGCGAAATCCGAGGATACTCGTAGTCCTCCTGTAATGATTAAGGATACATTTTTTATTTCTCGTTTCTTAAAGAACTTTTTCGCGCGATACAACGCAAAAATTGTAGGAATTGAAGTAGAATCTTTAACTAACTTTGAAGCTGCGGCTGTTGCTCCAGGTCTTCCATCAATTGTAATAAAATCAGGATTACTATAGATAGCAATGTCAAGATCCTCTTCAAGATGTCCTGCAGCAAGTTTAATCCCAATTGGTTTTCCATCCGATTTTTCTCTTAACCATTCTACTCTTGTTCGCAAATCTTCTTTGTTTAAAATGTCTTCATAATGAGAAGGGCTTATAATATCAGTTCTTGCGGGAAATCCTCTAATTTTAGCAATTTCCTCTGTAACTTTCTCTGCCGGAAGATGTCCGCCCATTCCAGGTTTTACAGATTGCCCAAATTTTATCTCTATAGCATCTACTCGTTTCAAATTTTCCTCAGTGACACTATATTTATTTGGAACATATTCAAATATATATTTATATGCTTGAGAAAAAGAATCCTCTAAAATACCTCCCTCTCCCGAACTCATTGCAGTTTTTACAGCAGCGCTTCCTATAGAAAGAGCGGTTTTCGCTTCTTTTGAGAGTGCTCCAAACGACATATGAGTAATAAAAATTGGAGTTTCTATCACTAACGGGTGTTTAGCGTTTGGTCCAATAATTGCTTGGGTACTAACCTTATCTCCACTATTTAATGGCATTTTAAAAAGTTGTGCACCTTTGAAAATAATTTGATCCCATAAAATAACTTCTTGTCTGGTTCGCATAGGTTCAAGAATAGATTCACCCGTGGCGCTAACGGTGTGAATATCGGACATATACACTTCTACTTCATCCGACATGCGTCTCCATTCTCCTAAATAACTATCAAGTTCCGACTCTTCTACATCAGGTACGATTTCTGCCTCTTTTTCGAAAGGAACCATGTGATCTTTACTTGCCCCACATATCGGGCACCTCCAATCGTCCGGATAATTCTCTGGATGCGTTCCCGGTTTGATTTTAGTAAGAGAATTGCCTCTTGATGTATCGTATTCAAACACATGACAAACGCTACATCTATACCACATCATAACTTTTCCATCTTAAATTGTTTAGATTTATGTTATAAACTACCTATACATTATATAAAGATTAACTTAAATGAAAAAAATGGATTTGATTATGTTGTAAAGAAAAAATTTATGCGATTTTTTGGCATATATTATCTATTTTTTGAACTGTCTCATCAATTATCTCGTCAGAATGGAGAATACACATGTAAAATCTACTTCCAGCAACAGATATGATTTCTTGATCAACTAATGCTGCTCCAACGTGTTGCATAAAATCTTTCCTCAACGGAAGTTGTCCTACTTGACCAGGAACATTAAAACTCAATCCAAACAAGCACGAGGTGTGAAAATGAACTGTACCGCCTAAACTGTACGAAAACCATGGTAACTCATATTTTTCGAAAACTTTATTTAATCCATTCGCTAAGCGAGCTCCTGCTTTGCCAGCTCTTTCTGTAGCATTGTTTTCTTCTACTAACTTAATAGCGTGATACGCAGCTGCACAAGTTAAAGGATTTGCTGCCAGAGTCCCACCACTATAAGCTCTTTTACCACCACTGACTCCTGCTGCGCAAAATTTCATAACTTCTTCTTTACCACCTATCGCTGCTGCAGAAGGGTATCCATGTCCTACGATTTTTCCAAACACGGATAGATCTGGTTCGTATCCGTAATAAGCTTGACCACCACCCATATGCAATCTAAAAGCACACACGACCTCATCGGAGATCAACAAAGCTTTATTTTCGTGACAAAGTTCTTCTACTTCTTTGTTAAAACCAGGTCTTACTGGAATGGCTCCAGATTCGCCTCCCATTGGCTCAATTATAACGGCAGCAACCTTTCTTTTTTCTTTAAACATTTGTCGCAATGTTTCAATATCGTTTGGAGGACAAGAATCGGTAAATTCAAACACATTCTTAGGAATTCCATGTGACTCTAATAACTTAGTCCCGGGTACGTGCATATCGTAGACCAATTGATCTGACCAGCCATGGTAACTACCACCTATCTTAATAATCCATTTACGATTAGTAGCAACTCTGGCTATTCTTATCGCAAGCATATCTGCTTCTGTGCCAGTTTGAAGCCATCTTATAATTTCACAAGAAGGGAAATGCTTTTGCAGTTGTTCTGCAGCAAGATATTCGTATTCGTGAGTTATTCCATGACAGGGTCCAATCTCCCGAATGACATCGATAATCTTTTCTGTCAAAACAGGATGATTATGTCCAAGAATAATCGGTCCACCGTCCATGAGATAATCTGTTAATATAATATCATCTATTGTTTCCATGTAACAATCAAAAACCCGCTTACTTTCTAAGGGAAATGGATAATTAAAAGCAAGGTTATGTTCAACTCCTCCGGGTATGATTTTCCTAGCTCTTTCAAAAGCTTTTTTGGATTTAGCATGGTTTTTTTCGTATCTTTCAAGGATCCCCTTCAATTCTTCGGGTTTGAACTTACTTATAGGCAAGTCAACTATATTATTAATTTTAGCTATTTTTTCTTCATATTCCATTAAACATCAACAACTAATACCATAATTTCCTTAATTAAATAATTAGAGTATAAGAAGCAATACTAATTAATTTTATTAGAAAAGCTATCAATCAAAATTTAAGTTTGCTTATTAGTTCTTAAGAAGATACTCATTTTTATCCTAGAACCAAAAAATCAAGTTAGAGAGTTATTTGATAGGACTTATAAGTTTAAATTCGATTAGAGATTCTAATGCGTTAATAACTCCATCTTCGTTTTTATCAGTTTCTCTTTCTAGAATATCCATTAGTTTAAAATTACTTTTCTCTTTTAATAGTGAAAATATAGTGGTCATAATTTGGAATTCAAACTTGGAGAGGTTCAGTTTCTTCTTATATTTTAGAAGTTCCGATTCTTGAATATTAGCTTTGAATGGATCTTTATAGAAAATATCAAAATACTCGTAGACCAAAGGTTGTATATTTTCGTCCAAACTATTAATATCGTTGTTCCAGGCCTTTAGTCTTTCTGAAACTTTTACGTACACAATAAAACTAAAGTGAACTAATATATCTTTTAAACGTTTAGAAGATTTGGATTTTAAGATAAGGACAGTACGTAATTCTTCCACATCTAAAACAAGACAGTAGAATTGCTTCAAATCTAATTCTACAACTTTGTGAAAATCAACTTTATCTTTGTGTCTTTTCATTTTAGAACTTTTCTTGTCAGATCTAGTTATCTCTTCGCCTATAATTGATATAGCTTGAATAAATCCTGAAAACAGAGTATTCTTACCTTTCATCATTGATGAATAACTTTGGGTATACACAGGAAGACCACTGGGTTTATGCATGGCTATAATAGCTTGCAAATTTCTTATATCTTTAAATTTTTGCGTTCTGAGCATCAGATAAGATTCTCTTCTCTGTCTACGCGGTACGAATACGTAAGATCTCAAACTTAAACTTCCCAATATTCCAATAATCATTATCGCTACAAGTAAAATAATCCAAAGGAAATCATAACTTAAAAGGGAATCTTCTATGATTTTTATATATGAAATTGTAAGGTATACATCATCAATAGAAATAGTAAAATTATTTTCTAATACAAATTCATCTGCTATAAAAACCTGGATTGAGATCGAAATATTAATGTTGGTTAATATGTAGGACAAAACATTATCTTCCCCTAAATACATCTCTTGAAAGCTTGTATTTATTGAACTTAATTTGATCGTCTTTTCAAGCTCATAATTATTAATAATAATTTTGAGTTCAGAATTTAGGGATGATGACTGAGGCCAGATTTGATTAATATTATACTTAAAATACAGATTAGCGTCTTTTAATACAATGTTATTTCCGTTTATTGAATCTCCTATTTGATTCCATGAAATCGTTGTTAATTGATCAATTTTTTTCTCATATGTAAATGTCAAGTTTAGATATTTTATTATTAATTCATTAAAGGTATCAAGATCATAATAACTATCAACATTATCTTCTATATTTAGCCTAATACCTAAAGATATAGTAAAGTTATGGCTATCTGTATTTAAAACAGATGAGAGATAGAATTTTAAAACGTCTTCTGGAACGCTTATCATGTAAGTATCGAACAAATAATCAATGCCAGGAGCAGCACCATCTCCAATTACTTCAGTTTGTAAATTTGCAATCTCATATACCTTACTTTTCTCTAAATCTGAAATCAAGACATAAAATTTGACGTAATCGCCAACGCCATATGTATCCACTATCTCATTAGGGAGCGTTCTTGCCAATCTTCCATAATAATAATCATAATAACGATCAAGATTCTCATCTACTGTTGCATTAACAATTGCTTGAATGGATGCAGAAGTAATTTCATAGTCTAACATATTAACAGATACCGTAACATTTCTATCCCAATGTACGCTCGGATTTTGAACTGCGGTCGTATCATCCCATTCATGAGAAACTCTACAACCATCAGCGTTAATTTCGTCAATATCGGGATGATTTGGAAAATTAGGATTATCTACTTCATTCCAATCTAAAGCTAAAGGGGGATCTGCAATTAATGAAAAAGTATGTTTATCTCCCAAAATGTTAAAATCAGCTTTACCATCACTTAGACACCCACTAACATCTGAATTATCCCCTTGAATGGTGCAAAACCAAGATTCATTAGGAGAATCAAAAGAAGGATTTTCGAGCCATTGATCTGAATAATCTTCCTCACTTGAACTATAAATCTTTAGCGACCCATCTTGAGAATGGGTATTTTTCTCCCTCGGAGTTATACTAGGAATAAGAAAAAGTAAACTTAAGAATAGAATTACTATTAAGGAATATTGAGTTTTTCCTAAATTCAATTTTTTCTATACCTCCTTTCGTTTAATGTATGCATGAATTTAAAAATCAGAAAGTAACCTTTTTACAACCCAATTGCATAGCGATACTTTATATATATATGTTTAAGCATATTCACAACATTCCGATGAGAAAGATGAATTTGATCAAAATCTATTATGATTTTTCATATTAGATTTAAAAAAATTAAAAATTACAATTCAAAAAATCTTTATTTACCTTAACAACATTTATATTAAATATGTCAGACTCAGAAAAAAAATATATTCTTGCTATAGACCATGGTACTGGAGGACCTAAGACCGCTATAGTCTCAACTCATGGTGAAGTAATTGATTGGGCGTTTCAAGAAGTACCACTACACGTAGAAATGGGTGGTGGAGTTGAACAAGATCCAGACGACTGGTGGAATGCCATCCTTAAGACAGCTAAACAAGTGATAAACAGTGGAAAGGTTTCGGTCGACAATATAGTTGGAGTATGTAACTCAAGTCAATGGAGCGGTACAGTAGCTTTAGATAAACATGGAAATCATCTAATGAATGCCATTATATGGATGGACACTCGAGGTGCACCGTATATGAAACAACTCCATAAAAGTTTAATCCAAATAAGTGGATATTCTATGCGTAAAGCCTTGAAATTCATTAAAATTACAGGGGGAGCACCAACTTTATCTGGGAAGGATCCTCTTGGTCATATTTTATGGCTAAAGGATAAAAAACCTGATATTTATGACGCAACATACATGTTTTTGGAACCTCAAGATTACATTAACATGAAACTTACGGGTGAATTTGCAGCATCTTATGCTTCTATTCAAATGCATTTCATAACAGACATTCGCGATATCAACAATATTAAG
>Ga0114919_10004626_pt1 | contig 11032 bp, 9 predicted proteins | sample BlataG_FD_88682 | JGI IMG/M metagenome (GOLD analysis project Ga0114919, IMG submission 88682) | Deep subsurface microbial communities from Black Sea to uncover new lineages of life (NeLLi) - Black_00105 metaG | ecosystem: Environmental > Aquatic > Marine > Oceanic > Sediment | place: Atlantic...
ACTCCCGAGGCTGACCAGATTCTATTTGAGAACGGTGTCTACGTCATCCCGGATTTCCTGGCCAACGCTGGCGGTGTTACGGTCTCCTACTTTGAGATGGTCCAGAACACCTATGATTATTACTGGGAGGAGAGCGACGTCCACGAAAGGCTGGACCGCAAGATGACTGCAGCCTTCCACTCAATGCACAACACCGCCAAAAAACTCAACCTGCATAACCGCCTGGCTGCATATGTCGTATCCGTTGAGAGAGTCGCGGAGGTGATGCGCCTGCGCGGTTGGGTGTAAGGTATTCAATTAAATAGTGATTGAAATTTAGACCTATCCGGGGGTTGTCGAAAGAACTTTCTTTGACAACCCCCGGTTTTTATTCCCCTTTTTCAGGCTAATATTCCCTGTCCAGGTTCCTTCCCGGAGTATTATGATCTGCGCAGTAGGGAAGCTCGCATATATTCATCAAAAAAACCCTCCAGACCAGATTGATTGATCCTTTCAGCGCCGGGTTTTACCCCGCAGCCCGCCTCGGAAAAAGGAATTTCAACGCGGAATGCTTGTCAATTTATCCTCTCTCGTTGTATACTCTAATTAACTTAGTGCAGGAGAGGACGGCGGTCATGAAAGTAAACGTAAACCAAGAGAGCTTAGCCCACGGTCTTAACATCGTCTCAAGAGCGGTTTCCCCGCGCAGCACCCTTCCGGTCCTGGCGAATGTCCTGGTCGCAACTGATGAAGGCCGCCTTCGCCTGTCAGCGACCAACCTCGAACTGGGGATAACCTGCTGGATAGGCGCAAAAATTGAGGATGAAGGTTCCACCACAGTGCCAGCCCGAACTTTCACCGACCTGGTAAGCACCCTGGCCCCTGATCTCCCCGTTAATATGGAACTTAACGTGCGCATGATGTCGCTGTTACTTCAAAGCGGCGCTTCCACTACAGAAATTAAGTGCATCGACTCGCAGGAATTTCCCCCGGTACCAGTTTTTGAGCCGGATGATGGGTTGGAAATCAATGTTGCAGATCTGAAAGAGATGATCCAGCAAGTTGTATTCGCGGCTTCAATAGATGAAGCCCGGCCGATTCTGACAGGAGTGCTCATCAATATCGAAGAGGACACGATCACTATGGCCGCCGCAGATGGTTTCCGCCTTTCGGTACGCAGCGCCCCGTTATCCAGCCCTGTTTCCGGTTCGGTCAAAATTGTGGTGCCTGCCCGCGCCCTGAGTGAACTCGCCCGGATTGCCACCGACAAAGACCAGACAGTGCGCATGTACGTGCCTGCCGGTCGCGGTCAGGTTCTGTTCCGGCTGGAGCACGCGGAGCTTGTCTCCCAGTTAATTGAAGGCACTTTCCCGGATTACGAACAGATCATCCCAACATCCAGTAAAACCCGCGCCATAATATCTACATCCGAATTCCTGAAGGCTTCCAAGCAAGCGGAAATCTTCGCGCGCGAAGGTTCTCATATTGCCAGGCTGGAAATAAAACCTGGTGATGCCCAGGCGCCAGGAACAATTAACATCACCGGGCAATCCGAAGAAACCGGGTCCAATGTGAACTATGTCGATGCCAGTATTGAGGGAGATCCCTTAACCATCGCCTTCAACGTGCGCTTCTTGAGAGAAGTCCTCGATGTGATTGCCACGCCAAACGTCACCCTGGAGACTTCTGCAGAAACCAGTCCCGGGGTCATCCGTCCTGCCGGCGGCGATGATGGACAGGGTGAATTTATCCACGTCATCATGCCCATGCACCTGGGCAGTTAATTCCGCTACCGCGCTTGAATTCAAGTTGGCACGTTGAACTGTTAACGTGCTAACTTTTTTATACCTAAATATTGACCATGACTTTACCCTCAGCACCCTCTGACCGCACGCTGCATATTTATCTTTCCCTGGCTCAATACCCAATTTTGAGCGCGCAGATCCGGGCGCGCATGCGGCACGAACTTTTCGACCGCGGCATCATCACTGAAAAAGCCTTTGAGGTCCAGGTCAAAGATAAGGCAATCCGCTCCCAGCGTTTGGAAGTGCTTAATGATCCATTTGCGGAGGAACCTGCTGACATCTGGGAACTGCGCCTGTCACGAATACGCGATCACCTGACGGATTTCTATTTTGCTTACAACCTTCCTTATGATTTATTTCAGCAGCTTGTGCGCGAATCGCTTGCTGAACGCGGCGCAGTGGTGGAAAATCTACAAGTCTCTTTTAACCCCGAACTGGCTCCGCAAAATATGCTCTTTGATCAAGCCATGGCGATTGAAAACATGCCAGTTGAAAAGCGTCAATTGCGAGAAGCCCGCTTGCAAGAAATCAAAGTAGTGCTGATCCGAACGATGATCAGCGATCATTTAGCGTATTTAAAAATCGCTAAAGATTGGTTCACAATATCAGATTTAAACGAAATCCGCACCCACAAGATCGGACACGGAAAAATCGGCGGGAAAGCGGCTGGGATGCTGCTGGCTGCTAGGATTCTGCGCGAGGTCGGAGGCGAAAAAATCAATTCTTATCTTTCGATTCCAGAATCCTATTATATCGGAGCGGACTTGCTCTACAATTTTATGGCGCTCAACAACCTGATGCACTGGGGAGATCAGAAATATAAAACCGAAGAACGGATCCGGGCAGAATTCCCCCAGCTGCAAGCTGAATTCATCGACGGAAAATTGCCTCCCGAAACGATGGAAGCCCTGAAGCTTATGCTTGAAACGATCGGGCCCAAACCAATTATCGTCCGTTCTTCCAGCCTGCTCGAAGATAATCTTGGAACTTCCTTTGCCGGAAAATATGAAAGCCACTTTTGTCCAAATCAGGGTTCATTAAACGAAAATTTGGATGCCCTGACTCTGGCAATTAAAAAAATTTACGCCAGCAGTCTCAATCCAGATGCTTTACTCTACCGGCGCTCCAAGGGTCTGCTTGAATATGATGAGCGCATGGCGCTGCTGATCCAGGTTGTGCAGGGTGAAAAAACGGGGCGCTATTACCTGCCGCATGCCGCCGGAGTCGCCTTCAGCCGCAATCTTTACCGGTGGTCGCCTAAAATACAACGCGATGCCGGTTTTATGCGGCTTGTGTGGGGGCTGGGGACGCGCGCTGTCGACCGGGTTGGAAACGACTACCCGCGGCTGATCGCCCTCAGCCACCCCTTTATGCATCCCGAGGTGTCTTTCAAATCTATCCGCCATTATTCCCAGCGCTACGTCGACCTGATCGATCTGGAGGACAACAAGTTCAAATCAGTACCCATCGAAGAAGCATTGCATCCCAGGTACCCTGCGCTGCGCTACATATTCCAGCTGGACGAGGACGGTTACTTCACCACTCCCCGGATCACTCCTCCGGAAAGTGGTATTAAACGAATGGTGATCACCTTCGATGGTTTATTACGCCGCACTGATCTGGCGGAAAGATTTACAAAATTGCTTCAACTGCTTGAAAAACACTACCTTTCACCTGTCGATACTGAATTCACCCTCCATATTGAGAATCCAACCGCTCCTTCCCCCGAAGTTAAAATATCGCTGCTGCAATGCCGCCCCCAGAGTCACCTTCAGGAAAGCGATGCCCATTTACCAGCAAAACTGGCGACAGAAGATATCATATTTTCAACCGAACGCATGGCTCCTCAAGGGCGTGTCAGCGGCATTCGCTATGTTGTGTTCGTTCCGCCAGAGAAATATTTCTCATTACCTACGCTTTCAGCGCGCGGCGAACTGGGTCGTACGATCGGGCGTTTAAATGCTGCGCTGGCGGATGAAACCTTCATCTGTATCGGTCCAGGCAGGTGGGGCTCCAATAATCCAGATTTAGGTGTCAGCATCAGTTATGCCGATATCTACAACACCAAGGCGCTTGTTGAATTAACCGGACAGGGTATTGGAGTCGCCCCGGAAGCTTCATTTGGCACACATTTTTTCCAGGACCTGGTCGAATCCAATATTTACCCTTTAGCGGTTTATCTTGACGACCAGGAAGTGATTTTCAAGGATGATTTTTTCTATTCAACGCCCAATAAACTGGGAGATTTTTTGCCTGCGGAAAAAAGCAAAGGCGCCATTTTGCATCTGATCGAGGTCGCTTCTTACCGCGCTGATCATCATCTAGAACTAGTGATGGATGACAGCAAAGGAATGGCGGCAGCCTTCCTTGAACCCGACAAACCGAATCCCTGAATCAGGATTAGTAATTACGGGGTTTTACATTTATGGACATATACGCTACGAAAAAATTCATCGCAATCGCAGGAAACATCGGCGTCGGAAAATCCTCCCTCGTCACGCTGCTGTCAGACCGCCTGGTATGGCAGCCCTATTATGAACCGGTCGCGGAAAATCCATATTTGGAAGACTTTTACAAAGACATGCAAGCCTGGTCTTTCCATTCACAAATATATTTCCTTACCCGGCGGCTTCGTACTCACCGGGAATTACTAAACTACCCCTGTTCCGTTATACAGGATCGAACCGTCTATGAAGACGCTGAAGTGTTCGCCCGCAACCTGTATCACCAGGGCCATATCAACGACCGCGATTACAACGCATACCGTGAATTGTACCTGGTACTGACGGAATTCCTGCCGCCTCCCGATCTGGTTATCTACCTGCGCGCCTCCGTCGAGACGGTTTTGGATCGCATCAAGCTGCGCGGGCGGGATTTCGAACAAACAATCTCTCCCGCTTATCTTGAACAGCTTAACGAGCTTTATGAAGATTGGATAGCCCGCTTCAACTTGTGTCCCGTTTTAACAGTACCGGCAGATAACCTGAATTACGTCTCCAATCACAGCCATCTTGACCTGATCGAACGAAAAATTCTCGAAAAATTAACCGGAAAAGAGGAGGTCATCTTCACGCGGGAAGAGGTCGGATAATCAATTTTCGGTATTAATCCAGGTTTGAGGATAAACTTGGTATAATTTCAGTCTGGGAAATTCTATTACAATGGAGAAGTCTGGCAAAATCATGCCATACTTGAATGTATGTTTGGGGCATCGTTTTCACGAATATCTATCTTATTTTTTGCGGCGGGTGTACTGCTTATATTCGCGGGTATTTTCGCCGGATGCACCCTTCTGCCCGTCTTTAATTCTACTCAGGCAATAGCCATTTCTTCTCCCAGCGCCAGCGAACATCCTGGTTTACAGGCTTCGATCCGACCTGCTGAAACAGCCAGTCCCTCCCCCTCACCAACTGTATCTCCATCCAGCACAGTCCCCGCCTCTGATACGCCTGCGGCGAATTCCAACTATTCCGAGTCTGCAATTGCTGGTTACTCGATCAGCATCGACAACCCATACGTCGCAGAAGCGCATATCTTTATTAACAACGAATATGTTTTAACAATTCCACCCGGTTCATCAGGCACCCTAACTGGAATTCAATCCGGTACCCATACCTTTCATTACTGCCAGGCGGTAGATCAACTCGAATGCGCCCCCCCGGAAACGATTGAAATTACTGCAAATGCTGAATGGGAAATACCAGCAATTTCAGAAAATACACCTGAGAGCGCTGGGGCAAGTCCCACACCACAACCGGATGTAGAACTTTCGCCAACTCCAAATGCAACTCCCACGTTAATTCCCACTGCACGGGTTATGCGAGGCACTTTCTACACGCTCAAAATCAACAACCCCAATCGATGGGTGATATTTGTATTTATGGACGATGAACTGTTTCTATCGATCCCCAAAAGAAAATACCGCACGTTCCGCAGCCTTCCAGCAGGAACATACACTTTTGAATACTGTTGGAATAAAGAGCATAAATTATGTTTCCGGACCGTCAAGGTTAATGTAACCGGCGATACGGAGATATGGGCATATCCGTAATATCTGCGCTTAGAAAGAATTAATCGCCTGGATGTTATCCTTGCAAAGATCCAGAAATTTATCAAATCCAGCGATATTTAATACGCGTTTTATCTCCGGCTGCGGGTTAAGCAGTTTTAAATAAGGGGACTTCGCTGTTCTATTTGCAAGAGCCCCTTTATCTGTCCTTTGATCCGCGCGATCACTTGCCAGCATCTTGGATATCACCAGCACAGAACGCAAGCCAGCGCTGGACATCGAATCCACCTAACCAAGATCAATCAACAAATAACGCATTCCCTGCTCATAGGCCTGTCTGGCTTCCTGTTCTAACTGCGACGCTGTGCCCAGGTTAATAAATCCACTTACTTCAAACACAGTAATCGGCACCCGGCCCTGTTCCTGTGAAACGCTAATCTCCATTTTATTCCTCGCTTTGGTAAATAAAAGATTCAACTAATACTGAAATTAATTCGAATTTTTCAACGTACAGATTATACACACTCTGAAACCAGTTATTGAATTTTGACAGAGATCGAATCAATCCGGTCATCCAGGCACACCAACAGTCATCATCCACAAACGATCTGCCCCACTACTCCTTTGCATACGGACTTTTTTCCAATTGGGCTTTTCCATTTTCACTTGGTTCATTAATTGCTAAATCCGCTCCACAATACTGGCAGTAACTTGCTCTTTTTGGATTTTTTTTGCCGCATACAGTACAGTAGTTTTTCCTGCGTGATTTAGCTGGCTTTCTGCCAGCCACTCCTGGCAGACGCGGTAAGCGTATTCGAGGCAGTCTGAACCAGAAAGAATCCCGGCCAGGAAACCTGCTCATCAAATTCCGCCCCAATTCCCTGCCGCTCGCCAATGCTCTTGAATAAAGTTCCTTCATCTGCGCCCGTGATATATGCCTGCCGGTAAGATACCAGTAAAGGATCACATTCCCAACAACATAAGTCCCGGCATATGTAATACCCACTTTTGGCACGATGCCCCACAACGGTACCAGGCTCACCAGGCTGCGGGCCAGCTGGCGCCAGAAGAATCCACCCCCCAGTACGCCGCCAAACTCAGCGACATAGTCCCTCCACTCCGTAGACAATCCGAGCGCCAGACCCAGTTTGTAAACCATGAATGCCTGGTTCTTAGTCAGGACAATCATGTCCGTCACAGTCAATGGGATATTGAGTACGGGGATGATTTCAACAATACCCGTGGTGAACGAATAGGTCGCATTGGTTAGACAGGTATCGTTTATCATATGATGCGCGACGGGTACGCGAAAGAGCGGAAAATAACGTCCTAACGCCATCGTTTTTTCTGGTACCAGATCGATCGCGCCTTTCGCGAATTTGCCAGTCAGAAATTTATCATCAAGGATCGATCCGTATACTACCCGCCGGCTTTTCCAATCGATCCATTGTTTCAACATCTTCGGCCGTTCACCGCCATTAAAATCGTTTATCGTGACCAGGACGGGCATATTCGCTCCGGACCAGATACGTGAAAGCTCAACCTCCCGGGTGAAATCCGTTTCTCTCGCATCCAGCACCAGGATAACCAGGTCCGCGCCTGAAGCCAGGTCGGGTTCCGGCAAGTCAAGGATGATGATGGGTGAATCGACCATCACATCCTCGCGTCTCGGATCGCGCCGCAGTTGGCTCGCCAGTGTCTTGCGTCCGCTGCCCGGTTTCCCAATGATTACGATTTTTATACCCCCCAGTGCTTCATCTCGCAGCGGTTGTAAATCAACCTCTTTTACGATTTCCCAAGTGTTGGTCAGTGCAGTTAATTTTGCCATCAGTCGGTAATTTCCTCATACTCCCCAGAAAGGAAGATTTGTTAAATTATAAGGCAACAATACGCTTATTGGCTTAAATTTACCTGATCTTATTATATTTCGATGATAGAATTGCACAGGAAAGCAATCTTGATAAAATTTCCGTTTCCCGAGATAATCTAAAATTTTAATTTTTTCCAACGATAACCGGTTTTCGCGAACCGGATCCACATGCAGTTTTTACTAACCATATTTTTGAACATATTAAAAGGTCAAGTGTGAATTGAACGTTTTAAAAGAGTTATTCAAACACGAGGTCTATCCCGCCCTGGGATGTACGGAACCTATTGCAGTCGCATACACCGCAAGTCTGGCTGCCAACGAGTTGGAAGGCGAACTGGAGGAGATCACAATTTTCACTGACCCGGGGGTTTATAAAAACGGCATGGCGGTCACGGTCCCCAACACAAATGGCGAAAGAGGCAACCTGATCGCCGGTGTCCTTGGGGCGATCATTCGCAAGCCCGAATCAAAAATGGAAATCTTGAAACATGCCGACCAGGAAATGATCAACCAATCCAAAGCGTATATTGAGTCCGGAAAGGCAAAGATCATTTTGGACAAGGACAAAAAAGATCTATACATTGAAGTCAGGCTAAAGACCTTGCATGGTTACAGCAGGGCGGTCGTTGAACACGCGCATACGAATCTGGTTTACCTGGAAGCAAACAATCGGGTGATTTTTGAGAAAAAGACCTCAGTGGGAGATTCTTCAAATCAGGCGTACAGATCGATCTTACAAGAAATGACGATCCTTGAAATGATCGATCTGGTTGATCATTTAGACGATGAGGATAAAGCCTATATCAAACTCGGTATAGAGATGAATCTGGAAATATCAAAAGTTGGTCAAAATCTTAATAAAGTGGGCTACTATATTCATGATTTGACCAACAAGGGCTTTATCCATGATGATATTTTTTCTTCCAGCAAAATTATGACCGCTTCTGCTTCCGATGCAAGGATGAGCGGCGTAAACTTGCCTGTGATGACCAGCGGCAACAGCGGCAACCAGGGCATCGTAGCAGTTTTAGTCCCCTATAACGTTGGAAAATATTATCAAATTGATGAAGGGAAGATTGTACAAAGCATTGCATTATCCCATTTAGTTAACAGTTACGTTAAGTGCTTCATCGGAGATTTATCCCCGCTGTGCGGCGCTTCGATATCAGCGGGAGTTGGCGCTGCGGTCGCGATTGTTTACCAGCAGTGCGGCGGCGACAACGGCAAGATTACCTACGCTGTGAATACGTTGATCAGCGATTTAGGGGGCATGCTGTGTGACGGGGCAAAAGCGGGCTGCGCATTAAAGGTGGCGACTTCTACCGACTCGGCCATCCGGGCTGCATATATGGCGATTAATAATCAAGGCATTACGGATAAAGAAGGTTTCGTTGGAAAATCTGCTGAAGAAACGATTTATCACCTGAGCAGGATCGGTAAAATCGGAATGGGTAAAGCCGATGAAACGATGCTTGAAATCATGATGGGCAAAAATTAACCTCCGGCTGGTGAATGACCAGCGCTTGATTGAAGTTCGTTCTCCCGTCCAGGTTTGATCAACTGGACCGCCAGAACCAGTAAAACGCCCATAATTAAACCGCCCAGCAGGAACGGCGCCCATGGTCCCAGGGTTTGAAAGATCACACCGCCCAGCAGCGGCGCCACTGCGTTAGCCGCGCTGAACATGGATGCCGATATTCCCAGCATTCCGCCCACTTCTTGATGTTCTACCCGCTTGGTGATCAAGCTGTTAATCGTCGGGTGCAGGATACCGCCTCCAATTGAAATAGGGACCATCGCGGCCAGAATCCACACGATCCCCGACCAACCATTGTTCGTATCTTCCGGCAGGTCAACCGAAAGGCTCTGGCTGCTGGGGTTTTCTAAAGGGCGGCTCTCCCCGCTTGAAGTTAATTCATTTTTGAGCGCTTCCCGGGAATATCCCGGGAGTGGAACCCGCGGCGTGAAAGCCAGCATGGTCAAACCAACCGCCAGAGTCGCCAATCCAAAGTAGACTAAACGACGGTCTCCCACGCGCCTGCTCCACCGCCCAATAAAATAACCCTGGACAGCTACAACGATAAGCCCCACATAGACAAAGATAATCGCGTTGCGCGAGGCGTTCATACCTAATTGAGTCAGCGTAAATAAAGCCAGCATCTGCTCAAATCCACCAAACGCGATCTGCTGGGCGAATAAAAGCACCAGTAAAAAACCAACTGCCGGGTGGCTGACAGCTTTAAATAGCGCATTGAATGAAAAAACCGACCTGGTATCCGTTTGGCCTCGTTTTTCAGGCGGGAGCGTTTCCGGCAGCCAGAATATGGTTAGTAGAATCGATATCAACGAAAATACTGCCGCCAGAAACGCGGGGACATGGTAGTTGTTTCCACTGGCTGAAAGGGCTACAAAGGCGATCACCGGCCCCAGGATAAAACCGATACCGAATGCCGCTCCAATCAATCCAAGACCTTGCGTGCGGTTTTCATCCGTTGTGCTGTCTGAGATTGCGGCTTGTGCTGTGGCGATATTTGCCCCCGAGATTCCGTCAATCAACCTGGAGAGCAGTACCAACCACAATGAATTTGCGAAACCCAATATTACAAACCCGATAAAAGTCCCAATCTGACTGATGATCAGGACTGGTTTACGGCCATATTTATCAGATAAGCGGCCGAGTATAGGCGCTCCAATAAACTGCATCACCGGGTAAGCCGCCCCAATTACCCCGATCACGATCGGTGTGGCGTTGAAACTGGCTGCATACAGCGGTAACAGCGGGATGATGATCGTCAAACCTAAAAGGTCGACCATCACGATTACAAATATTGGTAATATTTTTTTGAAATCTAGTTTCCCGTTCGATTTCTGTTTCTGATCTGGATTTTGATTCTCCATATAATCACTTAGATGCCTTATCGCATGTAAAAAAATACCCTTCTCAAAAGCTGTAATTCTACCATCAGATTCCAAGGATTTTCTCTATACCATTTAAGTTTGTCAAGGGTAAAATGTAATCTATCATGAACCTTGCACTTGAATAATTTACCTGCAGCATTTATGAAGCCTCATACGATTGCCGTTCTGCAAGCGCTCCTGGTCACCTTCCTCTGGTCTACATCCTGGGTGTTGATCAAATTCGGGCTGGTTGACATTCCGCCTTTAACCTTCGCTGGATTAAGATATGCGCTGGCTTTCTTGATCTTGCTGCCGTTTACACTCAGCTCAAAAGGACGCCGTGAGCTCAAGTCGCTGTCATCCAGGCAGTGGGGATTATTACTATTATTGGGTCTTTTATTTTACGCCGTAGTCCAGGGATCCCAATTTTTCGGACTGGCCTTCCTTCCAGCTGCTACCGTCAGTCTGATC
>Ga0114919_10004628_pt1 | contig 11028 bp, 4 predicted proteins | sample BlataG_FD_88682 | JGI IMG/M metagenome (GOLD analysis project Ga0114919, IMG submission 88682) | Deep subsurface microbial communities from Black Sea to uncover new lineages of life (NeLLi) - Black_00105 metaG | ecosystem: Environmental > Aquatic > Marine > Oceanic > Sediment | place: Atlantic...
CGTCCACGTAGACTACAGGATGCCGGCACAGCCCCGCGCTGCAATGGTTGACAACCTCACGCGGACGGAGCGCATCGCGCAGGAGATTATCCTGAACTACGATGAAGCTGCGGCGTGGTATCCCGGCGGCGGGCGTGACGGCCGGGGCCTCCACGATTTCGTCATCATCACGCTCGATTCGTTGACCTCATCGGTGACGCCTTTGGTGAACTGGGAGGCTGGTAAGGGCAGAACTGTTGAGGTGGTGACGACGTCCTGGATCAATTCCAACTACAGTGGTTACGATCTGGCCGAGAAAATGAGGAACTTCCTCAGGGACAAGTATCCGACCGCGGAATGGGGCATCGAAGACGTGCTCCTGGTCGGCCATTACGATGATGTACCCATGCGCCGCTGCGCGCAGAACACCGGCTACGGACAGCCGGAGACCGATCTGTATTATGCGGAGCTGTCTCTGCCGGATAGTGAGTCATGGGATGCAAACGGGAATCATCAATACGGTGAGAACTCGGACCCGATCGATTTCTACTCGGAAGTCAACGTCGGTCGCATCCCCTGGAGTGAACCGGACACGGTGTTGCACATTTGTCAAAAGTCCGTTGCCTACGAACAGAGTGATGATCCGGCGTTCAAGAAGAATATTCTTCTGCTAGGAGCATTCTTCTGGTCGAACACTGACAACGCCGTGCTCATGGAGGCCAAGGTTGATCAGCCCTGGATGGCCGACTGGACCATGACGCGCATGTACGAGGAGGGCAACTCCTCGTATCCGATGGACTACAACCTGAGCTACAACAACGTGAGGTCGGTGTGGTCGGCCGGCAGTTATGCCTTCGTGGACTGGGCGGGGCATGGGTCACCCAGCGCGTGTTACGAATACTACCCGTCGCAGGCTTTCGTTGACACGGCCACCTGCTCGTACCTGAACGACAATTACCCGTCGATCATCTTCGCCGATGCGTGCAGCAACTCTGACACAGATTCCTACAACATCGGCCAAGCGATGTTGGCGCAGGGTGGCGTTGGCTTCCTCGGAGCGACCAAGGTTGCCTATGGCATGCCCGCCTGGAACGACCCGATGGACGGCTCGAGCCAGTCATTTGATTATTTCTTTACGACGTCCGTAACGTCCACCGATTATACACAGGGTGCGGGTCATCAGTGGGCGCTGCGGCAGATGTACACCTACGGGCTGTGGGGCAACGTGAAGTACGAGATGTTTGAGTGGGGTGCGCTGTGGGGCAATCCTGATCTGGGCATGGGCGGCACACCGGTCTTGACGATCACCTTCCCAGACGGTCTGCCCGAGTTGCTGGCCCCGGGTGAGGCCGCCGACATCACCGTGCGCATCGACGAAGGAGCCGAGGAGTATGTTCCCGACTCCGGCACGCTCTACTACCGCGACGATGGCGGCGAGTTCCAGACGTCGCCGCTGGTGTCGCAGGGTGGTGAGCTCTACCTGGCCACCTTGCCGCCGGCATATTGCGAGGACACACCGGAGTTCTACTTCAGCGCCGAGGGGACCGAAAGCGGTGTGATCTATCAGCCCGCGGGTGCGCCGGACGATACGTTTACGGCTGAAGTTGGCGAGTTTGTAGTCGCTTTCGCAGAGAACCTGGACACGAACCCCGGCTGGACCACTCAGTCTCAGTGGGCGTTTGGTCAGCCGACCGGCGGCGGCGGCGAATACGGCGGCCCCGATCCCACCAGCGGATACACCGGCAACAACGTGTACGGGTACAACCTGTACGGCGACTACCCGAACAACATGCCGCAGTACCACCTGACCAGCACAGCCATTGACTGCACCGGACTGAGCAACGTGCACCTGAGGTTCTGGCGCTGGTTGGGTGTTGAGCAGGCCGCCTATGACCACGCCTACATCCGGGTCAGCAATAACGGCACCAATTGGACGACGGTCTGGCAGAACAGCGGCGAAGTGGCCGACTATGCCTGGACTCAGATGGACGTGGACATCTCCGCCGTGGCGGACGACCAGCCCACCGTGTATCTGCGCTGGACGATGGGCGCGACCGACGGCGGCTGGAGGTACTGCGGCTGGAACATCGACGACGTCGAACTGGTGTATTTCGGGTGCGAGGACGAGATCCCTGGCGACCTGAACGGCGACGGGTGCGTCGATCAGGTAGACCTGGGCATCTTGCTCGCCGACTGGAATTGCACCGACGGGGAGTGCCCCGGCGATTGCGATGGTGACGGCGACACCGACCACGCCGACCTGGGTATCCTACTGGCGCATTGGGGCGAGGGCTGCCCATAGTCGCTTAGCCTGCGGCAGAGGTTTTTGCAGCGTCGGACGCCGGGGCTCGATATCACTTTGACGCGCTGGGCCTGCCGGGGGTACGCTGAGCTTGTGCGCGAGCACGGCGGGGAAGGGGATCCTTCGCCGCCTATGGCAACGGACACAGCAGCGATGTTGACGCGGGTCAGCCGGGGGGGCTCTTTTTCTTTCACGCCAAAGCCGGTAGCTTTACGCACTCGCGCGGGAAAGGTACCGGTGAATGGCGCTGCGCCGACCCCGGAGGGGGTAAGCGAGCGGTTCCCAGCGTTCAGGAGATGACATGGGCGATCAAGCCGCCGCAGACACGGCTGCACCCACGAGCGAACATCACCACCACCGCCCCTTCGGGCGCGCCTACTGGATGCTCAACAGCATCGAGATGTTCGAGCGGCTGGCGTACTTCGGCATTCGCTCCGTCGTGCCACTCTACATCATGCAGGCGACCGAGCCCGGCGGCCTGCACCTCACCGCCATGCACAAGGGCTGGATCTACATGTGGTGGGCCATCCTTCAGTCCTGGCTGCCGCTCTTCACCGGCGGCATCGCGGACCGCTATGGCTACAAACGCGTGCTGGTCGGCGCGATCTGTGCCAACGCCATCGGCTACCTGATGATGGCGCTCATGCACAACTACTTTGGTTTCTTCGCCGGCATCCTTGTGCTGGCGACCGGGACGGCGTTCTTCAAACCCGCCTTACAAGGTTCGATCGCGCAGAACCTGACCAAAGAAAGGTCCTCGCTCGGCTGGGGTATCTTCTACTGGGTGGTGAACGTCGGCGCGGTGCTCGCGCCGTTCGTGGCGACGATGATCCTCGGCAAGCCGCACTCGGCCGAGGGCTGGCGCAACCTCTTCATCGCCTCGTCGCTGTTCACCTGCTGCAACCTGTTCCTGCTGCTCACCTTCCGCGACGTGCCCTCCGGCTCCGACAAGTCGCTCAACCTCACTCAGGTATTCGCCCGCACCATCGAAAACATCTGGCCCTACTGGTCCGTTGGCGGCCGCTTCCACGCGCTACGCGGCCCTTTCGGCGTGGTCCTGGCCGTCATCGGACTGGCCGTTTTCATCCTGCACGCAAACGTCGCCGAGTGGCTCAACCTGGCTGATTACGCAGGTCGCATCAGCCTCATCGGTTTGGTCGCGTTCTTCGTCGGCGGCGTGCTCGCCACCATACTCGAGGGCGGCAAGTTCCAGTGGCAGCTTCGCCTGCCGATCTTCCTGCTCATCATGTCCTGTTTCTGGATGATGATGTATCAGCTCTGGGACCTCCAGCCCAACTTCATCACCGACTGGATCGACAGCTCCCCTGTCGCCGCTTCGCTCGGCGGCGAGACCTGGCCAGGGACCATGTTCTGGGAGTACGGCGACGAAGGCCGGCTGCAAGTGCCGCAGCAGATTCTGCTCAACCTCAACGCCGCTTTGATCGTCCTGCTCGTCATCCCCGTTTCATGGGTGGCTCGCAACATGCGGACGCTCAGCGCCATGCTCGTCGGCATGCTCACCGCCACCGCCGGCGTGCTCATCGCCGGGCTCACCCAGGTCGGCTGGGTCCTCCTGCTCGGCATCGTCTTCTTCTCGCTCGGCGAAATGTGGACCGGCCCAAAGAAAAACGAATACCTCGGCCTCATCGCCCCGCCCGGAAAGAAGGGCCTCTACCTCGGCTACGTAAACATCCCCATCGGCATCGGCGTCGGCATCGGCTCCTGGCTGGGCGGATTCGTTTACGATCACTACGGCGAGAAAGCGACGCTCGCACTGAAGGAGCTCGCCGCCCGACCCGCCCTGATCGGCCAGGCCGCCCGCTCGATCGACTGGAGCGATTCGCTCGATCGCATCCCGGTACTGCTCGGTATTGAGCGTGGCGAAGCGTTTTCGGTCGCCCGGGAGCAACTGGGCCTCAACTCGGATGCGGCCGCCGACCGGCTTGGCGACTATTACCGCCACGACCAGGGTCAGGTCGTCAACTTAGCCTTCCGGCATCTGACAGCCCACGACGGAGCGTTCGATCCCGAGACCAAGCGCGTCGAGGTTTTCGACGTGCTGCGCGATTTCGTCAACGACAAGCGACCTGACGATGACAAGCTCAGTGACGACCAGATCATCGACATGCTCTGGGCCGAGTTCGGCAACAGCCCGGACGTGATCAACGACCTGGCGCTGGAGTACTTGGCGCAAGGCACGCCGCTGCTTGCCGACGCCATCGCCGCCAAGATCACCACAATCGAGATCGAGGATCCCGTCGAGGACATTGAGGAGCACTTCGGCATCGACCGCACCAAGTCGTTCTATGCCCTCAGCGCCGCCGGTGCCGATGATCCGCAGGCGGTCGATGCCGCGTTGGCTGAATACGCCGCGGCCAACGGCGACGAGAACGATCGCTACTTCGCGTACCTGGCGAATCTGCCCAACGTGCGTTTCAAGGCGATCGCGCGGCGAGACTGGTCGCGCGACGTGCCGCTGCTCGAGACCATGGTCGAGTCCGACGCCGATGCGAAAGCGATCGTCGATGAACGGATCGATCAGGCTGGCTTGTGGGCCTCGTTCACCGGCGTGATCGCCCGCCTGTTCGGCGGCGATGGCGAGAAGACGCGCTACGAGGGCCTGGCCGAGCGGCAGACCCTGATCCAGGCCGCGTTGTCCGCCAAGGACTGGTCGCAAACCCCGGATCAGACTCGAGCGCTGCTGCGGCTGAGCGTGCCCGAGGCCCGCACACGCGTGGCGATGGAGGTCACCAACAGCAACGAGGCCGCGACCAGCGTGCTCTGGCAGAACTACCACCCGCAATACAAAGTCTGGCTCCCCTTCGCCGCCATTGGCATCGCGGCCGCCATCGCCCTGGCTATCTTTGGCCAGATGGCCAAACGCTGGAAAGACATGAACGCGTAGGGTAGGTCTGGTCCCACCTCCGGCCTGCTGACGAGATGCAGACGGCAGGGTTCGAGTTAGCACGGTGGCCGCAGAGAGGCCGGGAAACACAGAATGGACCCGCCAGGCACGAATCTCCTGTGCCGGCGATCGGTGGCGCTGGGCCCCGGCCGCCGGGTACGAATTGGAAGCCTGGTCATCGACCGTCGGCAAATCCCGCCGGACCTTGACGCGCGGGCGCTCATCGAGGCCGTGCTACCGTCAAGACACGGCTGACACAGCCGTGCCACACTTGGGAATTCCTCTCAGGCGGCACTCTCGGACGGTTTTGTGGCGTGGGACGGCCGTGCCGGCCGTGAGTGCGCCACTGGGCACGGAGGTCGGGCGCCTCGGGATTGCCGCAACATGTTACGTGCGCAGTTGTGAGCGGAGCTCGCGCTCGGCCTGGAGCCAATCGGCCACGGGGTCGCCGGGCCTGTCGTTTCGCGCGAGATAGATCTCGTACGCCCGCTGACGAACGTCATCCTGCGTGGGTCCCATCATGCCCATGACCTGCTTGACGGTCTTCGACTTGACCATAGTGCGGGATGGCTTGGGGTTCGTGCTGGTTTTCCGCGCCTGGGCAGTGCGGCGCGCGGGCTTATCACTCCGTTGTCGGGGCATCTCGGCTTCCTCCACAAATGAGCAGCTTATATTCACTTCGCTGGCGGGCGGGTTGTCAAGAACAGATTCGTAGACGCTCTCGGTGGCGACGGCAATCGTGTCCCAGGAGAAGCGTGTCTCGGCCTCGCGGCGACCGTTGCGGCCCATTCGCTGTCCGCTTTCCGTATCCGCCAGCAGCCGTGACACGCCCCACCCGATCGAGCCGACGTTGTCGGAGACGGTCAGGCCGGTATCCTCGTTGCGGACGAGCTCGGCGGGTCCGCCCTGGCATGTGGCCACCACCGGCTTGCTGGCGCTCCAGGCCTCCAGAATCACGATGCCGAATGGCTCGTTGCGGCTCGGGACGCAGACGAGGTCCGCGCCTTTGAACAGGCCGACCAGCTCGGTCCCATCGCGATGGCCTAGAAAGCGGGTGGCCGGTGCCACGCCGATCGCCGCCACCCGTTCTTCCAGCCCGTCGCGCATGTGGCCGTCACCGGCGAAGACGAATTTCGCCTGCGGGTGTCGGTGCAATACCCCCGGCAGCGCGTCCACCAGCAGGTCGGGGCCCTTTTGCCACGCCAGGCGCCCGGCAAACAACACCAGCGGGTCGTCCAGCCCGACGGCGTAGCGCGCCCGTACCGAACCGACGTCGATCTCCGCGTCGAACCGCCGCACGTCAACCCCGTTGTAAATGACGTGCATCTTGTCAACCGGCGCGCCGTACAACTGCCGCACTTCCGCCTGCAACGCGCCCGACACGCAGATGACGCGTTCGGCGACGTAGGTCCCCTCCCACTCGACCTGGCGAATCCGCCATGACAGGCCGCTACAGAGCTGGTTCCCGCAGCGGCCGAACTCGGTGGAATGCATCGTCAGGACGGTGCGGCGGCCGCGTTCGTTCTTGGCCTGCGCGAGGGCCTTGGCGCTGAGCCAATCGTGCCCGTGGATGATGTCGAAGGGCTGGGGAAGCTGCGGCTCGACCTCGGCGAGGTGCCAGACGAAGCTGCGACACATCCGCTCGTTGTCGGTCACGAAGTCAGGATGGCCGTCGTAGCGGCAGCGGTGGTAATGGACCCGGTTCACGCGGTCGTTGCCGGACTGCCCCGGCCCCATGCGGGTGAATACGTGTACGTCGTGTCCGCGGCGGGCGAGGGCGGCGGCTAACTCGCTGACGTGCTCGGCCAGCCCGCCGACCGCGATCGAGTGCCGGCTCTCCCACGACAGCAAGGCGATTCTCATCGGCGTCGCCTTTTGCGCTGCATGAGACATTCTGACTGCCCTCCCTGGCAAGCCCCACGTGGATACGCGCGTATTGTTACGCGCTGCCCCCGGGAACGCCAGCACCCGGCGCGAATTACCGTGAAAATACGTGCGCCGGCCGCCGACCCGACGTGTGTCCGGGTTCACCCGATCCCGTTGCCACACGTGCTCCGGATAAGCTAGGCTACGGCTCGGGCGTCAACGAAATCCACGGATTGGGAATGAGAGACAAGCGGCGGTCACACCGACCGGGAGACGGGCCTGGCGTGTGATCAACGGCACGCCCGACAGGACGTGCCCCGATAGCCTGAAGCCGACCACCGGCCCGACCGCGGATGCGATCGGCAACGGGCAGAACTTATGTGCCCGTCCCAGCCGATAAGCGAGACATCGAGGCGGCTGCGGACCGGGGCGGCGGACGATTGTGGGGCGCAAGCTGGCAGCCGGGCCAGCCACGAGGCCGAATACCGACATGAACCTGGACTCTCGAACGAACCGCACGACCCACCGGGTTCTCCCGATCGGGCAGGTCATCAAGGCGGGCGCTGACCCCGCCCACGCCCCCCTCATCTTCGAGGTTTCCTGGGAGGTATGCTGGCAGGCCGGCGGTATCTACACCGTCCTGCGCAGCAAGGCGCCCGCCGCCGTTAGCCAGTGGGGCAGCGGCTATTGGCTCATCGGCCCCTACCGCGAGGCGGCCGCCAAGATCGAGTTCGAGGCTCACCCGCCGCACGGCGTCATGGCGGACGCCGTCAACGAGCTGCGCAGCCGCGGCGTCGAGCTGCATTGCGGGCGCTGGCTGGTCACCGGTCGGCCGTGGGTCGTGCTGGTGGACGTCGCTTCGGTGACCCGGCACCTGGCCGAGATGAAGTACTTCCTCTGGAAGGACCTGGGCATCGAGACCCCCGCCGGAGACCGCGAGACGGACGAGATCGTCGCCTTCGGGTACGCGACGGCCGACCTGCTGGCGGCCGTCCGCGCCCGGATCGGCGAGCGCCCGATGTTGGCCCAGTTCCACGAATGGCAGGCGGCCGTGGCGCTGTCGCTGCTGAAGCACCGCCGCGTCCGCTTCCCAACCCTGTTCACTACTCACGCGACGCTGGTGGGTCGCAGTCTGAGTGCCGCCGGCGTTGACCTCTACGGGCGGCTGGCCGAGGTCGACGCCGAGGCGGTCGCGCGCGAACACGGGATTGGGCACCCCTTCGAGATCGAACGGGCGGCCGCCCGGGCGTGCGACGTGTTCACCACCGTCTCGGAGATCACGGCCCAGGAGGCGGAGCAGTTTTTCGGTCGGCGTCCGGACGCCCTGTTGCCCAACGGGCTCAACGTGCGGCGTTTCGCGGCTCCGCACGAGTTCCAAAACCTCCACCAGCAGGGCAAGGAGCAAATCCACGAGTTCGTGACCGGGCACTTCTTCCCCAGCTACACCTTCGACCTCGACCGCACGCTCTACGTTTTTACCGCCGGCCGCTACGAGTACCGCAACAAGGGCTTCGACGTGTTCATCGAGGCCCTCCACGAGCTGAACCGCCGGCTGAAAAGCGAGCCCAACGGCGTGACCGTCGTGGCCTTCATTATCGCGCCGGCCCGTCGCCACGGGCCGAACGTCGAGACGCTCAAGCGCCAAGTGATGCTGAACGAGCTACGCGACACGTGCGAGTCGATCCAGGAGGAGATGGGACGCCGCCTGTTCCGCACGGTCTCCACCGGTCGCCTGCCGTCCACCAAGGATCTGATGGACGAGTACGCCCGGATGCAACTGACGCGCGTGATGCACGCCTGGTCGCAGGGGTCGCAGCCGACTGTCGTCACGCACGACCTGGTGGACGACGCGCGCGACCCGGTGCTGTCTCATCTGCGTCGCCGCGGGCTGCTGAACGGCCCGGACGACCCGGTCAAGATCGTCTTCCATCCCGAGTTCATCACGTCCACCAGCCCCATCCTCGGACTGGAGTACGATCACTTCGTGCGCGGCTGCAACCTGGGCGTGTTCCCGTCGTACTACGAGCCGTGGGGCTACACGCCGATGGAATGCATCGTCCGCGGTTTGCCGGCCATCACCAGCGACCTGAGCGGGTTCGGTGCGTATCTGATGGAGCACCTCCCCGAGCACGACGCGGACGGGCTGTATGTCGCCCGGCGTCGGCGGGTGAGCTTCGAGGCCACTGTCTATCAGGTGGCCGGCTGGCTGCACGCCCTGACCTGCATGCCGCTCCGCAAACGCATCGAGCTGCGCAACCGGGTCGAGCGGCACGGGCAGGCGTTCGACTGGAGCAACATGACCAGCTACTACCGGACGGCGCAACGGATGGCTTTTGAGAAGTACTACGCCGACCGCGACATTCTGCCGCGGGAAGCCCCACAACCGCCGCCGGACGCGTATAAGTCCACCGCCGCCAAGCGCGGCGCCCGCCGCTCCAAGAGCTCCGCGACCCGCGAACCCAAATCAGCCAAGTAACGCACTCGTCCGAGCTTTTCGACTTGAAGCCCCTTGAGGCGGGGACATATACTACGATAGTACACTTGAGCGAGGGCCCGAACCGGTCGTGCGGGCCGCGCACCTCCTGGGATATCGGGTAAGAGGGTAGTGAGATGAGAAGGGCTTTGGCAGTTGCGGCAGCGTTGGCAGTGTACGCCGGGGCGTACGGCGACATCGAGAGCTATCTGGACTGCTATTATCAAGCGGAGGTCACGCCGGGTTCGGACAGTGTGGTCCCCGATTTCAACGACGGGACGTATTACACGATTGACCTGCGGGTGATCGTCTCGAACAACGACGACTGGACCAGCTCAGCGGCCGAGGCGACCATCGACAGCGGGGAATTCTTCGATCACCCGATAGGAGATGAGACGCCGCCGCTGGCGGTCTTTGTCGAGCTGTACCCGGCGCTGGAGTTTGACTGCTTTTACTGCTCGACTGAGCCCGACCCCACCAACCAGCCCCCATATCAGGATCCGGCTGTGGGTGACGGGTGGAACGAGGCACAGATGAGGTGCCGTTCCTGGTTCGACGTACCTCCGAACGGTGGTGAGGGCGACTTCCTCAACGCGCGCTACACGATCCACGCGCTGCCCGAGGAGCTGCCAGTGACGTTCCACGTGGAAGGTGCGCACACGACTATGGACGGCGGCGGCACACTGTACCCCTTCGAGCTTACGTGCGTCATTCCCGAGCCCGCGTCGCTGGCGCTGCTGTGCCTGGGGCTGGCCCTGATCCATCGGCGTTAGCGCGGATCACTCGCGGTCATCCTGAGCTTGGCGAAGGATCTGCCTTCGGGTCCAGGCGATCCGCCCGATAAACGCCGAGATTCTTCGGTCGCTGCGCTCTCTCAGAACGACGCTCCAGCGGGTGCCCCCGTCCGCGGTTCGGTCCCGGTCGGCCCGCATCGATCGCAGGGGCCTTACTCGCGCAAGAGCTTCAAGGCCGCTTCCAGCACGGGGTCGGTCTTTAGGAAACTCCTCTCCAGCGTTCTGACCCGGACGTCCGGGGCGATTCCGACGCCTTCGATCGGCGAGCCATCCGGCTGCATTGACTTCCACAAGGGCAGATAGACGGTGACGCCGTTCGGCAACGCCGTCGGCTTGGGGTTGCCCGAGCTGCCGTAGGACTTGGTGCCGACCAGTTTGCAGCCCGGCACCTGCTTCATCATCATCAGAAACGCTTCGCAACTGCTCATGTTCGCGGGTCCGATCAGGACGGCGACCTTGCCGCGATACTTCGGGCGGCCCTTGGTGGGACTGATCAGGCGCTCCAACTCGGGCGTGAAACCGCCCGGCAGATGAGCCGCCCGATTGACGTTCTGGGCGTAGATCCTGGGCTTGTCCATGAAGCAGCCGGCGAACTTGCGGGCCAGCAGCTCATCTCCACCCGAATTGGTGCGCACGTCGATGATCAACGCCTTCGCGTCGGCAAACTCGTCCAGGGCCTCAAAGGCGGGCTCGAACGCGTCGTCGTCGC
>Ga0114919_10004629_pt1 | contig 11028 bp, 10 predicted proteins | sample BlataG_FD_88682 | JGI IMG/M metagenome (GOLD analysis project Ga0114919, IMG submission 88682) | Deep subsurface microbial communities from Black Sea to uncover new lineages of life (NeLLi) - Black_00105 metaG | ecosystem: Environmental > Aquatic > Marine > Oceanic > Sediment | place: Atlantic...
CCCAGCCGGTTCGCCTGCATCGCTTCGTAGATCTCGTCGTAGACCCGCCGGGAAAGGAGCGTTGAATCCATGCCTGAAAGTCGATCCGCGGAACGCATGGGCCATGAGCGATGTCGGACGCGACCATCAGAGTACTTCGGTAGCGGGGGGCTTGCCACCCGACATTCGTCGGTTGCCTGAAACTCCGGTTATGAAATATCATTCTCGCCATGGGCCGTGCGACGGCACTCGGCTCGCACCACCCCGGAGTCTTTTGATGACCGTCGTGACTCGCTCACCCTCAGCGTCGGCCACCCCCCGCCCCCGGCTCGATCAGGGCACGCTCCTCAAGCTTGCGCGGTTCAACACGCCGGCCGTCTACAACGGCTGGGAACAGATCACGTCCCGCGACGCCTCTCGGGAAGGCATCAATCGCGAACCGCTCACCGACTTTATGCCCGAGATGGGCCCGATCATCGGCTATGCCGTCACGGTGGTGATCGAGCCGAGCAATCCCGAGCATCCCCGGGTGAGCCCGGGGGCCTGGCCGCGGTATTGGCGGTATGTGTCGGAGCAGCCCGGTCCCAAGATCCTTGTCGTGCAGGATCTCGACCGGCCGCATGCCTTCGGGGCGTGCGTCGGCGAGGTGAACAGCACCGTGATGCGGGCGATCGGCTGCGTGGGGGCGATCGTGGACGGGGCCGTGCGCGATCTCGACGAAATGCGAAACGCCGGCTTCAAGGCCCTGGCGCGCCAACTGGCGGTGGGGCATGCCCACGGGCATCCGGTGCGGTGGGGCTGTCCGGTGACGGTGTTCGGCCAGTCGATCGATCCGGGCCAGTTGATCCACGCCGATCAGCACGGGTTTCTGGCGATCCCCCCGGAGGACGAGTCGAAGCTGCTCTCGGCCACCGCGTTCATGGACGCCAACGAATGCGACACGCTCATCGCCACGGCCCGGGCTGCCGCGGGGCTGCCGTTGCCCGCCGTGATGGAACGACTCGAGGCGGCCGCCGAGGCGTTTGGGGCGGCTGCGTCCATGCAATTTGCCGCCGAACGTGCCGCCCGGAACGGTGGCACCGGCGAATGGGCGGCGCGGTAGGAGGGCCTGCCGCTGCGCTGCGTGTCTGCGATCGCCAGCAGTTTCTGCCGAGGAAGCCACTTGATCCTTGATGGAGCACGTGAAGGATACCGTCAAAACAGGAGCGGGTTTCGCCTTCGGGTCGACGTCCACGCGAAGCACCCGCCCTACCACCGAGAACCCCCGTCATGACCTCCATGCGTCGTCTTCACCCAGCCCGTACCCCGCGCCGCCGGCTCCTCTGCCTGCTTCCGCCCGCCATCCTCGCCGGCCTGGGGAACCTCGTCGCAGCTGGCCAGCCTGCCGTCGCCGACCCCTGGGCCGAGGCCCGCGAGCGGCAGGCCCGCGCGGCGGCCGTCATGCCGCTGCCCGCCGGCCGCCAGCCACCGGCCGTCGCGGCAGGGGGTGATCGGGAGCCGGTGGCATTGGCGACGCCGGCTCGGGCTTCCGAGGTCGAGGGCCGCGACTTCGACCTGGTCGTCGTCGGCGGCTCGGGCGGGGGCGTCATGGCGGCGGTGCGGGCGGCCCGAGAAGGGGCAAGCGTGTTGCTCGTGCAGCACAACCGCCACATCGGTGGAATGATGGTCAACGGGCTGATGCAATGGGACGCCCTCTCCGGCGCGCCCCGGGCGGCCCTGTTCACGGAACTCTTGACGCGGATCGAGCGGCACTACGCCAGCCAGTCGGGCGTCGGCTCGCCGGATCATCGGGCCGCCTGCTACACCCACGAGCAGTATCCTGTGGGCTGGGTCGAGCCCCATGTGGTCGAGCGGGAGTTCAACCGGCTGGTCGCCGCCGAGCCGCGGATCACGCTCTTCCTCGACCGCGTGCCGGTGGCAGCCGAGCGGGAAGGCAGGCTCATCCGCTCGCTCACGCTCGGCCTCCACCCGGCGGCCGCCGCCGCGGCGGAGCCCGCCACGATCACCGTCCGGGGCACGACCTACATCGACGCGACCTACGAGGGAGACCTGCTGCCAATCGTGGGCACCGCCTACCGGGTCGGCCGCGAGGCCCGGGCCGAGTTCGACGAGCCGCATGCCGGCAAGGTCTTCACCACGCTCGTGCCGGGGCCTGCGCCGCGGGACGCCTTCGAGGCCCGGCTGGCGATCCGCCCCTATGGCGACAGGCAGGGCCCGAGCGACCCTGCCAGCCCCCATTCGGCCGACGGCTGCATCCAGGCCTACAACTATCGCTTCTGTGTGACGAGCGATCCCACCAACCGGCTGCCGGTGCCCAAGCCCGCCAATTACGACCGCGGCGACTATCTGAACTTCACGCGCCGCCACATCGCCACCAACGGCCGGGGCCAGGCCGGCAAGAGCCACTGCAACAGCCCGATCCTGCCGGGGGAGAACCATGCCTACCCCGAGGCCTCCTGGGAGGAGCGGGAGCCGATCATCCGGCGGCACCTCGACTTCGGCCTGGGGCTGATCTGGTTTCTGCAGCACGACGAGTCGATCCCCGAGAAGCAGCGGCAGGAGTTTCTCCGCTGGGGGCTGCCCCGAGACGAGTTCGCCGACAACGGCCACGTGCCCTACGAGATGTATGTGCGGGAGGCGCGGCGGCTCGTCGGCCGCCATGTGTTCACCGAACACGACAACTCCGTCGCCGCCGGCCTGGCCCGGCCGCCGATCCAGCCCGACGCGATCGCCGTCACCGACTGGTACATGGACAGCCACGCCTGCACGACCGACAGCCGCCCCGGGTTTCCCTACGACGGCAAGCTGATCCTCACCGAGCAATCGCGGCCCGCCCAGGTGCCCTATCGCGCCCTGCTGCCCCGCGATCTCGACAACGTGCTCGTGCCGATCTGTCTCTCGGCCACGCACGTCGCCTGGGGAGCGATCCGGCTCGAGCCGGTCTTCATGCAGACCGGTGAGGCGGCCGGGCTGGCCGCGGCCCTGGTGCGGGACGGCAAGTTCACGGCCGGCACGCTTCCCGGCCAGCGGCTGGTCAGGGAACTGATCCTCCGCAGGCAGCTGGTGACGTTCTTCAACGATCTCCGCGTGCAGCCCCTCGGCTGGCATCCGGATGCGCAAGCCGCCGCCGAGCCGGCCCCTGCCGGCGCCGCGACGATCCAGGCGGCCCAATGGTTTGGCTCGCTCGGTCTCTTTCCCGGCTACGATGCCCGGCTGGCCGAGCCGCTGACGAAATCGGTCAAGACCGCCTGGGAGGAAGCGGTCCAGGCCGCGACTGCCGCCCCTGCGGATGCCCAAGCCTTCGATCCCACAGCTGCGGCCCGCCGCGTGGCGCTGGCCGAAGCAGCCCCGCCGTCGGCCGATTCCCCGCCGCTGGGCCAGACCCGCGGCGAGTGGCTCGAGGCTGCCTGGCAGGCGGCCGGGCATCAGCTGGAGTGATTCGGCAACGATTCCGTACGAATTGATCATGCACCCAAATCGGCGTGCATCTTGGGAGCATGTTCCCGAGGCTTGCTATTCCCGGCGAATCGAAGAGCCTCGCGGAACTGGGCATCGCGGGTCCATAGCGGCGATCACGAGGCCGCAGGGCGGTCGCTGCCGCCTGTCGTGGCTTACGCGAGCCGATCGTGATCAGTTCAAGGCCAGCGCAAGGTCGTTCACGTCTTCCGGAATGAGATCGTGGCGAGTCAGGATCGCTCGGCGCGCCGGGTCGAGATCGGGAGCGATACCGACGAATTGCTTCGTCCAGCTTCTGTCGTGTGGGATGGCCTCCAGAAACCGCTCGACGTGGTGCTTGAAGTCGTTCACATCGGCCAGGATCGCAGGCACGTATCAGTCGCGTAGGAGCGTCCGCGTTTGGCATCCGGCTTCGCAAACACCGGCCACTTCCGTTCGATCAGTTCAAATCGCTCGATGAGGACCTTCAGATCGCCGCCGATCTGGGTGTCGGGCGATCCGCTGGTTTCGCGAATAGCGTGGACCCGTTCTTTGTGCTTGCGTCCTGGATTTCGGGCGACAAACTTCAGGACGACGTCATACCGCCCCCGGAGTTCACGCAGAAACCGGTTTTCGGCTTCAATTCACAGAGGCGATGAACTTTCGAAAAAGATCCGCCGCAGCAAGGTCTTCCGGTCGAAGGCGAGGACACCGCGCTCGTAGCAGGCTCGTAAAATTTCGGAACACCTTCGAAGAGGTTCCCGAGAAATAACAACCGCTCGGGCGTGATCGCCCGTCGTCGATCTTGGCGAATCTGATTTTGGCATCCGTCGGTCAAGACACTACCAACGCTACGCCGACTCGCTCGATGCCAGCCTGGTCGCTGTTGAAATCGCGTTGATCGACCGTGAGGTGGCGCATGCCGACGGTGCGGTGCGGCTTGAACTGAAACAAGCGGGTACCCGATCCCGAACAACGACACGTGGATTGCCGCGATCGCGCGGTACCGCCGGATCCCAATCGTCTTCCGTGATGGTCACGTTGGCGCCGTTTCGGGAGTTCGGCGAGTATCGTGGTAGGAAAGAACGCGTCCCTACCGAAGGGCGCACGGAGAGCCCTCGTCAGGGGAGCACCTGCCCGTCGGCGAGGAGGCGGGCCCGGAGGGCGGCGGTGTCGATCGCGTGCAGCGGGCAGTCGGCGTCGATCGCCAATGCTGCGGCCGTGGCCGCCGATTGGCTCGTGACCATGAAGACCGGTTCCATCCGAATGCTCGCGAAGGCCACGTGGCTGGCCGAGAGGGCGAAGGTGACCAGCAGGTTGTCGCACTCGGCCGGACGGGGAAGGACCGCCCGGTAGCCGATGCCGTATGGGCCCGCGCCGCCGCGGCCCTCGCCGAGCTTGCCCTCGCGGGTCACCACGCCGTCCTTCACGATCCGCCGGATCTCGTGGCAGTCGGTGCCGTAGCTGCCGAGGCTGACCGGGTCGGCCGCCACCTGCTTGCCGAAGGTGTGGTGCTGGGTCATGACGAGATCGCCGATCATCCGCCGGCCCTCTCGAACATAGAGCTGGTGGGGCCAGCCGCCGGTGTCGGGAAACTCGTCGCGGGGCAGGCCGAAGCGGTTCATCTGGGTCCGCACCTTGGCCGGCACCCGCGGGTCGGTCGCCAGGAAGTGGAGCAGCCCGCGGTGCTCGTGTTCGTGCTCGCGGAGGAGTTGCTGCCGCGCGTCATGATCGGCCTCGCACCAGGCCCAGCTCGCCCCCGGGAGGTTGCCACCGAAGGTAGCCGTGTTGAAGTCGTACTTCTCGTTGGGCACCGGATCGTGCTTGGAAAACCAGCGGAGGTCCATGTCGTCGCCGTTGGCCAGGCAGGCCTCGATGAATCGCACGATGATCTCGTAGCGGGCCGGGTCGTAGCCCGGCGGGGGCTGAATCGGCAGCCGGTCGGCGGCGGTCGTGAGGCAGAGCCGAAAGCAATAGGCCTGCACGCCCGGGGCGGCAGCGCCGGGGTCGCCCGGCTCGCCGGCGTTGACAAGCGGCAAGAGGCCGCTGGCCGGATCCCCCTTGATCACATACGGATCGAGGGGAAAGTCGCGGTCCCAGACGCCCTGCCCGCTGGAGGTGCGGCCCGACGGGCCCGGCTGCTCGTGGGGCGTCCGCGGCAGGTATTTGGGTGTGTAGGCGATTCCGGCCAGCGACTCGCCGTACTGGTCGCGGCCCTCGCGGGTGAGCGTGTGGGATACGCCGGCGGCGGCCATCAGGTCGCCCTCGTAGGTGGTGTCGATGAACACGCGGGCGGTGATCTGCCGCCGCCCGGCGGGGCCGGTCACGGTGAGGGCCGTGATTCGCGGCCCCTCCTTCACGACGTCGAGGAGCCGGGTCTCGCGAAGCACGACCGCTCCCGACTCCTTGACCAGTTCGTCGAACACCTCCTCGGCCACGTGCGGCTCGATCGCATAAGCGCCGCCGGTGCCCCCCCCGCTGCCGCCGACGGGCGTGTGGGGCTTGTCCCAGGCGAGTGACGTGCCGTAGCGGGCGACCAGCCGCGTGAAAAACTCGCGGGCGATGCCGCCAACGGTCCGCGGGTCGCCGATGTCCACCGCCGAGAGGCCGCCGGAGGTCATCCCCCCGAGGTGTCGGCCCGGCTCGATGAGGGCGACCGTCCTGCCCATCCGCCGGGCCTGGACGGCCGCCGCGACCCCGCCCGACGTGCCGCCGTAGATGGCGACGTCAACCGCCAGCGGCTCGGCGACCTCGCTGCCGGCAGAGACCCCGCAGGCAAAGAGGCAGGCAACGAAGAGCAACGCGGCCCCTTGGAGTGAGCGGAGGATCGCAGTGCATGCGGGCATGGCGGCTGACTCCGGGCATTGCAGCTCGAACACTGAAATGTCAGTATACATCTCCAGGAACCGAGAGGAACCGATGTTCGGGCTGCTCTCGCGATCGCAGTCGAGGTCCAGCGGAGCCCGCAGCATGCGTCAGTACGGATCACACGCCTTCCTCGCGGGCGCCACGGCCGCCCTCTGCATGGCGGCGATCTGCGACCTGGCATCCGCCGCGGAGCCCGAGCAACCGGCGGGGTTCTTTGCGACCCAAGACCTGTTCGTCGTCGGTAGCGACCCGGCCTATCAGCGGTATCACATTCCCGGGATCGTGGTCACCGCCAAGGGCACCGTGCTGGCTTGGTGCGAGGCCCGCCGGCAGGAGTCGGACTGGGGCGACATCCGCATCCTGCTCCGCCGCAGCACCGACGACGGCCGCACCTGGAGCGAGCCCCAAAGCGTTGCCGACGTGCCCGGCCCGCGGCAGCGGCATCCGCTCGCCGTCGCGCACGGCGGCCCGGCCGATGCCGCGACCTACAATAACCCGGTGCTGATCGCCGCCGCCGATGGCACCGTGCACCTGCTCTTCTGCCTCGACTACCGGCGGGTGTTTCATCGCCTGAGCACCGACGACGGGGTTTCCTGGAGCGAGCCGGTCGAGATCACGCCGGTCTTCGAACGCTTCCGGGCCGCCTACGACTGGAAGGTGCTGGCGACCGGGCCGAACCATGGGATCGAGCTTTCCACGGGGCGGCTTATCGTGCCTGTCTGGCTCTCGACGGGCACAGGAGGCAACGCCCACCGCCCGAGCGTCGTGGCCACCATCGTGAGCGACAATAATGGCGCGACCTGGCGGGCCGGCGAGATCGCCGTGCCTTGCACCCAGAAGCATGTGAACCCCAGCGAGACCGTGGCCGTCGAACTCTCCACCGGCCGGGTGATGCTCAACGTGCGGAACGAGTCGCCGGCCCAGCGCCGGCTGGTGACCACGAGCGGCGACGGCGCGACCGGCTGGACGCCTCCCCGCTTCGACGAGGCGCTCCTGGAGCCGATCTGCATGGCGGGCCTGGTGCGGTATGACCATGGCGGCGAGCGGCTGCTCTTGTTCACCAACCCCGCCAATCTCGAGCGGGCCGACGGGCAGGCCAAACCGGGGACCACTCGCGACCGCCGCAATCTCACCATCCGAGCCAGCGCCGATGACGGCCAGACCTGGCCGCTGGCCCGGGTGATCGATCGGGGGCCGAGCATGTATTCCGACGTCGCCGTCACGCCGGCCGGCACGATCCTCTGCTTCTATGGCCGCGGATTGACCAATCATTTTGCCGGTGACCGGCTCACGCTCGCCCGCTTCAACCTCGCCTGGGTGCGCGGGGAGTGAGGCCGCACAGGGTACTGCTCGCGGGAATCACGCCTCCTCCGGTCGTCGAGGAACGAACATGAGATGACCGGACATTCGCCGCCCACACCTCAGCCTTTCAGCCAGTGCGTCGGCTTCATCGGCACCGGCATCATGGGCGCTGGCATGGCCGGGCATCTGCTCGCCGCCGGCTGCACGCCGCATGTTCACAGCCGCACGCGGGCCAATGCCGATCCGCTCGTCGCCCGCGGGGCCACGTAGCACGACACGCCCGAGAGCGTCGCGGTGGCCTGCCCGACCGTCATCACCATGCTCGGCTATCCCGCCGACGTCGAAGCGACGTATCCGGGCGGCGCCCTGGCGGCGGTGCCGGACTGGTGGCCACCGCCCGCCCCGGCACGACGCTCATCGACATGACGACATCGAGCCCGATGCTCGCCCCGCGGATCGCGGCAGCGGCCGCGGCGTGTTGCCGGGGCTCGTCGGACGAAGCCGGCACCCGCGGAGACGGGCGAGGCCGGATCCAGACCGCACGGACGAGTCCAGCTCCGGTTTCGAGCAGACTCATCCAGGAACAAACGTCGGGGCGACAGGATTTGAACCTGCGACCTCCACTCTGCAACTACGGCGTTGACAGATGCCGCTGCACATCGAAGTGTGCATCCGTTTCCCGCGCCGTACACACCCGCCCCTGCTCGCACCAGAACCTGAGCACGTCGGGACAGATGTCAAATCCAGTCGCCCACGTCACCACGCCGTGCTCAAGCCGGACAGACGAAAACGTCGCTTCATCGCGCAGCGCTGAGACGACCGGTCCGTCGTGTTCGGCTACGAAGGCAGTGAAATCCAAAATCGCAACAAGGCCATCGGCATAGACGATCTCCAGCCGATAACATCCGAGGCTCCGTATGCGTTCGATGGCCGATTTCATGCGAGCGGATCGATCTTGGTCAGGGGGAGCAGTTTCTCGCGTCTTTCCCAGTTGGCCTCGAGTTCCGCTCGATGAAGGTCGGTCCACTCCTTCACGAGCGCAGCGGCCCGCCGAGGCAACTCGCCTCCGATAACCGTGCCCGTCGCAATCTCGACCTGAGCCTCGTCGTCGCCATATGTCGCATGAAAATGCGGCGGTGCATGATCCACGAAGTTCATCGTGATTCGGATGCCATAGAAACGCGATAACTCGGGCATCGCCAGAGACTCGCCCTGCGGCCTATCAAAAAAATCGGGGCGACAGGACTTGAACCTGCGACCTCTTGACCCCCAGTCAAGCGCGCTAGCCAGACTGCGCCACGCCCCGAGCCGCCGCTGGCCGGAACCTTCCAAAGGTCCGTCCTGCGACCGCGAAACTATCGCACAAAATGACCCGGGCTTCAATGTCGGATCCGCATCCCCCGATCGCCGGGCCAAATCGCAGGTCGCGGGCACCCTCGCCCCCGCCGCCTTGGCTGGTGCGTGACCACCCCGCTCAGGCGCGAGTCACCACTCCGGATCGGCTTCGCTCGGTCCAGGCCGTCAAGCAATTCCAGAGCAAACCCGACACTGACATCACCACATATCCCGTCACCGCCGTCGCCGCCAGCAGCAACGCCGACATGCCGAGATCAAAGGGGGCCACCGCCACGTCCGACTCGAGGCCGTGCATTCGAAACACGAAATCCATCACCCGCTGCCCCTGCCCCGTCGCCTGCAACACGATCCAAACGGCATGCCAGGCGGACAGCACGACCGCCCCCACGATCCCCAGCCGGTTCGCATCCACGTGATGATTCATGATCGCCTCCGCCACGGTGTCGATGATGTCGGCGGCCGTGCCACGCCCGTCGCCGCGGGCTGAGATCCCTGCGGCTGAGAAAGGCTACGCGGCGAGGTGGGCCGGAGGCCAGGGGCGGACCGGGGCGGCAGGGATGCAGACCGTCGCGGGGACGGGACAAGGCATTCCGCCGGCAAGATGCCCGCGGCTACTCGCTGGAGATCCGCGGCGACTCGGGCACTCCGCGGGCTGGATGCGACCGGCTACTGCGGGCCAGGTATCCCTTCAACAATCTTCCGCCCGGCACACTCGCCTGCGACACCCCGACGCATCTCAGGATCGCCTCTGCCATGACTCCCGCTGGACACTCCGCTCCCTTCGCCACCCGTCTCGCCGCTGCCGTGAAGGCCCGGGGCACGCCCGCCTGCGTCGGCCTCGATCCCCGACGAGAATCGCTGCCGCCTGCGTTTCGCGCCGCCGACGCAGCGGCGGACGATCCCCTGGCGCTCGCGGGCATCTTCACCGAGTTCTGCCGCGGCGTGATCGATGCCGTCGCCCCGCTCGTGCCGATCGTCAAACCACAACTCGCCTGCTTCGAGGCGCTCGGAGCCCCCGGCATGACGGCGCTCGCCGACGTGATCGCCTACGCCCGGGCCAAGGGATTGCTCGTGCTCGCCGACGGCAAGCGGGGTGACATCGGCTCCACGGCCGAGGCCTACGCCGCCGGCTGGCTCACCGGCCCCTGGGCGGCGGACGCCCTGACCGTAAACCCCTACCTCGGCCTCGACTCGATCGAGCCCTTCGTCAAGACCGCGGCCGAGCGGGCTGCCGGCATCTTCGTGCTCGTCAAGACGTCGAACCCCGGGAGCAAGGATTTCCAGGATCTCACAAGCGACGGCCGGACGATCTACGAGCACGTGGCCGCTGGCGTCGAAGCGTTCGCCGAACGGACATCCGGCGGCGAGACCTACGGCGCCGTGGGGGCGGTCGTGGGGGCGACCTGGCCCAAGCAACTCGACGACCTCCGCACCGCCATGCCCCACGCCTGGATCCTGGTGCCGGGCTTGGGCGGCAGGGGGGCCGGGCTGCCGACGTCCGCGGAGCCTTTCATCCCGACGGACTTGGATCGCTCGTCGTGAGTGCTCGCGACGTGATCTTCGCCCACGCCCGCCCCGAGATGAACGACGGGCTTGCTGACGGCCAGTGGCAGTCGGCCGTGGAGCGGGCCGCTCGCGACATGATCGAGCGGCTGGCGGCCGACACGCCGGCGGCGGTGCTGCGGGGAACGTGAGCCCGGTGGGGCAGGCTTGCAGCCTGCCGGGAGAGACCGCGGGCGACGTGCGGCATCGATGCCCCACGATGGCCGAGGCAGGTTGCAAACCTGCCCCACTGCCTGATCCGCGGGCAGGATACCTGCGGCTACGACGCCGCCAAGACCTGCGCGGCCAGGGGCAGGAGCTGCTTCTTGCGGCTGACGACGTTCTTGAGCTCGTAGAGCCCGCGGTCGAGCCGGGGATAGTTGATCTCCCCCCAGGCCTCCGACTCCCGCGAGAGCAGCAGCACCGAGCCGTTGCTCACCACGTCGGTCACGAGCAGTGCCGAGAAATCGAGCCCCTGCCGACGGGCAAACTCCTCGAGCGCGCCGCGCAGGTCGTCTTTCCGTTCCCAGAACAGATCGAAGCCGG
>Ga0114919_10004630_pt1 | contig 11027 bp, 9 predicted proteins | sample BlataG_FD_88682 | JGI IMG/M metagenome (GOLD analysis project Ga0114919, IMG submission 88682) | Deep subsurface microbial communities from Black Sea to uncover new lineages of life (NeLLi) - Black_00105 metaG | ecosystem: Environmental > Aquatic > Marine > Oceanic > Sediment | place: Atlantic...
ATTTTACCACCATGGGCTGTGATAATTCCGTGGGCCACTGAAAGCCCCAGTCCGGTCCCTTGATCTACGTCCTTTGTGGTAAAAAAAGGCATAAAAATTTGGCCAAGGGTCTCCTGGTCCATGCCGACTCCGGTATCAAGCACCACGAGAATAACAGTGTCAATTTCGCTTAACGTTTTTATGGTCAAAGTTCCCCCATTGGGCATTGCCTGGTAAGCATTGACCACAAGATTTACAAGCACCTGTCTCAACTGTGACGGATCGGCTGTAATTTCCGGTAGGTTCGGAGCCAAATCCTGTATAAATTCAACATTGTTTTTTGCGAAACGAGGCTCGATAAAAGATAACCCCTCTTTAACAAGACTGTTCAAATTAAACCTTATTTTTTGGTGGGGCATCTGACGACTGAACAGCATAAGCTTTTTAATAATTTCTCTTGAATGCAAGGACGATCCAACGATATGCTCCAGATCTCGATAAACCTGCTCCGGTAAATCGGGGTTTTTAGAAGCCAACTGAGCAAATCCCAGGATATTCCCGATAGGCTCATTTAGCTCATGGGCAACGCCTGCAGTTAGCTGACCGATCTTTGCCAAACGGTCTGCATGCCTGAGTTGACCTTCCAATTCATATCTCTTGTTATCTGCTTCCTTTTTTTCTATAATCAACGAAACTTGCCCGGCTATTGTCTTTAAGAGATTTTTTTCTTCTTGTAGAAACGTAATTTCGAAATCGGATCGTTCCGGATGTTTTTCAGAATAAATGACCTCCACAGCTCCCCGTTTTATTCCCTGAATTGTGAGTTTTTCAGTCAACTTTTGATTGGATTCCTTAAATCCTGGTGTTGAATATATATGTTGGTCTATCTGTATTCTGGACGAGGTGATTTCCGGAAACTGAAATGCCGGGGGTATAAGCTCTGTAACTGACTGAAGGATTTCCGGCAACGTTGCTTTGGAGTTTTCAACAACTTGTGCCATTCCATATAAACAAGTCAACTCCTTGTTTCTTTCAATAAGTTCAAAGCGTTCCTTTAAAAGACGCCTTTCGGTCCGCACGTGTTCAGAAACATCACGTCCTAAAACCAAAACACCTGTTGCGGAATGATCGGGGAATTTAATTGCTTTATAATTCCATTCAACAAAGAACTTTTTGTTTTCTTTTGTCAAAATTCTACTAACATGACTGCTTGACTGCTGATTGATGATTTCTGATTGAAAATTTTTCTTAGCTAATTTTTGATCTTCAACCGAAATCATTTCGTCAAACCAGTTCTTTCCTATCAACTTAGAACGGTCATTCCAGAAATAATCTTCAAAGTTTTCATTAACTTGTGTTACTTTCCCATCTAAATCCAGGATTATAACAATTACCCGCGTCATTTTAATAACAGTATTGTAATAATCAGCCGTTTTGTGAAACATTATACTTTCCTTAATCACACTATGCTCGAAATTGCGGCATTCGTTTGTCGCAGGCCTGGATACAAATCAGGAGTTTTACTATGGACATTATTTAGAGACAGTTTCAAAAAAGCCGCTGTTTTTAAAAACTTTTTTATCAATTAGGTATATATCTGTCAATATTGATGACGTCGTAAAATCAATTCTTGATTCAGATTATGATTTCTGGTTATAAATGTTGATAATTTTAAATCTGCTTTAGAATAAATAACAAATCCCGCAGGAGTTGCAATTGAAAAAAACAACGGAAAACAGGCTGTCTATACTAAGGCAATCACTTGCTGAAAAGAAAATTGACACTCTCATGGTTATTGTTGAAGAAAACCGTCGTTACTTAAGCGGTTTTACAGGAGAAGATACCCAGTTTGACGAATCGGCAGGAGCTCTTTTCATTACAGACTCCAGACTTATCCTTGCAACGGATTCGCGCTATGAGCTGCAGGCCAAAAACGAAGCGCCCTCTTTTAAAATAGTCTGTTATAAAGAAGGACTGGCAAAACAACTTCCGAATATAGCAGATATGCTGGGCACAAAAAGACTCGGTTTTGAAAGCGTGCGGATGTCTTGTAAGCAATACAATAAAATAGCCGAAGAACTAAAGTCTTCAGGAGTTAAGGTCAAGCTTGTTCCTGCTGAAGATATTGTGGAAAATCTGCGGTTGATAAAAGATGAAACCGAAATCGATACATTAAAAAAAGCCCTTTTAATTTCTGAATCTGTTTTCAAGCATATCAAGAGTGCAATTAAACCCGGCCTGACGGAAAGACAGCTCGCATGGGCAATGGAAAAAGAGATTCGTGAAGCAGGCGCCCAGTCATTATCTTTCCCCACCATTGTCGCATCAGGGCCAAACAGTGCTCTTCCTCACGCCATTCCTTCAGACAGGAAAATTAAAGCAGGTGAGCCGATTCTTTTTGACTGGGGTGCAAAACTGGATGGTTACTGCAGCGATATATCAAGAACTGTAGTGATCGGCCCGCCGGATGAAACATTTAAAAAAGTCTTTACAATCGTACATGACGCCCAGCAAATGGCAACAGATGCGATTAAGCCCGGCATCAGCTCAAAAGCTGTGGATAAAATCGCTCGTGATCACATTGAAAAATCCGGGTTTAAGGAAAAATTTGGTCACGGCCTTGGCCATGGCACCGGCCTTTCCATACATGAACATCCGAGGATAAGCCCTTTAAAAGATATAAAGCTTGAGCCGGGAATGGTGTTTACTGTTGAACCCGGAATATATATTCAAGGCTGGGGCGGAATCAGGCTTGAAAATATGGTTGCAGTCAGAGATAACGACGTTGAAGTGCTTAATCAAATAAACCCTGCTGATTTTTTAATCGGGATATAAAAGATCATGTCTGAACTTGATACCCTCGCAGACCAGTATTTAAATTATCTTTTGATAGAAAAGGGCCTGTCTGATAAAACTCTAGAGTCATACGGCAGTGATATGGCCATGTATCTGTCATTTCTTGAGGAAAATAAAATTAATAATATTTCAGATGCCGACACACCTGTTATCTTAAAACACTTGATCTCCATGAGGAATGCTGGCTTAGGGGCCAGATCAAGAGCAAGGCATCTTGTAACGATCCGTGGCTTTTACAGGTTCATGGTACAGGAAAAAATACTTAAACATGATCCAACGCGACTGATTGATCTTCCTAAAAGCGGTCTCAAACTTCCGGACGTCCTATCTGTAGAAGATGTGAAACTTCTTTTGAGCATTCCGGATACAAATATTCCCGCCGGGTCCAGGGATGCGGCCATGATTGAACTTCTCTATGCAGCCGGTTTAAGAGTTTCTGAATTAATAAATCTTAAACTCCAGGATGTAAACCTGGAAGCCTGTTTTGTCAGGGTGTTCGGTAAGGGATCAAAGGAGAGGGTTGTTCCCATCGGCCTTTTTGCAAAAGAAAAAATCGATACCTACCTTAAAACCGCAAGACCATTGATTTTGAAAAATATCGCCAGCCGGTATCTTTTTGTCGCCCGTGCGGGAAAACCTATGACGCGTCAGGGTTTTTGGAAACTTATAAAACGCTATGCGCTAAAGGCCGGCTTTAATAAGAGAATTACTCCTCACAGTCTGCGTCACTCCTTTGCCAGCCATCTTCTTGAAGGTGGTGCGGACTTAAGAGCTGTCCAGATCATGCTCGGTCATGTTGACATTTCTACAACCCAGATATATACACATGTCGCCCGAGAGCACCTGAAAAAAATACATGAAAAATTTCATCCAAGGGGATAGCATTTAATATTATGAATCTTATGAATAAAAAGACAATCGGATGGTGGTCAAAAGGAAATACACACCCTGAAATCGGTGATCATGCAATCAAGGCCGCAGTTTCCGATGTCGCTCATCCGGTGTACCTTATTAATAAAGAAGGTCGTCTTGCGGTAGCCAAAGATGGGACAGCTACAATCGGCGATGACATTCCATCTGTGCATCCGGGCAAGTCCTCTGGTTTTCCCCTTTATGCTTATGCCCCCCCTATCCTACCCGAAAACCTGGGAGACCAATATTTTAAAAAATCACACCATCTTCGCTATGCCTATATTGTGGGAGCCATGGCAAACGGTATTACATCTGTTAAAATGGTTGAAGAAGCCGGGCGCGGCGGGATAATCGGATTTTTCGGTGCCGCCGGTCTTAATCTTGATGAAATAGAATCCGCCATTGTCAGACTTAAGGAAACTTTACCCGACTCCCCTTTTGGTTTTAACGTGATCCACAGCCCAAACGACCCACAACTTGAAGCTGCTGTGGTCGATTTGTATCTAAAACGAGCGGTCAATCTGGTCAGCGCATCTGCGTATCTCGATCTTACCCTACCCCTTGTTTACTTTCGAATAAAAGGGATTCACCGTGACAGCAACGGAAACATCGTTTGCCCGAATAAAATTATTGCAAAAGTTTCAAGAATCGAAGTTGCACGAAAATTCTTTTCACCTCCTACAGATAAACTGCTAAGTCAACTTGTTGAACGAAAAATGATTACAAAGCAAGAAGCTGCTCTTGCGGAATCGGTCCCCATGGCCTGTGATTTGACTGCGGAAGCTGACTCAGGCGGTCATACTGACAACAGACCTGCTATTACCATGTTACCGACCCTGCTCGCCCTGCGTAATGAAATGGCTGACAAGTACAAGTACCAAAACCCGATTTGCGTTGGCCTTGCCGGGGGAATAGCCACCCCCGAATCGGCAGCCGCAGCATTTGCCATGGGTGCTGCTTATATCCTGACCGGTTCTGTTAACCAGTCATGTGTGGAAGCCGGCACTTCGGATATTGTCCGTCAATTGCTTGCAGAGGCTCGCCAGGCGGATGTTACGATGGCACCTTCTGCTGATATGTTTGAAATGGGTGTAAAGGTCCAGGTACTAAAGCGTGGAACCATGTTTCCTTTCCGCGCAGCAAAGCTTTATGATCTTTACTCTACTTATGATTCCTTTGACAGCATCCCGGGAAAAGAAAAAGAAATTCTGGAAAAGGACTTTTTCCGTTCAAGTTTTCATCAGGCATGGCAGCAGACCAAAGCTTTTTTTTCAACCATAGATCCCCAACAGATCCTCCGGGCTGAAAAAGACCCAAAACATAAGATGGCCCTTGTTTTCCGTTCCTATCTCGGTCTTTCATCAAACTGGGCAAATTCAGGAGAACCCTCTAGAAAATTAGATTTTCAGATATGGTGCGGCCCTGCCATGGGTGCTTTCAACCAGTGGGTAAAAGGGTCATTTCTTGAAAAGTCAGAAAACAGGAAAACCGTCACAGTTGCAATGAACCTGCTCCTTGGTGCATGCGTTTTAACCCGTGCAAATCTGCTCAAAAGCCAGGGTATCGCCCTTGGGCTCGATATCGGAAAATTTTCACCCATAGAGCTTGCGGAAATTAAGAAACTGCTTGAAACTAGACAATAGAAATTTGACGGTCTCCTAAAAAGTTTTTAAGCGCCTGATGGCTAAGTAAAAAGTCTCATATACAAGGCGTAGGGTTGGCTCAGATATAACTTTTCTTCTGATAAGTTTTTGCAATCATGATGTATTTCACTTTAACACCGGCTTGCCGGGCATAGCCGAAGGTGAAGCTTGACCCCTTAGCCCCTTAGTATCACTCCTACTCTTTTGGAGATTATCCTGAAAACGGAGTTGCACCATGAAAATAAATGCAGACCTTGTAGGCACGCCACTTAAGAATTATCAAACGAAGATCACCTGGCGGGAAACCACCAATTATGCTGCGGCAATCCAGGACAATAACCCGAAATATTTTGATGACCGGCAAGAGGACCCAATTGTAGCACATCCCATGTTTGCAGTATCAGTTACCTGGCCGGTTTTAAGCCGGTTGGAAAAGTTCATTGAGTCCAAAGATTTTCCAAAAGAAGTTTTGATGACCCAGGTACACTATACTGAACACCTTATTTTACATCGCCTGATACGGCCGAAAGATGAACTGTCAGTAACCGGAACTTTAAAGGCCTTTTTACCCCATCGTGCAGGGACCCACACAATTATCTGTCTTGATGCCAAAGACATAAATAGCGCCCCTGTCTTCACTGAATACATTGGCGCCATGCTGCGGGGGGTATCCTGTGGAGAGGAAGGCAAAGCAGGTCAAGTTCCTTTGATTCCGGAAAATGATAAAGAAGCGGAGGTTCTCTGGACATCTGCCATTCATATCGATCCTCTACGTCCCTATGTTTATGACGGATGCAGCAATATTGAATTTCCCATTCATACCTCACCAAAGTTTGCAAAGGCGGTAGGGCTGCCTGGGATTATTTTACAGGGAACCGCAACCCTGGCATATGCGATTCGTGAACTGGTGAACAATGAAGCCGATAAAGACCCTGCCAGGATTTCCGAGATTGCATGTCGGTTTACCGGAATGGTCCGGCCCGGAACCGATATTAAAGTGTGTTGTACAGGAAAGAAATCCCATAAAGATTTTACAGATGTTTTTTTTGAGGTCCAAAACAGTGAACAAAAAAAGGCTATTCGTACCGGATATGTGAAAATAATAGGCTGAAGCTGTTTAGACTGAAGCTTGCATGCCTCTGGCATGGCTGAAGGGGTCATAATAACACGATTGCCGTATTTTGGCGGAATGTCATTCTTGCACCAAACATGGCTTCAAAATGCGCTTTTTCCTAACAGTCTTCAGTCTTCAGCCTATCCACCTGGATAGTTACAAAATAATTAAAAGGGGGGTAAAATGAACAAAAATAAAAGATTGCCGCTTGTTAATTCCTATATTGATAAATGGGCCAAAGAGCAGCCGGATTCTGTGGCCATGGTTCAACATGAAGACGGCAGGGAAATTACTTATAAGAAGTTTGCTTCATTAATTGATTTTTTTGCACTCAAATTACTTGACATGGATATTCAAAAAGGAGACCGGGTGGCCACCCAGGTGGTATTGCTACCGGAACATATGGCACTTATGTATGCCTGTTTTAAAATTGGGGCTATTATTGCCCCTTTGGATCTCCGCCTGAGTGAAAATGAAGTTGTGCGGGACATCAACAAGATTGAGCCTATAGCCTTTTTCTTTTTAGGAGAAACACCTGTCCGTGATTTTAGAATGGTTGGAAAAGCTGTAAGTAAGGGATGCCCGTCGGTAAAACACCTGGTGCAATTTACTGCAGATCCGAAACCCGGAGATATTATCCAGGGGGCTGTAAGTATTTCAGATCTCATGAATAAGATGCGCCTTGTATGGTTGAAGCTGACGGATATTTTCACAGGAAAGCTTAAAAAGACATATCAGCAGATGGACAAGAGAACCCCTGCATTGATCATTTATACAACCGGAACTACCGGAGAACCCAAACCTGCTGTCTTATGCCATGAAAACATTATTGTTCAGAACCAGATATTGGAAAGAGGCCTTGATTTTAAAGGTGACAAAAAAGATTTTTCAATTCTTGTTAATCTTCCCCCAAGCCATGTCGGATGTGTCACAGAAACATTTATGACCACCATGTTTTTGGGGGGAAAAGCCGTTCTTCTAAGGATATTTGATACCAAAGCCACCCTGGAAGCCATTGAACGCCATAAGGTCAAGGTGCTTGGACAAATACCCACCATGTTTAGAATGCTCTGGAATTTTCCGGAATATGAAACGTATGATCTTTCAAGCCTTGATTTTGTTGCTTATGCCGGATCAGCCGTTGATACAACTTTTCTTAAGAAACTTTCAACCATGGCGCCAAGATTCGGAACGGGTATTGGAATGACGGAAAATGCAGGTTTTGCTACCTTTACACCTGCCGATATATCCCATGAAGAGATGGCAGGTCAGGTGGGACGGTCCTTTGATGATCTGGCCAAGGTATCCATTCGAAAGCCCATGGAAAAGGACGGATTTGCAGGTGACGAATTAGCCGATGAAGAGATCGGAGAAATTTGTTATCATTCTCCCATAGTGTTTTTAGGATATTATAATCAGCCCGAAGAAACAAAAAAGGCTGTTTCAGAAGAAGGAATACTTTATACTGGGGATTTAGGATATTTCAAACAAATGGACGGTTATAAAGCCTTATATCTTTCCGGGCGAAAGAAATTTGTTATCAAACAAAAAGGATATAATGTCTTCCCGGGAGAGGTTGAAGAGCATATTGCCCAAATGAAAGGAGTTGATGTTGTGGAAGTGATCGGTATGAAACATCAGCTTTTTGACGAAGGAATTTTTGCTTTTGTCCGTCCTGGTAAAGACATCAGTCTGAGCAGTAAAGATGTGATGGAACACTGCAAGTCCATCGCTTCTTATAAAAGACCCCAGCATGTTGAAATCTGGCCTCCTGATAAAGAACTGCCGTTGACCCGAAGCACAAAAGTTGACAAACTCAAATTAATGGAACTGGCTGATGCAATAGTAGAAAATTTGAGAAATAAGGGAAAGTGGGATGCAAACCGGAAAGGAGAACACGGATAATTTGACAGGCCCTGTTGAAATACCGAAAAAATTGAAACAAAGCATATATCCGGCTGCACTTGAGTTATTCTCAGATATGGACCCAATATCCATACAGGATTTATTCGACATATTAATTTATCAAGGTGCGGAGGTTCATGATTTTCCTTATTTTTTTGGTTTGACACTATAAATTTTAATAGTTAAAATAACTTCTAAAGCAATGGAGGTCAATTATGGTAAATTATACCGCTAAATATACAAAAATTGATTCAGGTTATATGGGTCAGCTGATCGATTGGCCAGAAGTCATAACTGAGGTTAAGGACCTCGAGGAATGTCGAACTATGATTAAAGACGGACTTCACGAAATGGTTCTTGCGTACAAGGAGCTTGGTAAAAATATTCCGCTTGGAAATGCTTTAATTGAGCAGTTACCCGTTGAGGTCGAATATGTCAGTCAAACGGCTTGATCTCATTCGCTATTTTGAAATAAACAAATATTATCTGCTCAGAGAAGGAGGCAATCATTCTTATTACAATGGTTCCAAAGCCATACCAGTAAAAAGACATAGACAGTTTGACAGAATAACAGCAAATCAGCTTTGTAAGCAAGCTGGATTGAAACCCAAATTTTGAATTGATTATCAATCCTTTAACATATTTCTTCCCATTTATTATTATCTATTCTGTTTCCGCATCTAAAATAGTAAATGTATAACGTGTCATGCAGTCAATAAAAAGATATTCAGAAAAAGAATGGTCTGGACTCATGGTTGTTATGCGTGATGCTGTTCAAAGCAGCTGGAGGTCTCGCTACAAATAATTAAAAAAGAAAAAGCAGCAATTCTAAGCCCGTTACTTCCTTACGTTTATGATAGTTGTTTACTGATTTACGGATGTCCCGGTTCTTCCCTCTAAACTGTTACAATGTCCCGGTTCTCCCCTGTATGCATCCTGCTATGCTTTGTGGCACCCATGGCCATGCCCGGCATCCGGGCGCCAGCACTAGGGGGCGATCATTGGCGCCGGCAGCATCGTTTCAAAGGGATCTGCCTGACTTTTCATGGGTTGTTTTCAGATATACCTGGGGCGGGTTCTGGTCTTTTCATAAAATTGTTCTATGCCTATTTCTTTGATCTTTTCGTTGATCATTACCCAACCTTTATACAGTCCAGGATCAAAATTGGTTCTGTCACAGGGAAACTGGTCACACTGGTAGCAAAAATCAATCTGTTTTTCCTGGTGACAGCCTCGTACCCCACAGTCTTTAAACAGCTTGCACTGCTCGTTACGGCATCCCTTGCAGTTTTTCGAAGCAAAATAATCCAGCATCTCTTTGAAATCAGGATATTTTTTAAAAATTGGGTCACCCAGCAGGGTTTCAAATCGTTTGGCATTGATGTGGAAATTCCCCAGTTTTTCTTTAAGTTTCAAACTGTACCCACGGATATCTCCATCCACATGGGCAAAGCATTTTTCACAGCTCAGGCCGCAGGGGGCAAGGGAAGCCTTGATTCGTTCAGTGGTCATAGATAGTCTCCTTTCGTTTAAAAATAAATTTGATTATAGCCGTTGCAATTATAAAAAATATTCATACAGATTGCTTACTAATGTTATTGAAGCAATTTAAATCTTCCTGAATCAAGCATTTCTCTTATGTTTCCAATGAACGTTTCCGGTGCGGCATAATCCGGATGGCTCCGAAAGAGTGTGGCGACCCGTTTAATCTCATCCATCTCATGAAGATACGATCTATCAAAATCATCGGCTTGATGTTTACGTTTATGATTTGCAAATATTAATTTTTTAGGGTTGACCCACCCGGTTTTAACTGCAGAAGGGGCCAAACGCCTGCAATAGCAAGGATTTTCTAAATTTATAAGACCGCAATTTTTTTGCATAAATTTTCGAATAAGTTTTCTGGCACGCGAAAGGCGCTTACGAAACGCTTCAGCTGTGATATCTAATATATAAGCGCCCTCATTCCTCTTAACTTCAAAAATTTCACCCAGCGCATATGCTATTCGAAGATTGCGATCCAGACACTGCAACAATGTCTGTAAACAGTTTAGTCTTAACTCCTCTACAATAAGTTTCTGCTCGGCCTCTGACACGGATGGATGCCATGTATCTGCAAATCCTTTGTCAATCTGCTGCTGACATTGTTCAAAATTGATTTCCCTGAGTTCAGCACGCCGTTTGCGTGTAGTCAGCAGGTGGTTGGCAGAGATACGATATACCCATGTCATAAACATACTCTCTTTACGAAAACTGCTTAGATGGGTGATGACCTTTATCAGAATTTCCTGGGCTGCGTCTTCGGCATCTTCAGGGTGTGCAAGCATCCGTAGTGCAAGCTTGTAAACACGATCCTGAATACACTTGACAAGATTTTCGAGAGCCTTCTTTTCTCCAATAACTGCCAACTCAACCAGTTTTTCAATATCTGATTCCATCTTTTTGAAATTTTCCTTTTTTGGCCTTTTACAATTTAGACAATTGGGATTGCAAAGTGTGACAGAATACATAATTTTTAAAATCTGTTCATCGCAGTTATCGAATTCACCTTTTCTTATAGCGATTTCTAAGCCCTGACTAAGTGATGCTGAAGAACGGATTTGAATTGCAGAAAACAC
>Ga0114919_10004631_pt1 | contig 11024 bp, 6 predicted proteins | sample BlataG_FD_88682 | JGI IMG/M metagenome (GOLD analysis project Ga0114919, IMG submission 88682) | Deep subsurface microbial communities from Black Sea to uncover new lineages of life (NeLLi) - Black_00105 metaG | ecosystem: Environmental > Aquatic > Marine > Oceanic > Sediment | place: Atlantic...
CGATTCTGGCCGAACAGGTCATCGACGATGAAGAACACCCTCCCGCCCCATTTCTCGTAGACCGACGCGAACTGCTCCATCATGCGCTCGGGGGTGGCGAACCGCGGCTTGGCCTTTACCGTGCAGAACTCACAGTGCATCGCGCAGCCGCGGATGCCGGAGACCGAGTAGTACCTCATTCGGGCATGGCGAAGGAGCGAGTAATCGGGTATGGGCAGCTCGTCGAAATCGGTCAGCAGCTCTCGCTCGGGCGTCCGCACTACCTTGCCGTCCTTGAGAAACGCGATGCCCTTGACGGCCGAGAGGTCCCCGTCGGCATCGAAGCACGCCAGCAGCTCGGCAATGGTTTTCTCGCCCTCGCCTATGACCACGACGTCCACACCGTTGTGCAAGGGCTGGGCGATGTTCTCCTCGACGAAATGCTGGCCGCCCGCGATGGTGCGCGCGCCCAGGGACTTGTACAGCCGTGCGATCTCGAACAGCCGTGGGATCGTGCTGGTCAGCCCACCGTGAAGGCCCACCACGTCGGCGGGCCTGGCCCGTTGAAGAGCGGCGTGGTCCGGGCTGCCGTCGGTGTCCTTGGGCCCGCGCCGGTAGTTGTTTTCGTCGATGATCTCGGCGTCCCATCCGTCGACGTCGTTGACGGCGGTCGCGACGCACACAGGGCCCAGGGCGGTCATTAACCTGGCCGGGCCAGAGTAGATGTTGAATGCAGGATACGCCGGGCAAACCATACGCAGGCGGGATCGCCTGGCTTGAACGCGTCCGGTCTCGGTGGATGCAGGTGTCATTGTCTTCCCTACTTCAATTCGTCTTCATGGCACGCGCCGGTGGGCGCCCGATGTGGACGCCCTCGCTGTTGGATACATGCTAGCCGCCACAGCCACGCGCAACAAGGCTAGGCCGTTCCCGGGGGCGTGTTTCTTCAGCGCCCCGTGCTGTCCAGAAGCGCTTGACCGCATCCCGCCCGGCATCTTGACCTAAGCGGAGAGGGTGGGATTCTGCTTCGCAGGCGCCTCTCCTTCGACTCGCTTCGCTCGCCGGCGGCGCCTACCTGCCGAAGGCAGGTCGGACCCACGGGGCGTCTTTCGCTGCGCGAAATCCGCGTGGGTTCTTATCCCAGAAGTCTTCAATTCATGCACAAAGGCCCGGCGGAGACCAGCCGAGCCTTTGCACATGAACGGAGAGGGTGGGATTCGAACCCACGGTACCCGAAGGTACACGGCACTTCCAATGCCGCCCAATCGGCCGCTCTGGCACCTCTCCGTGCGTAGCCGGCTTGCCTTGCGAGTCCGCCGACGCAACGGTTTGGGGTTTTGGGGATTGTATCCGTCGGACATCGGCGCCGCAATAGCAGTCGCCGGGCGCCGGGCGGCGCTGCGCTCGCCAGAGGCGCGCCGCTACCGGGCGGCAAGCAGGTCGTCGATGCCCCTGATAATATTGAGGATTCTTGATATTTTCGCTTGACCGCCAGTTTGGGCCGGTCGCATAATGCCGCTTGACTTCAGGCGACGTAGCCTGACGCCGGGAAGCGGCGGCCGCTGCCAGAGGGCTTCTGAGGCCGCTGCGTTTCGGGCTGTCCCGGGTAATTCGACCTGGTCTTTAACTGTTGAGAAGGAGCGATAACATGGCCAAGATAAAACCGATGACGAAGTCCCAGATTCTCACAGCGCTGGCCGAGGCGACAAGCTTCACCAAGAAGGACGTCACGTGCGTGGTCGAGTCGCTGGTGGGCCTGGCCTACAAAGAGGCCAGGAAGGGCTTCACTATTCCGGGGCTCGGCAAGTTGGTCCTGGTGAATCGCAAGGCTCGCATGGGCCGAAACCCCGCAACGGGCGAAGCCATCAGTATCCCGGCCAAGACCGTGCTGAAGTTCCGGATCGCCAAGGCCGCCAAGGATGCCGTCCTCTAGCGAGACCTAAAGAAAGGCTTACGTCCGGCTTGGCCGGGCGATATGCCATCCAGCAAGAGAACGGGCCGGCCCCGAAACATCGGGATCGGCCCGTTTCTCTCATAGCGTTTGGGCTTGAGTGTGGGGGGCTTAGTCCCGCACCTCCAGCGAGTGGAGGAAGTCGTCATTGGTGGGGAACTTCTCCAGCGCCTTGAGCAGTTGGGGCATTTCCTCTTCCACGCTAAGCGTCGCCAGGAACCGGCGAAGGATGTGCAGCTTGGGCAGTTGCCACGGCTCGACGAGCAGCTCTTCCTTGCGCGTGCCGGACTGGGGGATGTTGATGGCCGGCCAGATGCGCCGCTCGGCCAGCTTGCGGTCCAGCGACAGCTCCATGTTGCCCGTGCCCTTGAACTCTTCGAAGATCAGGTCGTCCATGCGGCTGCCGGTTTCGATAAGCGAGGTGGCCAGTATCGTCAGGCTGCCGCCGCCTTCGAGTTTGCGTGCGGCGCCGAACTGGCGCTTGGGCGTTTCCAGGGCGTGAATGTCGACGCCGCCGGTCATCGTCCGCCCGGACCCTTCGATGTAGCGGTTGTATGCCCTGCCCAGGCGGGTGAGGCTGTCCAGCAGGATGACCACGTCCTGTCCGCACTCGGCCGCCCGCTTGGCGCGCTCGAGCGAGAACTCGGTTATGCGGACGTGGTTGGAAATCTCCTGGTCGTTATTGGAGGCCACCACGTCGGCGGCCGTGCACTTGCGGCGGAAGTCCGTCACTTCCTCCGGGCGCTCGTCGACCAGCAGGATCAGGACCTGGCATTCGGGGTTGTTGATGGCGACAGCGTTGGCGATCTGCTGGAGCAGGATCGTCTTGCCCGATCGCGGCGGCGCGACAAGCAGGCCACGTTGGCCCTTGCCCACCGGGCAGATTAAATCCAGCACGCGCATTTCGGGCGGCCCGCCGGGCGTTTCAAGCTTGAGCATCGGGTGGGGGTCCACGACCGTCTGCTCGTTGAAGGAGATGATGTCGGCGTATTGGTCGGTCGGCGTGGAGTTGACCGTCAGAATCTCGTCGAGCTTCGGTCCGCCCTTGCGTTTGGTGGGGGGCAAGGCGTGGCCTTCAATCAACAGTCCCGTCCGCAGCCCGCCGTGCCGGATGAAGTCCTTCCCGACGAACACGTCACCGGGGGTGGGCTTGTAGTCGTTCTTCTCCTGGCGCAGGAACCCGTAGCCCTTCTCGGTGATTTCGAGTATGCCGTTGGCGTTAATCTCCTTGGTTTCCTCGCCGTCGGTCTCGGCGGCTTGCACTGGTGATGTTTCCTCTGTCATGGTCAAAACCTTCCTATAGGCGTTAAGTTCTGTTGGCCCGCCAGGTGAGCTTCGCCTTGAGAGCCTGGCATTCCGTGCCGGGCTTATGGATTCAATGAGACGCAATACTGCTTCAAACGTGAATCCTGGGGGCCCCTCTCCTACGTAATCGTACTCTTAGTGAACGCTCGAACAAGGGCTTTTTCGCAGAATTTGGAAATATTTTGCGACGGCATATCCGCTGGCCTTGCGGGGTCAATGGTCGGCCCGGGCTGCTTGCAGCCGGCGTTGCCACGGCTGCACGGCTTGGCAAGCAAGCCGTGCCACACTCAAATTGGCGTTCTCCGACGGAGACTACTCTTGGTTCGTCGGGGTGCTCTGCTTGGTGACGGCCTTGGCGGCCGCCTTGCCGAGCGCGGCTGACTGCCGCTGGCGCTGGGCGATCGTCACCGCGCAGTGCAGCAGCAGCTTCAACAGCCAGGGCAGCAGCGCTCCGAAGGCCACGCACCCAAGAATCAGCAGGGCCGAGTTGGGGAAAGTGTCCTTGCCGAACAGCAGGAACTTGCTTGTGTTGGCCCACTGCAAGATGACCAGCAGCGCCGCCAGCAAGACCACCAGTCCAGAGAAAACCGCGCCCACGTAGGCGCCTACCAGTTTGATGTTCATCGTGAATCTCCCTTACCAGCCCGCACTCGGGTGGAGCACGGTAGTGAATATCTCAACAATACCATCATATGTCAGCATGACCAAGCAGCTTGCCAGCGCCAGCCAGGGCCCGAACGGCAGCTCGCGCTGCTTGCCGGTCGCCAGCAGCTTGACCGCCCACAGCAGGCCTAACGCCGGCGCGATGAAGAACGCCAGCGTGGGCACGATCCATCCGGTAACGGCCCCGACGGCCGCCATCAGATGCACGTCGCCCAGGCCCATCGCTTCCTTGCCGAAACCGAGCGTCCCGAGGATTCGCATTCCCCACACGATCAGTCCACCGGCAAGATAGCCTGCCAAGGCCGCCTGAAAGCCGACGAAGTGATGGGCGAACCGGCCCAGTTGCGTCGGGTCGCTCAGCCGGCCAGTCCAGTACTCAGCGGCGGGCACCAGCCGCACCACCAGCCAGACGGCGACAGCCAGCCCGATGGCCGGCGCGAGAAACAGCACCTCGCGCAGAATCTCGCGCCGCGGACTCACGCCGTGTTCCTTGCCGGCCCCCACCGCGATGATTCTGCCGTTGTCCTTGCCGGACGAGTCGGGCCTTTCGCATTTGACGGTCTCGGCTGCGTCGATGAAGCTCGGCTGTAGCAGCCCGTGGCGTTGGAGCAGCAGCGAGGCGATCAGCCCGGCGCCGGCGGCGATGGACATCGCGCCGACGGTCGCCCCGACTCGCGGCAGGACGGCAGCTGACGGAGGATCGATCGTCGCGGCGGCTGCGCCGAGCAGCGACACGGACCAGCACACCTCCAGCGGAATGGTCCAGTGCTCCACGTCCGTGGCCGTGCAGGCCAGCAGCCCCGCCCACAGGCCCGCGTGGGCGAGCAGTGTCAGCCAGTCGCTGGCCAGCGGGCCCATGCCGATTCGCATATCCAGCACGAAGTACCACAGGTACAGGCCGGTCAGCCCGGCGGCGGTGGCCGCCTCGATGAGAATATACCGCGGCGAAATGGCCACGCCGCAGCGGCGGCACTTGCCCCGCAGCACCAGCCAACTGACGATCGGGATGTTGTCCTGCCAGCCGATAGCCCGCCCGCACGCCGGGCAGTGGCTGCCGGGGAACACGATGCTCTGCCCGCGAGGCAGGCGGTAGATGATCACGTTCAGAAAGCTGCCGATGCACGCGCCGAACGCGAAAACGAACACGGGGATCATTATGTCCATCGCTTGCATGTTGGCTCACAGGCTCTATCGCCCGCGGCGGGAAATCAAGCATCAACGTTGCGATCTCCGCAACGGTCAGCCGCCGGGCGACAGGCGATCGACGACCACGCGACGCATCACCTCGCGCGGCGCGGGCTGGTGAGTCCATATCTCGAACTGCATGACGGCCTGATTGACGAACATCTCCAGGCCGCTTACTGTCCGGCAGCCGGCGCGGCAGGCCGCGTCAAGCAGGCGCGTCGTCAGCGGGTTGTAGATCGTGTCGAAGACGACCTTGACGCACGGCGGAACGGCCGGGATGGGGGCAGCGTCTACGCCGGGATGCATGCCGATGGGCGTGCAGTTGATGACGACCTCGGCTTCCAGCGAAGCGGCGTCTGCGATGGGCGCCCACCGGCAGCCGAACTCCCCGGCCAGCGCCTCAGCCCGGCTGACCGTGCGGTTGTAGATGGTGACATCCGCGCCGTTGGCCGCCAGGGCCGCCACGATCGCCCGGGCCGCTCCGCCTGCGCCAAGCACGGCCACCGCTCGCCCGGCGAGCTGGCCAGGGGAAATTTCCATTGTGTTGCATAGGGCGTTCATTGCTGCGGCGTAGTCCGTGTTGTCGCCGCGCAGCTTGCCGCCGGGGTCGATCGTAATCGTGTTGATCGCGCCGATGCGCACGGCCAGTTCGTCGCAGTTGTCGGCCCCGACGTAGGCCAGGGCGTTTTCCTTGTGCGGAATCGTCACGCTCAGCCCGCGGCAGTCCATCCAAGGCCGGTCCGCCAGAGCGTCCATGAAGCGGCCGAAGTTGTCCGCGCCGCTCTGGATGAGCAGGGGAACGTAAACGGCGTCGGCGCCGGCGGCGTCGAAGGCGGCGTTGTGGATCGCCGGGCTCATCGAGTGGCCCACTGGGCAGCCGATCACGCCGTAGACCTCCGTCGCCGGGCCTAGGGCGTCCCAGCGGTAGAGGCCCTTGAACTGCTCGATGGTCGGCTGGCCCGGCGCGGACTGGGCGCCGTCGGCCAGGGCGGCGAACGTTCCGGCCGCGCCGAACTTGCCGGCAAGAACGCGAGAGACGACGCCCGCTTCGCCCATGCCGATGGCGATGGTGGGCTTTCGGCTGTCGCGGATGGTGTCGAAGGCTCGCAGGGCTTCGTCCGGCCCGGCCGCGGCGAAGGCGATTTTGCTCACGGCTGCGTCGGAGGCGTCCAGATCGGCGACGATTTCGTCGAGGTTGCTCGGGCAGCGGTCGAAGTCGTGGTGGCTGAGGATTGCCTCCGCGCCTGCTGGCCGGTCGACCGGGGGAACGTCCGCCTCGACATCAACGAACGCCGCGCCAAGCCCGCCCGCCATCTCCAACGCGGCCAGACGGGCCGATTCATCGCCGTCGTACCGCCCGCCTTGCCGCACGGGCCGGCAGGTGACGATCACCTCCACCGGCGCGCCGGCGAGGAGTTCTCGCAGGGCCGCCTCATCCGGCAGGTCGGCCAGGTAGTCCAACCGACACTCCGCGGTGTCGGCCCCGGCGGCAGCGGCGGCCTGCATGTCCGCGCGCATGGCGGGCAGGCTGTCGGCCGTCAGGGGGCAAATCAGGCGAGTTGTGCGTTGCTTGGTCACTGTGGCGGCATGATAGCAACCCGAGGCCCCGTTGCACACATTTGTCGGCATCGACCAACTGATTCCTGGTAACGGCCGACTAGTCGACCCCCGGAACAATGCTAAATGTTAAATGCCCAATGCTAAATGTTCTCGTCGAGGTCTTCCCCTTGAACGACCAGGACACTCTCTCGCCTCACAATTTAGCATTTATCGTTTAGCATTCAGCATTCCGTCAGTCCGCCAGGAACTTCTCGCCCGGCGTCGCCAGCTTGCCGACCGTGTCCGTCGAAATCAGCATCACCACGTCCACGCCGCTGGCGGTGGCGTATCGCGCCTGGGTGCTCTCGTCGGGTCCGTGGTCGGCCACCGCAATCCGGCGGACCTCGCCGTCGTCGTCGGTCAGCTCCACGGTCAGCCAGGGCGTGTGCAGGCCGAAGCGGTCCAGGTGCGCCACGCTGTCGGCGAGGTACTCGTCGGCCTCCAACTGCCTGATCCCGTCGAGGTACTTCCCAACGGCGGCGACATCCACCCGCGCGTACGGGTCGTCGGCGACGACCCAGCGGTCGCCGTCTCTTTGGAGGACGATCGGCTTGTCGCCGCCCTGCACGATGCGCATCTGCCGCACGCTCGCCGTGTCGATGTCCCACAGTCGCCGCCAGGTGAGGTCGGCCATCAGGTCGCGGTAGACGCTCTTGTCGACCTTGCCCACGATGGGCGGCTTGGCGCCGTGCTCCCACGCGAAGTCGCCGATGGACCTGCCCGACCACTTGTCGTAAAGCCGGACGACGCGCAGCACGTAGGTCGTCGGCTCGTTCACCTCGGCCGAGCTCGACGGGTCGATAGCCGCGGCCGTGATGACGGCGGAGCTGAGATCGGTGCGGTAGATATTCGGCAGACGGTCCGACCAGGAGACGATTTCCTCGGCCCGAAGATTCTTGATGCGGCTTGCGATTCTCTCGACCACCTCGTCGTCGGCCCGCCCGGTCGTGGGCGCGAGCATCTGCCAATGCCCGCTGTCGTCCAGCTCGACGCTGAAGGTCCCGTCCGGCCTGACCAACACCAGGCTGATGACCTTGGCGTCGGGCGGAATCGCGCCGATCTTGCGAGTGATGTAGTGGGCGGGCCCGTTGAGCAGGACGTCCGCCACGGCCGTGGAGACCGTCGCCGCGGGGGATTCACCCCCAGCGCGAACGAACGTGCCGCCCGCCTCGGGCGCCGGCGAGCCGACCGTCACCAGCACCTGCTCGCCCGTGGACAGGTCCAGGGCTATGGACGCGGTCGGCTCGGCCAGGCCTAGCACGGCCGCGGGGGTCTGGTCGTGGAAGGCCGTCGCGTGCATCGTCGACAGCGTGTAGAGCAGGCGTTCGACGCTCTCTTCGTCGGCGGGGGTGGCAATAGGCTGGAGCATTCGCCAGCGAGCGCCCGCGCGAACTAGCGACACGCCGCCGGCGGGTGAGTCTATGGTGACCTGCGAGACGTCGGCGGGGCGGAGGTCCATCAGTTGCCTGCGCCTGAGCGATGTCGGGTCCGGCTGGAGCTTGGCCGCCGCGCCGGCGTCGATCAGGAAGACCGTATCCTCGCCGACGAGCCTGGCGCAGACGCCTTGCTCGCCCGCTCGGCCAAGCAGGATGGTCTCCTGCGGCAGGGCGGAATCATAGAGGGGGTCCCAGTAGCTCAGCGTCAGCGTCAGCGCGGCGTTGCTTTCGGTCAGGTCGGCCCCGGGGGCGGCCGCGTCGGCAAAGCCGCTCGCACGAAGCATCGCCACACGAGTGACCAGCGCCAGCGCGGCCCTCTCGTCGGCCGGCACGGCCCGCTCCGGCGACAGCGCAAGCTCCCATCCGCCCCTGCTGCGCTCCAACGTGTAACGGCGGTCGCCCTCGACGCTCAGCCGGAAGACATCCCCAGCCGGTATCGCCAGCAGTTGCTTGTCGCGAAAGGCCGCGGCAGGCCGGTCCAGCAGGGCGGCGAAGTCCACGTCGACGACGTAGGCGTCCATCTGGCCGGCCGGGCGGACGTAAGTCTTCACCTGCCTGGCGCCGATAGCCGGCGCCTGCGCGCCAACGAGAAGGTCCATCTCTCGTCCGTCTGCGTCCACGGCGTGGATTCGCCAGGCCGGGCTGGCCAGCCCGTAGTTGTTGCCCGCGCCCGGGCCGTTCTGGGGGATCTTGCGAGAGAACTTCAGCTCGCCGAGCGCCTCGGCGATTCGCCCGACGAGGATCTCGTCGGCGCGGGCCACTACGGGCTCGGCGATCCACCAAACGCCGCCGGGGCGATGCAGGATGACGCGCCGTCCGTCGGCGGGCTGAATCGTCAGGGACGTCAGCCTATTGGCCGGCCGGCCGAACACGTAGCGATTGTCCGACAGCCCGTCCGGCGAAAACAGCCTGCCCCACTGACTGACGACCACGTAGGCCACGCAAAGGGCAAGCAGAACCGACAGAACAATAATAGTGCGCAACTTCATCTGCTCTCAACTCCGTTCACTTTCCCGTCGTCCGGCGTTCGGTCCGACGAGCCGACACTAGCGGCGGCGGACCAGCATCACCACTCCACCCGCCGCGACGATCGCGGCGGGCAAGACCACCACGCACAGCAGTTGCAGCACGGCCAGGGAGGCCGGGGACAGCGCCTTTATCGGTCGGGCCCGCGGCGGGCCCGCGGCGATCAGATCCTCCCGGCCGATTGTCCACAGAACGCTGTTGATTACCAGTTCGGCATTGGCGCGCGGCGGGTCGCCGGCGCCTTTGGGCTCATCGACATCGGCGCGCGGGGGGCTGTCGATGTACCAGTCCACGAAGGACGTGCCCACGCCGAGGACGACTATTTTCACGGGCTTGGCGCCCGCAGCCGGGCGGGCGGGGTCGTCGCTGGCGGGGCGCGCCTGTCGCGCAGCCGCCAGGGCCAGCGGCATGCCCACGTCGTCGTTCGGTATCCGCAGGTCGGGCGATTCCGCCCGGTCATAGTCCGGGCTCATTAGGAGGTCGGGGTGCAGGCCTTCGACGTTGGCCGTCGCCCACGTGCGGTCGCCCCAGGCGGCCGGGATGGCGAGCACCGGCTCGATGTCGACGCCGGGCGGGCGCACGGAGGAAATCTCGACCGGGCAGCACAGGCACCACAGCGTACGCTGGCCCGTAATGGCTCTGCCGATCGGGTGATCGGCGAACAGGTTCAGCGGCAGATGGTCCGTCCATCTCGTGTTAAGCCTGAACCGCCCCGGCTCGGCCTGAGATGGAATGGCGGGTATCACCATGTAGTCGTCCCGCACGTCGATGCCCCACTCCCGGCGGAGGTACTCGTTGATCTCGGCAGGCGCCTTGCCCGGCGTCGGCCAGATGTGGCTGCCCAGGAACACCGCCGGCGTGCCGCTGTCGATCACCTGTTTGATTCTGGCCAGGTGCCTCTCCCCGAACGACGGCGCCGGCTCGCTACCCGCCAGGGCTATCCCCTGCGGGCGGGGCGGCAGCACAAGCAGCACAGCCGGGCGGCCTGAGTATGTGGCCTGGGCGGCGTCATCCCTGGCCAGCAGTTGCGGCACGGGGCTGACGACGTTCCAGAACAGCACCTCGATGTTGCTCTCGGCGAGCCTCTTGTAGAGCGTCGTGAGTTGCGTGAATTCGATCTGTGCGTAAGGCACGTTCCCGGCGGGGCGGTAGTGGGCGACGATCACCGTCGCGACCGGACCGGTCGTCATCGACAGGAGCTTGGCGCTGATGGCGTCGTTGCCGTTGAACAGCCGGCGCTGGTTTTCGTCGGCCGGACCTGCGCCGCCGGAGGCCGGCCAGATCGCCTCGAAGGGGACCACCTCCGTATCGTCGCCGATCTCGACGATGACGATGTTGTCTCTCTTGAGGTCTTGGGGGAGCGTCTCGTCCGCCAGCGGGGGGAGCCGGCCGGCCCGGTCGAGCAGGTCGTCCAGCCCGGCCAACAGGCCTCGCATGAGCGCGCCGCTCTTCGCATCGGCCATCATCCGTAGCGACGTCTCGTCGACGTTGGCAACGCGGTCGACCGCCGCGAGGGCCTGCTCGGATGCGTCGGCGAAGGCCTGCGAGAATCGCGCCGCATCCTCCCGCAGCGGGGCGACCTGATCGGCGAGGTACTCGTCCATGAACTTTCCCGGCTCCAGAGCGTCATCGACGCCCTTGGCTAACGCGCCGATTTGCGGCGCGAGCGTGGCCATCAGCACGTCAGGCCACATGCGCGCGACCGCGCCCCGGCGGTCGTCGCGGAACTCCGCCCACCAGGCGGCGCTGGTCTTCACCCGGTCGCGATTTTCCCGCCCGGCGAGCTCGCCCAGCAGTATCGCCACGCCCTGGGCGCCCTGGGCCGTCAGGCCGGCCCGGTCGACGAACTCGCTCAGCAGCGCCCGCGGATCGGCCGGGGC
>Ga0114919_10004633_pt1 | contig 11022 bp, 12 predicted proteins | sample BlataG_FD_88682 | JGI IMG/M metagenome (GOLD analysis project Ga0114919, IMG submission 88682) | Deep subsurface microbial communities from Black Sea to uncover new lineages of life (NeLLi) - Black_00105 metaG | ecosystem: Environmental > Aquatic > Marine > Oceanic > Sediment | place: Atlantic...
CAATTTTGCTGTAAAATTTAAGCTTCCCATACTCGGTACCGTGCAGTTAAATAGAGACGGAATTGAGAAAGAGGGGGCCGAAACGATATCTGGCTCTGACAGAGTTCTTTGGCTCTGTTCTAATTTTACAATATTAAAACAAAAAAGTCAGTCAGAACTGAACGAAGACCCCCCGATGAATGGAACAAAGAAACTCATTGTAACAGACACTCGGTACGGTCCTGGTATGGAATTTGGTGAGTATATTAATATTATAGATAATTTATCCGTTGGTCAACTAAAAGAAGGCCCACTATTTTCACAAGCCATTCAGAATTCTTTTCAGAATAAGGTGGTAAAAGAAAAGTAATGGCAAAATTGATTGATTTAACAGGACAAAAATTTGGGAGGCTTGTTGTTCTAAAGCAAGTTGAAAATAATAAATGGGGACATTCCGTTTAAAATTGGTCGATTAAAGAGGCATTAATTACGTCAGTTGGGCAACGCAGAAAGAAATAATTGTGAAAAAATTTAATACTAATGAAATTAGTTTTTTGCAAGATAGGGCCTGTGAGCGGATTACAGAAGTGTTAGATGCTTTGGGATGTGATTATATCGAACGTCATGATTATATTCAAATGGCCTGCCCAGTTCATGGAGGCGATAATTTACGAGGTATGTTTTGGGCCATACGATCATCACACTGGAATTGTAAAACCAGGGGGTGCCACCTGGACCCTATTAGTGGACCCAGTACTAGTGTTTTTGGTCTCGTTAGGGGCAGTATGACTCGCAAAACGGGGGAAAAATGGAGTTTTCAACAAGCAGCTAATTTTATCGCCCAAATATTAGGATTAGAACAATGTTCAGTAGATCAAGCTACTGCTCAGGATATTGAAATAGCTAAGATTGTTAAACAACATAGAAAAAGACAGATTACTATTCAAGGACGAGGTATTCCATTAGCGACAATGATTCCACATTTGCAATCAGATCAAGTTTATTATCCGAATAGGGGTATATCACCTGAGATTATCGCCAAATACCATATATCATTTTGTAACACCAAAGGCAAACCAATGTATAAGAGAGCCTTCTTTCCTGTTCTTGATATGACAGGACGATATATTGTTGGATGGTCTGGAAGAAGCATCTATGATAAATGTTCTAAGTGTGGAATGCATCACCATCCAGAACGATCATCATGTCCCGATCCACAATATAAGAGCATGTACACAAAATGGAAACATTCAAAAGATTTCCACGGAGAATTATATCTATATAATCTTTGGTATGCAAAACCGTTTATTAGCAAATTAAGCGAAGTCATCTTGGTTGAAGGTGCTGGGGATGTATGGGCTTTAGAGGCGGCTGGTATTAAGAATAGTGTAGCTATATTCGGTACGAGTTTATCAAAATCACAAAGATTGCTTCTTCAAAATGCTGGAGCATTAACTATAATATGTATGTTTGATAATGATGAAGCTGGTAAAAAAGCTATGATAAAACTAGAGAAAGAATTAATACATTATTTTCGAATATTTTGTATTACCCCAGAGACAGTAAATGATGTTGGCGATATGTTAGGTGAAGATATTATAGGGAAAATTGGTCCTGTTCTAGAGCGAATATCTAGTGGGCATAAGAAAGAGAATATAAATGTCAGATAAATTTGAAATTAAAGATTCGGGGAAGAGAGAAGATTTTGATGGTGGTGCCGTTCGTGATACTGATGATAATAAACCACGATATGATCTTATTCCACCAACGGCATTAAGACGGTTAGCTATGCATTATGCAAATGGTGCAAAAAAATATGATGAACATAATTGGGTTAAAGGTATTTTAGTATCTCGATGTATAGGCAGCGCAATGAGACATTTATTTCAACTTGCTATGGGCGATAAAGATGAAGATCATGCTAGTGCAATCGTTTTTAATATATTTTGCATTGTACATTATCAAGAAATAGATCGTACAGATTTAGACGATCGTTTTAATTGGAAAACTGGTAAACGAAATAATGAAAATAATTCAGTGTAGTGCTAGTTCAATTAGCCGATATCTCCATTGCCAATTTTCGTATTTCTTACATTATATTCTTGGTAAGGAAACCAAAGCTGGGAAAGCAGCCCTCCAGGGAAGTATTGTCCACCAAACTCTAGAATGGATGGGTAAATTACGAAAACGTGGTAAGGTAAATATTGATCCAATGTGGTTATTAAATCGGGCTTGGGATGAACTTACTATCAAATCTCCAGAAATTGAAATCCGTCGTACTACAACTCGTATTAATAAATGGACGGGCGAACTCAAGGAAGCTGCTGATTTTAAAAAATGTCGAATTGCGCTTGAAACGGTATTAGCTGATCCTTTCTATAATCCTTATAAGCTTACAGTGTTGGATGCAGAACAATGGTTTGCGTTAGAAATGCCCGACACAGAATGGCAATGTCTGGATGAGAATGGAGAATTATGTCAATTTACAGCGCGTGGTTTTATTGATCTTATAAATGAAATCGATGAGAATACTATAGAGATTTGTGATTGGAAAACAGGAAGCAGAAAGGATTTTTATACACAAGAATCGGTTGACGAAATGTCGCTAACACAAAACATTCAGGCAAGACTCTATCACTTGGCGGCTTATTTTTTATATCCTAAATACAAAAATATATTAACCACATTTTATTATACCAACGACGGAGGTCCAATTACGGTTGCCTTTTCTGAGAACGATTTAGAGACAACTATTGCAATCTTATATAAATTTTTTATTACAGTTAAGCAAGATATTTTAATACATAGAAACAGGAGTTGGAGATGTAAAATGTGTAGTTTTAATAAAGATGATGTGTGTAATCGGATTTGGAGTGATTTTTGCAGAAAAGGAGTAAATTATGTCAAAAATCGTTATGGCAAATTAATGGATAAAGAACAATCGGTTATTGGGAAATCAAAGAAATAAAATGTCAAGATTCGTTGATTTAATTGGAAAAAGATTTGGAAGACTTGTTGTAATTGAACAAGCTGAGAAAGATAAATGGGGGCATTATGAATGGTCGTGTCTATGTGATTGTGGTAGAGAAAAGGTTATCCGTGACTCTAGTCTAAGAAATGGAAATACTAAAAGTTGTGGATGTTGGCGAGTAGAAAGATTAATTGAACATGGTCACAAGAAAAGAGGTAAAGAAACCCCAATTCATAGATCGTGGAATCACATGCTTGATCGATGTACTAATCCAGATAGCAAAGATTATAAAAATTATGGTGGACGAGGAATCACAGTTTGTAAACGGTGGAGAAATTCCTTTCCTAATTTTTTAGAGGATATGGGTAAAAACTGGCGATCTGGACTTACTATTGAACGTAAAGATAATGACGATGGATATTTCCCCGGAAATTGTTATTGGGCGACTAGGAAAGAACAAAACAGAAATTCACGACATAATCATTTAATTACTTGTTTTAATAGAACTCAATGTTTGGTCGAATGGGCTGAAGAAATTAAAATTCCTCAATCTACTATACGGGCACGAATTCGACGTGGTTGGTCATCCGAAAGGGGTCTAACAACTCCGATAAAAAAGGAGGATAATAATGACTAAAAAAACATATATACCGCTTCACCAGCATAGTTTTTTTTCGCTCCTCGATGGTCTTTCAAGCCCTAAAGACATTGTAGATCGCTGTGTTGAATTGGGTCTTCCCGCCTGCGCAATTTCCGATCATGGCACCTTGGCTGGTATGAAAGTCTTTTATGATGAATGCAAAAAACAAAAAGTTAAACCGATTATCGGAGTCGAGTTATACATCTCGGAACAAGATGCGACTATTAAGAATACATCCAATAATAAAAGAAATCACCTTGTCGTTTTAGCAAAAAACGATCAAGGAATAAAAGATTTAATGGCATTGGTATCAGAAAGTAATAAACCTGAACATTTTTATAGAAAACCCCGGCTTAGTCTTGAACAAATTATACCATTTGCTGAGGGGGGTAATCTAATTTGTTTAAATGCTTGTATCGCAGGGCAATTACCATCAAGTCTTTTTGTCGATTTCAAAGAAGCGACACAGGTAAGCCAACACGGAACAAATATTGAAGGTGTTAGAAAATTATTAAAATCGGACTGGAAAGAAATCGGGAAAGATATTATTAATAAACATCTAGCAATTTTTGGAAAAGGTAATTATTATCTTGAGATTCAGCTTGCAAAAATGGACATACAGGTAATTGTAGCAGAATGCTTGCGCCAATTGGGTAAGGAAATGGGCATTCCCGTAATAGCAACAAGCGATTCCCATTATTGTAAAAGAAAAGATTCCGAAGATCAACGTCTCTTGTTATACTCACAATTGCACACAACCAAAGAAGCCCAAGATTATAAAATTGCGAACGGCCAGGATGTTATGGATTTTTTTGTATCTGATGAATATTTTATTCCATCTTATGAAGAAATGCTACAGAAATTTACTGAGGCGGAACTACAAACGACCATTGAAATTGCAAATCAAATTAATTATTCGTCGTTAGGACATTCGCCCTATTTGCCAGTTTTTACGAATGACGAATCGAAGAAACTCGGGCTTAATTCTGATGAATATTTGAAATATCTATGCATAGAAGGTGCCAAAGTAAAATTAGCCCATCTTGATCCAAAACAAAAAAAAATCTATTGGGAAAGATTACAAAAGGAACTCATTGTAGTTCAAGAAGCTGGATTAGCAGATTATTTCCTCATCGTTTGGGATGTATGCAGATTTGTCGATAAAAAGAATGGACCCAGAGGCAAAGGGCGCGGTTCTGGTGCTGGTTCCTTAATTAATTATCTTACAGGAATTACTGGTATTGATCCAATTGAATACGGATTATACTTCGAGCGATTTTATAATTCAGGCCGCAACATTTTACCACACTTTGATGTCGGGCAAACGAATTTTATGTCATGGATGTCCGAAAATTTCGAATTATTACACACCCGCAGTACAAGCAGTGATCGCAAAGCAGTATCGCAACATTTAGCAAGACGAATAAAACAATGTGCCAAAAATGGTGATCAAAAGATTGAATTTACGGATATGATGCGAGCAGAAGTTGAATGGATTGATGAAAATAATCCATGTATGTGGATGTATTTACATGATATGATTAAGGAAAAACCAGCCATTAATCCTTCAAATTCACATTTGGCATATGGTCTTGGTATAACATTAGCTGGACAAAATGAATTAGATATGAACCGCAAGGTTAAAATTCACGAAGGTCATATTAGTCTTCCCGATATTGATACTGATATTGGAGTTGTATTTAGAAATGAAGTAATTGCTTATCTTAAAAAACGATGGGGTGAGGAATACGTAGCTCAGATGATTACCTTTGGTCGGCTTCAGGGCAAGGCGGCTCTGAAAGAAGTATTTCGAGCCCAACCGAATATGGTAAAACATTTAATGAAAGTTAAAGCAGTCAAAGAAGGAAAAAATGCTGATGATATCCATATGACTCCGCATGATTTATGTAATGATATTACACAATATATTCCTGACGAAGCAACGATTGCTGATGAATTAAGGCAAGCACGAGCAGAACAGGGAGATGATTATGGAATTTTACAATGGGCAGTACATAATATCGAATCGATACAAAAGGTATATGAATGGTATAAACCACTATTCGATCAAGCTATGAGAATTGAGGGAACTAAAAAGTCTCAATCAAAACATGCGGCTGGTGTTGTTATTGCTGATCGACCAATCGAAGAATTGGTACCATTAGTTTATGATGCTAAAAATAAAGATCGTGTTGTTGGCTTAGAAATGCATGATGCTGAAGCTATGGGTTGTGTTAAATTTGATTTTTTGGGTGTCGTTGCATTAGATAAATTATGGAAAGCTCAGGATTTAATTAATGGAGTTAAAGCTGCTGAAGTAATAGAAGATTGTATAAAAGGAAAGTGCGAATAATGTCTGATGATACATTAAAACAAATGGAAGCTCTGAATCCGTGGTTTTATGATGTAACTATTGGTCAAACTACAATAGTACCTGGAGTTGGATCACCACATACCCCGGAACAATTAATGGCTGATACACAATATAAACGTGAAATTTTGGTCAAAGCTATTGCCAAGCGATATGATTTTCGAGGTAAAAAATTACTAGACCTGGGTTCTAATTGTGGATATTGGTCATCACATTATGCCAGATTGGGGGCAACATCCCTGCTTGCCATAGAAGGTCGTGAAAGGTCAATAGCACAAGGTAATCTATATTGGCAGCATGGCCAATTTATGAAAGACAATGCATATCAGTTTTTATTTGGTGATGTAAATAGCGAAGATATATGGAAAACAATTAAGGATCGATCGCCATTCGACTTTGTTCTTTGTGGTGGATTATTGTATCACATGCATAATCATAAATTGCTTTTACAGCGAATGGATTCGGTAGTACGGGAAGTAATTTTGATTGATACTAGAGTTAGCGATCCTGGAGCCCGCGCCACTACGCCACGGAATGAGCCGCGCGATTGGAAATTTAATGGTATTATTGATCCGAATGGTAACGGGTCTTGGTCGTCGCAACCAACATTAGATTTTTTGCTAAATTTCTTTAGTGATTACAACTATGAAGTCGAAACAATTCGATCACACATTCCTGTACATCCATTAATGAATCAAGCAGATAATTATGATTTAAACAGACGCATTACATTATTATGTAGGAAAAAATAATGGTTAGTGCCGTTTTTATAGAATTAACAAATCATTGCAATTGCCGGTGTCGGTCGTGTCCACAATCCACTGGACTGCTAAGACCGAAAGGGTACATGGATTTTGATTTGTTTAAAAAGATAGTTGACCAAGCTTGGGGTATAACCTCTGTAATAAATCTTTCATTTTTCGGAGAACCTACTTTATATCCAAAATTTTTACAGTGTTTAAAATACTTAAAACAACGACCAGCCGGTAAGTCTGTGGTATTATATACCAACTTTCTCAATGTAACTCAAGATATGATGAATGAGTTAATTTGTAGTGCTCCAAATAGATTACATTTAAGTATTAACGCAGCAACATCCAAAACCTATAATGCAATCCGTTCGGGACGGTGGTGTGTTGATTTAAATGGTACAATTCATACAGATAATTTATTTGAGATGTTGTGTAATAAAGTAGAACATTGGTTTAATATTCCTGGTCATCCAAAAACTATACATATTTTTACCGTTGCCAGTTACAGCATCAATGAATTAGGAATATTTGTGCAAAAATGGCTGCCTTTTCTTGGAAATAATGATGAAATCTTTACAAAAGGTGTTTTGAGTTATGGTGGAAGTATGCTAAATGAACCTCTTTTAATATCGTCGCCGTGTAGGATGTGGGATTCCCAATCCTATCTTGTTGTCGATTGGCAAGGTAATATTAGTCCCTGTTTCTTAGATACCAACATGAGACTTGTTATTGGTTCGGTATTAAATAATTCACTTCAACAAATTCAGGCTGGATCAAAAAGAATAAATATTCGACAAAAATCTTTAGCCCGTACCATCAAACCGTGCGATACCTGTTTAGACGCCTCTCACGGCATTAGAAGTCGAACATATCGAAAAGGATCACAATGGAATGATGCCCATTTGGAAAATTGGCAATGAAAAATGATGTAATAGCGATTATTACTCCGGTTGGAAATGAAATTCAGTCTATTGATACTATGTATCAAGAACTTCAAAAGATACACTGGCATTTATGGATAACCATTATTGATTCATTTTGTCGAGATAGTTCGGATGTTGTACTCAGGGAATTGGCAAAACTTGACTCACGTATTGTTGTTTTACATACAGGCAGGAGCACCGGAGTTGCCAGGGCCTATATTCATGGTGTTAAACATGCTGTTAAGCTAAATGCCACAAAAATAATTGAGTTTGATATCGGACATCCAGTAGATTTAATTCCAAGATTTGTAGAATGTCTCGATAAGTTTCCATTAGTTGTTGGCACAAGATTTAATGGTGGCGAATTTGTCAATGTACCATTTTATCGTAGAGTGTTAAGTAAACTTGGGACTATTTTATCTCATGTAGTATTGCAACTTCCATTTTCAGATTGCACAAGTGGCCTACAAGGTTTCACCAATAAGGTTGCGGAAGCAATGCCATTTGATCAATTTAAGTCTACTGGTCATTTTTATCAAACAGAATTTAAATTTTATTGTCAGTTTTTGCCATTTATGGAAATTCCATTCTCATATATTGGTACTGAATCGTCTATTAAAATATCTGCCGTCAAAGAATCGTTGGATATTTTGTTCTACTTATTTAAGCAATCTGATCGTTCAATTTTATCTGGAGATTATACGCCGATGTCTAGTGACAAAAAAGAATTATTGATATCTATAAAAAATGATTTAAAGCATTTAGTTAATAATGAAACTTATATGATTGGTTATCATTTATGCAATACGTTACATAGATTATTGGTCAGAACCATTCACTTAATTGATAATGAACTGAAGGAATTACCATGAAAATAGCTTTATGTCTACATGGTCGATCATCAGGAATAAGCCGCAAGGGACTTGAAGTTGATTGGCAAAGTGGTTTTGATTATTATAATCAACACATATTTATACCAAATAAATCTGTTGATGTATTTTTACATACAGATACTGCTCAACAATCAGAAATAGAATCCATATATAAGCCACGTATGGCGATATTCGAAGAGGATAAGCAATTCATTGATGATCCAATTATTCGGACTATACCATCATTCAACTTAGTTAACGATCCTTATATCCATGCATATAATGCAACTACAGAAGCAGAACATCAATCTATATGCGCCAAATGGTATAGTGCTCAACAATCCATTCTTCTCAAAAGACAATATGAACAACAACATAATTTCAAATATGACTGGGTTATGCAAGGCCGGTTTGATATTGCCTGGCAAATAGATGTGATTTTTTCACATTTTGATTCACAATATTTTTATGTTCCAAATTGGGAAAATGCATATTTTGATAATAAAATTATTCCGCCAGATAAATATTATAAAGATAAACATTATTTGCATCCCGAAAAAATGACATATAAAAAATATGGTTGGCCATGTACACTATGGAAGAATTCACCAGCACTTAGTGATCATTGGTGTTTTGCATCATCTGATCTGATGGATCAATTTGGGAATTTATATAATAATATTGATATATTGGCAAGCCAATCCCTTTTTTGGTCTAATCACATATTTGTCTTTAAACAATTAGAATATATGGGTATATTGGATCAAATTAAATTCGCCTTTCACAGAAATAGTGATTTTCCATTAGTTCGGTCTTTGAATAATATTCCTAAACAAGGGGAAAGTAATAGACGATGAAATGGTCTGGATATGGAAAAAATATTCTAATATATGATCGTGATCCAAACGAGCATATCCCTCGTTGGTTGCGTGGTTTCGTTCAATATCTTCGTGACAAGGGATATCGAGTAGATACTGCCGGTGGTACATGTGGTGGCGATATCAAACAATATTCGCATATATTTATGTGGAATGGTAATTTACCCATTCATGTACCTATCAAGAAAGCAGCAGCATCTCTTAACATCCCCATCACAATTGTGGAAGTTGGTTGGTTTCCTCAAATCCGCTTTTATACGTTAGACGCAATGGGAATCAACGCAAAATCTAGTTTGATGACCGATGATTTATCATGGATAACACACAAACATTTACAAGAACTAGATAAATTTTCGAATCAATATCTCCGAGGCAAAAAATGGAAAGCACCAGGAAAATATATATTGTGCCCATTGCAATTAGAGTTTGATACTAATATTATTGAACACTCCCCATATTCTAATATGCAACAATTCATCGAACACGTCGAAGAAATATTTCCGAATGAAGAAATTATTTTTAAAACACATCCAGTTCGTGCAAATGCACAATATAAGACACGACACAACATTGTTCGTAGCGGAGATTTCAATCAATTAGCCACAAATGCCAAGATAGTATATGGTATTAATTCTACCTGTTTACTCCAGTCGGTAATGATGGGGGTGCCAACTGAATCGGTTGGTGGGGGATTGTTAAAAGCGCATAGGACTAATCAACGAAAATTATTAGCTGCCTTAGTAGATCGACAAATTCCCATAGAAGAAAGAAATTTGGATCGTTGGATTTTGCCGTTTTTGGAGAAATCAAAATGAAGCGTATATTTGTAGATATAGGAGCATATCCAAGCTGGACAATGGATGTTGCGTTACTGCCAGAATTTAAAATGAATATGATCTATGGAATTGACCCATCACCACAACACCATCTTTTACTCGATCAACAATACGGCAATAATTCACATGTTTTTATTGTTAAAGTGGGCTTATTAAATAAAACATGTATATTACCGTTATATGATGAAGGAAGTATTGGAGCCAGTATATTCAGAGATTTTCAAAATGCTCAACCCAATGGAATAAAGACTGATTGTCAATTTATAAAAGCATCCAAATGGTTTGCAGAAAATATTCCTATTGGTCAATTTGTTGTTGTTAAAATGAATTGCGAAGCAAGTGAATGCGATATACTCGATGATCTTATGACCAGTGGAGAATATAAAAAAATCACTATTGCTCTTGTAGATTTTGATGTCCGTAAATCACCATCACAAGTCTATCGACAACGAGAAATAATAGAACGAGCACAACAAATTGGATTTTCAGCAATGAAGATATGGCCAGGTGGTCGCAATCAAAAACGACATATGTTATGTAATACATTAACTTTATTTACTGATACTTTATAGAAGAAATTATTATGAAAATAGCTTTATGCTTACATGGTCGGTCGTCGGGAATAATCAGATTTGCTTTTCACAGAAATCAGGATTTTTCATTAATTCGATCTCTCGATTAAGGAAAGAACTATGTTGAAAAACATTGAAGGTGAAACTGAATTTGATATATCTAATAATTTAATAAGCTTTTCATCATCTGGTGTCTGTGCTATGATGCGATTAAAAAATGAAGAAGAA
>Ga0114919_10004635_pt1 | contig 11017 bp, 17 predicted proteins | sample BlataG_FD_88682 | JGI IMG/M metagenome (GOLD analysis project Ga0114919, IMG submission 88682) | Deep subsurface microbial communities from Black Sea to uncover new lineages of life (NeLLi) - Black_00105 metaG | ecosystem: Environmental > Aquatic > Marine > Oceanic > Sediment | place: Atlantic...
ATAACACATGTGTCACACTCACCAGACATTTTATAGTACAAAAACGAAATAATAGTATATGTCTACGAAAAAAACATATATGTATGTCATCTCTCTCTCTCTCTCTCTCTCTCTCTCTCTCTCTCTCTCTCTCTCTCTCTCTCTCTCTCTCATCATCATCATCATCAATTTAATTATCCTTCCTATTCTGGTCTAAATACAACCGAGTTCCATTTCTCACTCTAGCCCCACTCTCTTCAAACTCTTTGATAATCATCTCAGCAAGATCAGGGCGCCCACAATCTACACACCCCTTCACCAAGACGTGACACGTATCTGGGCCTGGCTTGATTCCTGTATTTGGGTTTGGTGGTGCTCCTTGTGTTCTGGTATACACCCTGTCTCCCTTTTTATACATGAACCTTACTGGCTCTTCGATAGTAGTAGTACCTTGCTGTTGCTGTTGCTGTTCTCTAATGGCTTGATTGCTCTCGGCAAATCTAGACTTCATAAATTCATAAACCTCCAACATTTCTAATAAATTCCCTTGCCTAGAATGATGAATTAATAGGGGATGGAAGTCTCTCTCTCTAGGAACCCCACCAAATCCATGAGCGGCTGGGTTCTTAAGGACCTCAGTGGCAGCCTGAATGGCATTAGTGCGCACAGCCGAGTGGACAAAGGATTGGGAGATGGAGGGAGGGTAGGGTTGGTGGGTTTCTAGCTTGCCTCGGGCGAGATAGGTAAATCTGGTGACCTCCCTGGCTTTGTCGATGTCTTCTGGAGATTGGCAGAGATTATACATGGCAGGGAGGTTGCGTTGTCTGGTTGGGGCATTGTTTTGGATGGTGTAGATGAGTTGTTTGAGGGCTTCGTTGTTGCCAGTGAGTGTTGCCGGGTCGGTGGACCAATCGGCGGAGTCTTCTTCTACTGCTGTAGACATGTTTTGGCGAGGGGCCATGGAGGATGCGACACGCCAGACATGTTGGGCTTCTAGACGACGCAGCACAGCCAGCAGTGGTGTTCCTGCTTGCATCTTTGTGAAACTGTGTTTGATGCCACTTTAATTTATATCTTTCTGGCTAGTATGTCGATGTATACAGCGTGCCGGTAATGTTTGGGACATATGATCGAAATGCAACTGTTATGCTGCACAGTGAGCGAGAATCGAAGCTTAAGCATGCCTGGCGCTGTCAAAACTCATCGACCGAGCGAACGTCCTGGAATGTGTGGAGAAGGAGCGAGAGATGCTCAGATCAACAATGGGAACCCAACATAGATCTAGATGCTACCTCTTTAATGAAAATGAGCTCATTGCTGAATGATGGAGGAGGAGTAACAATCAACCCAGCTCCTAGTCTTTCTGAACAACAAGGCATCATGATGGGGAGACGGGGACGAGGTGAGGACGGAGGTGACGGCCAACGTGCATCTCTCCGTCCATATAAAGCTGCGATGTTCGCTGAACCAGCTGTTCTAAATACTTAGTAGGACCCGATCGATACAAAACAAATAAGTAAGTATGCATACGATAAAGAGATTCAATCCCAGCACCCATCTGGAGGCGCTCTTGGTGATGACTTTTGATAAAGGTGTTGTTTATGGCAGCAATTGCTGCATCTTATATTAGACGAGATATTTAATTCTAACAACCTGTGAATTGCTTGTATTTGCAGGATGAACGTAGAAAAATTGCAGAAGATGGCGGGCACTGTCCGCACAGGTGGCAAAGGAACAGTTAGAAGGTGCGTTACAGCATTCCGCATCCCATCTAGACTCGCATAAGACACCTGCATACAATCGAACGTACCTTGCAGTCCCTCTACCCTCACCCTACCCTTACTCTCTCTCTTCTCCCGACTCACACATCTTCTCTCCCCCACTCGCCCTACTTTGCAGGAAGAAGAAGGCCGTCCACAAAACCGGCTCCACCGACGACAAGCGTCTACAAGGCACTTTGAAGCGCATGGGTGTCAACACCATCCCAGGCATTGAGGAAGTCCTCCTCATCAACGAAGACGGCTCCGCCCTCCAATTCAACAACCCCAAGGTCCAGGCCTCCATCGGCGCCAACACATATGTGGTCAGTGGACCTTCCCAACACAAGAATGCCCAGGAGATCCTGGCATCCCTGTTTGCTGGTATGGGAGGCGGTGTTAACATGCAACAAATGATGCAAGCTATGCAGGGAATGCAGGGTGCTGCTGGTCTTGAAGGTGCTGGAGATGATGGTGAGGATGATGATGAGGACGATGATATTCCAGAACTGGTGGGCAACTTTGACAACCAGGCTTAAATTAGATTTGACTTAGTTTCTTAATAGTCTGTAAAATAGCATGCATTGACATTGACAAATACGAGGGGGGTGAAGAGATGGTGTTGCTTGGGGGGAGATGTTCTGGGCGGTGGCGATCGAGAGAAAGGAAGGAAGTTTATTTAAGGATTTGAAATGTCCTTCCCGATCGAAGAAATAATGTCACAATGTGGATATCAAATGATCTAGTAAACCCAGTGTTAGCCTGGAGAGCGGTGGGCTCTGCTTCTTGGGCGGGCATTCTTACCATCGCTGCTACTTGTTCTCTAGGATTTTTCCAAACACGACCATCACTACTCTATTTATTATTTAGCTGGATAAGTTGGAGAACTCTAGCTCAACTTATCGCACAAACTCCAGCATTCTTAGCACATCTGAGCGTGATCACTCCCACCGAGCCGACGCCCAGGTCGTTCATCCGTGCAGCTCCCTGGTCCAGAGGTGCAGTGATAGTCTCTAAACTAACTGCTCGTATATACAGCACCCCAACAGCTTTATTATGGGCTGCTTATCTAGCTTCAACCACTGTCTCAGCTGTATTAAGTATATGGGCTTCTCTACCCTCCTCCTCCTCATCACCGTCATTCCTCTTGATCATAATCTATGCAGCTTTCCTAGCCATCATCCACACCACCAACACAACTGTATACTTCTCTACAGATGTCATCTGTTTCCCTACAATCCAGAGGCATCGTTATTTTAGACTCAAACAACAGCTTCCAAAGCTACTGAAACACGCACTTTTCACCGCTCTCCTCCCTCTCCCCCCCACCATCATCCTCTCCCTCTTCACCAACAACTCAACCACCACCACCACCACCACCCTTCCTCCTCTCACCTCCTGGCCCTCCATCATTCTATCTGGCACCCTCTGCTCCTTCTGCTGGCTTGCCATTGCCGCCTCTATAGACACCATCTTCTCAGAGAGATTAAAACCAGATGATTACAGTGACAATGATGTCCTCGCGGCCATGTCTGGCTGCTTGGCTGGAAAGAATGGACCTATGATGCAGGCTCTTGCTCTCTATGATCTTCAGATGCTAGGGGAGGAAGGAGGAGGAGGAGTCAGTAGTAGGCAGGCATGGAGGAGGAGGGATGTGTTTAATGATGATTCCGGGGAAGTATGGAAAAGTATTGCTGAGCCTTGTATTGCTCAACTGACACAATTGATTGATGGTATATGTCCTCTTCCTAGCTCTGTGGGAGCTAAACAAACATCATCAAATGGAAGACGTACTATTACTGCTGGTAGTCCTACTAGGTGGAATGCTTTACCTGCTGTCCTCCAGGCAACTATGGGTACCGTCACTGCCAACCAAACCCAACTCTTACGAGTAGCAGCAACCAGATCCATGTATCAAAATGCAGCTGCATCATGTAGAAGTCTCTCCTCCCTTGCCCTGGCTTCTCTCTCTGAAGACAGGTATGGGATTCTCCAGCTGACACAACCTGGGCTGGGAGATGTCGTTATGGTGTTGTTGGGCAGCTTGAGGGCGGTGCAGAGCGTGTTGAGGAGTACCAGTGGGCTGCCTCAGAGAGCAGCAGATGTATTAGGGCCTTGGAGTTACCATGGTAGTACTGAAATACTATATAGTAATAGTAACAGTAATAGTTATGGAGGTGGTATGGGTATGGGTATAGGGGGACATGAAGGGGCAGCGTTGGCAATGAAAGATGTATTAGTTACGGAACTGCATGCATTGGTAGATGCATTTGGAGATGGATTGGTCCAGGTTGTCAAGGAAAAGAGTAGTGGTAATAGTAGTCGTAGTAGTGGTAGTATTGGGGGGTATGAGGAATTGTTGAGAGAGATTATGGCTGGACATATTTAGAGTGTTACAAAGGTTAATAACAACAACAATTCTCTCTGCCACTTGATCACAATTGAAAGATATAATAAAAATCACATTTGCTCGCACTCCTCTCTCCAAGTATATCAAGAACAGAAGAAAGAAAGAAAAACAGCTCGAAGTTGGTATCATTCATTCATATCTTAGTTATTATAACTAGATACCTAGTTACCTTCACCAGATGATGATGCTTTGACAACTGGAGTTGGCTTCATTTCATCTGGAAGATCAGGAACCTCCACCTCCTCCTGCTTCTTATCACCACCATCGTCTCCCCCCTTTTTGTAAGCATCCTTGTCTACTTTGGTACCATCAGCCAACACAGTGCATCCATTGGAGAACCCTTTACCTGGATAGCAACACTCCTCTTCATTTCCAAAGGCTCCCCATCCTCTCAAGCACACATCATTGTCATTGGTAATAGTGCAGCTCCTTTCTGGAGACCATGTTCCGGGTACCCAGCAGCCATCAATGACAGGGGCGCATCCAGCTTCATGAGCGCCGGTACCAGGGGTGCAGCAAGCTTCTTTGGTTGGCCATACTCCCCAGTTCTCATTGCAGCGAGCAAAGCTGCTGGTGGGAATGCAAGTGCCAATGGGCCAGAACTCGCCTGCAATGTAGCATGGTTTTTCATTGAAGTCGGTTTCAATGTTGGTGCAACCCTTCTGACCAAATCCAGAGTTGGGAAGGGTAGAGCAGCATTGTTCGTGGGTAGGCCATGCATTGTAGCCTTTACCACATACAGAGGGGCTATTGCTTACTTTGCATGTTCGTATGGGGTACCAAGAGTCTTGGGTGAAGCAAGGTGGCTGGAGACGTTGAGTTACGACTTTGCGATTCTGTGCTTGAGTAGTGGCTTGTTGTGTTGCTTGTTGTTGCTGTATTCTCTGGGCATTGAGTATTTCTGTAGGAGATAGACCAGCTTGAGCATGGACTTGATTGAGGTTGGAGCATAGGACGGCGAATAAAGCTGCTCCTAGGAGAGCAGCAAGCTTGCCGAGCTTCATGGTTGTATCAGCTCTCTTCAGTGTGTCGGTGGGGTTTTGGAAGAAAGTGAGGAGGAGTATATTGGGCTTCAATATGCCTTGAAAATTGATTGTAGTCACGCTTATAAATAATTTGCAAGTTAATAACATCCTCTGCGTTGGAAATTACAATGACTGCGTGTATGCTGCAGTTTCCAAGGATGTCATGTGACAAATCTTTGAAAGGTCAACGTGCAAGTTTTCTTCATTTTCGTAGAATTGAGGCCGTTATGACACATCTAACACCATACAACGAATCAAGAATCACAATTCTCACTTCAACCACGGGTCTTCTTGAAACTTTGCCCACCGCTCCGAATCTAGTTGACTCCTCGCAATCCCAATGTCAGCATGTATCCGCCTCAACAATTCCTGTATACCTGCAAACTTCACTTCTGGCCTTATATATCCCAACACCACTACTTTAGCATCCTTGCCATAGAAATCACCTTGGTAATTATGCATTATATGCACCTCTACCGACACATCCGACTCACCATCGCCATCACCATTCTCAAAGGTTGGCCTCTTGCCTATGTTCATCACCATCTTGTGCACTTTAGAGTCTTCAGCAGGCGCACCAGGCCCACAATCCACCTTGGCCCATCCAAAATATACTCCTACTGGAAGCTCTGCTAGTTTCTCACCCAAAAGTACTGGATCTAAGTTGGCGGTAGGCACTCCTAGTTGCCTGCTTCCCCGACCAAACCCTGCCACAATCTCTCCATCCAAATATACAACAGGAACAGCGGCAGCATTGGCAGCTTCTTCTTCCAATGTCCCTAGATTTACTGTTAAGGCATAATTTTCAGGTACCTGCAAAATAGTTAGATATATTTCATCATTATCTATAAATTGCACCAACTTTGCTGGTAAATCGTACAGTATATCCGATTCTAATGAAGCTTCACTCGGCAGAGGATGTGGGACAATGTCTGGATTAGCTGCGCTGTACTTCTGATGCCACTTGGATCCCAACGGGTGAGAAATTACAACATAACCACCTGGTTTTGTCATCAATAGTAGCTTTAGTAATGCTTCTCGAGGATTGTGTAGATTGCCATACACAGCATTGCAAAACACCACATCAAATGGTCCCATGTAGTCAGGCAGGTCCATCACATCACCACACCATGTTCTAAGGGCAGGAATGTTACCTAGAGTAGAATGAGGAGAGTTATCACTAGAGAATTTGATATTATTGTTGTCATTGCTGTTGTTATTATCCTCTGTTGACTGGCTATTGGGGGGGTACTTTGTATGAATTGCAGCAAGCATCTCTGGACAGACATCAACGGCGAGGATGTCACGGACACCCATTCCGTTGAGATGAGGAAGCAAGGCTCCATCTCCTGCTCCGACGTCTAAGACTCTGCTGCGATCGTTAAGACCTGGTATGGATGACACTATCTTGGCAAGGGTGGTGTCTACTTGAGGAGTGATGCCGAGGTTGTTGACTTGGTTGGCAAAGTAGGCAGCTTGGCGAGCATTGTGAGTGGAGCAATCAATGGTGGTTTGTTGCTTTGAGGTTGCGTTAATTCTTACAATGAGCATTTTAGTATGTGTAATGGATGTGGCAGGTCTGACTTTATGAGTCGAGAAGAAACTGCGGTGAAATGCCATCTTCATAATCTGGAACACAGGCAATATTTTAATATACACGAAAAACCCTTCAAGTGATTCTAATATGTGATTAGCTATTATTGCACTACGCTGAAATGCTGTTGGATGTTTAAATATTACAACCAACCAACAGAGAGCGGCCAGATCATAATCGAGTCAACGTCGCTTGATCGCCGACCATCAGTCCACCAACACAAGTACACAGCAACCTACTTTGCTGAAGAATTATAATATGCCTGTAACTTTGAGTTCATTACATGATTGGAAGGAGCACTACACACAGCAATCCCACTCTCCTGCGCGAGTTCATTGCATACTACAAATCCAGTCAATCCAATCCATCATTACATTCACCCTTCAATTCAGGATGCCTCGGTATCCCAAAGTAGCAATAATCTTCCCTATAAAACGATGCCACTCTGGTAAGAATATGGCTCCCAACATCATCCTCTTCTAATAAATACTGTTCCAATCTATACTTCTCATCATCACGACTACGTGAACTAGTCCCCTCCCATTCGTCATCATAAGGGCAGGGCGTGCAGGGGTGACATCTATCGTGGGCTCCACAGAGCAAAGTCGGCAGGACGGAAAACAGCCTCCGTAATTCAAATACTGCCAGACCTGGGTACACTGTGTTGCCTGATTTAGGGTTTATCAGATAATTCTTCTGTAGCCTAATATGGGGGTCATTTAGTTTGCTATTTTCTACCAGGTTGAGGAACTTTTCAAAGCTGGCAACTTTTTGTGTCATTGTTGCATTGCCAGGGAGGAGGATTTGCTGGATTGATTCCTTATTCATTTTGTAAATGCCTCTGTCGTATCTTCTCATAACTTCATGGTAGCTGCTGAAGTATCTATTGACTGGATCTCTCCAGAAGGTGAAACACAGGTATTGGCTGCAGATGTCTTCTAGAGAGGCTACTCTGGAATCTCTGTTGTAGGAAGCAAATCCTGTCAGTTTTTTACCTGTGCTTACTTTGCAGAATTTTTTAAGTAGGCCATTAATAGTAGTGCCACCATTCTTGAATATATGTATGTATGCTATTCCCAGTCCATTGCAAATCCTTATTTCGTACAGGGAGAGCTCAGCTTGGGGTTCAGAGGCGACAGGGATGGGCGGTGGTGGTCTCAAGGAGCAGTAACTGGGCAACTTTTTTGTTTTGGGATCACATGTAGTGTTCAATGATTTACTAATATCCAGGTTAATGTGTGCAGACGATGTATTTCTTCGGTCGTTGACTAGAAAAGATACAAAAAAGATAACAATGATTGTGATCCAAGCTGCCAGCAGAGCCGTTCTACCGTTACTGAAGCCGTCTTTCCACATAATTGATCAAGAAGAAATAGTGCCATTGATACCGATTATAAATTTTGAAACAACAAACAAATCGCCATCACCTCAGCTCTTAATTGTTCCCCCCCAACCGTCGGTAACCATCCGACTTGAGGCGAGCCCATTGAGAGATTATAGAGAGTGGAGAAATGAAAGGGTCTCCATGGTAGTCTACATCCATTCACATCCATACTACATGTGGTATGGGCATGTGTAATCTGCATATAGTTCTTGGGCATCTAGTTTTGCAACTCTCTCTCTCACTCCTTGAAATTGCCATGAGGACGACAGCGAAGACCGAAGGAGAGAGGAAGACCACACAAAGACAGAAAGTGGTAGCTTGCAACGCTTGAGATCATCCATTTTATTCATTTGATATAGATAAGTCAATTGATTTAAATCACACCACAATGCAGTCTAGTTTCTCAGTAGCAAAGCCAAGATTCGGCATGGCACACCCAAAGATTTCTAGCAAGAGACTTTCTCGTCGCTCATTGGTCAAGCCAATGGCCGTCAAGGTTGGAGAGAAGGCTCCTGACTTTGAGCTGAAGGACCAGGTAAGGAATTATTATTATTAAAGTGTACACCGTGTTGATTCATTCCATCACTCCGACAGCTGGTCCGGAGAGAGCGGTTCCTCTCCACCACACACTCATAAATTCATGCATGAGCCTACACCATCCATCCATCTCATCAATTCATCCCACATCACTTCAACATTAAAAAAACAAACCATTTATCCCCTCTTTCATCTACAGAATAACAAAACTGTCAAACTGAGCAAATTCTTCGGTGCCGGCAGTGGACTCTTCTCCATCGGTGGAAAGCCAGTTGTCATCTTCTTCTACCCAGCTGATGGCAGCCCTGGATGCACCAGAGAAGCTAAAGCCTTCAGAGATGCCTACACAGAGCTCTCCAAGAAGATGGGAGCAGCAGTGATTGGTATCTCCAGTGATTCAGTAGACAGTCATAAGAACTTCTGCAATGAATTAGATCTGCAATTCACGCTCTTGTCAGATGAAGGTGGTGCTGTGAGAAAAGAGTATGGTGTGCCAAAGACCTTGGGATTGCTGGATGGTAGAGTGACTTATATTATTGACAAGACTGGAACTGTTGTCAAGGTGTTTGATAATCAGTTTGCGCCTGAGAAGCATGTGGAGGAAGCTGTTGCTGCTCTCGAGTCGGCCAAGGTCAAGGCTTGAAATTTCTGACTTAACGCTGAATTGATAAAAGAACCAGGCACAAATTGAACAAATCCATTTGATTGAATCATGTAACCGCATCTTATCTCTGATTTCAGGGTTTTAAGACGACTCTATTTTCGAAAATGCAATCTAATTGCGACAAGCTACCAAATAAACGACACATTTCCACGAGATGCACATCTGGGAAACGCCCATCACCCAATGTACGTCCATTAATACCTCCCATTTTACGCTTCCAGTCTGCAAGCCTCTAATTTCTTCCATCTCCATACCTACTGACAGGCCCGACTCAACACCAATCCAGAGGCCATCATCCAGCACTGTTTAATGCTCTTCCGTAAAGCAGACCTACCCTCTTTAGCACCCTACCTCTCCAACCAATTCCACCAATCAACAAAAACCAACAGTCTTACACCCCCACCTACCAGTACCCTTCTGTCGATACACGAATCAGGACCATTGGCCTACCTTGCCCCTCTTCTAGATGTAGGCTCCAGAAGAGTTCTTCCCGGCCACCTATCACGCCGTTCCCAAGCCCTAGGAATGTTTAGATCCAAGGATACCTTTTATCAGAGATGTTTTGTGACTGCGTGTACAGGAGAACAAGCTACATTGCTGTGGAAACTTGAATCTTGCTCCTCTTCTGAAGATGACGAAGAGGAAGAGAGAGGTGGGAGGTGGCGCATTGCTTCTATCACTAGACAATACGAAGAAGAAGAAGAAAACTATAATAATGATAATAGTAGAAGTGGTTTTATAACAACTCCACACCCAAGATATAGCCCAGAACTGGTCATTGCATCTCAATTGGCAGCATTTCGACACAACAACATCTTCCAAGCTGCGTCTTTCAATTGTTGGGCCGCTGCTAGACTCTTACTATCATCAAGAAGTGATAGTAATAGTTATACTACTACTACTACTACTGATGGAAAACAAGGAGTTGGGTTTGGAATTCATCATAAACTAATGTTGGAGATGATTGAGAATGGTAATTATAAAGCTCTGATCAACCATGACACAGCGAGGTTGCTCAATGCTGCTCTTCCTACCCAACGACATATGATTCAACATGTACAGCTTAGCAGTAGCAATGGTAATGGCAAGAATAAGGAATGTCAAGATTTCATATGGAAGATGGCAATGGTAGATAATGGATGTTGGATGGTCACTGCAATTGAAAGAATATGAAATACTAATGGAAAACCAAGATAAACAAGGGTAGACCTAGTTGTAAGAATAAAATGTATAACTTGGGAACATTCATCTGGCCAGGCAGGATTATCAAAATTATATACCATGGCCCTTTAATTGACGTGTTCTTAGCGTTCTGTCCCTTAGAATTGGTTTGCTTCTTGCCTGTGATGCTTATAACCTGGAAAAGGGAGTTTAAAAGGAGCCAGTTTTTTTTTTGGGGGGTCAGTACAGAGGCCACACCAGTCAGGTCTTGCCTAACCAGGCTCCTAAAGTGATTAATACTTACCTTTAAAGTCTCTACTATGCAGAGTTTCAATTGATAAACCGAATATTAAAGCCATCGATACAAATGAAAGTGGAGGCAAGCTCACTACCGCATCAGAGAGAGAGAGAGAGAGAGAGAGGGAGAGAGAGAGAGAGAGAGAGAGAGAGAGAGAGAGAGAGAGAGAGAGAGAGAGAGAGGGGGAGGGAGGGGGAGGGAGGGGGAG
>Ga0114919_10004636_pt1 | contig 11016 bp, 5 predicted proteins | sample BlataG_FD_88682 | JGI IMG/M metagenome (GOLD analysis project Ga0114919, IMG submission 88682) | Deep subsurface microbial communities from Black Sea to uncover new lineages of life (NeLLi) - Black_00105 metaG | ecosystem: Environmental > Aquatic > Marine > Oceanic > Sediment | place: Atlantic...
ATTCTATTGCTCTGTTAAAATGGTTTATAGCATCCTTCAGATAAATTAGATAATCTTTCTCTTGTTTAATTCTTGAACTCCTTAAGATTTCAATCGCAATTTTATAATTAGTTACACCCAAGTCATATAGAATTAGTGATTTTTGCCGTAATGCTAAGTCAGTTTCTTTAATCCCCGTACTTATTTCCAATGCTTTTAAAAAATTATGTTTAGCCAGTTCAAAATTTTCTTGATATGCTAAAATCCTTCCGTAAATTGTAAAGTATTGTAATTTATTAATGAAACTCGTCTTAGAAATATCGATTTTTTCAAATTTATTACTGGCTATAATTAAATTTTCGTTCTTATAATCGCAAAAACCTTCCATAAAACTACTAATTTCAAAATATTTATCATGTTGTAGCTCTTCTGCCAATAGCTTTAAGCGTTTGAAATAATCTTTTGCTGTTTTAAACTTTTTTTGTTGCGTAAATATTGAAGCCATGATATATAGTACTTCCATTATTAAACGTTTATTTTCCTCGTGTTCAAATTTGAAGAGTACTTTTTTTAATGTTTCATAAGCTTGTGGAAGGTTTTTTGTTTGAAATAATTTTACACCTGCTTGGAAATCCTCCATAGCAGCTGTATAAGAGTAAAATTCACTAATTTCTAGTTCTGGTTGTTCTATTAAAGAAATTTGAAAATTATAAATCCTTAGAATTTCATCATAATAATCTTTAAGAAAGATTTCTCCTCCCTTTTTTTTAATATAGATTTGAGATATTCTTAACATTACTCCATTATACTCATTTAATTGATCATCTATAAAATAGTCAGGTAAAAGAATGACAATTATAAAAGGTTGAAAACCACCTCTAACTTTTAGATTGGGAATTATATTAAAGAGGATTTGAGCTTTTCGGTTTATTTTATTTATTGGAAGTGTTAAATTTGTTTTTTGATAATCTTTTTCTGGGGTATCCCAGAAAAATTGGTAAATAGTAAAGATCTGGATGGCGAGTTTTTCGAGATCACCAATATTTGATCTCGGATAAAAATCAATAATTTCTGGGCCAAGTTCCTCGTCCCAAATTGAAATAAAGGAAACAATCGTTGCCTCTTCACTTTCGATAAAATGTTCTTCAAATTTTTCTATACTCATAATTCTATGTTAAAACCTCTTTTAATTAATTCATTTATTTAAGATTTCATTTAATAAGGTAATTAGTGCATTATAATCTTCTTCAGAATACTCAGGGTCATCTTTAAACAATAACAAGTAATATGGGATTTTTCCTTCATCTAACGATAGATTTCTAAATATAAAATATTTACCAAATTTTTGAATATTTATTTGATCTTCTGAACCATTCTCTTGTGTTTTTACATCAGAGAAAAAATCTCCTAAAGTTAGGAAATGGTGAGTACTTTTAATCAGGAGATCCTTAGCATTTTCATCCTTATAGTAAGCACCTATTATGATTGAGTTATTATCAATTAAATGTGCGCCTTCCGCGTTAACTTTTATAGCAAAATTTTCCATAGCTTTATCTATAATTTTCGCTTTTGGATAAAGATTAAGAAAGACCTCTGAAATGCTAGATATTATCGTAGACAAATCATAAATTGTCGTATTATAAAAAAAATTTATACTATATTTAATTAAACTTTTGATGTCTTCCTTGGTTTTTTCAATATTATCTTGTAATTGGGTGATATTCTCCAAGTTAGGATCAAATTTATGAAATAAAACAAATACGGACGGGTATATCTTTATTTTTTTGAGACTTTGTATGAGGTCATTTAAATAGGATATCGATTCTGGAATTCTATTTTGATTTTGAATATCAATCACATAAATTACTATCTCAGTTCCATAAAAATAGAAATCGGGCTTTTTCAAATATTCAGTTCTATAATTATTTTGGCCACCAAGATCCCAAATGCCTAATTTTGTTCTTAAAAATTCAATTGTATGACGATTTACTAATTTTGTAGGTTTGATTATTCCAATCTTCGAAAATTCTCGCTTTAAAGCTAATAAAATTGAGGACTTTCCAGCTTCATCAAGTCCGGCCATCAAGATCTTATGAATTATTTTTAATGGTTCTTCTTCCAAAAATTTACACCATTTTTCCTAATTAAATTTTATACGAGTTTTTTAATAAGATAATGGTCTTATTAAAAGAATTTAAGTGTTTTGAATTAGATTAATAAAGTTAGAGAATCTAGTCAAATACCCGTCAAAGTTCTCTAAAAATTGATTATATTGATCCCAAAATAATTTATAAACTGACTGGAGTGGTTTTTGAACATTTTGAGCTTTTAAATTAGAGCGTCCCATTACAAAAAACGGTCTATCTTCTTCAAAATAAAAAGTAAATTGATCTTCTCCCATTGTCACAACTTTTAACTGCTCCGAGGTCAATTCCATACTAAAACTTTGCAAGGCACATAAAAAACTTCCAAATAAATGGGGATCAAATGTTGTATTTGGAGCATGAGAAAAAAGTGTAGTTCCATCATCTAAAATAATGAAAATCTCTTTAACATCCCCTAAAATTCCAAAAGTTTCTTTTTTAATAGGTTTTAAAGCATGAATCTTCTCTTTTAAATCATTATATTGTTCTTCATAATATTCAATATATTTTTCTTCATTAGATTTTTTATAGATATCAATAATAATTTGTAGAGTAGATAAGGCCTCCTCTGTGGGGGCTTCAAATTTATTGTAAATGTTTAAAGCAATTAATAATTCTGAAAGAGCATCTTTAGCTTTCCCTAATTTAAATAAAGATATCCCTAATTGCTTATGGAAACCGCTAATCGTAAAAAGATCCATAAACGCAAATGATACTACTTTTGAGAGCATTTCATCGATCTCTTTAACAATGACTTCATGCATATCAAGTCTTGCCAAAGTCTGGATTATTAAGTTGAAAATTCGGAATCTACTCACAATATCATTAATTTCCTCTGCATATTTAAGTGCCATTCGATAACTTTCAATAGATTCTATTGGATTATTTAAATTAACAAAAATATCTCCAATTAATTGATAAATATTTATTAAAGCTGAGAATTTATTAAGGTCAGTCCATATAGTTATTGAATCCTCGTAAAATTGTAGTGTGTTGAGTAAATAGGACTCTAACTTTTTTTTATCTAAATTTCCAGATTTTACAAGTCGAATTGCCATGCTATAGTTTGTATGTCCTAATTCAACTGATAATTTTGCGTGTTTTTCCTTGGCTTTTTCGGATTCTTTTGTTAAAGCCTCCATTTCCTTTGCTCTTTCTAACATTTCAACTGCATTATCTATTTGTCCGACTAATCTAAAAACTCGTCCATACAAAAAATAAAATTGAAATTTGTCAATAAATTGAATATCTTCCGATTCCAATTTTTTAAATTTATCAAGAGCATTTTCATAATCCCCTATCTTAAAAGCACAAAATCCCCCCATAAACAATGCAGTTTCATAATACTTCTGATGTTGCAGTTGATTTGATAATTCTTCTAATGCTCCATAATATTCCTGAGCAGCCTTTATTTTATTTAATTGTGATAAAACTGAACCAAGAAAAAATGCGGTTTCAAGTTCTAGTTTTACATTATGGTCAGCTTTAAATTTCATATTAGTTTTCTTTAAAAATATATAAGCTTGCCTAAAATTCTTTTTTGTAAACTGTTCCATACCTGTCTTAAAGTCTAATAGAGCATTCTCGAAGGAATAATTTTCGATTGAAATTTCTGCATCTTCTACTTTTTCTTTTAATAAAAATAATTCAATAATTTTATTATAATAATTTTCAAGAAGGGATTTTTGAGTGGAAACAAATTCACTCCCTATTTTATGAATAAAATTATCAAAATCCTTGATATCTGCATCTGAAACATATCCAGGAAACAAAAAAGCAACTATAAATGGTTGAGTTTTATCCTCATTACCTGGACTTTCAATAGAGTCTAAAAAAATACTTGTCTTGCGGTTTATGTTCTTTAAAGGGAGTTTGAAAAAAGTCTGGTTAATTTTCTTTTTAATATCATCTTTTCCAGAATAAAAATTTTGAAATGCAATGAAAATCTGCATGGTTATTAATTCAAAATCGTACTTAATCGATTTTGGACGAGGTTGGAAGTCTACAATTTGTGCCCCTATATTTTTATTCCACAGAGCAATGAACGCAGATATATCATTTGGTGGCATTTAGATTATTTTACTGAATTAATGATTTGGTTTTTAATCTCTTTATATTTTACTAATGCTTTATTAATGTTACCTGTATTAATTAAGCTTTCCGCTTCTTTATTCAAATTGTTAATTTGAGCTTTTACATCTTCAAATTGACCCTTTTCAAGAAGCTTATAATGATAATTTAATCTGGTTTCTAGAGTTTCAATATTCCATTTGAATATCTCCCCTAGTTCTAATTCTGACGATTTGTTAAGTGTAACATTTTTTGGCTCTTCTATAAAATGAAGATAATTTGTTGGAATGATATCTTCTATTATTATACCATCTAATGCTTTACCAAATGAATTTGTTATCGGTATCTTTGTTTCGCAAAGTCCACTTTGAGATGTTTTATTTATATTAGCATGGGTCTTAATAATTTTTAATTGGCCATCTATAACTATTATTATAGTTCGTGATATTCTTGATCTCAGAGTGTAATTAATTTGCATTTTTTCTTTTGGAGCAAGGTTCTTGAATTCCCATTTAAGCACAACGCCCTCCTTTGTGAGTTCTTTATTAGTTAATTCTTTAACGGGGTCACCATTGAAAATTACCTCGGAAATCTCAAAATTATAAGGAATTAAATCGGTAATCACAGCATTTTCGATAAGATCCTCCAAACGATTCGCTATTCCTGATCGTACTTTATATATCGTCTCTTTATTATCATTTTGAGATTCAAATGCTTCTCTTGGAATTTTATCTTCAAGTAATTCTCCTGAATTAGTTCTTAATATTACCTTATTAACAACTACTTTATTGATTGCAATACGGTACTCATTAAGAAGCGATCCAATTTGGTCTAATTTTATTTTAACATCGTCAGATAAATTACCTAAAAGTTCTTTTACTGAAAATTCCTCCACTATCGGTAAGGTATCTTCATCTATTGTAATTAAATTCTCGATATTTTTTGCTCTCTTTATTAATTCCTCAAGCTCATTATGAGATTTTGAGAGATTTTCTTCAATTTCATCTCTAATTTGCTCAATAATCTGAAGAAACTCTAATTCTACATCTTTCATTCCTATCAATTGAGAAATGTGAATAATATTTTCACAATTTTTCAGTGCTGCTTTTAAAAAGTCTGCTTCTCTATTTTCTCTATACTTTCCTTTATATTCTGCCAATTTCAGATATAGTTTATTATATTTAGTCTCTCCAGCAATTATTTCCTTTTTTGTCTCGGCTAATAATTTTTTACTTTTTGGCATGTTTTCATCCTTAATTAGTTCCATAGCATTATCGATCTCTAAAATTGCTTCTTCAAATAGGAATTTTTCCTTTAAGTTAGAACTACGTGTAATAAATTCTTCAATTTTTTTGCTAAGGTCCTTCTTTCTCTTAAGATTTAAAGACTCGTTTGCATTTTCCTTCCAGAGGGCTATTACTTGTTCATCTACAAGCCCACCGAGGAGATTATTGGCTTTCTTCATTAAATCATTTAAACTAGCCAAATCTTCTTTTTTTAACTGCTTTTTGAATTGAGAATTTAATTTTTCAAGTTGATTTTTTAACTTTTGTTGTTCTGCTGTGAAATTATTCCATAGCTCTTCTTCTTTTACTATAAATTCTTTAATTTGAGGGATTGACTTTAAATCCATAGAACTTTCAAATTTGAGCTTAAATTTTATTACAACCTTATGAGCGTCTGTTATATTATTACTAGCGATAAATTTATCATGGTCATCTTTAACATGTTCAAAAGCATCTTTAACAAGAGAAATCTTATTTTTTTCTGTGATTTTACCTCTTATTGTCTCAATAAAATCTTCTAGTTCCTCAACAATAGTCGGTAATTCACCTCTTCTTGCTAAATCAATTATTTGTTCTCCAATTGAGATGGCATCCTCAAGACGACCCAACATAAAATGATTATTTTGAGTAACTCTTAGGTTATCGATTTGTTCAAGTATTCGTACTTTTTTTTCCCTTTCATCTTTTACTTCTTTTTTCTTTTTTCCCAATATCTTCCACCTTTTTACAAAGATAATAAGAATTTTCTTATCTGTTGTATTCTTCTAATTGATTTATCAGATTATCATAAATTTGTAATGCTTCTGTTAAATCGCCTTCATTTATAGCACTAATTCCATTTTTAGTTAAATCTTTAATATTTATTTTGAGCTCCTCTAATCTATACAATTCTAAAAGTCTATAATGATAATTTAAAGATTCACACCTCATTGTGCCTATATTCCATTTGATTAAGTCTCCATGCTCAGTATTTGAAGTTACAGTGGGTATTATATGAGTAGGTTCCTTGACAAAATGAAGATAATAAAGAGGAATAATATCTTCAATAATAACACCTTCTATTGTTGTACCATATGAATTAGAAAAAGGTAAACTTGCCTCATAAAAACCCTCTAACTCCAAGTTTTGTAAATTCGAGTGTGTTTTAATTATTTGAAGCTTACCCTCTAAAATGAAAATTATCGATCGAGATATTCTCCTTCGCAAATCATAGTTAATTTCGACTTTTTCTTTTGGCGGAATATTTTCGAGTTCCCATCTAAATTCAACCCCATTCTTGGTTAATAATTTATCTGGTAATGTTTTAACTGGCTCTCCATTCAATTGCATCTCCATTATCTCAAAATTGTAGGGAATCAAATCTGTAATGATAGCACTTTCGATGGCGTCGTCGAATGGATTCACAACACCAGATTGAACATTAAATTTAGCAATTTCATCCTTATCACCTAACTTTTGGACTTCTATATTTTTTTCAAGCTCAAGAACATCTCCCGTTGAGCTAGTTATTAACGCTTTATTTGAAATATCATTTTTAACATTAACCCGATGCTCAATCAGCAAGTTGCTAATTTGATTCAACATCTCATTTGCATCACCCGATAAATTTCCTATGATCTCATTAACGGGAAATGCCTCTACTAAAGGTAATACGTTTTGTTGATCCACTTCAATTATATTTTCAAGTTCCTTTGACTGTTTTAGTAATTCTAATTGTTCATCTTGTTTCTTAGCATTAGCTTTTTCTAATTCTTCCTTTATTTCTTCTAAAATTTGATTAAATGTTAATATAGTATCGTGTTTTTTAATTGATTCAGCAAACTGAATTAAAATTTCACAATTTTTCAATGCAGCGTTTAATAAATTATTTTTTCTACTTTCTCTTATTCTTTCATCTAGTACAGCAATTTTCTCACGAGTTTTGATATATTCTTCTTCAGCTTTGCGGATTTCATCTCTTTTCTCTTTTAATTTCTTACTATACTCTAAAATCTCCTTGTCTTGTATTAGATCCATAGTTGAATCCAATTCTAAAATTGCATCTTCAAATTGAAAATTCTCTTTAAGTATCGTACTCTCTTTAAGTGATTCTTCTATTTTTGCGATGGTTACATTTTTTAATTTCCATTCTACATAATTATCTTCAATTCCACTCCATTCCTTTTTTAACTCATCATCTACCACTCTTAAAATAAGACTTTTCGCTTTATTCATAGTATTTTCTACATTAGACACTTCATATTTATCCATAGCGTTTTTGAGTTGGTCATTTAGCAGAAGAAGTTCTTTAGTAATACTTTTTTGCTCTTGAGAGAATGTAAACCATATATTCTTATCTCTTGAAATTAACTCACTTGAAATTGGAACAGATGTCAAATCAACTGACTCTTGATATGTTTTCTTAAAATCTTCAACAATAAAGTGAGCTTTAACAATATCTTCTGGTTTATTGGTTTTTATTAAATTATTATAATAATTCCTAATTTTTTGTGCTTCCTCTTCGATATTACCGACACTTGCTTTTATCTTAGATTTATCCTGTAATTCTTTTATAAAATCTTGCTGCTCTCTTTCTAATGCTGCATCATTTATCTCTTTTGAAAGTTCGATGATTTTTTCTGATATTTTTATTCCTTCATCAAAATTTTCTTTTTCTACCATTTCCCTTAGCTTTCTTTTTAATGAAGCTATTTCTCTAATAATTGGTTCCAATTTAACTTCTTGTTCTTTAATATGAGAATTTAGTTGGTCCCAGTTAATATTGAGAAACTTAAAAAAATCAGAAGGCTCTGAACCTGATTCAATCGTAATATTACGTAATATTTTCAATTCAGGAAGTTTTTCTGAAAAACGCATCCTTAATCCTGGAATATAGTGTCGTAGACTCTGGGTTGTGTTTTTACCAACCCAAATATACATTCTCTTTTGGATTGGAATATATACTGCCAGAATGTCAATTAAAGTGAAAAAATCAAGAATTTGTGCATTTTCGGTTGAGACCTCCGAAAAACTTCCGGAATAATCTAACTTAAATATTTTTAAATTTGATATTTCCATGATAATCGAGTTATAATAGTTTTAATTTTATCCTTAATCTAATTTGACTTAATTCTTTAATATATTGATTAAATTAAATTTTAAAATTTCTCTATTTATATAAATTACTCATTCATAATTTAACTTTTATTAGTTGAAATTTTTAAAATAGAATCAAGTTTATGAGTTTTAAAAAAATTAAATAAAAAAAAAAAATAAATTTTGAAATATTATGCAGGTCTATGCGGGCATTAATTGCGCATCGGAAGGATTATATGCTCCCTTTCCTGATATTTCGTAAGTAATTTCTAAGATCTCTCCCTCCGTTAACTCCTCAATCTCCCATTTCAAGGTATCTGAACCGTGCTCATCAGTAATCTCTGGCTCTAACGAAAAGTCACTATACTTAAAGTTATCAGGTACTTTATCTACGACTACATAATCCTTTAGTGGCATATTCCCAAGATTCTCATATAGTATACTAATCTGGTATTGACCGAGTGCTCCAATCGGAATGATTTTCTTTCCAATTCTGTATTTTCTTCTAACATGAAGAATTTTAATAACAGGGATTTCTTCGGGTATAGGTATATATTCTAACTCAGGCCCTATGGGATATGTATTTCCATTATATATAACATCCGTTACGAATTCAGTATCTTCTGGAGGGCTTTCAGCATGGATAGGATATTTGACTTCCACAACTGAATCAGGTTCTAACATACCAGTGGAGCTATCCTTTAAATCGGGCAAAATCACTTGAACAGAATCATCATCAACGATAATATTATCAGGATCTACATCAATAGGTTTTCCGTTAACGAAAATTTCAATTTCATCAGGATTAGGTGGTCTAAATTTATCATCGAATCCTTTTTGAGTGATTTTAACCTCATTCAATGGAGCAGAACCATCATTAACATACTTTAAAGTAGTAGGAATATCATTGTCTTTGTATGATGGTAATGCAATGACATTTTCTTCTTCTGTTGGTATGGCCGTTTCAGGTTCTTCTATTGATACCTCTCCAGTTATACTAGCTAATACGAGCTCAACATCTTCAATCGCAATAGTACTTGATACATCTGCTTCGAGAGCAGACATTACTCTAAAATTAATTTCCTTATTGAATGCAGGATAATCGTCACTTTCATATGTCCATATAGGAGAGTTCCACTGAGCTCTTGCGGGTAATTTAGGAATATCCTCACCCAATTCTACAAATTTTGTATCAGGGTCATCACGAGAATAAGCATCTACATGATATAAATCGATCATAAATTCTGATGGATTCTCAAAGACTAAATTACAATCCCATAATCCAGGTTCTTCGTCTCTTTCAACCATATCAATGTAGTGTTTATTATTAGTGTAGCCATCAAATTGTTCAATTTCTAAGCCACCAGTGAAAGATGAAGCTGCCTTATAAGTTACTTCAACTATGCCAGTTTTAACTGCTTCCTTTGTTTCAATAAGAAGATCTGCTGTAAATTTTAATAGTGCTGTATTTTTTGGATCCAATTCATCAATAGTCCAAATAATCTGATTACCATCTTGTCTAGCCTTTCCTATAGTTGATTTTCCGACTCTAATATTTTCAAATTCTTCTGGAATACTTTTTGTAACAACTACTTCTGTTACTGGGCTTTCAAATAAACTGTACACACCTATAGCAAAGGTTACTGTATTTGTCTTATTTATCGAAATTCCGAAAGATTCAAGACTAGACTCAGACGCCACGTCGTATTCCTCATCATCTTCTGTATCATCTTCATCCACTCCTTCTCCTTTAAGTTCTAATAAATTTGCTTCTACATCTCTTACATTCAGAATGCTATCTGCATCTGGCATTGTACTGACGTATTCCTTAACTAAAAGAAGATTTTGAGCTTCTCCGGTTATTTCAAATTCTCTTGAATCAACATTATCTTCATCTGTAACGCCAAGTTCTTGGATTTTTATTTCATTTGAATCCAAGCTTATCCCTTCAACATCTGCAAAGGTTACATTTATATCCCATAATCTATCAACAGTGCTAGGATTTTCTACACCAAGAGTACCCGTAAAAGCAATTGTTTTTATATTTGCATCATGGTCCTGTTCGACATTAACTTCTTCAGTAATTCTCACAATAGCTGATAAGCCTTCTCTACTTCCACCTGAAACTTCGCCTGTAGTTTCACGTTTTTCTTCATATTCTTTTTTCTTACGTGCCAATTTTCTTCACATATAAAATTTTTTTTTTAAAAATATAATAAAAATAACTTGAGGTTATGATCTTCAAAATTTTAAAATTTGAAAATCAATGTAGTAACAATCCACTAATAATATTTATATCTCTCGGTTTTTACCTATAAATCAATTTATTTAAATGTGTTTTTAATTAAATTAATGGTTTGTTTAGTACTGTTTATTTAAATTTATGTCCCAAATGAGGGATTACTATGAATATCTAGTGCTTAAGAAAACGCACAAGAAGAATTCATTTCTTGACAAAAATA
>Ga0114919_10004640_pt1 | contig 11013 bp, 11 predicted proteins | sample BlataG_FD_88682 | JGI IMG/M metagenome (GOLD analysis project Ga0114919, IMG submission 88682) | Deep subsurface microbial communities from Black Sea to uncover new lineages of life (NeLLi) - Black_00105 metaG | ecosystem: Environmental > Aquatic > Marine > Oceanic > Sediment | place: Atlantic...
CCCCCTTGGCCGCACCGAGCCGTGTTGTGCTGGAGATGCTGCAAAATGCTGCTGCCCGGCGAAGTGCTGTCCGGACAAGTGCGATAAATGCTGTTGTCCAAAGCCCTGCCCGCCGGATTGCACTAAGCCGTGCTGTGCCGGAGAAGCTGCAACAGGCTGTTGTCCAATGACCAGTCCGACTGCGACTGCCAACACTTGTTGTGGCGTGTAAACAAGTACTGCGACTAAATAGAGACCTGTTATTGCACGCGATAACAGATTATCCATAAACAAATTGGGATTTTTGTCCCCGAAGGGGCAAACGGTTTATCTTATTATAAGGCCGGTTCGCGATAGCCGGCCTTTTTTCTGCGCTTATTGAACGCGAGAGGGTATAATCAAAAAAATCTGCAAAATCAAATTTTCAGCGCCCATTTCGGGCGCAAAAATAAGTCTGTATTAACGGAAGCTGATTCAGTGAAAATAAAATAATGTCCGGGGCTTTGGAGAAAAAAAGGTCAGTGGTTCAAAAGCCGGATACAGTATTAGTCAAGGCAGCTATCGACGGGGACGCAGACGGCTTTACCGAATTATGCCGGCGATATTATCCGGCTATGGTCGCAATCGCACATTCGGTACTTGGTGACAGGCACTTAGCTGAAGATGCCGCCCAGCAGGTATTTGCGAAGGCCGCTGTCAAATTGCCGCAATTAAAAAAAGAGAATCGATTCGCCGGCTGGCTCGCTGTTATTTGCAGGAACGTCGCAAGAGATATGGCCCGCAACACAGAGAAGCTTCGCACTACAGAGGACCTTTCGATGATAGCGGCTACAGCGGAAACGGATGATGATGCCGAGGAGGTCAGGAAGGCCCTGAACCGGCTTTCGGCCCCGGCAAGAGAAGTAATTTTTCTGCGATACTATGATGGTATGTCTTACGAGCAGATATCTTCGGTATTGGATATATCCGAACAGGCAATAAACGGAAGACTGCGAAGGGCAAAGAAACAGATGGCTGATTATTTACGGCGTAACGGTTTTGTGAGGTTTGATTATGGACAAGGAAAAAAATGAGAAACATTTGGATGAGCTAATCTCCCACGCTATCAACACGGAAAAGCCGCAGTTCGACGCCGAGAAATGGAAGCAAAAATACCCGGATGAATATCAAACGCTCCTTTCACGCGCAGCTAAAGGGGATTCAGCCCGGCAGCCCGGCATATTGAAAGTAATTCTAAAAAGCCCGCTCACCAAAATTGCCGCAGCGGCTGTGATAATCATAGCGGTAAGCTTTTTTAGTGCTCACCAAGACTCGTCTGAGCAAGCCGATACTATTACAGTTTCAAAAATCACAAAATCCCCGGTCGAAATGATGACGGCAATATCGCTAACAATAGCTTATCGTAAAGGGGGAATAGAAGCAGTAGAAGAGCAATGCAAACAGGCTTTTAAGCCAATTGGACCGCGACCAAGAAGCTTATCAATCGAGCAAATACTCACAGAATTCAATGGTAATAGCAAGACTTCAGAAAGGACAGAACTATGAAGACAATTAAAAGCAGAAAAATAACAAAGGCGATATTCGCTGTTTTGGTGCTATTTGTATCAGCCCTATCAGCTTTTGCCTATCCACCTGACAACGCAGCGGTACTCTACTATCAAGCCTGTATGCTATACGAGGTAGACTCCGAAATGAATGGCATGTTGAACGATTTACGCAGTGGCAGAATTGAACCAAATGAAGAAATAAAAGAATTTCTTAAAAAGAATCGTAGAGCAATAGATTTCGTGCTTGATGCCTCCGAGGTAAGACATTGTGACTGGGGAGTAGATTATTCCCAAGGTTGTGAAGCATTGATGCCGCCTTTTTATAAGTTTAGACAGTTATCCTATCTGATTGTCGCCGATGCGAGAGTGCTGGCAAAACAGGGCGATTACAAGACTGCGTTAGGCCGCTGTATGAGCCTTTACAAAATGGCGCGGCATGTAAACGAACGTACCCTTATAAGCTATTTAGTTGGTGTCGCACTCAACGCTGTAGCAAATGACTGTGTTATCAAAATCCTGTCGGATATGCCGCAAGATATGGAAACATTGACCTTGCTCAAAGGTCAATTGGTCCGGATTGACAGGCTGCCATTTTCAGTAAAACCCGCCCTTCGCTGTGAACATGAAGCGGGAATAATATCTATCTCCCTGGATAGAATTACCGATGTAGTACGAGGCTTTGACGATGGGGCTTCAAAAGATAAGATTCTTGAAAGGATTCGTGCTTCTGATAAGCAGTTTTTTGACAGAAACAGAGAGTACTGGGGTAAATATATGGACGCCGTTCAAACTGCCTTCGACCTGCCATATCCAAAGGCATATTCAAAACTCAAGGTCTTAAGCGAAAAACCGTCGAAAGAGTTTAGTAAAAATCCAAATGCAACCTTTGCCGCCGCTCTTGCACCTGGTTGGCATGCAGTTTGTTCCCTGTCAATAAGGTCTGGAACCGACTCTAATGCCGTCAAGTCAGCTATTGAGATTTATCTAATTAAGGCTAAGACCGACAAGTTGCCTGATGCCTTGCCTGCCGGTCTGCCGGGAGATTTATTCAGTGGAAAAGATTTCGAATACGAAAAAACAAAGGATGGTTTTGTGCTTCGCTGCCAGAGCAAAGATTTTTTGAAAGACAAAATCCATCAATACGAATTCAAGGTCAAAAAGTGATTTGTATATCATCAGAGGAAACGGGCCGGCCCCTGCCAGCGACAAGCAGGGGTCGGCCTTTTTCATACCTCTTGGGCCGCAAAGCCGATAAAATTTCACAAAATTCTGTTTTTCCTTTGAGTAAAATGCAGGTATCAATCCTTCAAAAAGGGATCAAGAAGAAACAGAAGAACCCTCGATACACCCTTCACTGGGTATCGGCTTAAAAAAGCTGCGTAGTTTACGGACTCGTCTCGGTTTTCATGTTGGCTTAACACATGGAAAGTCCCTCAAAACTTCAAACATTGAAGCACAACTTTTTCATTTTGATTGAGTTTGATATGTCCGAGGGCTTTTGTTCACTGACGTTTGTCTAACGCACGTCATATCTCAAAAATGATACAAAAGACGCCGCAAAGAAAACCAGGTTGAAAAGTACCAGCAGCCCAATATCCCAGATGGCCAGTTTCATGGATTGACCCAGCGCAAGGTCTCGCTCCTGAAACTTCGGCACAGTATCAAAATCCACAGGCTTGTCTGAAATAGCTATCCAATTCTTGACCAAGAGCTTCATAGCGAAAAGAAGATGAAGGCTATCAGGGTTTGTTTGGTCCTCAGTGCGGACAAATTCCTTTAGTTCTTCTTGATATCTTTTGATCTGTTTGTATAAATTGGCGCACCTATCAATACCTGTGCCAGCGATTGTTTCAGATGCCCGTTGATAAATCACAGCCGGTGATATACACGCGAAATTACGTCCGGCAAATGCCTGCGCCAACATTCGGTTATGATGTTGCTCATAAACTCGAGTTATGGAAGCAGAAGATGCGTTCCAGTACCGGGCTGCCGCTGTGGGATTGTTGGAAGGATGATTACGGTCGGGATTCCATCCGCCGGCATTTTCGCCAAACTTTCCGGCTGCCATCTCACGCTCAGTCTGTCCCACGCTTTCAAATATTTTCTTGCGAAGTTCTGTAACAGACGGGGACTTGTAGTATATATCGCAGATGATTCTGCCAAGACTTGGTATCAGGATAACCAAGCCAACCCACACAAATAAGATAATGACCATGCTGATAGCTGGATGAGACGTTCGGCTGGAAACCAACATCCCCAGCAGTAGAAAAATGGAAAGATACAAAAATGACATTAGGACGATCCCAGAGATCTTCATCCAATCTAAAGCTACCACTGCAACCATACCAGAAGAGACAACGATGATTAGGTTAATCAGCAACCCCATTAGCAAAGGTATACACAATGTTAGCACCGCACCGAAGTATTTGCCCAGCAGGATCTTATGTCGCGGAAGCGAACCTGCTAACATCAGTCGCAGTGTGCCTGCTCCTCTTTCTCCACAGATGCTATCATAAGTGAAAAGCATCGCTATAAAACTAAGCTGTATAGAGATTATGAAGACCCAGTCAACATCGCTGAATCGAGGAAGTAAAAAGTTGCTTCGACTTGTTTTTAGATTACGTATGTCAATTCTGAATACGTCCGAGCTTAAGTAACTGGGAAGATACCTTTCAAAACCTCCAGCACAAAGTGTGAGCGGTTTTGGTTTTTTCTGTATCTCTTGTACATAGAATGGCAAATTATAAAGTTGGCTCGATTGCTCCTTCAAGGCGGCAAGGTTCTGGTTTGTTGTTTTCCAGTAATCCCGTGTTTGCTGCTTGTATATACCCACAAATACAAAACCACTGACAGCAAAAAGTGAAATTACCAAAAGCAGCGAAAGGATAAAACGCAAACTCAAAATATTCTCCAATATTTCTTTACGAATGATATGCCGAATCACAGGTATGTCTCCAAATAAATACTTTGAATCATCTAACATCATACTTCACGAAAGCCAGAAAAGATAATGCGAAAAACAGGACATTGGCAAAGATTAACAGCAACAGGTCGGGAATTGCTCTGTTAAGACTCTTTACAGCGTCGGACTTATAAATGAATTGTGGAAAGTCCAACAGGTCAAGCGGCAGGACTTGTGTGATTTTCTTCTTCTTCCACTCCTGGAAATCTTCCTCAGACATCTTACCATCTAAATATTCCTGGTACACGGTTATATCGGCTTCGGTACATTGTGTGAAATAAAGAGGGGAAGAAAAGTTATCGGTTTTAGAGCGTACGTAATCGATGACTTCATTCCTATATGCTCTAGCCCTGGCCATAAAGTATTGATAACTGGCTGTATCCGTACCAGCCAAAGCACTCATTACATTCTCATACAAAAAAACGGGGGAGATTCGCGAAAGATTATCGGCAAGCTCTTTTTGTTTTAACAAATCTCCTAAATGACGATGTTTTACCTCCCAGAGTTTGTCGGCGTATTTCATATCAACGGGAGTGTTCATAGTAAAACGCTTTTGCCGGCAGTCCATCCTTTCTTTATTACATACTAAAATAAACCATTGAGAATAACCTTCGCTCTGAACTTCTTGTCCTGCCCAGGGAATTTCTTCAACCTTCGATTTCTTTTCTTGATCAACCAGCCGTATTCGCTCCTCCACTGCATCTTCCGGCTCAAGAGGTCTGATTCGCGTCGCCAAGTGAACACTTACATTTGGAACCACCGTAATAAAAACAATCCAAAAAAACAATCCAAGCATCAGAGAAATAGCTGATCTTTTCGTCAGGCAGGAGACAAACAAACCAATGTTACAAATAGCGGAAATAAAAATCAACGACACAAGATACATTAGTCCGATGTGGATCCAATCAGATGTCGTCAAATCCACCATAGACGAAGATGCCAGGATCAACAGACCGACTAAAAAGGCAATTGTTAGAGGAACAAGCAAAATCATCAGGCCTGCCAGGAGCTTACCAAGCAGTACGTGAGATCGAGTCACAGTGCCCGACAGCATCAGCTTCAAAGTTTCTCTCTCACGCTCGCCTGATATTACATCACAGGCCACCAGAAACGCCAAAGCACTTACCACAATTTTAAAAGCAAGAGATACGTCCCAAACGGGTAAGATTGATACATATGGATTAACTGCGATTAAACGCGCATTTATCTCAGGAACATTGTGTGGCCCTATTCTGGCTGAATCATCTAAATGACCCTCTATTCCTTTACTAAAAACTGACAGCATTGCGGGTGGCCGATATATGTTGGGGCCAATATAAAAAATCCCAAAGTAAACCTTGGCGTTGTGTAATTTAGCTTCATTAGCAGCTACGTTTTCATTGTATTCTTTCAATCGCTGTTGATAATCCTTAACGAGTACAGGCATAAAAACGGCCATCAAAACGATGCAAAGTATTACACCAACGGCAAACTTAAATGTCATTAAATTGAGCAGAAAATCTTTTTTTGCTATTGTCCAGATCATAGTTCAAATCATTCTCCACATTTGAATATTGAGAGCCGGTACTTTTGACGACAAGATCCAAGCCGACCGAATCCCCGGGCCGCCAAAACCTTTATTTTGGAAGAGTATCTATTACTGGAAAGACCTCATCCGCAAGGTCTTGACCCACCTGCCTGGCATAATACTGCTTGACGACTTTTTGGGCCTCAGTATGGAACTTATCCATAGAGGAAAAAACGCCGATCTTCATAAGAAGAAGGATTGCAATACAGACCGCTAAATTCGCTGCAGAGTATCCATACTTACCACACCTTTCCGGCAGCTTTGGTTCAGGCAGTATTGTTCTGAGTTGCCGGGCCCTCGGCGCCTGACGAAGACAGTGTTTCAGCACACCAATGGCCTGTGCATTTGCACGCATCAATAAATCAAGCCTGTGCGGTTTAGTTTTCATAAATGACAGCGCAAGATTAACCTTACCGCGTGAGACGAATCGCCGCAGGCATCTCAGACATTTGGAAATATGGTTCTGTAACCAGTCTGTATCAGGGCCAAAACGGCTGCTCATGGCCGTGAACAGCCAGGCTCTGATTCGTCTGCACTCATTGTTTTCTTTTATACGTGTCATTGTTATTCTCATTTACCCGCACATACTGCCAATAGCTGGATTGCTTTGCACCTGTAAACTCTTGCCGTTCTGTTTATTAAGACGCTGGGGGCAACAATTTGTTAACCCGAAATTTCCCATTTGCTATAAAAAATGAGCCGTTTTGATCCAAAGTGCTAAATAAAGTTGCGCATCTAAATAAAAACGAAATCTACAAGTACGAATTCAAGGTCAAAAAGTGATTTGTTATATCATCTGCCAAACAGGCCGAGCTTGAAAACTCGGCCTTTTTTATGCGCTTTTTTCGCAAAATTTCGGGGTAATTAGACTAAAATGGGTGGGTTATTCGTTGTAACAGTAAGAAACGGCCGTTTCTTTGATTGGACAAGTGGATTTGATGGTCGAAGACAAGATACTTGTTTGGAAATTTAATCGCGGAAGCAAAGATGCTCTGCGGCGGATCTATGAAAAGTACAAAGATGACCTGCTGGGATTGGCTATAACACTGTTAAGAGATAGAAGCCTCGCCGAAGACGTAGTGCACGACGTATTTGTGTCGTTTGCCGGAGCTGTGGGGACTTTCCATCTCAGCGGGACCCTGAAAGGCTATCTTTCAACCTGCGTTGCCAACAGTGCCCGTGACAGGAACCGTTTAAGGTCGCCCAGGGATGCAGGGCCGGACGTTGTGGAAGCGGCTGGTTCCAATTCGGATGGGCCGATGGAACATGCAATCGGCCATGAGGAATCCGGCCGGTTAAATGATTTACTTGCCCGGCTTCCATACGAGCAGCGCGAGGTTATTGTGCTGCACCTGCATCACGGGATGCGATTTCGGGAAATAGCCAAAGCCCTTGGTATTTCGATCAATACAGTCCAAAGCCGATACCGATATGGTTTGGACAAGCTTCGTTCAATTTTGAATAGTGTGGTAACAAAATGAGACCTAAAGAAAACATAGAAGAATTCGTAAAAGTTAGAAAGCCTTATGTGACAACCAGCCGCGAAATGGATAAGCGCACACTGGACGACTCGTTTACAGCTATGGAGCAAACTATCCGGGCTAAATCGGCGGACCATAAGCCGAGCACGCCCAGGATAATTACCCTAAGCAGAATGATGAAGCTTATCGCCGCAGCGGCTGTAATAATTGTGGGAATCAGCTTTTTTATTGCTCACCAGGGCCCGGGTAAGCAAGGCGTCACGACCAAAGTGTTGGAGGTTGTCGAGTCACCATCTGAGATAATGACGATGAAGTCACTGAAAATCGCTTATCGCAGGGGCGGCATAGAAGGAATTGAAAATCAGTGCGAAAAGGCTCTTAAGATTCTGGGACCACAGCCGGCCAGTATATCATTAGGAGATTTATTTAACGGTTCCAAAAGCTAAGTAAAGAAAGGACAAAACCATGAAAACGATTACTACCAAAAAATTAACAACAACTACGTACATAACTTTAATGCTCCTTATACTAACTTCGCCGGCCCTTGCCTATCCGCCGGACCCGGATAATGCTGCTTTGCTTTACTATCAGTCATACATTGCCTATGAAAAAGCGGACGATACGATGCAGGAAATGGTGGCTGATTTAGCAAGGGGCAAAATTGAACCAAACGAAAGAATCAAAAAATACATCGAAAACTGCCGGGGAGCGATTAATCTTGCCGTAGCTGCCGCCGAGATACCTAATTGCAATTGGGGTCTGAAATATTCCGACGGATTTACGATGCTGATGTCTCATCTTGCTCAGACAAGAAAGCTGATCTTTATTATTGGTGCCGAGATAAGAATTCTCGCGGCCGAGGGTGCTTACCGGCAGGCCCTTGATCGCTGTCTGACTCTTCGCAAGATAAGCCAGCATATGGGTGACGAGACAATAATTTCGTTGTTGGTAGCTAAGGCACTTGAAAAGATGGCTGACAACCACATCCAGTATCTCCTGGGCGATATGCCGCAAGACCTTCAGACATTGACGTGGTTGAAAAACCAGTTGGCCATTATAGAAACCAGACCGCTTTCGTCCAAGGCTACATCAAAGTATGAAAGGGAACTATCTCTCGAGCATATGCACCTTGATAAACTAAAGGAGCTCATAGAAATAGTTACCGGTGAACCTCTTGCACCGGACAGCAAAGAAGCCGAGCAGCTTCGCAATGTGGATCAAGCCCTTATTGACAAAAACAGGGATTACTACATTAACCATATGGACGCACTTCAAACGATTCTAAGTACGCCGATGACCTATGAGAAGGCCTATAATGAGCTCAAGAAGCTGAACGAACAGCTAAAAAAGGAAGTTGCCGAAAACACCGCTGCTACTATAACGTCATTTGTGGCACCGGCGTATCAAAAGATTTATAATATTGAGATAAGGGAGAATACCTTTTCAAACGCCGTAAGGGCAGCGGTTGAGATATATATACAAAAAACCAAAACAGGCCAATTGCCTGAGGAGCTCCCGGCCGGTCTGCCGAAGGACTTATTCAGCGGAAAGGATTTTAAGTACGAGAAAACAACAGATGCTTTTGTTCTTAGCTGCCGGGGCAAGGATTTGGAGAAAGACGAAACCTATAAGTACGAATTCAAGGTCAAAAAGTGATTTGTATATATCATCAGTGAAAACAGGCCGGGCTTTCAAGTTCGGCCTTTTTTATGCGCTTTTCTCGTAAAATTATGGGAATATTAGACTAAAACAAGTGAGTCATTCGTTATATCAGTGACAAACGACCGTTTCTTTGATTGGAAAAGTGGATTTGATGGTAGAAGACAAGATATTTGTGTGGAAATTTAATCGCGTCAACATGGAAATTCTTAAACTCGTTCTGGAATACGACCAAAAAACATAGTGATATTAAGAGAGAAGATTAAATGAAAAAGATAATAACAATATTAGCAAGTTGTATAATACTGGCTTTCTTACTATCCTTATTTTCCAATAATTCGGCAGATAAAAACACGCCGGCCTCGGAAGGTAATCCATCCGGAATAACATTTAGTAGAGCTAAAATTTCAACAGATAAAAACACGCCAATCTCAAAAGATATTCCACCCCAGACAACATCTAAAGTTGAAACTTCAGCAGATAAGTCAGAAAAGTTAACTGACAGAGAGCCGTCAAACCCAATAACTCCTGATGATTCTTCTTTAACAACAGAGGAATTCGAGCAATTGTCAAAAGAAGACCAGGATAAAATAATAGAAGAATTTGTTGAAGATTTTTGGGAAGATGAATTGTCGGTATCAGAACAGACAGCTCCGGAAGAGAAACGCATATCTCTTGATATTTTTGCTCGTCCATATATGCGCACCTTAACCGAAAGAGAATTCTGGAAATTGTCACCGGAAGATCAAAAAAAGGCAATGGCTGAAACTATTGAATCTTGTCGTGAGAATCGTGCTTATATTAAAGATATTATTGCCCAAGCCCAGGATAGCATTTCTAATAATGATAATATGAGAGCAGAAGCATATCTCATATCCGGATTAGATACAGGGAGAGAATTATGTGCAAATAAGAACGGCATGCTCATTTCCCGTGTCGTAGGGATAGCATGTCAAAAGGATGCTCTGAACGAAATGGTAACGTTATATACCAAGGTGGGGGATTATTCAAAAGTGCAAGCCGCTCAAGGTCAATTGCAGGATATTGAAATAGAAATGAACGAAATGCGAGAAACAGCACAAGAATTCACGCCCAAGGAGTGATTTGCTATATTGTCAGCAAAAAGGCCGGGCTTTCAAGTTCGGCCTTTTTTATGCGCATAGGCAATAAAAAAACGAAAAAATTTATTCGTAAAAGAGGTTGCGCAGAGGTTTTTTTTTCGTCTATAATAGTGAAGTCTTGAAGAGCTAACAGCAGGAGGTTTTTTGCAAGACCGTCAGAAAGAACTTTTAGAGCTGTTGGACAAGTCCGGAGCGAATCTGTATGCGCTTTTGACCAGGCTGACACTGCGCGAAGACGTTGCTGAGGAGCTAATGCAGGAATTATTTATAAAGCTCAATAATTCCAGAAGCTTCGATAAAGCTGGGAACCCGGAAGCTTATGCACGCAGGGCTGCGATAAATCTGGCTTTTGACTGGCGACGCAGCCGGAAGCGGAACCCTTTGCGGTTAGACCAGATACGCGAACCTGCTTCTAATGACAGCTCACCGTTGGGTAAACTTGTCCAGGCCGAAGAGCTGGATGAAATACTAAATGCAATTGGTCAATTGAATAAAGTGCCGCGCGAGGCCTTTGTAATGCGATACATTCAAGAGGAATCTTACGATTATATTGCCGAACAATTAGGCAAGACGGCCCATCACGTCCGGGCCTTGTGCTCGAGGGCCTCAAACCGCCTTCGGAATATACTTGGACACAACCAGTCACAATCTTTTGTAAAGGAAACGAATAATGTCAAAAAATGACGAAAACCAAATC
>Ga0114919_10004641_pt1 | contig 11011 bp, 22 predicted proteins | sample BlataG_FD_88682 | JGI IMG/M metagenome (GOLD analysis project Ga0114919, IMG submission 88682) | Deep subsurface microbial communities from Black Sea to uncover new lineages of life (NeLLi) - Black_00105 metaG | ecosystem: Environmental > Aquatic > Marine > Oceanic > Sediment | place: Atlantic...
ATGGTTTAATCCCCGTTTGCGGGGGACTTCATTCCTGCTATTTACTCCCTCCGGAGGATTGGCTGTACTATCCAGTCCTTGAGAAAACCGGAGCCGGTCTCGGTGATGATAAAATCGTATTGAAGATATTTTTGATCGGGAAGGAACGGCTCGAACTGAGCCGCTAGTTTCTGAGACAATATTGAGAAGGTCCGGGCCGCCGGTTCACCGTCTAATTCGTCCACCCAAAAGACCAGGGATTTGACCCTTTTTGACTTCATAGGGTCCGCCGTTGCGATCCTGCGATCGATATAGTAGTCGTCTGTGAAGTGAAACCGGGTAGGTATCCCAGGCGACAAGGCGACGTAGTTCATTAAAACCATATCCTCACCTCTTTGTTTATTGGTCGATGTTCACCGGGGCGCGGGAGTACGTCTCGTGATGCTCGTGAATACGTCGGCCCTGGAGGATATCCATTGCCACTTCATCCGGGACAGCGTTATATACCGGCGGAGCGCCGGGCCGTTCCCGGACCTCCACCATCCAGCCGGACTCTATATCGTGCCACAGTGTGAGCTCGCCGGGAGAGGCGGCCAATATTTTAAGTAACGCGGTTAACGTCCGGGGGACTTTGAAGCCGGTCTGTTTAAGTAGGCTACCACGAGCGCCCATGAGCTTCCGGTATGCGGGGTCGTCGATTTGTATTCCGAAGCGCCGCATAGTTCGCATGGCTTTTTCAAGCTCTCTTAGTTGGCCCCAATAAGGTTCGCATCCCATGGTTATCAGTCAACCCCTAGTAGTTTTTGGAGGCGCAATTTCTCGGCGCGTGCGTCTCGATATTCCTGGGTGAAGTACCTTTGGCGCTCCCGGACATAATCCCCGATCCAATCCCGCCAGTAGACCTCGACCTCTATCCCGTTTGTAGTGGCGGCGGCATTGATCCAATCGAGGGACCAGGGGACAACCAGGCGATAAACTAACTCCTGGCCGGTATAAAACGGGAGGTCCGGCGTGGAGCTCATCAGCCCTCGATAAAACGCCAGGTCGCCGATCCCGGTCTTAGCTTCCCGGACTTTGGCTTCAATGACATAATAGTGATTTGGGGCCCACTTGATCGCGTCCACCCGTGGCCGGGTAGGACGGTATATTGCCGCCGCTTTTACTGGCCCGTGGGCGTTGAGTAGGTAGTCGGGGATCGGCCCTAAAGGGACATTGAGAAGGTAGTCGCCACCCGGAAAGGTCTCTAGCATATATTCCGCGATATATCGCCGCTCTCTCTCTTGCCTGGCCATTTATGGACCTCCACTCTGCAACAGTTTGCGGTATTGACATTATACACCATCTGGCCGGATAATCGCCACATAGGGGGGTATCCCGGCGGACTATCATCGTATAAAAGCGGCCCGCCTGGCGTACCTCTGAATACTAAGTGGAGGTGCCTAAATGGCAATCAAAGTCAAAACAGTCGTGCAATCGACGGAAAAGTGGTCGGAAAACGCCGGGAGAGCCGCCGAGCGATTCGCCTCCGAAGCCGCACTAGCGGCTGATAGTTGGGCGACAAACACCGCCGCCGCCGCCGACAATTTCAACCAGGCAATTACCGCGCCGGGTATCAAGGAGCGATTCCGTAGAGGTGTAGCCAAAGCCGGGGCCGCTAAGTTTAAGCGGAAAGTCGAGGAAGTGGGCCGTGATCGTTTCGCGCCTGGAGTCGCCGCCGGGGTGGCAGACTATCAGGCTGGAGTCGAGCCGTTCTTGACCACGATTGCCGCTCTCACCCTCTCGCCCCGCAAGCCGAAAGGCGACCCGGCCAATTATCGGCGGGTTGAGGAAGTGGGGCGAGCGCTTAATGCAAAACGCCTGGCGCTTTTGGGAGTCGGTGGATCAGCGGCAAAGTAGAGGCCATAAACGACTATCAAATTAACTGGAGGTTAAGCACATGAATTATAGACACGCTCTGCTTTTGTCCCCCGCCGACCTGGGCTCTGCCGGGACGAAGGTTATCGATATAAATATCGATAAGCCGATATCGCGGATTGATATTAAATTCAAGACCACCAAGGCGTCACAGGGTATGAGCGCGGGAGCGCCGGGGAATATCACCAAGATCGAATTAGTGGACGGGAGTAAGGTGCTTCATAGTCTAAATGGGTATGAGAGCCAAGCCCTAGCCTACTACTCGCGCCCTCCGGGGGTTGTCCTAGACCACGGCCAGCACGTCAGCACATTATCGGAGGTGGACGTTTACCCGATAGACTTCGGACGGCACTTGTGGGACGAAATGCTAGCTTTTATTCCCGCCAATTTCAGCAACCCACAACTCAAGATAACCTGGGATGAAGACGTTTCGGATACCTCGGCGACAGTGAATGAGTGCGAGGTGTGGGCGAGTATATTCGATGAAAAGGCTGTTAGCCCGCTCGGCTTCTTGTCAGCGATCGAGCATTACTCCTACACTTGCGGGGCTGATAACTCCTTTGAGACAATCTCCATGCCAGAGGACCGGGTTTATCGTCAATTACTGGTCCGGGCGTACCAAGACGCATACGAGCCGTGGTATAACATTGACGAGGCGCGTCTCGATGAAGGGACACTGGATCGCATCCCATTTGATTATACCAATCTTGAGACATACTACCGAATGATGAAGGCCGTATGGCCGATGATCGTCCAGCAAGTAGTAACGGCCCCGGGGTCAGGCGGGCAGAATTACTACTTACCCATTACAGACTACAACGGGGCCATTGTTCAGACAGGCATGGGGGGAACTGAAGAGCTTATGATAAATGCCGCGTCTGGAAGGGGTGGTAAATTCGCACTGAAAGTCACTACCGGCGTCAATATGACGGGTCTAATCGCGGGTTATCTCCCATGGCACTGTTATCAATTCCCTATGGGGAAAAAGGACGAAATAGACGACTGGTACGATCCCGCCGGGAAAAAGCCGCGCTTGCGCTTGCGGGCGTCAACCGGGGCGACCAGCGTGACCGGGGCCGTCGTCATCGAGGAATTATTCAAGTATTAAAGGGCATATTGCCAGGCAATCAAACGGGACATTCGTGGAGGGGCGTGCTTCTTTGAGCCGTCCCTCCACGTTATGTATAACTGTAATCGAGGTGTGATATGGTACAGAAAGGCAATACAACGCCAGTGCTTCAAGATGACGCCCTGTATAGATCGAAGGATATAGTCCAACTGTTCGACGCCAAGCCTATCATTACCACAACTCCGTATGTGAGCAACGGCGTGCCATGCCATGCTTTCCGTCGCTTTACCCTATACCTGGGAATAGCCTCTACATCGACGCCGACCACTATCCATATAGAGCTTGAATACTTGGAGCCTAATACGGGCAAATGGCACTCGTACAAACAGGGTTTATTCGCATCCCTGTACTATGAGGACACGGACACCGCGAGCGGTATTGACGAGATGTTTTCCGGCGAGTGTGTAGGCCGCAACGTGCGGATTAAGTTGACCGGGGCCGGGACAAGTGGCTCCGCTTACTTCACAGTGTCGGCGGCCATGGAGTTTTTTAACTAAAGGGGGCGCTATGGCAGGGGCGGTGATCCGTTCATTCAGTGCGCCGGGGGTGCTACCTACAGGACTCACTTTTGACGGGCGTACCCTGTGGGGTGAGAGCCTCGCCGCCTCCACAATCTATCAAATAGACCCGGCGGCTGGAACGGTGATCCGTTCATTCAGTGCGCCGGGGGCGTTCCCCTACGGACTCACTTTTGGCGGGCGGTCCCTGTGGGTAACTGGCTTCGGCACTATCCTAATCTATCAAGTAGACCCGGAGACTGGCACACTGGTCCGTTCATTTAATGCGGCGGGGGTGTCACTTGCAGGACTCACTTTTGACGGGCGTACCCTGTGGGCTGCTAACGCAAGCAACGCCCTAATCTACCAAATAGACCCGGAGTCTGGCACGGTGATCCGTTCATTCAGTGCGCCGGGGGCGGCTCCTGCAGGACTCACTTTTGGCGGGCGGTCCCTGTGGGTAACTGACTCAACCACCGACTTAATATATCAAGTAGACCCGGAGACTGGAACGGTGATCCGTTCATTCAGTGCGCCGGGCGCGGCTCCTGCGGGACTCACTTTTGACGGGCGGTCCCTGTGGGTAACTGACTACGGCGCTGGCCTGGTCTATCAACTATCGATATAGTAATTAAGTGGAGGTGTTATTATGCCCTGGAAAGTGTCAAACGCAAAATGGCTACAGGTCGAGACGGATCGAGTTGAGGCTATAATCTTGATGCCTAAATACTGGCATCGGGCCTGGACTCCTAACTCACTCCAACAAACGCTTACCACTCTTGGCCTCGAATACTCACTAGAAGAGGTAGAGGCTATAAACGACGAGCTACACAAGCGGGGGGTCGTCGAGGACACCGGGCCATAAACAATGCTATATACTCACACCCTGACCGTCCCGGCCAACACAACAGAGAACGATCCCGCCGAGGAAGTGGTAAAGCTGACTCATGGGGTTATAACTATGGTCGAGGTAGAGTTCCCTCCGGGTTGCGCGGGCCTGGTCCGGGCCTTTATCCGCCGATCATTGCATCAGGTCTGGCCGTCGAACCAGGGCGGGCAGTTTAGAACGGATGGCCGGGCGATCCGCTGGAACGACTATTACGAGTTGTTCGACGAGCCGCTGGAGCTAACCGTTGGGGCCTGGAGCGACGACGACTTTTACTCACACGACGTCTTATTCCGGTTTGAGCTAACATCAAGGGAAATTGCCGAAAGGGGGAAGGTAGTTAGCGGCGTGACTAATAAAGTCCGGCAACTGCTTAACATATAATGGCACACGGGTCACCCGATTGGGGCGCTAGCAGACCAGTCACGACCATTTACCAGTTAAGCGACTTAGGGGAGTTAGCCGCTCGCCTGGGGTCGATTGTCACGTTTGACCGTCGCGGCGATGTAGTTTGGCTGGACGACTTTGAGGATAATATCGAGAAGTGGGATTACACCACGCTTGGAACGGGTGCGGCGGTGGCCTTATCAACGGACAAGGCCAGGAACGGGGCAAAGAGTTGTAAGTTGACTTGTGGGAACACGATCGGGAATATAACGTATATATACCGAACGATCGGCGCTCCTATTGTAGCGACTAAGATCGGGGCGGAAGTCTCGATGATACTCGACCCGTTCATAATGATATACTTTTACATCGAGGTATACAAGCCGCCCACGGCGTACCGGGTGACAATACGTTACAATCCTATAGACAACGTCTTGCAATACCAGAATTTAGCGGGCGGGTATGAGGATTTATTGGTTGGCCTCGACTTACAGGGGGGCAACTCATGGCACACGCTAAAAATAGTCGGCGATTTTTCGTCCACGGGCCAATACGACCGTGTATTATTAAACAACCTAACGCCGGACGTCGCCGGGGTGGCGTCCTATCAATTCGCCACCGCCGTAGAGGATCAGTTGAGGGTTGTTATAATGGCGTCGTCATTGACGGCGGCCAATAGGTCGATGTATGTTGACGATGTTATCATAACTCAAAACGAGCCGTAAACAAGGGGGTATATATGAAATGGGAGCCGAAAGACGTGATAGCATTGTCGGCGGTACTTGGCAGTATATTACTAATGGCAATGGGCCATAACCATATAGTTACCAATGTGTTTGCCGCCGTGATACTGGTCTATATCGGCTTCGATATCAATATACGGAGGAAAAAGAAAAATGGATAAATTGTTTGAGGTGAAAACGATCATCGAGCAACCCCGGATTGACTCCCAGGGGGAAGTCTCAAAAATCCATAAAGTGTCCGCGATAACTAAATCAGGGGATCGGTTCACCCTTGATATAGCGGACGCCGACTTCGACCTTGAAAGGGTCAAGGACGCCCTAACCGCTCGGGCGCTTGAATTAGAAGCAATCCGCGCAATTTAAGGGGTGGTGATGGAAGTCCGTAAGCCCGCTTCCCTGGAGTCTTTCCTTGACTTTTTGGTATTCCATTTAGAAGTACCTCCGTTTAATATAAATTTCTTTGGCGTCCGCCTGGCTAGTAAAGGGGACTGGTTATCGTTTGAGCTTGGTATAGGCAATTATATTGAAACTGCCCTCGATGCCTTGCTAGCCCCTATCAACGCCGTTTTGGATTTACTGGACTTTATCAAGGTTAACTGGGAGGCCTTTTGGGACCTCCAAACATTTCTCCTAGGAGTCATATCAGAGAACATCTCTGCCGTAGTTATGCGGATCATAAAAGATGTGAACGGGGTTTACGATTTTATCACGGGGGAAGTCGCCGAGTTATACCAAACAATTTGGGCCGTTATACTTGACGTGGCGTCTATAATACCGAGTGTGGCTACCATGATAAACGATGTGGTAGTCGTGGCTATAGGGGGCGTAATGGACTGGACACTCGCCAGGATCGCCGACCTGGCGGACACGATCCTTGAGCCGTGGAAACAAGTCCTCAATACCGTTTCATATTTTATTGATGATATTAACGACCTGTTTTCCGATCCGGAGGAATGGCTGTATAATAAGATCGATTCCATGCTGGAGCGTTTTTGGTAAAACGAGGGTAGGGTTATGGGAATAGGATCACGTATTTACGATTGGGTCGAGGACCGCTCTATCGATTGGGGGGGGCGCTTACTTAACTGGTCCGCTCGTGTCATATCCTGGGCCCTTAGGGAGTTTATGGAAGGGCTCGAAGTTGAAGCCAAGGACGACACGAGTGAGATTATAAGTAAGATCAAAGACCATCCGCAAGCGACCGGCATCCCTAGGAACTTACTAAACCGGATCGATTCCAAGCCCCACGCCTGGCAAGCAATTATATTAGTGCTCGCCGGGGCATTTATAATAGTCCCCATGGTATTAGGGTTAGCGAAGCCACTAGCTAATCTCCTGGAATACGAGCAACACCGGGCGCTCAACGATGCTCGTTACGACCCACAGTCGGCAACCGGTATTTGGTATCGTGCGCCACACGAGTCTGGATTAGTCGAGTCGGACCTCCGCGACCTGGGTTGGACTATGGAGCGGATCAAGCTATACCGGGAGCTATTTCGCCCACTACTCGACCCGGAGAGTGTCCGCCAGTTAACCTTGAGATTCCCGGCGGGTGCCACCGGTTATCGTGCTCAACTGGAAAAACAGGGGTATGCCCCGGAAACAATCGAAGCCCTGGAGAAACTACACCCTATCGTCCCGCCGCTTCCGGATATGACCCGTTTCGCCGACTTCGGGAGCTTTGACCCGGATATTATCGCCGCCTGGCGGGATTATTACGACGCTCCGGGCTGGATCACCGAGCCGTTCCGCTTACTCGGTGTTACTAATGAGGGAGAATTGGATTGGGCTAATAAATATTGGTTCAGCCATTGGGTACAGCCAGGCCGTTTTGAGCTCGGCGAAATGCACCGCCGGGGGTTACTCGGCGGGAGACCACTTGGAGCAACCAGGCCGGAAACTGAAAAGGAACGGGCAGAAGCCGACGAAATTGTCCGCAAGGCGTACCTCACTCAAGGTTATTCCGGATTTTGGCAAACACGTTTACTTGACCTGGTTAGCGAAAACCTAACCCGGGTGGACGTCCGGCGTATGCACAAAATAGGGGTCATCGATGACGAGCAGTTGTCCGACGCCTATCACCGGCTCGGTTACTACGGGGCGAATAATGAACACATGGTCGCGTTCACAAAGCAATACAACGCCACGGCGGACCGGGACCTGACCGCGACTGAAATCCTCAAAGCCTACCAGCGTAAAACCATCGATCGGGATACTGCCCTCGAACTACTCCGTGAAATAGGCTACGGTGAAGACGAGGCCGACTTTAAGTTGATAGCGGAGGACGCCGGGACTTCGGAGGCCGAAAGGACGCTCTCGGAAGCCAAACTTAAAACGCTATACCTGGCCGGGATCATGCCGAAGGTGGAAGCAACCGGGGAGCTCCAGGCAAAGGGTTATGATGCCCAGGAAATCGCCTATCTATTCACACTGTGGGACCTCGATTCCGTCGTTGCCGCTAGGCTTCCGACCCGGAGCGAATTATCACATTTCCTGGCTGAAGGGATACTTTCAGAGGGCGAGTTTACTTCCTGGATGACGCGGATCGGATACCCACCACAACATATCGACTGGTATATGGAAGAGTACGCCGCCGACCAGGCGACCGCCGCCAGGAAGGAAGAGGAAGCGGCCCTGGCGGAAGCGGAGCGGATCGAAAAGGCAACCCTTAAAACTGATTATATGACCGCGCGCGCTGAGCTCGACGTGAAGATCGCGGAGGTTAAAGTGTTTATGGCCGACTCGCGCCGGTCACTCCTGGACATTGGGACGGACGCCGAGCGGGTCGCGCTCCGGGAATTAAGCGAGCGGGAGCGCCGGGACTTAGCCCGGCTGTCCTTAGACGCGCGCCAGGCGATCGCCACCCTAACCCTTGAGCTCCGGATCGCCGCACGGGGGGTAACACCGGGAGAAAAGGCAGTCCTGGAGCGAGCAACCATGGCCGACCGCCAGTCTATCGAATCATTGACCCTGGCCGAACGTGAGGCCGTTTCCTCCATGGCACTAGCAGAGAGTGAGGCGGTCCGCGCTGAGGTCTCGGCGCTCCGGGGTGAGCTCCGGAAGGATATCGCGTCTGCGGGTGCGGATATAGCCCGGCTGAAACTTGATAAGGCCGGGCTTAAATTATCACCGGAGGTGTAATTATAATGGAACCTTGTATACAGTGCGGGCAAATTACGGACGACCTCTTCGGGGCTGGTCTATGTATCCACTGTCATACCGTGCAAAAAAACGGAGCCGGTCCTGACAATTTGTCCGGAGATCCGCCGGATATCGCTGCCAATCCGCCCCTAAACCCGCTAGATCAACAACCGGACGACCTGGCAAATTTTGGAGATGGCGTCCCTAGCGTAAATAATGACGGTTTACCCTGGGAGTAAACAGGGATGCCGGGGAAAGAAGAGTTAAAAGACATGGTAGCCGCCATAACCCGGCGGCGTGGTCTACCGCCGGGGAATCCTCCTGCGTCACCTCCGGCGTCGTCGGATAACGCCGAGCATAGCCTTGACACCGACGACGCCGGGGAGTGATGTGTTCCCCTTAAAACCCTAGGACGGGATGGTCTACCATTGGCCAGTACGCCGTTTCTCGGCGATTCTAAGGCGTCGTAGTATCGGTTAAACTCTCCGGCCATAAGGATTTTATAGCCCACCACACGTGTTACTGTAAATGTTCATGAAATAGTACACCACCCCGGGGAACGCCTGGCGGTCATCCTCCGGCGTTTTTTTTCGGGGTTGACACCGTTACCCCTAACTGGTAGTATTGGTAGTCATATATAAAACGGAGGTGTAAACATGGCCAAGGTAAACCCTGACACTGGCGAAGATCAATTAGTGGAGGCGGAACGTAATCGTGACGAAGCCCTGGCGCTGGCCTGGCGAAGTCACAACGAGTTAATAGAGATTGCCTGGAGAACATACGAGACCACGCGAGCACAAGCACAAGCGGTCTATGAAGTGGCAGAAAATGACATTAAGTTAAAATACGAGGCGGCTATCGAGAGCGTACTCGTCGAGACAGCCGTGAAACCGGACCCGCCTCCAACACTTTTACCGGGAGCCGACGCCGCCGACGCTGAGCGGGGCGACGGGCCGGAGGTTCCTCTGCAAATACTATCCTCCACGGGGGCGGGTCACACTGACAATATGGAGCCGAACGAATTAACCAAGGGGAAACTCTCGCCAGATAGTATATTCCTCCTAGAACTCAGGAAACTCAATGATGGATTGATAAGTTACCAGGAGTCTATCGGCGGCCTAGAACTTCTAGCCAATGAATCTGGGCGCAACGCAGGGGAAATAAAGGTGATAATGGACGGGCTTCAAGCCGCTAGGGATTTAGCCCTCGATTGGAATAGCATGGGGATACGCCTGGCGGAGGAAATATTGGGCGAATCTAAAAAGGGGGATGACTCGTATGAAGTCAATGAAAGTGGCGGATGACGTTCACGCGGGCCTACAGGATATCCAGAGACCCCGCGAGTCGCTTTCTGAAGTAATAAAGCGGCTCTTGGATACTTATAAAGACGTTGTTACCCTATTAAAGAGGGTGTAAGGTGGCTATGTGTGGAGGTGACACTTGTTTCGGGCCTGGCCAGCTACGCTTCAAAGTGACTAGGTGGGACACGCTCGAAGAGAAAACTGTTTGGGCCTTGACACCGGAAGGGGCGATCAAGGTAGCTAATTGGCCGCCGTCCCGTTGTAACGTCCAGTATATAGCGTTTGTGACTACATGGGTCGAACCTGATGAACCCGGCGATCGAGGTTAGGGTCTGCAATGGGGGTATCACTTTTAACCTCCTGGTTAAAGGTGTGCTTATGCCAGAAATACAGTTTTGTGATATACGACCGGGGGAGCCGGGTTATTTTCTGCTTATCCAAAGGGTCCATCCAAGGGGGTATCCGAACGGATATCTGTACCAAGTCGCAAACGGAACTATACCAGGGCGCGGCGTACCAATAGGGAGGACTGCCCATGAGTGAGTTACATATAGACGGGCAATTCCATATGGACCTGCCGGACAACAGTATCCAGGTGGTCCAAAAGGCAGATCATTATTGGAAAGGTTTTATTACCGGGTTGATAACTGGAGTCTTAGGCGTTGCGGCAGGGGTGACGCCTTATAGGGGGTGACTATGAATATCAAGCGGTTGACGATCGAGGCGGTCGTATTCCTGGCGCTGGTCCAAGTGGCGCTCATGGAGTACGCCTTTTTTATGATTTGGATAAACGGGCCTATTGTCTTAAATGAACCTAACCGGGCCGTGCTGGCCGGGGAAACGGTCCTTTACTTCGCCCTGGTTGGGGCCTGCGTGTACGCTCTCCAGGCCGCCGTGAGGGACAAGAGTAATATATGGGGGGCTCACGATGGCACTACAAGAGGAAATTAAAAGCGCCGAATATATGCTTGGCCGCCTACGAAGGGAGCTCAGGAATCCGCCGACGAAGCGCCGAGCCGTAAAGGTGGTAGAAG
>Ga0114919_10004642_pt1 | contig 11008 bp, 7 predicted proteins | sample BlataG_FD_88682 | JGI IMG/M metagenome (GOLD analysis project Ga0114919, IMG submission 88682) | Deep subsurface microbial communities from Black Sea to uncover new lineages of life (NeLLi) - Black_00105 metaG | ecosystem: Environmental > Aquatic > Marine > Oceanic > Sediment | place: Atlantic...
TATTAATAATCAAACTCCGATGGAGTTTTAGATTTACTTATATTGCGGTCTTACTACAATAATCCAAGACCGATGGTCTTGTCTTTGGATAGCAACTTAAATGTTGAGAGAACTAATATTTACGATCAATACAACCGAAGCTATAACCGATGAGGACTACAAACAGGTAGAGCTGATCGGTTGGTTGTACCAGTTTTATATTTCCGACCGTAAGGATGAGGTATTTGCAGGATTTAAAAATAACAAAAAAGCCCGTCCCGAAGATATCCCCGCAGCCACCCAGATATTTACCCCCAAATGGATTGTGAAATACATGGTGGAAAATACGGTGGGGAAAATATGGCTTGATTATAATCCCGCTTCTCCCATCCGTGAAGAGATGAAATACCTGGTGGAGAATGAGGGATCAGGGGTTAGGGATCAGGGATCAGGGGAATCCTTGATAGCTGATATTACAGAGCTTACTTTGATGGATCCCGCTTGCGGCTCCGGGCATATCCTGGTGGAAGGGTTTGATTTGATGATGAAGATGTACCTTGAAGAAGGTTACACCAAAAAAAGCGCTGTCTTTTCCATCCTTGAAAACAACCTGTACGGACTGGAAATTGATGACCGGGCGGCCCAACTGGCCCGCTTTGCCCTATTGCTAAAAGCGGCTTCTTATTATCCTGAAATCATCAATTTGCCACTTTCGGAAACTAAAAAAGAGGGGTGTAATATCCACGCTTTTCCTGAACCCAGAACTTTTACTACTGATGAACTTTTGACAGTTATTGGGCAGGAGGGAAAGCCTTTTCTTAATGAAATAAAAGAAGCCCTTGATTTGCTCCAACAGGGGAAAAATATCGGATCTGCTTTAAAACTGAACTTACGTGAAGAAGTATTAAAGTTTATCGAAGAACTCCTCCGGAAAGATCATAGCTCCCTGGTTTGGCAACAGCTTAAACCCTTTCTTGAAATCATTATTTCATTATCCGGAAGGTATTACGCTGTTGCAGCTAATCCGCCATATATGGGACAAAAGAGCATGAATGCCCGGTTAAAAGATTATATCAATACACATTACCCACTCACCAAAGCCGATTTGTTTGCAGTATTCATGGAAGTATGTTTAAACCTGAACGTTACAAAAGGCTTGATGGGGATGATCAATCAACATTCATGGATGTTCTTGTCTTCGTATGAAAAATTAAGAGAAGAAATCATTAACAACTATGGTATTATGAATATGCTTCACTTAGGTCCAAGAACGTTTGAGGAACTTAGTGGTGAAGTGGTTCAATCTACTGCTTTTGTGCTTAAAAATGGGAAAGAGATAAAACATGGAACATACTATAGGCTCATAAATTTTCGAAACAATGCTGAAAAAGAAATCAATTTTTTAAAGGGCAATAATCGTTACCCAAACATTCCTCAAACCAACTTCTCTAAAATACCGGGTAGCCCGATTGCTTATTGGCTTTCAAAATCTAGCATGAATGTTTTCGATAATGATGTTATTGCAGACACTTTCATTACAAGTATTGGATTATCAACAGGTGAAAATGATAAATATGTAAGATTTTGGTTTGAAGCTAATAATCAAATGATTGCTAAGAGTAATGAGAATAAATCGTGGGTTATTTATTCTAAAGGGGGTAGTGGAAGAAAATGGTACGGAAATAAAGAATTTATAGTCTATTGGTTTAACAATGGATTTGAAATAAAGCAATTAGAAAATTCAGTGGTAAGGAATGAAAAGCAATACTTTAAGGAATCAATACAGTGGTCAAGAATAAGTTCTGGTTCTCTTTGTGTAAGATATAACGATACTAAATCAATATTTGATGTTAATAGTGCAAGTTTGTTTTATAAAACTAAAGAAGATAGAGATTATCTTTTAGGCCTGTTAAATTCCAATGTTTCAGAGTTCTTTTTAAAAATATTTAGTCCAACTCTCACTTTTCAAATAGGTGATGTATCCAAAATACCTTATATTAAAAACGAAAATATTAATCTATCTATTAATATTGAAAGTTGTATTAACATTTCAAGAAAAGATTGGGATTCACAAGAAACCTCCTGGGATTTTGAAAAATCACCTTTGTTAAACGAAAATACTTCCTTAAATCGAGCCTACCAAAATTGGCGGGAGAGCGTAATCCAGGATTTCTTTCGACTTCGTGCCAATGAAAAAGAACTCAACCGTATTTTTATTGATATTTATGAACTACAGGAGGAGCTTACGCCGAATGTGTCTTTAAAGGATATTACTATTCTCAAGGATGAAATTGATCATGCTGCACTAAAAAAGCTTGAGAAAACTTTCCGGGAAAAAGGGAAAGAAGCCATTCAATTGCCCATTAAAAAAGATATTGTCATAAGCCAGTTTTTATCCTACTGCATCGGTCTTATGCTGGGCCGTTACCGGCTGGACAAGCCCGGTTTAAACATTGCCCATCCCAATCCAACTGAAGAAGAACTATTAAACTACAAGGTATTGTCCCCCCTTGAGGGGGGAACAAGGGGGGTGACCATCGAGATTGATGATGATGCCATCATCCCTTTCATGGGCTCAGAGTCGGCTTTCCCGGATGATGTGGTCAGCAGGGTAAAAAATCTGTTAATTGCCATTTGGGGAGAAGAAACTTTAACCGGGAACCTGAATTTTATCAGGGAATGCCTGGGTATGGACATGGAGCGCTGGCTCACCGAAAAATTCTGGCCCTTCCATGTACGCATGTATAAAAAACGGCCTATCTACTGGCTCTTTACATCAAATATTAAAAAACCCAATTCAGCAGCATTTAAAGTATTGGTCTACATGCACCGCTTGGATAAATACACAGTACAAAAGATACGTAACAATTATCTGCATCCACACCAGGGGTGGATTAAGCGGGAAATAGAAAAACTGAAAGAAGATGAAGCCAGTTTATCAAGAGAAGACCAAAAACGTCTTACAAAACTCCAGCAGCTTGAACTCGAGTGCCGTGATTACGATGAAGTTTTAAAAGGCCTTGCCAACCAACAAATCGAAATCGACCTGGATGATGGAGTGAAGGTTAATATTGAGAAGTTTGAACCGGCGGTTGCTGAAATTTGAAAATATAAAGGCAGAAAAAATAAAACAAATAATTTTAAACAAATAAATGGCACTACCAGTTAACATACAAGAGTTAATCAATGGTCAGGTGGTTGAATGGGACCGGATTGAGTTTAAAAAAGGATGGAATCCTGAGGATGTAATTCATGCCATGTGTGCCTTTGCCAATGATATCAATAATTGGGGAGGTGGTTATATTATTGTCGGAATCGATGGAGATAACGTACGCCCCATTTTACCACCTGAAGGGTTAGAGCATAATCAACTGGATACCATTCAGGGTAGATTATTGGAATTATGTCATCAAATTCAACCCAATTATTTCCCTATCTCCCAACCTGTCGTTTTCCAGGAGAAACACATTTTTATTATTTGGGTACCTGCCGGTGATAACCGGCCTTATTCTGCCCCGGTCTCATTGGGAGGAAGAAGTGACCGGGCTTATTATGTTCGCAGAGGTTCACGGACAATTATTGCCCGTGACGATACTCTCAGGCAATTGCAGGAACTGACTGCACGTATCCCTTTTGATGACAGGGTAAACCAGCAGGCAACTTTGGATGATCTGAGTTTAACGTTTATTCAAGCCTATCTTAGAGAAGTTAAAAGTGGTCTTTATGAAGAGAGTTCAAAAATACCGTTTAAAGAGTTGTGCCGTCAAATGGCTATTGTCCGCGGGCCGGAAGAATCTCTTTTCCCGGTCAATGTGGGGCTGCTTTTCTTTAATGAGGATCCGGACCGCTTTTTCGACCGGGCAAGAATTGAAATCGTTATTCATAAAGATGATTCCGGTCGGAACTTTATTGAAAAAGTTTTTACCGGACCGGTCCATAATCAGTTAAGGAATGCACTGGATTATTTAAAAACGATGGTGATTCAGGAAAAGGTTAAAAAAGTGAAAGATAAAGCTGAAGCGCTGAGGTTTTACAACTATCCATATGAAGCCATTGAAGAAGTGCTTGCAAATGCCGTTTATCATAAAGGATATGATCTTGCGAATCCCATCGAAATCCAGATTTACCCTGACCGGATTGAAGTGCTGAGTTTTCCCGGTCCCATGCCTCCCATCGATGAAGAAATGCTGAAACAACGTAGAATTGTTGCCAGGCAATACCGCAATCGGCGTATCGGGAATTTTTTGAAAGAATTGCATCTGACTGAAGGACGTAGCTCCGGATTTCCCTTAATTTATCGTGCCCTTGAAAACAATGGATCGCCGCCACCTAAGTTTATTACCGATACTGATAAAACCTATTTTCTTTCCGTAATAAAATTGCATCCGGAATTTAAAAATGTTATAGTTAGTGATAGAGCTGATGATAGAGCTGTTATACCTGAAAACATACAGAATATCAACAACTTAGATGATGTAAAAGCACTTGTTGATTATTATATTAAAGAAGTTAGTGACAGAGCTAACGACAGAGCTAACGACAGAGATAGCGACAGAGTTAACGACAGAGTTAATAGTATAGTTAGCGATGTAATTAATGATAAAGTCGGAGACAAAGTTCCCAGAACGCTTGAATTTTGTATAATACCTCAAACCAGAGAAAATCTTCTTAGTAACCTGAAACTTAAATATCACACTGATAATTATAATCGTTATGTCAAACCATTGATCGAATTGGGGTGGCTTGAAATGACAGAAGCTGACCCTACAAGCAAGAATCAAAAATACCGCACAACAAAACGAGGGAAAATACTATTGCAAATCATTTCAAAGAGCAAAGATGCTGGAAAATAAAATCAAAGAAATACTACTTCGTAATCCTGAAATAAGGATAGTTTTCTTTTTTGATCCGAATAAATCGAGGTACGAGGAGTTTCAAAACCTTAAAATAGAAAGCTTAGAAAAAATCGAAATAGATGAAAGGTATTTTAGCCTAAAAAACCGGTTGGAATATGAATTGAAAGATCAAAAAGTTATTCTTTATCATCCGTTCAAAAAACCCGTTGGAGTTGAATGGCATAAATACCCTTTATTGGGATTATATTACGCCAACAAAGAACTTTTACTGGATGATGTCGGGGAGTTTATGCAGGAATATGGCCTTCCCCAATTGCATGAGCAACTGGTAAGAAAATACATTCGTCAGCTTAAAACAAAAAACTACCAGCGTAAGCTTGCCGGTATACTGGAGCCTTCACTTTTTAACGAATCCAATCTGAAGCAGGGATTTGTTTCGGTTTTGCTGAAGTTTAACCGGGTAACAGAAAAAAATCTTTTGATTGCCCGGTTATTTGAATTGACATTAAACCCTTCCGAATTTGAAGACACTTTGGCTAAATTAAGAACCGGAGAACTGGAGGAAGAAGTTTGTAAATGGTTGTTCGTTTTATTTGGTTCAGAGGTTGAGGAATTAGAGATTGAGATAATTCGGGAATTAGTTAATAAATTCAAATACAACCTGTTGTTGGCGAATATCAACGAAACCTCTGAAAAAGACCCTTATGCCAAACTTAAATCTTCCCGGATTTCAGAGGTGAACAGGATGCTTTCGCTGATGAATGACTGGAGAAATGATCTGAAGTTGAAGGAAAGTTTTGATTTGGTAATGGAGCAGACAGGCTCAGTCATCGACCCCATCAAGCTCATAACAATTTATGGTTATGATCGGGAGTATGGTTATTATTCCGATTCTATGGTTAATGAAATCTTCAAACACTTACTGACAGATATTGAAGACAGACCTGCCGGTATTAAAGTGGATGCTCTTAATTGGATAGAAAATATCGGACGCAATGATAAACTAAGTTGTAAGTTTAATTATCTTTTTCATCATGCCTCATTTCTTGAAATACTGGATAGTTGTAAAAGCTTTGTATTCGATACATTAAACCAATACGTTGAAAAGTACACTTCTGATCTCTATAAAATTGATTACCATTATCGTAAAGCTGTAAAGTATTTCAATGAATTGCCGGTTGATGGCCCGGACACTGACACCGAAACGAAAAATTATTTTCAGTTACTGAATGAACGTTATGATCGCTTTCTGATCGAATTAAATGTTGAATGGCAACGGTTGTCACAGGAAAAGGAATTTGATTACAACCAGATTAACATTAAAAAACAATTCAATTTTTATCATGACAAGCTGAAGCAATTCGATGCTAAAGTTGCAGTTATTATCTCAGATGCCTTAAGGTATGAAGTTGCGTATGAATTATACGAAGAATTGATACGCGATGTAAAGAATAAGGTAAACCTTGAACCGATGATGGCTTCGATACCATCCATTACTTCATTGGGAATGGCCAATTTGCTGCCTAATAAGGGGATCGAAATAAATATTGAAGATAAGAAATCAGGATTTACAGTCAATAATATCTCAACTTCAGGATTAGATGATAGGAAGAGAATTTTAAAACAGGCCCGGGAATTTTCAGAAGTGATATCTTTTAATGATTTGATAACTTTCGACCGTGACCGGGGCCGCGATCTATTCAATAACAACCGGATTGTCTACATTTACCATGATGCCATAGATGCAATTGGAGATAAAAGGCGGACGGAGCAGGATACATTTATGGCTTGCGAAAAGGCTATCGATGAACTTAAATCAATGATTGCCAAACTTTATGGCTGGAATGTATACCATGTTCTTATCACTGCCGATCATGGATTCATCTATAATTATAATGCAATTAATGAGTCGCAGCGGGAGGATCTGCCGGAAGTAGAAGGAAAATCAGATTCGGGTATCCGGTATATTATCGGAGAAAAATTTGAAGGAGAAGTTACAGGATATCAGTTTCCATTAGCCAATACAACAAACATAAAAACTAAACTTGGAATAGTGATTCCACGGGCCATTAACAGATATAAAAAGTCGGGCGATATCGGTTTGCATTTTGTCCATGGCGGGGGTAGTTTGCAGGAAATAATAATTCCATTTATCAGGTTTTATAAGAAAAAAGAAGAGATCGCAGAAATCGTTGAATTCAGGAGACTTGATTCAACAAAAAAAATAACAACCGGAAGTTTGAAAATAAGTATATATCAGGAACAGCCGGTCAGCAGCGATATAAAACCTGCAGAGATCATTATTGGGCTTTATGATGAAAAAGGTAAATTAATATCTAATGAAGTTGAAGTCATTCTTGAAAGCACCTCTGATAATCCGAAAGAGAGAACTAAAAATATTGTCTTAACCCTTTCCGGTAAAGGAAGTCAATCAAGTTTCTGTTATTTGCGTGCTTTTGATATTAATGATAAAACAAGGTTAAATCCAATCAGGATCAATGATAAACTAATTATCAGTACGGTAATGGATATAGACGAATTTCAGATATGAGCTTAAAAGATAAAATATTAACTGCTTTCGAAGGAAAAGTAGTGAGAAAAGATCTGACGAATCTGGTAAAAGGCAATGCTATTGTGCCAACCTATGTTTTGGAATACCTTTTGGGCCAGTACTGCGCCACCGATGATGAAGCCACCATTGAATCCGGAGTAGAGACAGTAAAAAATATTATTGCAAAACATTTTGTCCACAGGGATGAGGCACAGTTAATCAAATCAGTTATCAAAGAAAAGGGTTCTCACCGGATAATTGATAAAGTTTCAGTCCTGCTGAATGATGCAAAAGGAGTGTATGAGGCTACCTTCATAAATCTTGGCGTAAGAAAAGTGCTGGTCGAACCTGATACAATAAAAAAGCACCCAAAGTTATTGTCTGCAGGAGTCTGGTGTATCACTCAACTTTCTTATTTCCTTAGCGAAGAAAAAGGTGTATCTCCCTGGATCATTGAAAGCATAAAGCCCATTCAAATTTCACATGTAGATGTCGAAGAGTATAAGGGAGCGAGAAATAATTTTTCAAAAAAGGAATGGATGAATTTATTGATGCAGAGTATTGGCCTTGTACCGGAAATGTTCAATTTTCGTTCCCAACTTATCCAGCTTTCAAGATTGATCCCCTATTGTGAGAACAATTTCAATTTTATTGAACTTGGTCCGAAAGGGACAGGGAAATCACATCTTTTTACAGAATTATCACCGCATGGTATACTTGTTTCGGGAGGTGAGGTAAGTATTCCAAATTTGTTCATAAACAATACAACCGGCAGGATGGGACTGGTTGGCTACTGGGACGTTGTTGCTTTTGACGAGTTTGCCGGAACTACTAAAAAAGGTGATCCCAAGCTAAAAGACATTATGCAGAACTATTTGGCAAACAAGTCGTTTTCCCGCGGAAAGGATGTTTTTGGCGCTTCAGCATCCATGGCATTTGTTGGTAATACAGAACATACCGTTCCTTATATGCTGAAACATACGGATTTATTTGAAGCTTTGCCTCAAACCTTTCATCATTCGGCATTTCTTGATCGCCTTCATACTTACATGCCCGGATGGGAGGTCAGCAAATTGAGAAATGAAATGTTTACGTCAGACTATGGTTTTATAGTGGATTATCTGGCAGAAATTTTAAAGGAAATGCGAAAAGAGAATTATACAAATGCTTACATGGAACATTTTGAACTTTCCGGGACGCTTACTGCCCGTGACAGGGATGGTATTGCAAAGACTTTTTCAGGTTTCATAAAAGTCCTCTATCCTCATGGTGAATATACTAAAGAAGAGGCAAGAGAAATTTTTGAATTTGCTATTGAATCGCGTAAAAGAATTAAAGATCAATTGATCCGTATGGATGACACCTTTGAAGAGGTCGAATTCAGCTATGTTGATAAACAGACCGGTAAAAAGATATTTCTTGAGACCCTGGAAAATGAAAATTATGGGTATTCGAGTAAGAAAGCTGATGAAGGTGATTTTCAGGATACTGAAATAGCCGGGGCAGATATTCAGAAAGAAAAAGCAGATAAAGAACCCGAAGCGAGGCAAATAATCGTCAGGGATAACCAGACCGGCATCTCTTATGAGAAACTTTTTGGCGCCAGGCTTGCAGGTTCTGAAAAGATAACCTTGTCCGATCCGTACGTAAGGTATCCTTACCAATTTAAGTTACTGCTTGAATTTTGTGTGATGTTGTCAAAAATCAAGAATGAGGAAGAAGAGATAGATTTGCATGTTATTACATGGAATGAAAAAGAATTTCAGAAACAAAGTGAGGAGAGTTTTCATGAACTATCTCTTACTGTTGAAGATATTGGGATTAATCTTTCATTCGAATTCAAAGAAGGTCATGACAGAAACATTATCTCTGACAATGGCTGGAAGATAATTTTAGGGCGCGGTCTGGATATTTTTGAAAAGCAGGAAGGAAAATTTAATCTTGGGGAAATCGATCAGGAAAGAAGGCAGTGTAAAGCGTGTGAGGTATCATTTATCAGGAATGCATAAAAAATATTTAAAAACCAAATGCGCAATTATTAAATTATATCATTAAATAAAATGGAAACACAATTAGACGAGTTAAAAGATTTGTTAATAAAATTTTTCAATTTGAAGGTTTCCTGAATTTCTGGCTCTTTTCTTTCGGAACTTCCTTATTGTAAGTATATTTTAATTCCTGCCCGTTTAGGTTTAATAATGTTGTATATTCGATAGGTCTTCTTATTGTGTCAATGCTTATTCCCATTTTTATTGCATTCATGACTCCTACTGCTTCCAAATAATTTTCTACAACAAATAGTTTATCTGTTGAAAACGGTAAATCTTCTAATCTATTTTCCATCCTGTTTTTATTTTCTTTAACTGCTATAACAGGTATTTCCTGTTCTAATGCAGCTAATGTCGGCAACCCAAGACAGCCATAAGGTTGGATTAGACAAGATATATGTTCTACATTAATGCCCTTATCTTTTTGTACTATTTTCGGGCTTTGATGCAAACCTTTTAGAACACTGTGAAGGTAGGCAATTGATGCAGTTTCTGGTGCTTTTCTTGGATCGACAATCCCAACTTCTAAATCCATTATTTCTCTAGAAGCCATTATAGGAGCATGGGCACATGGAATATTGTATGCCATTGCAATACTATGGGTTAACATTGCTTCAATGCCACCCCAAGGATTTATCATATCTTTATTTTCGAAATATTCCATATGAAAGTGATCAGGTACTTCTATTAAAGTTGATAATCCAATCGCACTATAATTACTTTTATATTGATTAACACTACTGTCCGGTTAACAAAAACAGGAAAGTTCTGAATAACTGATTACATAAGGATTTAAGGTTTTTTGAAATATTTAATCATGATTTGACATTGCAATTCGGGTTGCTTTCATATCATTGTACTGACGAAGATGATTTTATTGAAAAGTCAATCGCTCTTATTAACGAAATAAAAAAATACGATGAAATAGACATAGATGATATGTTCTTCGGAAATCCACCATTAAAAGAAGAGTTTCATAAAGCACTTGAGAGAATTTTAGTTAATATTGGGGAATTAAAGAAAATTCCTATAGATAAACGGAACTATGACTAAAGAAGAAATAAAAGATAGAGAGAAAAAATTACTGGAACTGACCGGAACATTTTGTGCTCAAAAATTAGATGATGATTACTTTCAACTTTGTGAAAAACTTGTAAAGAAATTAGGTCGGAAAAGAGATGTGCCATTCAAAAGGGGAAAAATTGAAATTTGGGCGGCTGCAGTTATCTACTCAATTGGTTCGATAAATTTCCTGTTTGATAAATCATTTGAGCCATATATGACAGCTGGGCAGATAAGTGAATATTTTGGAACAAAGAATTCTACTGTATCAAATAAGGCGAGACAAATAAAAGACATGTTTGACCTTTGGCATTTTAGTCCTGAATTCTCAACACAAAGAATGACTGAAAGTAATCCTTTTAACAACATGGTAATGATGGATGGATTTATTGTGCCGTTAGATACAATTCCTGAAGATTTGCAAGAAATGGTTAAAGAGGCAAGAGCAGAAGGAAGAGATATTGAATTTACAACTAAACCAGAATAGAAAGAAGAAATGCCAGCTGGTAACA
>Ga0114919_10004645_pt1 | contig 11007 bp, 6 predicted proteins | sample BlataG_FD_88682 | JGI IMG/M metagenome (GOLD analysis project Ga0114919, IMG submission 88682) | Deep subsurface microbial communities from Black Sea to uncover new lineages of life (NeLLi) - Black_00105 metaG | ecosystem: Environmental > Aquatic > Marine > Oceanic > Sediment | place: Atlantic...
GCAGCACCATGGTCATCCAGCCGCTCAAGCCACGTGATATTCTCGGTTGCATACCGTCCATCCTCCTTCCAGCAAGTCTCTGGCCGGCCATTTTCATTCCCACTGCCGATACACCGCACCCACGCAGGGATGGCTCCTGATCCTATCCGTTGAACTGGAGCGTTGCGCCGAAGTAGATGAACCGCCGGTAGTGAGTCCGACGCTCGCGGCGCTCGGTGAAATCCGCCGAGTACTCGTAATCCAGAACGTTGGCCCGGTTCAGAAGATTGCTGAGACCGAGGTAGAAGATCACGGCGCTCTCCCTTCCGAACGGCAGATAGTAGCTGAAGTCGGTGTCGAGCCGTTTGAAGGCGGGCAGCCGCTCCGATCCGACAGGGCCCTCCACGGGCAGATAATACGTGCCGCCGGCACCGGCGACTGCCCCCGTGATAGGAGTGATCGGCCGTCCCGTAGCGTACCGGTAGGTAAAGCCGCCACTCAGGTATTGGATCAGCCGTGCCTTCACCACCAGGGTAAGGTTGTGGGTGATATCGAACGGAGAGGGCCCCCGGTCATAATTCATGTCGTGCCCCAGGTGCCGTGTCTGGAGACGTCGGGATCGGAGGTAACTGTATGACAGCCAGCCGTTGATCCGTGTAAGTAGGAACGCCCCGTACTTGACGAACACATCAACACCGCTGGCGATTCCGTCCCCCAGGTTGATGTAGTTATGGTCCGGGTGTCGGAGCACCAGATTCCGGTAAGGCTTGCGATACGCCTCCAAACGGATCATCAACAACTCCTTCTCGTGGTTCAGGCCGAAGATCGTGTGGGTCGCACGCTGCGGACCCAGATCTGGATTTCCGCTCTCAGGATTGAATGCGTACGGTGACGGAAAGCTGTGGTAGGTACCGAGGGCGAACCGGAGGTTGGTATGCTCCGACAGCGCGTACCGGATGTTCAGGCGGGGATCAGTCACGGCCTCCCGGGCCAGCGAGTGGTAGTCGGACCGCACGCCGAGACCGGCCACGAGATGATGGACCGGACTCAATTCCAGCTCGGTGTAGGCCCCGGCCCTTGTTGCCGCGTAGGCCTCGTTGAGTTCGAATACCTCCGCGGCCGGATCGAGTACGTGCGCCAGAACCGGAATGGTGCCCCGGATGGCGTTTGTGGTGTGTTCGATCTCCCCGCCGATGAGGAGCCGGCTCCGGTCGCCCAGGTTCCGCTCGGCGTCCGCACGCAGCTTCCAGGTTTTATCAGCCGGCTCCAGGTCCAGGTTGCCGAGTTGGCGGCGAGCGCTGAAACGGTTCAGGGAGGCGCTGACCTGGAGCAGGAAATCCCGCCCGATATCGGTCAGCTGGATGTTGTGGAGCCAGTTGGTGGTTTCGCCGCGGTAGATCCCTGTGAAAGAGGGCTCGTCCACGTGGACCCCCAGACGGTCGGTGGTCATAAAGTTGAAGAGCTTGATCCAACCGGTAGGGGAGTAGTTGTAGATGAGGCTGAGATTGCCGTCGACTCCGCGGGGTGTCGTGGTGAAATCCTCCAGGAGTCCATTGAGACGGAACATCAGCCCGGTGAAACTCCGGTTGCCGGAGAAGCGCAGGCCGAGCCGGTCCGGCAGGAGCGGAAGGTCGACCCCGATCGAGGCTGCGGCCAGTCCCAGGTTCGTGTAGTAGTGCGACCGGGCGGGCATATTCTGAGAGTTCATGGCGAGCACGCCGGATAGGGCGTTACCGTATTTCGCCGAGAAGCCGCCGGTGGAGAAGACAGTCCCTCCGACCAGAAAAGGGGGTATGGTCCCGAACACACCGCCCGTGGGGGACTCAAACCTGTAGGGATGTGCGACCGTTGCCTGATCGAGCAGGATCACCGTTTCACTGATGTCGCCACCCCTGACGAAGAGGCCCGCTCCCTCATCGACCATGGCAACCCCGGGGAAGGTCTTGATGGCCAGGAAGATGTCCGCAGCAGCGCCCGGTGTGGTAAGGACCTCGAGGGATTGAAGAGTCACCGTCTCGGTCTCACCCGTCGTGTAGGCACTGGCGGACACAACGACGTCCGCGAGGGGAATCGCGGTCGTCGCCAGCACGAGTCTCACGTCTACGGTATCCCCTGGTGCGAGCACGATGGTCCGACTGGCCGGTTCGCAGCCGATCATGGTGGCGCGGATCTCACGTTCCCCGAACTGATAAGAGATGAACCGGAAACGACCCTCCCGATCTGTGAACGAACCGTCTACCGTTCTGGTGATTTGCACGTTGACCAGGTACAAAGGGGCTCCCGCGCCGTCGGTCACGGTTCCGCGGATAACTGCGGGCTCCGGCGTCTGGGCCTGCAGCACTCCGGCTGGACCCGGCAGTGCCAGGAACAGGATCGGGAGCAGCAGCAGGCGGCTACAGTGTCTGTGTAAGAGGCGTAGCATCCGGCGGCTCAGGGAGTGGGGTGGGGCTCTTGCAGCAAACCGTCCAGGGCGTTCAGGTGCGTCCGTAGTGCCTTCCGGCCATCGTCCGTGAGTGCGTACCAGGTGATAGGTATGCGGTCGAGGAACTCTTTCCGGGCGGAGATGTAGCCGGCATCCTCGAGCCGCCGCAGGTTCGCGCCCAGATTGCCGTCAGTCTCCCCGGTCAGCTCCTTGATTCGTGAAAAGGAGAGTCTGTTGTACCGACTGAGTAGGATGGACACCGCCAGCCTTACACGGTGTTCCAGGAGCTTGTCCAGGTTCCCCAGACTGCTCTTGAACGCCTTTCCCTTTTCCGGACCGTCAATCTCCTGCACGTCGGACTCCGATCAACGCGGATGCAACCAGGCTTCCGGCGACGACTATGCCGAGGATGGTCCAGATGTAACCTTGTACGAATGCCGCCAGGATATAGGAGAGGCCCAATACGAGACCGACCCAGAGCAGCGGCCGGTCCTGGTAGAGGCCGGCCGTGAAATAGGAAAGCGCCAGGATCAGCAGGATCGCCTGCCCCATGGCCCAGACTTCAAGAGCTCCGTTGATTACCAGGATGCTAACTAGCCCGATCGCAACCAGTGTTCCCAGCCAATGCAGCACGACTGCCCACGTTCTCTGGAAATCCACCTGACCTATCGTCCGTGAGAACCACCATCCGATCAGACCACTCAGGACAAATCCCACCGGTGCCGCTATCGTCCAGAAGATTCCGACGACATGACCACTAGCGAAATCGTTTAGCGGAAATCCGATCAGGCAGATGGCCGCCCAGAGGTAATAGATCCCCACGGGTACTCGGTGCCCCTTGGACCGCTCCAATACCTCCCGTACGTACTGAAGATCCCCCTGTACCTTCTGTGACTCTTCCATGTGTACGAATCCTCCGTGCGACTCCTTTTATATTATTTAGAGTACTCTATATTGTAGAGTACTCTATATCTAATGTCAAGTGCCGTATCGGTCATTAAACCTCGGGTGTTTCTGGATGCAGAGGTGAGCACGATTTATTGGAGGGAGATGATTAGTGCATCCGCCCATCTGTACCAGATTTGGCGAAGTATGATCCAGAAAGCACGATCAGCCACAGTTAAACTTGGCTTAGACCTTTCAGCCTTGAGTGTGGAGAGCTGTTGTCGCAAGGCTAGGTTTTCGATAATCAGGTCATGACGATAGCGAAGGCTAGCCCGCTTCTATGCGGTCGGATGGAATTTTGGCGAACGACAGGAATTTTTCCGTAGATATAGAATCGTTGAGGTGCTTTCTAGTACATTAAGACCATGGATGAGAATACCAGACTGCTTGACCGGTTGAGCCGGCAGTACTTTGAGGAGTACCCAAGCGCCAAGGTTGAATTTGACCGGGCGGAGGAATCTCTGATCGACGGCGGAAGTCACGCCCTGAGGTTGTTCGGCCCTGCACCCTTCCGGATCGTGGGCGCAAGCGGATCCCGTTTAACCGACAGCGATGGGCACGAGATTCTCGATTTCTGGCAGGGGCACTATGCCAACATCCTCGGGCATAATCCGCCCCTGGTCACACAGGTACTGGCCCGACGGCTGGGTGGAGGATACGGGCTTCACACAGGTATTACGGAAAGCCTCCAGACCGATTATGCCGCACTGCTGCTGAAGCTGATCGGCGCGGAAAAGATCCGGTTCACCTCCAGCGGGGCGCTTGCGGATATGTACTCCATAATGCTGGCCAGGGCATTTACCGACCGGCCTCTGATTGTGAAGGTGGGTGGCGGCTGGCAGGGAGCCCATCCACTTGCCCTTAAGGGTGTTTCCTTCCGGGATGGCTACGATCACAGCGAATCAGCGGGTCTGTCCCCGGATGAATTGGAAAGCGTTCTGCTGACACGGTACAACGATCCGGAGGACCTCACAGACCGGTTCCGGGAACACGGCGATCGAATTGCCTGTTTTATTGTCGAGCCCTGGATGGGGATGGGTGGATTCATGCCCGCCACACCCGAATATCTGCGAACCGCTCGCGAACTGACCCATAAGTATGGGGCGGTTCTGATTTTCGATGAGATCATCTCCGGTTTCCGTTTCTGTGCGGGCGGCGTCTTTAAACTGTACGGTGTGCAGCCCGACCTCTCCACATATGCCAAGGTCATCGGCGGCGGCATGCCACTGGCCGCCGTTGCTGGAAGAGAAGAAATCATGCGGCTGTGCAGCCCGGGCAGCGAGCGCCGTGTCAAGTTCGATGGCGGGACATTCTCCGCCCATCCGGCTGCTCTTCTGGCGGGTAATGCACTGGTGGAGTATCTGGCCGAACATGAAAATGATATCTATCCCCGGCTGGGAATGCTGGGAGAGAAGATGAGGAGGGGGGTTGAGGAGGCCTTCGCCCGGGAGGGTATATACGTTCAGTGTACTGGTTATGGAAACGAAGTGGTCACCGACAGCTCACTGGGTATGATCCATTTTCCCGTGGAAGAAGGGATCCGGCTGACATGTCCCGACCAGGTCTGGAATCCTGCGGTTTGTGACGTGGACAGGAGGGAAAAGGTGCTCAAACTGGCCTTCCTGCTGGAGAGGGTGTACGTGATGCACGGCCTGGGTGCGCTTTCCACCGAACACACCGAGGACGACCTCGAGTGGCTGTTTGCAGCATGTGAAGGTGCCGCCCGGCGCATTAAAACTTGACTGGTCGATAATTATCGGCCTTATGGTTCTCTTCTTGGGTGCAGGCAGTACACTATCAGAACCGATTGTGTTGTAAAAAAGCGATCATGCTGTTTCGTCGAGGGTTTATCCGTTTCCGGGGTGTCAGAGAGGTAAGGAGTGAAAGTATACATATTCAGAGAGAGCGAGGTATCGAAAGGGATACAGGAATGCCTCGAGTAATGTCCAGGGTTAGGGAGTCTCTACTTCTTCTCTTTACCATGGCGTCCGCACCCGTCCTGCTGGCGGGCTGCAAACAGCTCGATATAGATACGGTCTGGACGGACGACCCGATAATCGTAGACGGCGTTACAACTGAGTGGTCCGATCTGGAAACCACCTACCTTGAAGAGAAGAAAGTTCTGATAGGCCTGAGCAACGACAGTGATAATATCTATATCCTCCTTCGCTTCGGTGATCCCTCCTGGATCCAGACGATGCGGATGGGCAGCTTGACAGTATGGCTGGACAAGGCCGGGAAGAAGAGAGAGGAGCTGGGCATCCGCTATTATGGGGGGCCAGAACCTGCGGGGATTCCTGACAGGCGTTCCCCGGGGGATATCCAGATCATCCCGACCAGGCTCACGGTCGTAACGAAAAATCCCGACATGGAAGTAAGCATACCCACCGATGGTTCAAAGGGCCCGGCTGCCGCCTTCCGGATCACCTCGGGAATCTACACTTGTGAAATAAGCATCCCACTCCTTGATGAAACAGAAGACGTATATGGAATCGATGCCGAGCCGGGTCAGGTCCTTATGCTCGGCCTGGATCTAAAAGTTAACAGAGAGCGACTGGCTCAGGCTGGGCAGCGTGGGGTACCTGGCGCAGGGCGAAGCGGCGGAGGAATGATCGGTGGAAGGGGAGGCAGTATGGGAGGTAGGATGCCCGGAGGGATGTCCGGGATGCCCAAAGAGCAGAAGCTCTGGATAAATACCGTTCTCGCCGTACCACCACAATGAGGGCCTTAGTGCACCGCTCCGCAATTGCGGAACGGTGTGCTTAGATGGATGTCTATTTCTACGCTGTAAAACAGCCGTAGAAATGCTACCAGCTTCCACCTCTGGCAAGCAGTTCTCACGCAAGTAACAATCAACGCCGAAATCATGATGCAGTGGTTTTATCGAGTGTGCTTGGCTGGAGGTCGAATATCCTACATAATCGGCCGCGGTGAGATCCCGGTTTCGTGTTTTTCACGATGAAGCGGAGGGAAACCATGACTGTTGTGCGCCTCTCTTCAGTAAAGGCAATGCCGGTCATTTCACTGGCATTTCTAATGGGTATGTCGGCCTGCAGCAAAGAGGATCTTGCGATTTCGCCGGTCGATTTCACTAAGGTGCAGGTGCAGGATAGCTTCTGGACACCGCGGATGGAGACAAACCGCGAGGTCACCATACCCTACGATTTCCAGAAGTGTGAAGAGACCGGCCGCATCAGCAATTTCGCCAAGGCGGGCGGTCTCATGGAGGGTGAGTTCGAGGGGATTTACTACAACGATTCAGATGTGTACAAAGTCATCGAAGGTGCGTCCTATTCGCTCACCATAGCCTACGATGAAAAACTCGACCACTACCTGGATGAGCTGATTTCAAAGATCGCGGCTGCCCAATGGGATGACGGTTACCTGAATACCTACTACACGCTGGTCGAGCCGGAGAAGCGCTGGACCGACATGAAGTGGAGGCACGAGCTCTACTGCGCGGGTCATCTCTTCGAGGCCGCCGTGGCGCACCATCAGGCCACTGGCAAGCACACGCTCCTGGACGTCGCAGTGAGGCTGGCCGACCACATAGACTCGGTCTTTGGACCCGACCGGTTGCGCGAGGTGCCTGGACACGAGGAGATCGAGATAGGCCTGGCCAGACTCTACAGGGCGACCGGTGAAGTAAGTTACCTTGAGCTGGCCACCTTCTTCTTGGACGAACGCGGCAACCCCGAGGGCCATGAGCTCTATGGCGAGTACTGCCAGGATCACAAGCCTGTAGTCGAACAGGATGAAGTGGTTGGTCACGCTGTTCGAGCCGGTTATCTCTACAGCGGAATGGCGGATGTGGCCGCACTTACGGGCGGAAAAGAGTATGTAAAGGCTCTCGACCGGATATGGGATAATATCGTTTCAAAGAAGCTCTACATCACAGGTGGTATCGGTGCTCGGCGGGACAGGGAGGGTTTCGGTGACGACTACGAGCTGCCGAACGCTACTGCCTATAACGAGACATGCGCTGCAATCGCCTTCGCGATGTGGAATTACCGCATGTTCCTTCTACACCGCGACGCCAGATATCTGGATGTACTGGAGAGGATCCTTTACAACGGCTTCCTCTCGGGGGTGTCGCTCAGCGGTGATCGGTTCTTCTATCCGAATCCGCTTTCATCTGATGGGCAGTACGCCTTCAACCATGGCTCTGCAACCAGACAGCCGTGGTTCCAGACATCTTGCTGCCCTGTCAACATTGTAAGGTTTCTGCCCTCAATACCGGGCTACGTATACGCCCACGGCGATGACCAGATATTTGTCAACCTGTTTGTGAGTGGGGAGGGGGTAGTGGAACTGGATGACAACACTGTTCGGATGTCGCAGCAGACCGGTTATCCATGGGATGGGAGGATTACTATCAGGGTGACCCCTGAGCATCCGGAGAGGTTCACCGTTAAAGTGCGCATCCCCGGCTGGGCAATGGGTATGCCCGTTCCGAGTAATCTTTACAGTTACCTGGATGATCAACCTCAGAGCGAAAAAACTGCCGGAGTAGAGTTGATGGTGAATGGTGAGCCGGTGGCACTCAGGCTGGAGGAGAGTTTCGCACGGCTCAGGCGTACCTGGAGAGCGGGGGATACAATTGAACTTGATCTCCCGATGCCGGTCCGAAGGGTGATCTCCCACCCCAAAGTCAAGGAGAACGAAGGTCTGGTAGCGCTCGAAAGAGGCCCCATCGTCTACTGTGCCGAATTCGTGGACAACGGCGGGCGAATTTCAAATCTGCTCCTGCCTGATGATTCAGAGTTCACGGCGGAGCACCGTCCGGATCTGCTGGGCGGTGTCACAGTGCTCCGGGGCAGGGTGCTTGCCGGGACAGCCGGCGGTAAAGAAGAATCGGGCGCCGTCGAACCGATCGATTTCACAGCGATTCCATACTATGCATGGTCGCACCGTGGTGTGGGTGAGATGGCTGTATGGCTGTCGCGGGCGGTCAAGGAACAAGCCGACGTGAGTATCCAGAAGGAGTCTTTTGGCGTGCATCTTTACACACTGACCAATAAAAACGGACTTAAAGCCGGGATTACCAACTACGGCGGCATCATGGTGTCGCTTGAAGTGCCTGACCGTGACGGCAATTTCGAGAACATCGTGCTGGGATTCGATACCCTGGAGGAATACCTGGAAGGCCATCCGTATTTCGGCTCCGTTGTCGGCCGCGTGGGCAACCGTATCGCCGGCGGTAAGTTCACACTCGAAGGGCAGGAGTACATACTCGCCCGAAACAACGGTCCCAACCATCTGCACGGTGGGATCAAGGGGTTCGATAAAGTCGTCTGGAAGGCCGAACCGCTGGAAACCGAAGAAGGGCCGGCCCTGAAGCTGAACTACCTGAGCCCAGACCAGGAGGAGGGCTACCCGGGTAACCTGTCGGTCGAAGTGGTCTATACTCTGACGAATAATGACGAACTTCGCATTGACTACACGGCCACTACCGATGCGGCGACCCCTGTCAACCTCACCCACCACAGCTACTTCAACCTGGCAGGCGCAGGCTCGGGTGACATCCTGAGCCACGAACTGATGCTCAATGCCGACCATTTTCTGCCGGTAGATGGCACGCTGATCCCCACAGGTGGTTTGTCGGTGGTGGCCGGAACGGTGATGGATTTCTCCGAACTCAGGACCATCGGCTCACGCATCCGGCAGATCCGGGGGGATCACTTCGCAGGCGGTTACGACCACTGCTACGTGCTCAATAAAACAGAGAATGCTGCAGGCCCCTCCCTTGCGGCGCGGGTTTTCGAACCGGAGAGCGGACGTGTGATGGAGATCTACACAACCGAACCGGGGATGCAGTTCTATTCCGGTAATTTCCTGGACGGATCACTGACTGGCAGAGGTGGTATCGTTTATCAGCAGCACTTCGGATTCTGCCTGGAAGCCCAGCACTATCCCGACTCGGTCAACCACCCGAACTTCCCGTCGGTCATTCTCAGGCCTGGAGAAGTCTACAGGCAGACTACGGTGCACAGGTTTTACACCAGAATCAAGTAGGCAAGGAAGGCATTGAAGGCCGGGATGGCCGGAGCAAGCGAATAGTCACGAATCCGGTGGAGGGGTCTCGAGACTCTGCCTGGCGGACAGCACACGCTCGACGTCCATTTTGATCAGTGCCCGGTCATACGTCATCAGTCCGTTGACCTCTATCTCGACATCGGTAGTCTGAGTGTATACCGCGGCCGATAGGCCGGGATCGCCTATCATTATGTGCAGTCTTCTCAGCAGGGTTTCATATGCATCGGTCAGGGTCTCGGATGAATCGAAACTGCGGTAGCCCCAGTTTCTGTCACTCTGCCACAGGTGGCCTTCAACTGGATAGCCGAGCCCGCCGAACTCCCCCAGCACTATAGCGCGGTCAGGTTCGGAATCGGGCGCATCAGGTCCGGGATAGGAGTGGATGTCGTGTACGTCGCCAGCACCCCGGTCCGCCCAGCCGCTCGTGTTGTTCACCAGGCGTGAAGGGTCGTAGGCTTTGATCCATTCCGCGATCCGTTCTGTCTCATACTGACCCCAGCCTTCGTTGAACGGGACCCACATCACGATGCACGGATGATTGCCGAAGGCATCAATGGTGCGCTTCAGTTCCAGCTCGAACTGCCTCGCCGACTGGGCAGTGCGTTCGATATCGGGGTCGTTGCGGCCTATATACTCATCGCCGCTCGGCATGTCCTGCCAGACCAGCAGTCCCAGCCTGTCGCACCAGTAGTACCAGCGGTCCGGCTCGATCTTGACGTGCTTGCGGGCCATGTTGAAGCCCAGCCGCCTGGTGACCTCGATGTCGTAGCGCAGCGCCTCGTCCGTCGGTGCGGTGTAGAGGCCGTCAGGCCAGAACCCCTGGTCGAGCGGTCCGAGCTGGAATATGAACTCGTTGTTCAAGAGTATCCTCAGCACTCCCTCTTCATCCCGGCCCAGGGATATCTTCCGCATACCGAAATAGCTCTCCACTTCATCGACTGCGCTGCCGTGTTCCAGCAGTGTCACCTTGAGGTCGTAGAGGAAGGGTGAATCGGGCGACCAGAGTTTCGGGTCAGCAATCTGCAACGCCAGGGTTGAATTCGCAGGTCCGGATACCCTGGCTACAACCCTGCTGTTATCCAGAGCAACAGCTTCCACTGAAAAAGTTTCATCCGCCCCCATGGACCCCACGGTCAGATTAAGTGTGCCGGTATCGATGTCCGGAACCATCTGCAGCCGATCGATGCAGGTAGGGGGCACGGTCTCCATCCAGACCGTCTGCCAGATTCCCGTCGTCGGGGTATACCAGATTCCGCGCGGTCGGCTGACCTGTTTGCCTCGGGGCTGAAACCCCGCGTCGGTCGGATCCCAGACAGCTATAAGGATCTCTTGCTCGCCGTCCGGAATGAGTGCGCCGGTGATGTCGAATGTAAAAGGGTCATAACCGCCCCTGTGTTCGCCAACCCTCCGTCCGTTGACCCAGACGGTCGCCTCCCAGTCTATCGCTCCAAAGTGGAGTAGCACCCTCCGGTTGACCCACGCCCCGGGAAGCTCGAATGTGCGCCGGTACCATAAGCGTTCTTCGGTGCCCACCCTGCTCATCACGCCAGACAGCGCCGACTCTATGGGGAAGGGTACCAGTATCCGGCCATCCCATCCTGCCGGACAATCCTCGTTGCGGGGGC
>Ga0114919_10004648_pt1 | contig 11006 bp, 6 predicted proteins | sample BlataG_FD_88682 | JGI IMG/M metagenome (GOLD analysis project Ga0114919, IMG submission 88682) | Deep subsurface microbial communities from Black Sea to uncover new lineages of life (NeLLi) - Black_00105 metaG | ecosystem: Environmental > Aquatic > Marine > Oceanic > Sediment | place: Atlantic...
AAAATTATAAGACTCACAAATAGAAAGAAAATGGCTTCAGGTATTACAATTCCCACCCTTGATCTTATCATTATTGTAACCTATATGATTGGGATTTTGGTTGCAGGGGTCTGGGTAGTGCGGAAACAAAAAATGACCAGCAGTTCATACTTCCTGGCAGGACGATCTCTTCGCTGGCCATTGGTGGGGGCAGCTTTGTTTGCCTCAAATATTTCAACCATACATCTTGTCGGCCTGGCATCCGCCGGGTTTGAAGATGGTCTTGTATAGGGAAACTTTGAGTGGATGGCTACGTTCATTCTGGTCTTACTTGGACTTGTTTTTGCCCCTTTTTATTTTAAAAACAAAATTTCAACCTTGCCGGAATTTCCGATCCAAGAATTTTATCCGGAATTCTTCTGTCAATTATGATAGGTCTTTATATTATCTTTAATTAAATAATCACAGGAATGAAAGAACTTAACTATGCAAATTTACCCTGTGAAATAAATCGAAGATTTAATGCGAAGCATTATTTCACAGGGTTCACCCCGTGAAACCCTGCGCAGCAGGAGCAACGAAGTTGCTGTTTCACAGGGTGAATTAAAAAAGGGAATTAAGAACAGAACTTTATAAATTAGAACATAACTTTGTAAACTAATTGAAAAAAAGTAGATATGAAAGTTCAAAGGTCAATCCCGATACCCGATAGCTATCGGGGTGATCTCATGAACGAAGTGAATAATAGTAAATTCCGATACTATCAATTAACTACAACTTATTTGTTTTTATATTAAAAAAAAGAGTTATTAGCTGTAGAATCTGTAATTTGCACGATAAAATATATAGTTGAATAAATATTTTAGGCAAAAGATCCAGGTGAGGTGAAAAACTATATTTATAATGAAAATAATAAAGAGGTTCCTCAAAATCTGAATGCCGGTCTTTTTCATGGATTATTAGTTCTGAAGAAGAAATGGGTACCAGCTTCATTATGGAAAATTCAGACCCATTTCCCTTTAAGTTAAATTAATACCGGTTAATAAATAACAGAAATAGTAATTGACAATCAAAATTTGAAATAATGAGAAATAAATGGTACTGCAATATCGTATTAATCAACTTCTTTGCTTTGCTGTTTTCAGCCAGTAATATGTTTGCTTTTGAGACGTATAAGGATAGGCCAAAACCGGTTGCCTGGTGGAAGTTTGATGCAGCTTCCGGGTCGCATGTTATCGAATCAATTTCGCTCAGAAGTGACTCTGTCAGAGGAAATTTCAAATTTGTTGAGGGGGTCAGGGGCATGGCTCTCAAGCTGGATGGCTTTACCACTCAGATAAGAAGCAAACCACTCCCGGTTGAGATGTTGCAGGATGCATTTACTGTTGAAGCCTGGGTTGCTCTTGCCACATACCCCTGGAACTGGTGTCCTGTTGTCAGCCAGTCGGATAAAGAGGATGCCGGCTTTTATTTTGGTGTAGGACCACGGGGAGAAGTAGGATTGTTTGCATCAGTAAATGGTAACTGGCAAGAGTGTACATCTGAAGAGAATATTCCTTTAAAAAAATGGGTGCATATAGCTGCTGCCTTTGACAGATATAAAGGTGTAAAAATATATATTGATGGTAAATTGTCAGGACAGCTGGGATCACAAGGATCAGTAAAACTCACCTCTGACGCTGACCTTCTGATGGGTATGAACATGGAGAAGGTTGTTCCCTCAGATCCTGTGCGTACTTATGCCACTCTGCCTTCCTGGTTTTCACTGGATGGAATATGTGATGAGATAAAAATATACAGCGAAGCTCTCTCAGAGAAAGATATAAACAGAGGAGTATTGGAAATAAAACAATTGGGGCAACCTGATATTGCGGATCGCATTTTGCCTTCAGGACCAGCAGGACCTGGGAGGTTTGGGGCATATTACACGCATCTTAAGTATTATGAGGAGTGGGATGCCCTGTGGAGGGTAGGTGATCATAGCGATATAGTAGTACAGTTTGATGATTCTCCTGTAAGGGTGGTATTCTGGAGGGGAACAAGGTATTCACCTGTATGGGTGATGGAAAACGGCCAGTGGATGGCAGATCAAAGTGCCGAGTATTTTGATGAAGTTGATGGTTGTTTTGAGCATATGATTGACCCTCATTGTCTCTACTCACATGTGAGGATTATTGAAAATACAGAAGCAAGAGTGGTTATCCATTGGCGCTATATACCGGTAAGTGTAAGAAAGAAATTCTCTCAGGTCGATGAAGTGTCTGGCTGGCAGGATTGTGTTGATGAATATTTTACATTCTATCCTGATGGGATAGGAGTACGGAAAGTGGTGGAACATAGTACAGGAGAACCTCTTCATCCGTCAGAATCTATTGTGCTATGCCAACCGGGTACCACTCCTGAAGATAATGTTCATCTGGATGCCATGACACTGGTTAATATGAAAGGTGAGAGCTATACATATTCGTGGGCTAATGGAGCTCCGGTCTTTAGAAAGGGAGAAAATCCACCCGACCCGGTTATCCAGGTAGTAAACCTTAAGTCGGAGAATAAACCCTTTACTATTTTTGAACCTGATAACAATATGGCGGTTTTCGGCATTGAACAGCGTGAAGACGTATCACACTTCCCATGGTGGAACCATTGGCCGGTAGCTCAGAATCCCTCTGACGGGCGTTATTGCCAGGCAGCTGACCGTGCTTCACATTTCTCCCTGGCATGGGGCAGACCTCCTTACCATAAGGGTGATAATAATACGTTCTGGTATACATGGATTTATGGCGCATCAACAGAATCACCGGAGGAGTTAGCCGAACTGGCCAGGTCGTGGAATAATGCTCCTATTGTAAATATTTATGGGAAAGGTGTTTTAAACAAAGGGTATGATCTTTCACAAAGAGCATATATCTTTGATTGTACGGACAAGGAGCCCTTGAAGAAACTTGATATTATGATATTTGCAAGTGAGGAATCTCCTATGGTAAATGGATGCTTTGGTCTGAGGAATATTTCTGACGACAATATAAAAATATTTTCAGTATACCAGAATAATAAGCAGTTGATAAGTAATGTGGATTACAGGACAGGACTGGTGAGAACACTGGAGGGCGATCAGTTAATATTATGGATTAATAAGAAATCAGTTAAAAGTCAAAAATATCGTATAGTGTTTCAACCATGAAAAAGGAAATATCACGCCGGTCTTTTATTATATCATCAGTAATAGCCTCCGCAGGGCGATGGTAATACCTCATTTGACTGGTTGCTCTGCCAACAGCAGGCTAAATATTGCTGTTATAGGAGTATGGTAAGGAAGTCTGGTAGATAATTCTATTGCTTCATCCGCTCAAAGTGACTCTTATCTGCAGGTGAATTCATGATCAGCGAAGGTGGTAGATCCCCGAGAGATTTGTATGCCGAGTCCATTCTGCAGCACAGTTCCCTGGCTTTTTCCGGATTCTCACTGAAAAGATATGTTTTCTTCTCACTGTGTGTACAGCTAACTAATATAAGTGTAAATAAAAGTGGTAAAAAAATCTTTACAGTCATTGTCTTCAATATTTTATATGTATCGGAATTTACTCTCCGCAAGCCCTGTGAAATACTGCTCTGCAGTAAAGGCTTCGCCGTTATTTCACAGGGCCTCCCGAAACCCGATAGTTATCGGGTTTCGGGACGGCGGATCATGAGATCGTCACGCTTGCAGCGTGACTAAGTTCAATGTTTATGGCTTGATAATGGCTAATTTCATGTGTTTATATTTTATTTTCAATAGCCACATGCAACTCACAAGACAATTTTAATCCTGCCACTGTGTGACAATTTATAGATTAAAATTGTCATGTTCGTTCCATATCCAGTCATCGCGTATCCAGATGCCAAGGTTAAGGATGCTTTCCGGGACATCAACCCGGTAGGATAGAGTTCCTTTCTGTGTCCATCTCTGCTTCAGTGCCCATGGCCTGTAACGCCTGGCTGATTCAATCCAGCCACCCTGCTGTACTCCGAAAGCAACAGGGTAATGATCGGGATAGTCAGAGCCCTGAATACCCATGTCATCGGGGTAATGGATTATATATACTCTCTCTCCCGGTTCCGGCTCAAACTTACGATGCCTGCGCCCATCGAACAATATCGGATACCTTTGGCCGGAAAGACCTTTAACAGGCTCAATAACAAACTCTTTTGCCCGGGCTTCAGGATCCATGGTAGCCAGATATACACCATCCGATCCCTTATTGAATGAAACAAACTGCATTGGCCACACACTGCCGGGATAACGGCCACTAAGTTCCTGATCGCATCCGCGGATTAACTCACCGCCACGGGCGAAAGAGGGACGGGCTATATCATATCTGCCCGACTCGGGAAAACCGTTGATAGTAGGAAAAAGAACCGACCATAATCCCCAGTAGTCACTGTTATTCTCTACAAAGATCCTCCACCTGGCTATACCACTATCTTCCGGGAGCTCAATAGTTACTGTTATTGATAACATGTCATCTTCATTCCACCATCTCATCCTGTTCCACTCCATAACTGCCCTTCTGGTTCCGTCAGGCAAAATCTTCAGTGATGCATAGGAACAGGGTTTATAGTTATTGGTAATAGTATATATCTGTTTCCCTTTTGCAAAGGCAACCTCCCAAAGCAGATGCCTGCCGTTAACAGGGTTGATATGTTCGGTGCCCGTGGCCAGGTCTGTCATTGACAATAAACCCATATTTTCAGGTTCAAAAATAAAACTGACATGTTTATTCTTTAGAACAAACTTACCTGATGTATCAATCTTTTTCTGAGCATATGAGGAGTTCATAGCAAGACTAATCATCAGGAAAGTCAATATGTGGAATTTCTTCATCATAAGTAAATAGTGATATAGTGTATAAAACATATTCAAAGCTGGTTACTTAACAGGTGCAAATTCTATTACTTTAACCTTATTAGGACCTATAATCTCTCTCCTGGAGATTATCTTACCAGCTGTCGCAACTGTTCTGTTACCATCAGGTGATATTTCTGTTATCTGGTAGTTATCTGCATCAAGGCCATATTTCCCAGGATCAATAGTGTAAGCGAATGGTATTTCTTTGTTTACGTAATTGGCAAGGAATATAGCTATATTGCCATCTTCAGCCTGCCAGAGCCTCGCTTCAGCTGAGGGTGCAGTACCGGTGGGTAGTCCACCGCCTCTGAATTCTTCCTTGAAAACAGGAACTTCATTATCGGGATAAACAGGTTCCCACAGCCGGCCATAAGTAAGATATTTTTTTGTAACCATTCTGTGTCTGGCACATTGCTTCAGGTATTCAACCTTATCTCTGAACTGGGGCCTTAACAGGTCAAAATCCATCCATCCTATCTGGCGCCCATCAATGAAACCCTGTCCAACACCAAAGTTGAACAACTGGTTGCTTTTTCTGAAATCACATCTGCTTGAATAGAATAGTGTATATCCCGAATAGACTACCTGTAGCATAGGTATTTCATAATCTGTCGGCCTGCCGGTAAAGAGATTTGCTGTTACAAGATCAAAGAATATTTCATTGGCTGATTCTGAGGTAATAACTACCTCTTTACCATTTTGATGAGCTATATTAAGTGTTTTACGGTACAAGTTGCGGTAACCGTCAGCCCAGTAACGGCCACCACCCAAAGGATGCCTATGGCCGGGATTAAAACACAGTTCGTGTGAATTGCAGGAGATCTCATCCATGTAGATTCCATTTGCACCATAAACATTGATTATACTGTCAACTACATTATTAAAAGTTTGATTATTATTTTTTCAATTATATATTATTGTTTTCTATTTGTTGACCTTAGGGTCAAAATAGCCGGTCTCTGCTTTTAGTTTTTCCAGTTCGGCTTTCATTTCCGATCTGACCGTTTGATGATCGGGACTGTTTATAAGATTAATCATCTCTCTAGGATCATTTTCAAGGTCATATAACTCGTCAATATCATTGATCATGTCCGGATATTCAATATACTTATATTTTTTATTTCTTACACCTGTTGCCGTGACAAAACCCGGTGCATATGATTCCTGGAAATATTCATACATGAATGATTTACGCCATTCAGCATTTTCATTCTTAAGCAACGGAACAAAAGACATTCCCTGCATATCGGCAGGCACTTCAGCTCCTGCAAGTTCGATAAGAGTCGGGGCAATATCTATATTAAGAATCATATCGCTGTTTTTGCTGCCTGCTTTTATTAATTCTGGATACCTGACTATTAAGGGTATACGAATAGACTCTTCATACATCAACCGTTTATCACCACGCTGGTGGGAACCGAGGAAGAACCCGTTATCACTTCCAAAAACAAGTATTGTATTATCCAGAATATTCAATTCTTCAAGACAATTCCTCATGTTTCCCACACTTTCGTCTACAGCCAGCATTGCTCTCAGGTAGTTCATACATCTGGGATTTCTTGGATCCCATGGGCGGGGTTCAATTTTTTCCGGTACAGGCTTACCTTCACTTTCGTACCAGACTTTATTATGTACACCATATAGCCATCCTCTTCTTAACCATTCAGGCTTCCCTTCCATAGTGTCGTACCAGTTATCATATTCCGGGATCAGGGCATTGGGAAAAGCATCTGAATCACGTGGAGCAGGGGTGAAAGGAGCATGAACTGCTTTATGCCACAGGAAGAGGCAGAAAGGCTTTTCTCTTGGTTTTTTAATCCATCGCATTGCATAATCGGTGAGAATATCGGTCATATATCCTTTCTCAATAAATTCGCGGCCATTTTCATTCAGCGGGGGATCGATATATTTACCCTGTCCGTCAAAGCTTAGCCAGTAATCGAAACCCTCCCTGGGATTTGCACCTCGCTTCATATGCCATTTTCCCAGGAAAGCCGTCTCATACCCAGCCTCCTGCAATACTTTTGGAAGCAGTGGTACATCCGGATCAGGATCACTGTATGAATTAATATATACTCCGTTTGTATGAGCATAACTGCCGGTCATGAAACAGGCCCTGCTGGGCGAACATAATGAGGTTGTTACAAAAGCATTCTCAAAAACCAGTCCTTCTCTGCTAAGCTGATCCAGGTTTGGTGTCTTCATGAACGTGTATCGTCCGTCTTTTCCAAGAACATTCCATGCCTGATCATCAATAAGGATAAAAACAATATTTGGCCTTGACTGATCAGTAATTTTCTTTTGCCTGTTTATACAACCGGTAAATGCTAACATGCCGGCCAGAATTATCACTACGAATTTTATTATTCCTGAAAACCTCATATAGATTATTTTAAATGTTATAATAAATTTATGATATCAAGTTTAACTTATCTATAATCCTGTTGTACAATCAATTAATCTTGTTGATCTGTTTTGCTTCTTTCGTCCTTGTATTATATTACTGGATTTAATAAGGCACAAATCTTGTTACAAATCCACCACCTGCCGGTAAATCTATTTTAATACTATCTGATACTAATAGACTCTTCTCTTCAATTCTCACTGCAGCAGCGTTCTTATGTGAATCGTGCACCATGAATGTATAATAGCATTTGAATTTTGCCATGAGGGCTTTTAAGAGATATTTCATCAGGTTTGCATGATGACAATATTATTATCGAGCATGTTGTTAACCAAAATAAAGATTTGAGTTTCAGGCTTATCCTCATTTAGTGTTGTATTTACTTGTTGATTTATACCAGATACAATATTATCAATCTTCTTTGTTTAGTGTAGTCAGGTAATAGTTATACCTTTCCAGTAAATGATTTTTTATTTCAATATAATTAGTATCATTAATCAGGTTTTGTGATTCCAGAGGATCTTCCTTTAGATTATAAATCTCTTCAACTTCAGGTTCCACATTAAGGTAGCGAATATATTTCCATTCATCTGTCCGTACCCCCTTGCTGTCAGGAATAGGGTTCTCAACATCAATAATATCAGCATGCTCCATGAAAAAATCTGATCGTGATGGTGAATTCTCATCCATAAGGAGGGGATATAAGCTCATTCCATCCATTTCAGAAGGTATCGGTACTCCTGCAATATCCAGTATGGTTGGAGCAATATCTATATTTAACGCAAGTTTGTCGAGCTTCACACCTCGCATTTTATCAGGCACACCTGGCCCTTGGATGATTATTGGAACACGTATTGATTCTTCATATAGAAGCCACTTACCACCAAGACCATGCTCTCCCCATAAATAGCCGTTATCTGATAGATAAATAACAAGAGTGTTATCACTAAGATTTAGTTCCTCAAGGGTTTGCATAATTTTGCCGACTGATCTGTCTAAGCTTATTACGCAACGAAGGAAATCCTTTTCAAATCTGTTTTTCGTGGCTTCATCTTTTCTTTCGTCAAAATAGCACCACCTGTTAAGTGATTTTTCCATTACATGAGATGACATTGCCAGATAGCCCTCAGGTGTATCGGTCTCTCTTTTAGGGATAATAACATTTTCGAAAAGATCTTTATCCCGTTCGTCAGGCTGATAGGGGTGATGTGGTGATTTAAAGCAGACCGTCAGGCAAAATGGCTGTTCAGGAGTACAGGATTCAAGGAATTCCCTGGTTCTAATAGCCAGCCATTCTGAATTGTGTATTTTGCCACTGTCTGTACTATGAAAATAGGCTCCCTGATTTGCCCAGGCATTAAACAGATCAAAAACATCTTCTGTGCCGTCAATGCCCATACCCCACTTGCCAAGAATCCCGGTTTTGTATCCGCTATCGTGTAATAAAGCTGGATAGCTTTTGCTTAAAACCTCCTTAGTTATTGGAGTATTAAAATGGTTCATTCCATGAGTACATGAGTATTTTCCGGTCATAATACTTGCCCGCGATACAGCGCATATAGGTGTTGTGACAAATGCATTATTAAAGTATACTCCCTGCCGGGCCAGTTTATCCATATTAGGAGTCTTTAACTGTGGTATCAGTGGATTATCGGCATAGCTTAGCTGATCCCATCTCTGATCATCAGAAATCAGAACAAGGATATTTGGTTTTTTACTATTACTGTTTTTCGCTACCCTGTGACAACTGTAAAAGCTGCCGAATACTGCAGAGATAACCAGTATTTTAAAGCAGATTTGCATCGTGAAAAATAAATTATCCGTTTTTTTGTCAGAATTTTACGACAGGCTTGGTGTTTTTGGCTTTTGCTTTTTCCATTTCCATAAATCTTTCTACCGTACCCGGTCTGCTTCTGTTCCTGAATGTTTCATAAGCCGGATCATCATATTTCTTCATTAACTTTTGCATTTTTCTTCTGAATCTTTCTATCTCACCGGTGTAAGCCGGATCGTCTATCAGGTTATTTAAGCCGTCAGGGTCATCTTTGAAATTATAAAATTCTTCAGGCACCCTGTGCTTATAGAGCTCTACCCGCTTTGCAATCTCCGGATCTGTTACAGCAGCCTCAAGCATGGCTCTCCATGTGAGACCTCCTGTTGCATCACCACTCATTCTTGTTTTACCATCAGACCAGAAGTTATATATATACCCATAGTTTTTATTCTGAAGACATCGCATGGTGTACCGTATCTTTGCATAGATCTGATAAAAGGCAGAGTATGTGTAATCTCTGTTGCCCTGTTTTTTATTGAGAAGCAGAGTAAGGAAACTTCTTCCATCAAGATTTGGTATCATAGGAAGACCGGCAGATTCCATAATTGTGGGCATCAGATCAATCCCGGAAATAAAATGGGTAGTATCAACAGAACCGGGTATAATTTTGCCCGGCCATTTTACTATCAGTGGTGTTTTAGTGCTGTTAAGATAACATTGTGCCTTCGAGAAGGGAAATGGCGCACCATGGTCGCTTAAAAAGAGGACAAGAGTGTTATCTTCCAGTCCGCTTTCGTGAAGTGCATCAAGTACGGCTCCAATATTTTGATCACAGCGGTAAACAGAACCGTAATATTGAGCTATCTCTTTGCGAACATTAGTCAAATCTGGCAGGTAAGCGGGTGTTTTAACCTCTTCCGGGCTGAATTGTCGCGTGACAGGTGGCATTTTATCACCCCATGTTGCGGTATCTGTTGAGCTGCCAACAAAGGGTCTGTGTGGATCATGGGAATTAGCAACGAGAAAGAATGGCTTGTTATTTTTTCTGGCAATGGAGAAAAACCTGGCAGAATACTGATGGAACAGAGCCGGATTACGCGAATTCCCTGATCTCCATATTGAATCTGTTTCGGTTATAAAGGGAATATAATCCCAGAAGAACCTGTCGACAGGCTGGTGATGTATCTCTTTGCCTAATATGCCATTAAAGTATCCGGTCTTCTTTAACTGCTCGGGCAGGGTGGGGACGTTGCGGTCGATAGGTTCAAATCCCTCTGCTCCATTGTTATGAGGGTATCGACCAGTTAAGAGAGACTGTCTGCAGGGCTGGCATACGGCAGAATTAATATGCGCATGTGTAAATCTTACTCCCTGCTGTGCAAACCTGTCAATGTTTGGTGTAATATCAGTAATATCACATCCGTAAGCACCAATCGAGTTATAACTCAGGTCATCTGCTGTCAGGATAAGAATATTGGGCAGGATATCAGCAGACTGTTTTTCTTTATTAACCCTTTTTTGGCAACCTGTGACAGCAAGCAGGCAACAAAAGGAAAAACAGGATAAAAATAGTTTACGTGTGACAGACATTAACTAAAATTTATAATTACATAACAAAAATAAAAAATTGTAAACTATTTTCGGAATTATTTTAAGAAAAACATGCTTTATAAGGAGGATAATAATATGTCCAATTTGAGCAAGTTTAAAAAATTAGTAAATTAATTATTTTTGTAATATAATTATATTCTAATTTGTATGTATCGGAATTTACTCACCCGCCCTGTGAAATAAAGTCGAAGACTTTACTGCGTAGCAGCCCTGTGGAATGTTCTTTCAGAATTCCACTGGGCAAGTATTTCACAGGGCAAGTTCATGAGATCGTCACGCTATAAGCGTGACTAAGTTCAAAAACATAATCTGATATACAATGAGTTATGCCTCTTTCTAATTGCCTTGTAATT
>Ga0114919_10004649_pt1 | contig 11006 bp, 10 predicted proteins | sample BlataG_FD_88682 | JGI IMG/M metagenome (GOLD analysis project Ga0114919, IMG submission 88682) | Deep subsurface microbial communities from Black Sea to uncover new lineages of life (NeLLi) - Black_00105 metaG | ecosystem: Environmental > Aquatic > Marine > Oceanic > Sediment | place: Atlantic...
ATGAGATCCTTCAATAACTGCAAAAGCGCAGAGAGAATCATATATGGAGTAATAGCTTATGTCTTAAACCAACCCAGGATGTGCCCAACTACCAATTTACACAATTAGCTTGACACAATGGAAACCGGGGGGTCGAAGGATCGGGCTGGCGGCTGCTCAAGCTGGAGCATATATTAAAATCATAGAAAGGAGAGCCATGTCCGTGATGAAAGACTATTTTGTGAATCCAGATGAAAACCGCCTTCGTGCTGGCTGGCGTATTTTTCTGTTTTTGGTCGCTGCATTTTTGATCGCCACAATTGTTAACGGAATAATCAAAGTGGTTTTCGGCGGACCCCCGTCAGACAAGACGGTCTCGATAGTCGTGAGGGGCATCATTGTGATAGTCAATGTTACGCTGGTGGTAGGGCTCATCCGGAGATACATCGACAAAAAGTCGTTTGTGTCCCTGGGGCTGAGATTCGACGGTTCTGGCATGTTGGATTTATTGATGGGACTCGTTCTCAGCGGTCTCATGGTGGGAATCATTTTCGTAGTCCTTCTTTATTTCGGGTTGTTGGAGATAAAAGAGGTGAGCTGGACGGGCAGCGGAATCCCATCGATGCTTGGAATTCTCCTGTGGCTTTTTGGAATTGGCCTCGCAGTCGGCTGGTCAGAAGAGCTGGCGTTCCGTGGCTACCTGCTTCAGAATCTGAGAGAGGGAATAGGCATGGTGTGGGCCGTAATCCTCTCGTGCATACTTTATGGGATCGTTCACATGCTGAATCCCAACAGCACTGTGTTGTCCGGAGTGTTGATAGCGGTTATCGGTTTCTTAAGAATATTTGGTTGGTTACGCTCGGGTCAACTCTGGCTGTCGATAGGAATGCATGCAGGTTGGAACTTTTTCCAGGGCCCTATCTTTGGGTTTCAAGTCAGTGGTACGCATTCTGAAGTGCTGATAAAACACACCCTCACCGGACAGGGCTGGATCACAGGCGGACCTTTTGGCCCGGAGGCAGGGATCATTGTCGTCCCGGTGGTGCTGCTTGCGCTTTTAGTCATGTTCCTCTGGACGATCAAGAGGGAAAATACACCGTGGCTTCAAGAGAAAAATGGGCCGGCTTAAAAGTGACATAGAGCCGAACCAGAGGTTCACGCTTATCTTGTTTGCGAATCGCGGGCACAAGCCCTGGATCGAACGACAGGCGAGGGACAGATTCTACGAAATCCTCAAAGAACAATTGCGTTAAGGGGAATAGCTGTCAAAATCGGAAGTGTTGTCTTGTATCAAATAGAGACGCCCCCAATGCGCGCTTTAGCCGACGAAGCTGGGATGCTATACGGAAACCATACAATACCACCAACGGAACCAGAAAAGCCCCTTAACTATCCGGCAACACGCAGGTTGCGCGTGATGTGTCCGGGTGTCTCTGGCCGGCGTTAGGGCAGACAAAGGATGTTACACGAAAACGATATGATCGACAGTTGTATTTCTAACCTCAATCAGGAGGGAAGAGTTTCATGAAACGTCTGAAGCTTTTTGCTGTATCCGGAATTGTTTTAGTCGTAGGCTTAATAACGATCGTTTATCTCCTAAAATCAGTCCCTTCCACACCTCAAAGAACACACAGACTTAAGTCTGAGGCCTTAGAAGGAACAGAGGAAGACCCGCATGCCCGTGCACGATATAAGTGGCTTCTCCTCCGGGACCCGGCGACCAACGAAATTCCCAGAGATATCGGTACGCGGGAATTAGCATTCGTCAAGAACCTGGCCAGCAAGACAATGGGGCGACATCTCACTGCGGACATAAACTGGATCGCCAGAGGTCCCTGCGATATTGGCGGCCGTACAAAGGCGCTGGCCCTGGACGTAACGGATGAGAACACCATACTTGCCGGTTGTGTTTCCAGCGGGATGTGGAAATCGACCGACGGAGGCGCCTCCTGGAGAAAAACCACGGCGCCGGATCAGCTTCACAGCGTGTCGTGTATCGCCCAAAACAGGGACACGGGCAAGGAGAATATGTGGTATTATGGAACGGGTGAATGGTCCGCCGGCATGGGGGGGAGTGCTTCCGGCCCTTTGATGACAGGCGCCGTTCATAGAGGCGACGGAATATTCAAATCCACCGACTCCGGTGAAAGCTGGACCCTTCTGCCTTCGACGGTTTCGGGAACACCTACGGCGACCGATTCCTTCGACTTCGTCTCGAAACTGGTAACGTTCGGTGAGGATGGACTCTACGCCGCCACGTCGACCGGGCTGTTCAAGAGCAGAAACGGCGGGGACTCCTGGCAACACGTTATCGATTTTGGGGCAGACTATCCCAGCACGGACATAGCTCTTACCAGTCTGGATACATGTTACGCCACCGTGGGCGGAGATGGACCTGCCAACGGCATCTACAAGTCGGCCGATGGAGAAACCTGGGATAATATCACTCCCGTGGATTGGCCCGACACGACCACGCTGACCGTCATCGGTATTGCGCCTTCAAATGAAGACGTCATCTATTTTCTCACAGAAGTGGCCTATCTGAAACAGCAACTGAGAAAATACGAAGCAGGCGTTGGCTGGACAGACCTGTCGGCGAATCTGCCATGGGGAGGGGAGATGATCACCTACGGCGGGAAGATGCTTATTCTCTATGTTAAACCTGACAATGAGAATACGCTGTTTGTCGGGACGGTTGGTATGTACCGGAGCACCGATGGAGGACAGTCCTTCGGCGAGATCGGCGCGTATCATGAGTTTCATGTTGATCAGCATTCCATCGCCTTCTACCCATCAGACCCAAGTGCCATGATTGTGGGAAACGATGGTGGATTGTTTAGAACCAGTGACAACGTGGCAGAGGTCGACTCTACGCCCTATGGCCCCAAGATCGATTGGGAATCGCTGAACGACGGTTACGTGACGACGCAGTTTTATGCTATCGCCCTGGATCACGGAACACCAGGCAGCGAAACCATTTTAGGCGGAACCCAGGACAACTCGTGGCTGTTCACCACGACGTCTGATCCTCAAATTCCCTGGACATCAATATGGAAGGGAGCGACGGATGGCGGGTTTTCGGCCATCAGTGACAGTGGGGACTACTACTATACCAGTCAGGCTGCGACGTTTCACATATGGCGACATTGGTATGTGGGCGAAACGCATCACTTCACAGAGGTTACTATGAGTGACACGGCAGGTGGCAGTCTGTGGCTTCCCCCGTTTATCCTTGATCCTCATGATACCAAGATCATGTATCTGCCATGGCGAACCCTGATGTGGCGCAATTCTGACCTGACCGAAATACCGGAGATAAATCCAGGGGTGCCGACGGACGTCAATTGGACGCAACTGGACAGCGTGAAAGACTATTACATCTCTGCCTTGGGCATGTCCCCAGCAGAGCCCAGGAGGCTGTATTATGCTTCGATACACGGTGATATGTTCAAGATAGATAACCCTCATGAAGGACAGCCTGTGCCACAAAAGCTCTCCACCGACATTTTCCCCCCGGATGGATACCCTCATTGCGTTGCCGTGGATCCTACAGATGCAAATGAAGTGATGGTCGTATTTCCCAATTATGGTGTGATCAGCATCTATGCATCCGAAGACGGCGGAGATACCTGGACTCCTGTCAGTGGTAATCTCGAAGAAAATCCTGATGGTAGTGGCAGCGGACCTTCGGTACGATGGATCTCGATTCTCTATGTCGACGACAAACCTATCTATTTTGCAGGTACCAGCGTGGGTCTGTTCTCGTCAACCAACCTGGATGGAATGAATACCGTCTGGCACCAGGAGGGCGCCTCCACGATCGGAAATGTCGTTATCGATATGATTGACGTGCGTCAATCAGATGGCTTCGTCGTCGTGGGGACGCATGGCAATGGTGTATACAGCACACATGTAACCGAGTACCCCTCCGCCGTCCAAGAAGAGGAGGAAAGTCGCAGAATTGCGTCGTTCGCATTACATCCCGCCTATCCAAATCCTTTCAATGTGACAACCACCATCCGGTTCAACTTGCCAAAGCAGGGCATTGCCAAATTGAAGGTATATAATGTCCTTGGACAAGAGGTGGCGACGCTGGTTGATGGACACTTGCAGGTAGGAGAACATCATGTTCAATGGACAGCCGATAAGGTGGCGAGTGGGACATACCTTATTCGATTATCTTTTGAGAGTTATTCTGAAACACAAAAAGTGGTTCTGCTGAAGTAAACAGGTTTTACGAAACCGTTAAGAGAAGAATTACGTTTAGGGAAATAGCTGTCAAGACAGGAAGTGTCGTCCCGCACTAAAAGAGACACCGCCAGAGGCGGGCCGTTGAGCCTGATCGTTAGGCGAGCTAACAAGGTAAGGAGATAGCGATGAGCGATATATTCCTTGGGTTGGCGATCTTGAGCGTTCTTTGGGGTATTGTGTCATCTCTTGTTATCGCATCGTATTTGTCCAAACGAGGTATTGATATCTGCTGGATATTCTTCAAAGTCTTAATCATAAAGTACGTTGGACAATACCGGAGAATCACGGTACAGGAATCCGGAAAGCCAGGTGCATGGTATTACTCGTACGTTCTGTCCATGATGTCTACCCTCCTGTTTGCAGTCGTTGGGATAATTCTCAGATGAGGCCGAGATGCTTATATGTTTTGTTGTCGCCCAACCAGCACATGCAGCCGATGCGCCTAAGGCGGGCCGGTGATGCATCACGTTAGGCGTGAATAATCAACCAATAAGCACAAGGAGGTTGGTGATGAGCACCAAGACATTTTGGATTTTTGGGATACTTCAAAGTCTATCATTAGGAACAATAATATTCCTGCTGTTCAGGTCGTTGAATCTAATCAAAGGAGAAAGCGTTATTGGCTTGGATACTCAGATCTTATTGAGTATTGCATTCCCGTTATTTCTCCTGCTTGTTGAATATGTCGTTTCTTCAAAACAATGACAATATTCAGTCTCGTAGGTGAGGTATGCCCCCTTAGACAAGCTCTCCTCGAGTCTGAGCGACCCTCCTTTGACCCTGAGGTCTCACTTCGTGCCGCACTTCGTCTCCCGCCACAGGCGGGATGTCGAAGGAAGCGCACTCACCCATACGGGTGCCCGTCTGGGCAGTGCGAGGCAGGACAAGCCCTTCGGTTCCTCAGGACAAGCCCTTCGGGATGGTTTCCCGCAAATTGCCTGTAGTGGGCGTCGTCGGGTGGGAGTTTATGTAGCCTGTATAAAACACCAGATAGAGTGCGTATATGAGTAAGAACCATTGGATCTATTGGAGTTACTGATTTCTACGGTGCTTTCAGAGGTGTCTTATACGTCGGATTCGGCTATGCAAAGCTTCTTATACGGAACCGTATCAGAATCATTACAGGCTAGCCTGCAAATTCCGTTTGACAGAAATTCCAAGTATGGATATGTTTGGGCGAATGAAAACCGAGCTGGAACTCCATATTTATTTAGTTTTGAAATAATCGTTGCATCAGATATTCTCCATTTATTTGATTTTCAATTAGAACCTCTGCAATTATGCGTATCAATAAACCATTTCTCCCATCAACATAAAGGCTAGTTGAAATATGGAAATGGCAAGTAGTACAAACCGAGTTAACAATTATGCTTTAACTACATTACACACGGAGGATGAATATGGCATTAATTCAATTAAACAAAGTGTCGAGAGTATATGAAATGGGAGAAACTTCCATACAAGCGCTTGCGGATATAAATCTCGACATTGAACAACAGACCTTTGTTTCTTTTGTCGGACCTTCTGGCAGCGGCAAAACAACTCTACTCAATTTAATCGGTTGTTTGGATAAACCCAGTACAGGTGAAATAAAAGTAAATGACGTTCGGGTGAACGAATTTAACCGCAAAGATGCTGCTGTTTTCCGCGGCACGAATATTGGATTTATTTTTCAGAACTTTAACCTCTTGCCTGTGCTGACTGTATATGAAAACGTTGAATATCCCTTGATCATGGTGCAAAGCGTAGCCGAAAAAGAACGTCGCGAACGGGTTTTGAAGTATTTAGAAGCCGTAAGCATGACAGATCAGAAAGATAAGTACCCGTCACAGATATCAGGCGGGCAGAAACAACGGGTTGCTGTTGCACGAGCACTGGTAACAGACCCGAAATTAGTTCTCGCCGACGAACCGACGGCAAATTTAGATCACAAATCAGCATTCAAGGTAATTGAGTTGATGCGCCAAATGCAGCGGGAATTAAAAACGACTTTTATCTTTTCCACCCACGATCCAAAAATAGTAAAAGAAGCCGAAATAATTTATACCCTGGAAGACGGCAGGTTAGTAAACAAGGAACTGGTGACCAATCCAGATAACGAGACGAAGGATAAAAACTAAAATGAAAAATATATTTAAAATTGCGCTGCGTAATCTGCTGCGCTATAAAAGACGTACACTGCTGACTTCCTTGCTTATCATTCTGGGCGTGGTAATGGTTGTAGTTTTTTCCGGTATTTCAAAATCTTTCAAAGGAATGATGATCGGCACAATCACCGATTCGATGTTGGGGCATTTACAAATTCATAAAAAAGGATACGTCAGTTCAATCGATAACCTGCCGCTGCATTTGAATCTGAAAGATGAAGAAATAAACAATCTAAGATCTCTTTTAGATGAAAAGAACAATGTTATAGAAGCCTATACTTTCAGAATAAAATTCGGGGCAATGCTGAGTAACTATGAGCAAACTACCAATATCAGGTTGACTGCTGTTATTCCGGAAATGGAAAACAAAGCCAGCCCGGCCCTGGTTGATCGTATTGTTGATTTTTCAAAAAAGCCGGATTCTTTTGTGAAGCGAGGAGAATTGATTATACCGGAAAACTTGGCAAACGGATTAAAACTTAAAACCGGGCAGGAAGTCGTTTTAGTAGCTACCAATCAGGATGGTTCGGTCAACGGTATGTCATTTAACATCGCCGGAATAATGAGCGGATTAACAGGTCCTTCCGGCCGTGACGGATACATGCATCTGAATGATGCTAAAGATTTGCTGCGAATTGACGGCAACGAAATTAATGAAATCGCCATTCGGCTGAAAGATGGCGATGATTTGAAACGCGTAAATAAGATGTTAAATCAAAGTTTGCAGTCCATAAAAGGTGAAGACGAAAAGCCAGTGTTTGAATTACATACCTGGGCGCAACTTTCACCATTTTCTACAATTGCCACCGTTGTGGATTTGCTGATTTACATAGTAAAAATAGTACTGATCTCGATTGTATTAATCAGTATTTTAAACGTGATGATGATGTCGGTTTTTGAACGTGTGAGTGAAATCGGCACAATCTCAGCCATTGGCACATTGCCTTCAAAAATATTGTGGTTGTTTGTGGCTGAAGGCTTTCTTCTCGGTTTTGTAAGCGCCATAGTCGGCGGTATAATCAGTGTACTGAGTTTGTCTTTAATCAATCTGGCAGAGTTTCATTTTTCTTTCGGAAGGATGCAAGGTATTTTGTTAAAGACGTCTGTTTCCATTGGCGAATTAATTACAGTATCAATTATAGTTATCATTATTTCGATTTTATCCAGTTTTCAACCGGCGTATAAAGCGTCAAAAATGGAACCGGTTGATGCATTGAGACATGTGTAATTCTTTCAAAGGAAAGAAGGAGAGAAGTCAAATATAGAAAGGAATGAACATGCGCTTATTATTATCTGTTCTAATAACTGTCTTTTTATTCCAAGTGCTTCCGGCACAGGAATCTTTCCAAATAAGCACCAGGGGCAACGCTATTTTAAAAAAAGTCGATGAAATTTTAACTCCCGGTTCGGTTGAATTTTACCGCAAACTGATCAACGAAGAACGGGACGGAAAGAAAAAGGAATTTATTTTTTATACGGTGAACAAAGATCGGGACAAAGTTGCCATGCTCTATCTGTCACCGGCGAGTGATAAAGGACGAGCCACTTTGCGATTGGGCGATAATATGTGGTTGTATATTCCCAATGTGGGAAAACCAATTCGCATTACCAGCATGCAGTCCGTAGTCGGTGGCGTGTTTAATAATGCCGATATCATGCGGCTTGATTATTCCGCCGAATACGATGCGACAGATCTTGAAGAAAGCGGTGAAAATTTGATTCTTGGTTTAAAGGCAAAAACAAGGACCGTGTCCTATGACCGCCTGAAAATGTCGGTGATTAAAAAGAACAACATCGTCGAGAAGGTGGAATGTTACGCTGCATCCGGGAAATTAATCAAAACTCTGGATTTTAAACAGGTAAAAGATTTTGGTAAAGGAATTGTCCGTCCAGCTGTGATTGAAACGACAAGTCCGTTGTATAAGGGTTTCAAATCAGTGATGATTTATTCGAAAATAAAAAACAGAAAATTCCCCGATGAAGTTTTCACATTGGATTATCTTTCAAGATTAAGCGAGTTACGATGATTTTACATAAACAGATATTTCTATACCTGGTAATTACATCCGCGCTGTTGCTTTTAAGGTACTCAGCCAGCGCTCAGGATTATGATTTCGAAATTCCCGAAGAGGAAGAAACTGCAAAGATAGAGTTCAACGGCAACCTGGATGCAAAATGGGGTATTTTGCAAACAAATGAATCTTCCCCCTTTTATGGACTGCAATTTTTCGGACAGGAAAAACCGGATGAGTATCTTTCCCAGTACCGTCTTGATTTCTATTTTAACGGTGATTACCGCTACAAACAAGTTGGTTTCACTTTGCGAACTTTCGCGCAATACATAAAAGAGGAACCGATTGACCTGTCGTTTTTTGAATTGTTTGGCAGTTTAAATCTTTCACCAAGGCTGACAGGGGGAATTGGCAAGCGCCGTTATAACTGGGGCAAAGGCTACGCATTTAATCCGGTCGGTTATGTGAATGCCGAGAAAGACCCGGAGAACCCCGATCTCGCACTGGCCGGTAAAAACTCGCTTTTTATTAACTACAATCGTAGTTTTTCTTCCGGCTGGATTCAGAACCTGTCTTTATCTACGGTTGTACTTCCGCAGGAACCCGATATACTGGATAAATACGCCAAACTCGATAACACGTCTTTGGCTATTAAACTTTATTTACTTTTGCGAAATATTGATCTGGATTTTATGGTATTCAGAGGGAGAAACCAACCGCAGCGCTACGGCATGGATTTTTCAACCAATCTGCAGGAAAATATTGAAGTGCATGGAGAAGTCAGTTACGCCAAGGATGAAGATTTTAGTGTCATTCAGAATAATATGGTTCAAATGAACAAAACAGACGGATTCTCTTATTTACTTGGAATGCGCTATCTTAACAATTTTAACATGACATTTATTGCCGAGTATTATCACAACAATCGCGGGTTGACTTCTTCGGAATACAAAGATTATCAGGAGTATCTGATAAACAGTTTAAACAGTGCAGATGCTGAATTAATTAGTTTGACCAAGTCGGTTATGACCACCAATTTCCGTTCACAAAATATAATGCGGGATTATATTTATTTCAAAACCAGTCTGCCGGAACCTCTTGAATGGTTGTATTCTTCCGTTGCGGTTTTCACAATTTACAATGTTAATGATGGTAGTTTTCTTTTGTCTACGCAATTAGGTTACAAGCCTTTTACCAATTCAGAAATCCTTCTGTGGCCAAGCATCTTTTTCGGAGATGACAATTCAGAGTACGGGAGCAAACAGTTTCAAAAGAAAGTTGAGACGTGGTTTCGTTTTTATTTTTGATTTTAATTTCGTTTAAACTATTATGTCTTCTTGCAGATCGAATGGCGAGTAATTCTGTCCTGTAGGAATGCCTTTGTCATAAGAGTCTTCTTACATGCGGCAGCAGGTCAGGAGCCCCGTGCTCCTGAGACTATTCACTTGTCAGGTGCTCAAGACAGTTGACCTACGAGGTTGATGTAACCTTAGGGATCCGGTGGAACAGGAGGCCAACGTAGAATGATGATGCATTTCACCCTCCCTTTGATTCCCTCCCATTCCGCCATAGGCGAACGGGTAAGGGATGGGAGACCCAGTCCCCTCTCCCTTGGTATGAACCATCCGATTCATACCTTGATGGGTTCGACCATTCGACAAGCTCTCCTCGAGTCTGAGCGACCTTCCTTCGACATCCCGCCTTTGGCGGGAGACGAAGTGCGGAGTCGAGGACAGGGTGTTGAGCCCTTCAACTTCGTTCAGGATAAACGAAGTCGAAGCATAAGCTCGCCACAGGTGGGAGAGGGCGATCTCTTAAAACTTGTGCATTTCTTGTGCTCGTATGATAGATCCGGCCTGGAGCGCAGGCCCGCCTGAAGGGGGCTGACCGGGCCACCCGTCCGGCGCTGAAATGACGGAGGGCAGCATGAAAGAGAAGAACGGCGAGCATCCTTTCGGTGACGCGGGGCAATTGATATTGCTGGGAGTATTCTTGGTCCTCTGGGTGGGAGACTCATTTTTCCTCCGCAAATCGACATTTCTGTCCGAGTACTTGCCGCTGTACATTCGTTTGGTGATCTTGAGCCTTGCACTGATCATAGCGATGTATCTTTTCAGGTCAGGCCACGTTGTAGTCAGTTATGAGGAGCGACCTAAAGGCGTGGTAGCTACCGGCGCCTTCCGGTACGTGAGGCATCCCCTGTATTTGGCAAGCATCTTGACTTATCTCGGGTTGACAGCCTCCACAGCCTCAATTCTCTCTCTTGCGCTGCTTGTGGTGATATTCATTTTCCACGATTACATTGCGAGCTATGAAGAGAAACTGCTGGAGAAGAAGTTTGGAGAGGAGTATAGGAGTTATAAGAAGAGAACCGGAAAGTGGTTACCGGGAATTAACAAAGGGCGTTAGCAAGGAGATAGGGAATTCGTATCCTATGTATCTCCCTTGCGTTGACTGCGACTATTCCTTATGGAGAATGAAAAGATGGCAAGAAGCAATCTAAACATCACACGTGTTTTTTGTATAGGCCGGAACTATGTTGAACACGTTCGTGAGCTGTCAAGCGCTATGCCCTCCAAGCCGGTCGTTTTCATCAAACCGGCATCATGCTTAGTCG
>Ga0114919_10004652_pt1 | contig 11001 bp, 8 predicted proteins | sample BlataG_FD_88682 | JGI IMG/M metagenome (GOLD analysis project Ga0114919, IMG submission 88682) | Deep subsurface microbial communities from Black Sea to uncover new lineages of life (NeLLi) - Black_00105 metaG | ecosystem: Environmental > Aquatic > Marine > Oceanic > Sediment | place: Atlantic...
AGAAATGGCTCTATTCCCATATCTAATAAACGCGTGATGGCGCCGGCGGCATCATTGGTGTGCACTGTGCTGAAGACTCGATGTCCGGTCAAGGCAGCCTGGACTGCAATTGTGGCCGTTTCATTATCCCGGATTTCACCAACCATGATGACATCAGGGTCTTGCCGAAGTATAGATCTCAGTCCGCTCGCAAAGGTCATACCTGCCCTTCGGTTCAACTGGATCTGCCGAATTTTTTCTATCCTGAATCCACCGGATCTTCAAGGGTGATAATATTAATATCAGGCTCATTAATCTTTTTTAAGATGGAGTATAAACTGGTGCTCTTACCGCTTCCAGTAGGCCCAGTACTCGGAATCGTGCCGTAAGGCTTGATAATCATCGATTCGATTTTATCCATGTCACCTTGGGACATACCGAGTCGGTCCAGTGTGTAAACGCCAGCACTCGTATCCAGCAAGCGGAGGACCAGGTTTTCACCATAGATGGTTGGTATCGTGGAGGCCCTGATATTGATCTCCTTGTTATCCATCTTGATAGTAAATCTTCCATCCTGTGGGATTCTTGATACGGAGATATCTATACCTGCCAAGATTTTTAGCCTGGATACGATCGGCAGGAACATGGACTTCTGTGGTGCAGGCACCTCGTGGAGTCTTCCATCCACCCGGAACCTGACCTGAACATAGTCCTTTTCCGGACTGATATGAACATCGCTTGCCTTTTCGCGAACGGCCTGGGAAAGGATAGAATTAACCAGACGGACAACAGGGACCTCTTCAGCCATATCATGGAGTGAGCTTACCTCGACATCCTCTATGGTTGTCTCTATCTCGGTATCGGTATCTGTATCATACTGTACTTGCTCAATGCTCTCCAGGACACCATCGAGATCTGAATACGCTCCATAAAGGCTACCAAACATCTGGTTTAATTCCTGCTCGGTGCATATTACAGGCTCGACTTCGGTATTCGCCAGCACCTCAATGGTATCCATTGCTTTTATGTCTAAGGGATCGGTCATGGCTATTACAAGGAGTTGCCCTTTTTTTCTTAATGGTATCACTTGATATTTCTGGGCTATATCTGCTGGAATAATCTTTGATAGCTCAAGATCTACAGGATATTTATCCGGACGGTATTTTGCGACCTTTAACTGCCTGGAGATCAGCTTCACAATTTCGGATTCACTCACGATCCCGTGGTGAACCAGAAACTGGCCCAACTTTAGGCCGAATTTCTTGTGATCTCCCAGGGCCTGTCTGAGCTGTTCTTCAGTCAACAGACCGGCTTCAAGGAGCATCTCTCCCAATCTCTTTTTTCTCCTCAATTGTTATCCTCCCAGGTTATTTCTACCTGATCGCAGATTCATTTTACATTAACTCAGCAAAAAAAACAGTGTCCTCTTTCCATTGTTTAAGGTTCTTTGAACTTGAGGCAATCATTGGCGGCAGTAAACTCATAAGGCTCCGGGCGGATTTTTCATCCAAAAAGTTACTTTGGAGGACGATGGCAAATTTCAAACCATCCTGCTTATTCCAGCATGGGATTATGCGTGCGGGTGGCGCCTTTTTTGGATATGCCCTCAAGAATTGGTAGGCATTTTCAAGCATCTCCTTTTCAGTGATTTGGACCCACCAGTTCTTGCTTAGCAAAAAAGGGTCGGGTGTGATTGAAATAGCAGGGAAATTAATCACATCCCCAACCTGGATTATGTCCAAATTTTTTATATGTGGGTTTACAAAAGCCACAGTCTTCAGGTACTTAACATTAAGACTCCCGTAGATCTTGCTGATTATAGCCCCAACGGTATCACCCTCTTTCGCGGTGATCTGCCCCAAAAGTCTGGGAAAACTTCTTTCCTGAATAAAGGCATTAACTGGCTTTTCAGATCCTGTTCCAGTTAGATCTTTATCTAAGGCATTGGCTGAGGCCTTCGTTAATGTTTCGGGTGTGGCCCCAGTTGTTGACTTATATAAAGCCAGTATATCTGGGCTTATCTTTACAGTGCCAACCTGGGTGTCCGTAGATACTTCGTGCGTTTGAGCCAATACCCGGTTTGAATCTTTCCCTCCCCAGGGTATCTGCGATTTAAATGGCCAAGGTGTTAATATTAAGAGGAGAAACGCCGCCACCAAGCCAGTAAGGGCGATGGCCGTGACCAATTGCCATTTTTTTGATTGCTCTGGAAAAACCCTCTTCGCACAAGCATGGGCTAATGACCAGCCGACCCTGGAACGATTTTGCATGATCAAGGCCAAAATGATCCGATGACACAGATGTATGATCTTTCTCGGATATCCCTTTGTGACCCTATAAATGGACCATATTGCCGGATAACTGAAAAGTGAAGAACTATCACTACTATTACTGACTTTCTTAAGGCGGAACCGGATCATTTCCCTCGTATCCCGGAAATTCAAAGGGCCTAAAAGGTGGTAAAGATTAATTCGATCAGTAAAGTTGGCATGTTTTTTAAGTGTCTTTTCAAATTCTTTTTGAGCAAAGATAACTATTTGGAGTAATTTATATTCATTTGTTTCGTAATTAAGTAATTCCCGCAAGATCTCCAGGCAGAAGTCAGGAATTTTTTGCCCCTCATCTATAATCAGGATAATGATTTTTTGCTCACTCACGACACGAGAAAAGAGATATTCTTTTATGCTCTCCTTGATTTGCCATTCGCTGATGCCGGTTCCAGATTTTGACCTCCAAAACATGCCTGCAAGGGTGGACAAAAACTCTAAAGGGCTACTAAAATATGGATCAAGGATGAGATAAGTTTCCACCTTCTCTTCCCTGGAAAATTTACGAATAAGCTGACGGCAGAGGGTGGTTTTTCCTGTCCCCACATCACCGATTACTACATTCAAACCCCTGCGTAGACGTAGAGAAAGCTCTAATTTTTGGAGACATCCCAGGTGTTCCAGGGACTCGAAAAAAAACTCGGGGTCGGGGGAATTAGAAAAGGGTTCCTTTTTAAAATTAAGAATCTTGAAGTAATCCATTTTCTTTTTATTCGGAATGTGGCTCTTTGGGGACTGATAGCCTTTCAGATGGTGGCACTTCTTTTATCCGCTTTCCAGACCCCTGCGCTTCGCTTACCACCTGCCTTTTCAAGATATGGGGTGTAATGAAAATGAGAACTTCTTCCATTTTATCACTTTCACCTTTCTTTTTAAAGAGCCATCCAAAAATTGGCACGTCCTTTAGCCCGGGCACGCCACTATCAGAGTCTGATTTTATACTCTTAGTCAGTCCTGAGATGACGATTGTCTCACCATCCTTCACAATCAGATTCGTTTCGGTATGCTTTTTAATGATGAAAGGATTCCCTTCCACAGTGCGGGTAGTATCAACTTCGTCTTTTTTAACCATTATTTTCATTTTCAGGTTCTTATCATCAATCACATGAGGAGTAATCTCCAGCCTGAGAACAGCATCCTCAAACCTGACTTCTCTGTTGCCCTCTTTATCTGTTGCCACATAGGGCACCCTTTCCCCATTTTCGGTAAAGGCCATCTGGTTATCGAGTGTGGTAATTGAGGGGCTGGAAAGGATATTGAGCTTGCCGTCTTTTTGAAGGGCGGAAAGCTGGATATTCAAGAGATGACTCCCGATTTTTTCAGACACGACACCTAATGTTAGGCCTGTTCCAGCGCTGAGATCGGCAGGAAAATTGGCGGCCATTCCAGAGGTAGGGTTAATGCCTGTGTTTAGAGACATCCCCATAACCCCTCCAGTGTTCGCCCCTGGGGTGATCCAGTAATCTCCAGCGTGATATAACCCTCCCCACTGAATGCCCAGCTCCTGTGCCGTATCCCTGGTAGCTTCAACAATATTGGCTTCTATCAGGATCTGGAGTGTGGGTTTATCCAGGTTTTCGATCAGAGAGATCATCTTGGCAATATCGTGCCTGATGGCCTGTATAATCAGGGAGTTGGTGTGTTCATCTACCATCACCGAGCCCCGCGATTTTCCTTCTTTGTCTTTGGTTAGGAATTCCGTTAGATTTTTCTTTAGTTCATTGGCATCTGCGAAATTGATATTTATGACCCTGGTCAGCAATGGTTCAACACGCTTTATGGTTATCTTGTGGGCCTTTCGTTTCTCTTGAATGGCGTCTATCTTCAGGTCCTGCTCCATATCCTCTGTAGTCATGACACGGATGATGTCCCCCTCCCAGGTATAGGTAAGCCCGTGTGTGCGCAGGATACCGCGAAAGACCTGGTCCCAGCTTGTATCCTGTATGTTTACGCTAATTTGTCCTTTTACATTGGAGCTTATTAGGAGATTTTGGTTGGCAGCCCGGGCCAAGGCCCTGAGAATGGCTATTATATTGCTTTTATACATTCTGAGGCTTACTTTCTGGGTGGGTAAGGGCCTTTCAGGCTTGGCCTTTGCCTCTTCCTCCAGGGCCTCCACCTCCTTTATTCTTTCCGGAAGATCAATAATTCGGGTCTTGGAGGCAGGTGAATGTCCCTTGGATTTTTCAGCCATCTCCTTCCATTTCTCAAAAAAAGGATCTTTTTTTGTGCTCTTTTTGCCAGCGCATCCCGAGAAAACCAGACTCAACAAGAGAGCAAAAATAAACCATGACATTTTTTTATACTTCATCGCTTGTTCTCCCTAAAATACCTCTTCTTCAATTGGGACAATAATTGTTATCTGCTTTTCTTTGTCCCTGATTACCACCTTCAAGGGTTCAATTCTTTCGACAATATATCCGGCAAATTCCAATTCCTCACCGGTTTCATATTCTACACCATTAATGATGGCCAGTCTTATGTCACCCAATTCTATATATCCTGAATAAGTGAAACTTATTTCCTGTTCTAATGGCACGGGCTGTTTTGGTACCTCTGATTCCTTTGTTAATTCAGTTTTTAAAAAAGGATCCTTCTCCCATTCGGCCTCGGCTTGAGCAATGATGTATATATCGGTCTTGTCCGGGGCGTCTTTATCCAGGCTCTCAGAAAGATTGGCAATAAACTTTATTGTCCCTGTCTCCTTTATCTTAGTATCAATATTAGTTTGTTTAGATGGAGAAGGCATAAACAGGCTATACACAGCATAAATAACAGCTACCAGCGCAGCAAAGACTATAATTTTTTCTCGTTTTGACATTAAGAATCCTTATTGGAAAAGATTTTTTCTTTACGGCCACTAATCGTTAATCCAATGCTAACCATATCTTCAGTCTGAATTCCTTACCTCCAGGGACCTGCTGGATCTTGATTTCTTCTATATGTTGCAAATAGGGGTTTCCTCCCAGTTCAATTAAAAATTTGCGAAAATCAAAGAAATCTCCTTTTACCAAGATGTTTATCAAAAAAAGACCGGAGCCATTGGCAATGGATTTAACATCTGGGATAATAGATACAGTTTCAAGATTGATCTTTTGGGCTATTTCACAAAAAATAGATGAAATCTTATCAGTTTTATCGCGGGGGAATTTACTCTTACCGGGGTAGGGCAATATTCTGGATTCTTCGACCTGGAGTTTTTTCAAAAGCTTTTGGTAAAAAGGGTATAGCAACTGCTGTTTTTCTCTCTGTATCCGGAGCTTTTTGATTTTCATGTCCATCTTGACCAAGGACTTTCCAGATATATAAGGACCGATAAGAATAAACGCAAAGATTCCTAATGCGCATATTAGTAGATAGGCTGTGCTCTGCACCGGGATTTTTCTGGATTGTTTTTCCTCCATCTCGGTCCTTAAACCAATTGTATATTCAAAACAAAATGCAATACCACACGTTCTTCATAAGCTTCCAGGTCGCTTTTTATAATACTGAGTTGGCTGAAGAGAGGGGAGTCTTCTAATTTCGTGAGATATCCAGCGAAAGAGGACTCAAGCGATTCACGGTCTCCCAATATAATGCCATCCACCTCTAAGATTTTTGGGGTAGTCTTTCTCTTGTTCTCAGTAATACCGCCAAAATTAGCCGTTATACTGAGCAAACGAATATTTGAAGGAGTCCTCATAGATAAATCCTTTATAATGGCCATTCCCAAGTATTTCATGCTATATTCCTTTAAATCCTTCTGTTTTCTTTTATATTTGGGGGCCATAAGCATTAGGATTTTTTGGTCAACCTTAGGAATGTACTGTGATACCTCCTTATGAAGTTGGGCTATTTTGGCCTTTTTAAGCTCCTCAATATGTCCCTGCCATAGAAAGATGCCCATGCAAACTGCAATGATAAAGATGAATGCCGCAAAGATGCCCCGGTTGATATGACGAATGCTCGCCAATTTTTCTTTATCTTTATAGGTGAAGATGATGTTGGGAGTATGAGAGTTGTCCGACACGGCCATGCCAACGGCAGGGGTGAAGGATATCCTCTCCGTGACTGAATCAGGCGGTAATATATCATCCAAAAAAGGATTTCCAGGGTCTAAAGGGTCAATAATATCCCTTTCAATCCCCAGTTGATCGCCTATATAGTCAATTAAGGGTCTGTAAGCATTAATTCCACCGGAGACAAAAATTTTACCGATCCTCTCATTTTCCAAAGTTACAATATAATGCTCAAATGTTCTTTCTGTCTGTCTTATTAACCTCTCTACGGCGGGAATAATCATCTCGAATATTTCCTCTTCTTTGAGCTGAAAGCCGGCATCTTCTTCGGTCAGGGGAGGAGAATCAGGACTCAGGCTTAGAAGTATCTTTCTGGCCTCGTCAATATTCACGGGGCGCTCTTTCTCAAAACTCTTGGGAGCGGAGGCGTTTTCCCCCTCGGGCATCTCTATTTCATTGGGGAACTCTCCTTTTTCCCCCTCGTTAGAGACTTCAATAAAGGATTCAATGATACTATTCATTCCGGCCTTGATGCCACGCGTAAAAGCAAGACTTCCAGAAGAGAAGATATCAATTCGCGAGTGCTCCTTGCCTATATAGAGACAAGCAATGGCTTCTTCAACGGTTGGGATCCATTTGGTTCTAAACAGGTTCTGGTAAGCAAATTGAGCTATGGATAGGCCGGTCAGATGGAAGCCTGTTTTGGAAAATAGAGCTTTTACCTTTTCCACCTCTTCTTTAGGAGCGGCATAGACCATGACCGCTATCTTAGGGATGCCTTTTTCCATTACATCCCCCTGAACCTCAAAATCAAGGATAGTGTCACTTTCTTTAAAGGAAGTTTCTTTCTTTAAGGTCCAATAAACTGCATTTGCAATCTTCTTTTTAGCCACCTTTGGTATTCGGAAATGATGTACCTCAACGTGGGCCGAAGACATGAGTGTCCAGAGTTTGATTCTTTTTGAAGGACCGCAAAACTTGGTTAGTGTTGATTTTAAAAAATCGGGAAACTCTGAACTCTCTTTGGTGATCTGGGGTTCAAAGGGGACTTTCATATAGTCCAGCAATTTCCATCGTTGGTCGGAATATTGTGTAACCTTTACCATCTTCAAATCGTGGTAGCCAATATCAATCCCTACTGTAATCGATCTTTTGAAGGGGATGATTTTTGTAGAGATGGATTTTCGCACTCTTGTTGATTGAGAGGGATCTAATGTGTTCGTGTTTTTGTCTGCTGCGGTGTGGTTGCTACGAATCAGATCGAGTAGCTTTTCAGTGGAAGAGATTTCATCATGTTTAGCCAAAATAACTCTCCCTAAGTAAATGGGATTTTCTGAGCCAAATCAGCTCAATTGTTGTGATGAAATTCATGATTTTTGAAAGAAATATAGTCCATCATTTCAAGGTAAATGGTTTTTAATGGATCTAATTTTTTCATAGTTACTTAACATATATAACTATAAGATAAGATAAGGCATTGTCAAGGAAAAAATACTGTATGTTGAAAAAATTAAGTTGTCATACGCTATATCTAGTATGAATATTCTAATAGAGTTCCCAGAAATCATTCATCGGTCTCGTGGGGAACAAAAATGGGAAAGTATTTAACCTTACCTATGTTTGGTAGAGAATTAAGAGACAAATATCCCGGGTTTTGCAAGACGTGCTTAGATAGAGTTGAAATATCACTGTTTATAAGATCAAAATTATCTGAAAAGAAGCTCAGGAGATATTGAGTAAGAAAACTACCTAAAGCATGGCCCTTGACTTCCCGATTTTTGCAGATTGACTGAGGGAGAGTAAAACCATAGCCACAATTGAGATGATAATACCGACAATAACGATAACTATGGCCAGTTCTATAAGGGTGAAGCCAGATTAGTATTGCAATCTATTATTAAATCCGATGATGTAATCCCCCCGAAAGATAAAAGTAAAGCAATATTCAGCAATAAATTTTTCTAAGGCAAGAAGTTAATGCCTACTGCTTACTGTTCACTGCCTACTGTAATTTAATGTTTAAATGCCCTCTGGCCGGTAAATACCATGGTTACCTGAGGATTGGCCTCGTTACAAGCCTCAATTGATTCGAAATCCCTCAATGATCCCCCTGGATGAACAATGGCCCTTATTCCCTCCTTTATGGCTACATCTACTCCGTCTCTAAAAGGAAAAAATGCATCAGATACCATGGTTGAGTCTATGAGACCGCCATGTTCTAAAGTAGTTGCCTTATCAATCTCCTCCTTTACTTTGGCATCTTTTTTTCCTTTATCTATCTCGGCTTCCAATTCTTTGTACGGGATACCGAATTTGGTAAAACAGAGGGAATCTGCATACTTAGTATAGGCCTTATAAATCGCTATTTCTGCCACGCCTACCCTGTCTTGCTCTCCCGTACCAATGCCAACTGTTACTCCATCCTTAACATAGATGACCGAGTTGGATGTAATACCCTGCTCCACCTGCCAGCCAAAGAGCATATCAGCATATTCTTCTTCTGTGGGCTTCCTGGCAATTTTGTATAGTTTTCCTTTATACTCAACTGATGCCAGTTCAAAATCATCTTGTGATTTTATTCTATTTATAGGTGATTGCTGTAGTATTATTCCCCCATCAATAAGGCTTTTAAAGTCAACGAAACGTTTCTCTGTATATTCGGCTAATCTATCTATCCTGCTGATCTCAATGATCCTTAGATTAGAGCTTTTATTTAGAATAGATATAGTTTCATCTTCAAACTCAGGTGCGACTACAACCTCGAGATAATTATCACTAATTAATTGGGCTGTCTCTTTATCAATAGGCCTATTGAAGACTGCACACCCACCAAAGGCTGCTATTCTATCTGCCATATTTGCCTTTTGATAGGCATCGGCAACACTTGATCCATAGGCCACACCGCAAGGATTATTATGCTTAACAATTACCACAGCCGGTTGTAAGCAAAGGTATTTTAATATATTAAGGGCATTGTCTATATCTGTGAGGTTAATTTTTCCTGGATGTTTTCCACTCTGGATTAATTGTTCTTCAGCTATGGCTGAGACCAGCCCTTTCCCTGATTCAATAAATTGACATTCACCAAGCATGAGGTTTCCATTTACCAGCTCATAAAGGGCTGCCTCTTGGCCCGGATTTTCTCCATATCTGAGGCCTTTCTCAATCAACTCCCCTGAAGTTTCATCAGCTATTTTCCAAGTCCTTTTGCGGTAGATGAGTTTTTGATCTCCAAAATCCATTGTAATCTGGGGAGGAAAATGGTCATCCATCACCGTTTTATACATCTTTTTTAATTCATCAGACATGTCTTTGCCCTTTGTTTGTTGTATGTTGTCAGTTGTTTATTATCCATTGTCCATTGGTTTTTTCCCAATTGATTTGATATACTTGCCCGCCATTGCGAGCTCAGGCGAGGCATGCGGGAGCACTTAATTTAGGAGTCAACTCTTCGATCAATTTTTTGAATAAATCTATAGTATAGGCATTTCATTTTGCTGCCTTGCAAGTATTCGTCAAAGGGTTGCGGTTGCGCGGCTCGTTTCGGTGCTCGGTTTACGTCAAACGGTTTTGAAAAATGACGCAACCAATAGCCGTTAAACGTAACGAGCAGCGTAACCGATAGACCGTAGACGTTAACTTAACAACGGACAACCGACAACGGTCAACTGACAGATTTATGCCTTTCTATGTATGCGTATGCATTGTGATTGTGAATGGATTCAAAATTTTCTGATTCAACTGCAAACCATGTTATATTTGGATCATACTCAAGTTTCTTGGCTATATCCCTGACAATATCCTCTACGAATTTAGGATTTTCATACGCCTTTTCAGTTACATATTTCTCGTCCGCTCTTTTTAACACAGAATAGACATCACTGGAGGCAGTCTCCTCTACTAATTTAATGAGGTCCTCTATCCATACAAACTTTTTAAATCTAACCTGCAATCTGACCTCTCCTCTCTGGTTATGGGCACCGAAATCACTTATCTCTTTTGAGCATGGACAAAGGGTAGTAATTGGCACATTTATCATAATTATTAGATCCTTATCTTTATTCAGATTACCTTTAAAGGTGCACTGGTATTCCATCAGGCCCTGGCTATGTGTGACAGGGGAGTTTTTCATTATAAAGTATGGAAATGAGATTTCTATATGTGCACTTTCGGCATTGAGTCTTTTTTTCATGGTTGAAAGAATATCTGAGACATTCTGGATAGAGATACTCCTATTGTATTCATTCAGAATCTCAATAAGCCGGCTCATGTGTGTGCCTTTATAGTCCTTGGGAAGGTTAACATACATATTTATCAAGGCTACAGTCTGTTGGGTTTTTATTTCTTTGTCCCGAACTGTTATTGGATATCTAATGTCCTTTATTCCGACCTTGTCTATATTAATATTGCGATCATCTTTTTGATTTTGGATATCTAACATTGATTTTTACTCTCTCTCATTTTTGTTAAAATAAATATTATCTAATCCTTACAAAGTCAACAAAAAGATATTTTTAAAACAAACATCCTTATTGGTTAAATTTATCAAATCAATTAGACAATTTCATAATTTACTTGATTTTTTAAGGGGAAGTAATGTATTAGATTTACAGTATTCGGGGCGTGGCGCAGTCTGGTAGCGCACCTGCTTTGGGAGCAGGGAGTCGAAGGTTCAAATCCTTTCGCCCCGACCAGAA
>Ga0114919_10004655_pt1 | contig 10999 bp, 15 predicted proteins | sample BlataG_FD_88682 | JGI IMG/M metagenome (GOLD analysis project Ga0114919, IMG submission 88682) | Deep subsurface microbial communities from Black Sea to uncover new lineages of life (NeLLi) - Black_00105 metaG | ecosystem: Environmental > Aquatic > Marine > Oceanic > Sediment | place: Atlantic...
GGAATTAGAATACACTGGTAATGAAACTTACAATGAAGATTACTTACTTCTTGACTTTCCAGAGTCAATAGCTGGGAGGAAAGAAAGATGATGGATAAAATAAAACCTATAACTAAACTAAATCATCCTTTAATTTTAATTTTAATATTTGGGTTCATACTTAGAGTTTACTATTCATTTTTGACATGGAACCACACACAATTTTGGGACGAATCCGTTTATATGTTAATGGGAAGATATTGGTCTGAAGGTTTATATTATCAATTCACAGCAGCAAGACCTATCTTATTTTCAGTAATTATTGCAGGTTTCAACTTCATATCCACTTCAGAGTTCCTTCCAAGAATGTTTATCTTAGTTTTTTCTATGTTAGCTATCTTGGGAATGTATTATCTTGGAAGAAGTTTAACAGATAATAAAAACATAGGATTATTTTCAGCATTCTTAACTTCAATATTTTATATTCATATCTTCTACACTCAAAGATTACTTGTAGATACATTATCCTTTACGTTTTTTATATGGTCTGCATATTATTTTTATGAATATTTCAAGAAAGATAACAACAAATACTTTTACATTGCTTCAGTTATAGTTGCCATAGGTTTTTTGTTTAGAATAACTACCGCCCTGATACTTCTTGTTGTATTAATTTATACTATGGTTACAGATGGAACTAAGATGTTTAGGAAAAAAGAATATTATATTGGAGCTTTAATCTTTTTACTTATCATAAGTCCTTATCTTATATGGGGATACTTCCAATTCGATGGTTTTGTTTTAATTAAAGCCTTTGAAACAAATGCCCCAAGTAACTTTTGGGTGGGAGGATACAATGTTTTAATTAGATATATCACAAGATTTTTATTATTAATCCCTAATGTTTGGGCAATTCCAACTGCGTTACTATTTGTTGGAGGATTTATAATGATGCATGAGTGCTTAATAGGTTTAGATTTAGTTAAGAAAGGCGATAAGAAGCTCAGAGGAGAATTTTTTTTGTTCTTAATGTTTATAGTTCCATTGATTGCAATTAGTTTCTTATTAAATCATGATGAAGATAGATATATTTTCAATGTCTTCCCAGCAATTTTTGTATTAACTAGTCTATTTACATTCTACATTTATGATATCATTAAAAAAAGTAATAAGATTGCTTCAATAGGATGGATTATACTTATAGTAGGATTAGCAGCTTTCTCTCAATTACAAGTAACAGATATGACAATCAAAAGCAAACTCTCTTCTTATAATGAAGTGAAAGAAGCTGCGCTTTGGATTAAAGATAATTCTAATCCTAATGATATAGTGGTGACACATAGTTATCCTCAAACACAATATTATTCCTGGAGATATAGTCGCCACTTCCCAAAGACACAAGCAGAGTTTGAACAACTAGACCAAACTAATTTCACGTATTTTGTGGTATCAGTATTTGAAAGGAGTCCTGAATGGGTTTATAATTATCCAGCGCAGAAGAATTTAACTGCTGTTAAAGCTTGGTTAACTTCAGATAGTCAACCTGTATTAGTTATTTACAAATTAAATTAAAATGAAATCCCTTATTACAAAATTAATAATATTTACGATAGCATTTTCAATCATAGCGGTGCCTTTATCTTATGTGAATATAAAATATCTTCATCCTTATAGTGCAGCAGGAGAATATTGTATGGAATTAAGAAGTCAAGGGTATTTTGAAGATAAATATGATACCGCAGCTCATTTAAATTGTACTAGTGATTTGAAAGAAGGACCTAGCCAATGTAATTGGGTTCAAGTTATGATGTTAAATGAAGAAACCCAACAAGAATGTTATACTCATGATTATGATTCTTATGACCATGAATGTGAAAAAGAATTAGATATGAAAGAGTTTGAAAAGAGATGTACTTGGGGAAGTTTAGGGTGGATGGCTCTTGCTTTATTTATAATGATTTGGGTAGGACTATTAGGAATAGGAGTAATGTATATAGCAATAATTGTAAAAGGAGTAAAAGAAGATGAAGCTTAGTTTAATAATCCCTGCATACAATGAAGAGAAAAGAAATCTTATTCCTACACTTAATGAATATTATAAGGGATTAACAAAAGAGTTTGGAAAAGAATTTGAATTAATAATCCTTCCAAATAACTGTACTGATAATACTGAAGGAGTTGTTAGAGATTGGATTAAGGATAGTCATCCTCAAGCATGGAGCTATGTGATTAAAGGCGGGAAGAGTGGAAAGACAAAAGGGAGTGTTGTTATGAAAGGTTTTGATATGGCTTCAGGAGATTGGATTGGGTTTGTTGATGCAGATAATGCTACAACTGTTAAAGAATTTTTGAAATGTTATAGGGGTATTGGATATAAAAAAGGATTAAAAAGAAATGATGGAGTGATTGCTTCTAGGAAAAAACCTGGAGCTAAAATATCTCCTCCAAGAAGATGGTCTCAAAGTTTATCAAGTTGGTTATTTAATTTTGTTGTTAATTTATTATTTGGTTTAGGTATCTGGGATACTCAATGTGGATGTAAATTATTCTCAAGAAGATGTGCAAAGTTCTTAGTAAAGAATCATACTGAAACAGGATGGAACTTTGATGTAGATTTATTATATCTCTGTAAGATTAATAATTTTAAGATTAGGGAATATCCAATTAACTGGACAGATTTTCCCGGGGGCCAAGTAAGCACGTTAGATGGAATTAAAGCCGTGCTTCTCTTGTTTAAATATAGACTAAAAAAATGGAAAGAAATCTTCTTAAGCAGATTATAACATTCGGAATTGTTGGAGGTATTGCAACAGTTATAGATTTTATATTTTTTAATTTAATCTTTCTAATGACTTCTTTGTTTGTTTATTCAAGAGTTATAGGAATCTTTATGTCAATGATATGGAATTTTATGATGAATAGAACAGTTACATTCAAGGCTCAAGAGGGAAAGATAAAAGGCCAGTTAGTAAAGTATCTTATAGTCTATGGAATTTCAATGGGTTCAAATGTATTAGTTTCTTGGTTTGTTTATGTATACATGTTAAGCCCCGGACAATTAAATGCAAACATTGCAGCAGTGTTTGCATTGTGTGTAAGTATTCCTTTAGCATTTATAGGCTCAAAATTATGGGCTTTTAAAACATCGAAAAGAATAAAAGAGGAGGAACCCTTAGTTTAAGATGGGATTATTCAGAAAGAGAGATGATGACTTTGAATTTGATGCTGTAGAAGTAGATAGATGGGGGATGATTAAACCTTGGTTAATAGGTTTGTTTATATTAATTGTTTGTATTGGTTTAGCTTGGTTTATTTATACTCAATATCCTAATTGGATTGATTCAGATAGTAATGAAACTACAAATGAAACAATTCCAGATATAAATCCTGATACAGGATTAGGGCCTAATGAGGTAGAGGTAACTTTTGAAAATAATTATACAGCAATTGTTGATATACATCCTGATGGAATATATTATATGTCTAAACAACAAAAGATTACTGGTGAAGAATGTACTATTAATGGTATAAGAAAAGCTTGTAGGCTTTTAACAAACAAAGTATGCAAGGAAGACATATGTAAAAAAGAGGTTCTTACTGAAACTGTGTGTTCAGTTAATCAACAGATTGTCGATTGTCCTTAATAGATTATATTTAAATAGATAAGAATCATAATTATATAATGGCAAAAAAACCCCCTAAACCTTTTCCCTTTCCCGCATAGAACGCATTTGAACTCAAGGAAAAGTTTATAAAGTGTTTATTACTAATCTTTGATATGGTAACCTCATTGGATATCGGGATAATTATTGAAAGGAGGAACAAGTAAAATAAGATGAAGTTTAATTACAAGAAAATTGCGTCTGTCGCAGGTGGAATATTAATGGTTGGAGCAACAATGGCTGCTGGAGCAGCTGTAGGATTACCTAATTCTTTTATAGAAGGTACTCAAGATGATGTTGCTGCGGTCTATGGTGTTAATGCTGATGCTTTAGATATCACTGCAGCTACTAGTGTTGGAAACATTGTAGCTAATACTATTGCTTTGAATACTCAAGGTGAAGGTATGGATTTTTCTGATTCTATAGGAATTGAAGAAGATGTTACTCTTGGTGGAAGTATAGTTTCTGGAAAGATTCTAGCTACATTAACTGATAACAAGCTTCCTACATTACTAGATGATAAGATTAATTGGGATGATGGAGAAAGTTCAGATAGCACATTTAATTTCCATGAAGAAATTTTAATTAATGATGTTAATCTTGCTACTTCATTAGATGATAATGATTTTGATGGTGTAGCTCTTACTAATAATAAAGGTCTAGCTTATAGATTTGTGTTTGAAGAAGATATGGATACATCTTTAATTGGAGATGACGATGCTGATACACTTTATTTAACGATACTAGGTGAAGAGTATGAGATAGATGCAATGGATAGTAATTCAATAACAGTTGTAACATCAAAAGAAGTAGTTTTAGATGAAGGAGAATCAACTACTGTAGAAGGAAAAGTATTCACAGTTTCTGCAATCGGAGAAACCTCTATTTCTATAAATGGAGTGGTTATCGCAGAAGGTAGAACTAAAAAAGTTGATGGACTTGAAGTACAAGTAGATTCTGTATTCTATAAAACTGGTGGTGGAAGTATGACAGTTCTTAAAATCGGAGAAGACATTACTACAGAATATAATTCTGGTGATGAATTTATTGGAGAAGACGACGATGACCCTGAATGGGTTTGGGATATTTCTAATCCAGGAGATAGCGGTGGATATATAGGAGTTGTTTATGACCATAAAAACACTAGAGCCAAAGATGATGGTGTAGTTTACGAAGGAGAAATGTATGAGTTCCCTAATGGATACGCTGCAGTAAGTTTTGATGGACTAACAGAAGTTGAATATGAAGACTTTGATATTTCTTTTATAGAAGACAAAGACCTTTGGAACTCAACATCTGACGATTCGGTTCATTCAGATGTTCCTGTCATAGAAATTCAAGGACCTACAGAAGAATCTATTACTGTAAATGGTAAAGAGACTGATACTATGTATATTAGGTATGCTACCAATACTAGTGGTACTGAAATAAATACAGTGAACGGAGCTATTGAAGTTTTCTATGAAGACGTTAATAAGGATGTTTCAGATAGTATAAGGCCAAGATATTCTACAAAATATGCTTTAGATGCTACACATAGTAGGGCTACAGATACCAAAATCGCTGACTTAATTGTTGACGATACAAATGTGGAAGTAAAAATCCATGTTGATAATGGTAAGTTAAGTCTTATATTTGATAACGGAGTAAGTGAAACAACTGTATCAATCGGTGGTACAACACTTACAGACACTGCTGGTGCATTTCAGTATCTTGGTGATACGGATGAAGATGCAGAATCAAGTGATGTCTCAGTAGACGGTAATACTATCGGAACTGAAGATAATGATGTCATGGACGCTTATGGTTTAATTATAAAATCACCTGAAGCAAATGCTGATGATGATAGAGTAACATTAAGCATACCAAGTGAACAATTAGAAGCACAAATTTCTATAGTAGGTCAAGGTAATGAGATAATGGAAGCAGACCTTCCACAAGGTCCGGATTTTATTGTAACTGATACAAACGTTCAGTCTGTTGCTGATAATAATTTGGTAATAGTTGGAGGTTCATGTATTAACAAAGTTGCACAAAAGTTACTAGGTGTGACTACACCTATTTGCGGTACAGAGTTTACTGCAAAAACATCTGTAAAGCCTGGAGAATATTTAATAGAAGTATTCCAAAGTCCTTACAATGTTAATAAGGTAGCTGTGTGGGTAGCTGGTTATGATAAAGCAGATACTGATTGAGTAATGAAAGATCTTCTAAGTGGAGAAGCTGAAATCGATATGACAATTGTTGGCGAAAAAGTTATCGGATAGTTATTTTTTTTATTTTTTTTATTATTTTTATTATTTTTTTAATAAGAGTTGTAGTAGAACAAAGTTTATAAAGAATGATTGTTTAGGAATACCATCCAAAGAGGAAAATAGATAGTTATGGTAATGATTAGACAAAAGACTCAATATTCTGAAGAGGAATTGAAAGAAGCTTTCTTAGAACTTGAAAAGAAACTAGGAAAGACTCCTAGAAGCAGAGACCTTGGAAATGATGGTCCCTCTGTAAATTATTATATTCAAACTTTTAAGAGTTGGAATAATTTTCTTTTATCAATGGGCAGGGAAATTCAAAAGAGGAGTTATACTAGAAAACCAAATCCTAAAAGATTCTTTTATCCTGCAGAGTTCAATAAATTTGTTGCAGAGATTAAGAATTCTAAACATAAATTTGTATTAGAATTCCTTCTTAATACTGGCGCAAGATATGATGAAGCAAGACAAGTTGAAGTAAGAGATATAAATTTTGAGAGGGAAATGGTATTAATAAAACATGCAAAGGGTGGGCATGGAAGACAAAGAGAAGTTATTATCAGTAGTGGATTTGCTAGGAAGATTGAAAGTTACATAAGGGAGAATAATATTGGTAAATTAGATGGTCTTAATTTTCCTTCAATACAGTATGCAGAGAAGATGATAAAAAAGTATTGTAAGGCTGCAGATATAAATGACCCTGAAAACTTTTCATGCCATACCTTTAGGAAGACTTTAGAAAACTGGTTGGTTGCATTGAATGTTAATATCTTTGAAATCCAACAACACATGGGCCATACATTAGACGTTGCTCATGTTCACTACATTGCTAATCAATATATAACGCAAGACGATAAGGTATTGATACGTTCCATACTTGGAAACTTATTCCAAAAATAGATTGCTATCATCTACATAATTAGATAAGAAAATGAAACAAGATAGAATGGAAGGATTGGTGGATAAAAGAGTTATTTTGTTCACAAAGAATCGTTTTAGATTTCAGGGAAAGGTCAAAGGCTACGATGGGAGATTCATTGAAATATATGATGAGATAAAAAAGAAACCCAAGATTGTGAACGTAGATGAAATCATGGAAGTAGAAATCAAAGATGAAGAATAAAGTATATAAAAGAATATAAAGGCTGAAGTTTATAATTAATGGTAGTGGTTACTGGAGCGTTTATAAATAATAAACTGGAGGTATAAAATGTCAAAAGAAAAAAACGAAAAAAACAAGAAGAAGAATCAAAAAGATGAGAAGAAGGCAAAGACTAGGGGAGACCCTGTTGTAACTTTGGTGGAATAAATAATTAAGAGATAGATAGATGCTTAAAAAGAAAACAAAAAGGAAACGTAGGTATGTTGGAAAGTATCCTGTTAATTCTAGGATAACAATTGATTATTCTAAAAAGAAACCTAATGTTAAATTTAATTATCCTAAGAAGAAACCAGAGGATGTTAGAAATCAAGTTATATATAGCATCCCAGTAGTTTATGGGGGCGTTATTATTACTATATTTATTATGTTAATTTTACAGGGAGTTGCTTATGACTTTATTCCTTCTCCTGATGATTTTAAAAATTTTATCTATGTTATAATTCTTACATTTATTTATTTTTTATCCATGTTTATTTTATATTTATTTTATACTAAGACTAAATTTGGTAATAGAATATTTCCAGAACTTAATAAAATGATAGTTCCGAAATATTCTCGTTATTATGTTAAAATGAATAAAACAAAGGTTTCAAAAGATAAAACAATAGAATTGCCATTGTTTAAAAATGTTTTTTTAGATTACAAGGCTTCAAAGGATTTTAGTAAACAATTATTAAGAATGGAAATAAGAGAACATCCTTTTGATAAAATTAATAGGAAAGGAAAGAAGGAGAAAGGTCAAGTGTTTTTATGGAAGGCTACATTTTATTTTAAACAAATACCAAAGGATGGTAATTTAGAAATATGGTGGAATTGAAATATGGATAAATATATAAAACTTGCTAAGATTAAGAATGATATAATGGAAAGAAAAATGAAACAAAAAATGAAACAAAAAATGAAACAATCTTTTGATGTACCATTTGCATTATATTTACTAACAGTTTTAGCTTTCTTTCTATTAGGAATTATATCTGGGATGTACTTTAGTGTTTTTGCATTCTTTACTCTTGCAGATGGAGTAACAGATAATATGACATTCATTGTTGATGTAGATGAAGAGAAGCTAGTAAATTATACTATGGCTTATATAATAGAAGACTTCAAAACAGAGATAGGATATTATGATATGAATAATGAAACACGAAGACTTTTGGATGAGAATATTACTCAAGCTGTAGGAGATTTAACAGTTCAAGGTATGATGCCAGAGGTGGAGTTAGAATGAAATCAAAAACAATTGGATGGATTATGTGTATGGGGAATAAAAGATGAATTGGTGGACTGTAGTAATTGTTGCAATTGTGTTAATAACTTTAGATAAAGGAATTACTGCAATGAATATTAAAGCTGTTGAAAAGAATAATCCTGAGATTGATAAATATTCTATTGAAAAGAATCCTTTGGCTAATGCTTCTTTTAAGAAATTTGGTTTATTAGGAGGGACTTTAATCTATTGGGTGTTTTCATTAGCAACATTCTTTTTAGCATTATGGTTGTTTTCTTATCCTGCATCTGCTTGGGCTCCAGACAATGCATTTCCTGTAGCATTTTATTTTATGATGTTAATATATGGGGTAGTAATTTTCAATAATTTTTATTTCTTTTTAAGATATAGTAAATTGTTATAGCAATGGTTATTAGTTAATAAAAACTTAAGTAACGGTTCAAGATGGATATACATAAATATGCTGGAATAAAGAAAAAGCAGATAGAAGTTAGAAGGCACATTAGATTAAGCACTAAAGTTAGTGTTAAGATAGATAGTCCAAGGATGGATTTGATTGAAAGCGCTGCCAAGTTAAAAGGGGTTTCCCTGTCGGCATTCTGTAAAACAGCAGCCTTGAAGGAGGCACGAAGGGAAGTTTTGTTTTATAGAAAAGATAGGGTTGAAATAGCTAAAAGGATTTTAGCTGATGAAAGAAGGAGAATGAAAAATGAAGCCCGGGTTCAGATATTGTAACAACCCACAACCCAAATCTTTATAAACTTTATATCTTCATATTTAATATCTCTTGAAAGGAGGTTTAAAAAAATGAATAAGAAAAAATTATTATACGGAGCCTTAGTACCTTTATTAGCAGTTGTTCTTGTTAGTGCTGCGGTATTAACATTTTACGGAGCTGTTATAAGAGATGTCACAGTAGGTGCTGCATTACTTGTTAATGGAGAAGATGGAGAATATACTGATACTTATACAGATTCTATTAATGGAGGTGAAAGTGTAACTGCTAATTTTTTAGTTGAATCTCAAACAAGTGTTAATGTCCCAATTAGTATTGTAACAACTACTAATGGAAATCTCAATGAAGCAGGAGTCACTCATACTATTAATTATCTTTTAGATAATTCACTTGGAAATTGTGCAGCGCCTTACACTGAATGTGAAAAAAGAATTTATATTGCAGCAGAAGATGTTGCAATAACAGATTTAGATTCATTACATTCAATTTCTTGGGATGCTGATACAATAGAAGGTTATGTTTCACACATTGATGTTTTAGTTGATACTGATGGTGACGGAATAAAAGACGATGCTTTAGTATTTGAATATGCTAAAATGGTTCCTTCTAATTGCGAAGTGACACCATATCCTCTTGGAGATATATCAATGTCAATAGATGATGCTGATTATGCTTGGTTATCAAGTGGAGCTCCTGGGCCAGGTTGTATAGCTGTAGGGAATTTTTATACAAATTCTTTAAGTAACTGGAAAAGTGGATATCAAGGAATTGATGGAACTACTAAAGTTATTGGATTTGAATTAGAAGTTGATAATTGGATAACATCAAGTAATTCAATAATCAAAAATCTAGAAATCAATGGCAATCCTGTTGAAGTAACAATTAAACCAAATGATGTTTTAGCATTTAATGTTAATACATTATTTGATGTAACAATTGTTCCAGGGGATTATACTGTAGAAACACAAGTTCAATCAAGATAAAATAATTATTTTTTTTATTTTTTATTTTTATTTTATTTTATTAAACTAATTAAAGAAAGAAAGATACATACACAAAATGAAAACACAAATAACAATATCAATAATACTATCAATAATACTATCAATAATATTATCAGTCACAATAGTAACTGCTATGAATGCAGGAGAATCTATTAATATTATTTTTAATGATTCTATACGTAATTGTCGAGTTATTGGAAGTAATAATATGAATGGATTAAGTTTAATAGAAAATAATAATCAACTAATTCTTCAAACGGCACCAAATTTTAAACCAGACAATTTAACAATTATATGTGAAGTAAAACAGACTAAAATTTATAGTAGCGGTGGAGGAAGTAGAATAATATATAAAAATAATACTATTTATGAAACTGATACTATTTATGAAACTGATTATATTATCTTAGATAATAATACGACTTTGGATATAATTCAAGACCCTCCAATACAATCTGAAATTATTGAAAAAATTGAAGAAGTTATACCTCAATGGTTAGTAGGTCTTTTAATTTTAACAATAATGTTAATTATAATTCTTGTTTTCTTTTTAATAAAAAAGAAATCTGAAGAATTAATCTTTCTTGATTCTAAAGAAGAATCAGAATTTAATGATAAATTTGGGGGTGATAAATTTGGGGGTGAGGAACCCTATAAAATATAAACTTTATATAAACTTTATATATTTATATTTAACATTATATATTAACTTTATATCTTAATTATGGGATTGTAAAAAGAATGAAAAAACTTAACCTGGGATGTGGTAGAGAAATATTAGAAGGTTATGTTAATCTCGATTTAATTAAATTAGAAGGTGTTGATGTAGTTCATAACTTGGATGAAGTTCCATATCCCTTTTCTGATAATCAATTTGATGAGGTGCGTATGAAATCTATTATGGAACATCTAAATGATGTTCAAAAAACCTTAGAAGAACTATGGAGAATCTGCAAACCTAATGCTGTGATAA
>Ga0114919_10004656_pt1 | contig 10999 bp, 5 predicted proteins | sample BlataG_FD_88682 | JGI IMG/M metagenome (GOLD analysis project Ga0114919, IMG submission 88682) | Deep subsurface microbial communities from Black Sea to uncover new lineages of life (NeLLi) - Black_00105 metaG | ecosystem: Environmental > Aquatic > Marine > Oceanic > Sediment | place: Atlantic...
AATAGACATGAGCACGATCCTGACCACGGACGCGCTATACCTTACGATAGAATGGTTCAAGATATTATATTAATGAAACAAAATAATATCAACTCTGTTAGAACGAGTCATTATCCAAATCACTCTAAGTGGTACGATTTATGCGATCAATATGGTATTTATGTTATGGACGAATGTAATTTAGAATCTCATGGGTTAAGGACCACGATTCCCGCGAGTCTTCCTGAATGGACGGAAGCGTGTGTTGATCGAATGGTGAGCATGGTAGAGCGAGATAAGAATCACCCAAGTGTTGTAATATGGTCCTTGGGAAACGAGGCAGGAATGGGCGATAATTTCAAAATCATGAAAAATGAAACCCTTAAAATAGATAGCTCAAGACCAATCCACTACGAAGGAGACTTTAATCAAGAAATAGTCGATATTATTAGCAGCATGTATTTATCACCTAAACAACTTGAAAGAAATCTGAAGAAAAATACTGCCGGACATCGTGGGATGAGAGTAAAGCTAAATAATGTTAAACCTTATGTATTATGTGAGTATGCTCACGCAATGGGAAACAGTTTAGGTAATTTTCAAGAATTTATGGATGTGTTTGAAAAATACCCAAATGCCATTGGCGGGTTTATTTGGGATTTCATAGACCAAGGATTAAGGAAAATTACGGACAAGGGTGAAGAATTTTGGGCGTATGGAGGTGATTTTGGTGATGAGCCAAACGATAGCAATTTTTGCATTAACGGTATAGTACTGCCAGACCGTAAACCCAATCCAGCCTTATTTGAAGTTAAGAAAGTTTATCAAAATATTAAAGTTCACCCTATAAACCTAATTGAAGGTAAAATATTAATCCATAATAAATTTAATTTTATAACCTTAGAAGAGATTAAGTTTGATTGGGAGCTAACTGCCAGTGGTGAAATCATTCAAACTGGAATACTTGAGAATTTAGAAATTGGACCAGAAGAGAAAAAAGAAGTCACCATTCCATTTCAAAAACCTATCCTGGAACCTAATACTGAATACCATTTTAAGATTATTTCAACTCTGAAAACTAATACGTTCTGGGCAGAGAAAGGACATATTGTTGCTTGGGATCAATTCAAAATACCATATAGTCCCCTAAAAGAACCTAACAATTTAGAAAAATTCCCAGAGATTGCAATAAATGATTTAGAAGAGTCTTATGAAATTTCGGGAAAGGAATTTCAAATAAGGATAGGAAAAACAACGGGAGTTTTAGAGTCTTTTATATACAGGAATGTAGAACTATTAAACACTCCCTTAGTCCCTAATTTTTGGAGAGCACCAACCGACAACGATATTGGTCATATTGATTTAAATTTAAAATCTGCTACCAGTTTTGATTTTAGCTGGAAAGATACAAGTAAAAATAGAATTGTTAAAGATATAACATACAAGGTGATTAATTCTGGCGTCATCAAAATTTTAGTACTTTTTACTATTGACAAATCAACGGAAGGTATGTCCATCTATTATACAATTTATGGAGATGGGAGCATTGTTATCAAAAACACAATTAGACCTTCAGTTAAAATGGGGCGTTTTGGTATGCAACTAACTATTCAAAACGATTACAATCAATTAACCTGGTTTGGGAGAGGTCCTCATGAAACTATGTTAGATCGTAGAACAAGCGGAGCAATAGGAATATATTCGGGAAAAGTGGATGAATTAATTCACAATTACATAAAACCACAAGAAAACGGTAATAGGACGGACGTGAGATGGGCAGCTTTAACCAACAAAGAAGATGTAGGACTTTTTGTTTCGGATATAGGCGGTACGCATCTTAATGTAAGCGTCTGGCCTTACTCTTTAGAAGACTTAGAATCAGCGAAACACACATACGATTTACCTAGACGCGAATTTAATACATTCAATATCGATTACAAACAACAAGGAGTTGGCGGGGACATTCCTGCTATGGCTGTACTTCACAAGAAATATGTACTAAAGGGTGATGAAGAATATTCTTATACTTTTAAAATCAGAGGTTATTCTAAAGATAAGGGAGAATTTAATTCACTTTTCAAAAAAATTCCTCCCTTAGCATAAAAAACTTCTTCATTATTTGGTAAAAGTTTTTATTTTCTTTTGTTTTCCTCCATCTCGAGCAGATTGAGAAGCTTGAATTCCAGCCATACAGAAATTAGCCGCGACTTTAGCGTGTATAGAGGATTTTGTATCTTTTTCTATAGCTTGAAACCAATCATCTAAAATACGAGCATTAGCACCATAATGAAATCCTTCCACACGAGGAATTATGTTTGATAACGTATTCTGATCAATTAGTTTTGCTTTACCTTTCCTACGACGAGCTTTATTAATTCTATGTCCATCGGCTATAAATAATCGTCCAGGCGTATCGACTTGATAACATTCATAAGTACCCGTTCTACCAACTACTTGGATTGAAATTCGAGTAGGTTCTCTCGCAAAAATATAAGCATTAGCACATTTTGCAATAACACTTGATTCTGTTCTAAAGAGGGCAACTTGGAAAGCTTTTGCAGGTTTGCATATTGGATCTCCTTGGTACCCTCCAAGATCATTAGCATAGCTTGAAACTTCGATAAATGGCATAGGGTTTTTAATCCCTCCTAGTACAACTTGGGCAGGGCCAATTGAATGAGCATACATCATTGGATCAAATAATTGATACCAAGAATCAACACGGGGAGTATCCATGTCTCCAAAACCACGTTCTCTCCATCGATAGGTAACATCATGTAAATATTCTGACTCTGTATAAACGGGATCACCAATACTTCCTGTTGATACAAGATGAGAAGCGTATAATACTTCGGTATAGAAGCAGTAATTCTCTCCAAGCTGATAAATCTTGCCTGAGGAATCCTCAGCGTTTATAATCTTGCTAATATCTTCTTTACGAATAGCCATTGGAACTTCTGAAAATACATGTAGGCCAGATTCTAAAGCGGTGACAACTTGATCCGCATGATATTGAGGTGGGCTTGCTATTATAATTGCATCAAGGTTCTTATTTTCTACTAGCTCTCCGAATGATTTTACACTTTGTACGCCTTCAGTTTTCTTAATTCGTTCCTTAACTACGGGATCCGGATCAAAAACAGCTACTAATTTGGCTCTTCCTCTAAGTAAAGGATGATTATCTATTTCGTTATGAAGGCTAATCGAGTGAAGACCAAAACCTACAATTCCAATCTGTATTAATTTTCCCATATGATTAGTTAATTCGAGAAAATATTAATAATTAAGCATAGCTGACAAAATTGTAGAAAATAGTTTCAGTGAGTTTAATTTTTGTGAGAGATTTTACAATTTATGGATAAAAAAATTGTGTTAATCGGCGCTGCGAGTGCCGCTTTTGGACCACCAACATTTGTTGATTTAAATTTAAGCGAAGTGTTAGCTGGTTCTACTATTGTACTAGTCGATATCGATACTGAAAAGTTGCATATGATGTATGAAGTTTTATCCGAGGATAATAAAAAATTAGGTAACAAATTTAATATCGAAAGTACACCTGACAGAAAAAAAGCCCTAAAAGGAACCGATTTTGTTATAAATTCAACTGAACATGGAGATCGATTCGAGTTACGCTGGCAAGATAACACAATACCGCGAAAACACGGTTCAACAGAAAGAATGGCCGAGAACGGAGGTCCTGGAGGTTTTTTCCATAGTGCCCGCCAAATTCCTGAAATTATCAAGATTGCAAAGGATGTTTCAAAAATATGTCCTGACGCTTTTTTTATTAATTATAGTAATCCTATGTCTCGTATATGTTTAGCTTTAAAAAGAGCAGTACCTGATCTTAAAACATTTGGACTTTGTCATCAAATTGGACTTCTCACACCTCCCCATTTATCAAATATACTAAATAAAAAAAGAAGTGATTTTCAAATAATTACTGGAGGCCTTAACCACTTTGCATTCTTGTTGGGGTTAAAGAATTTAAATAATGGAGAGGATTTACTGCCTGTCTTCAATGCTAAATGTCAAAATTACTTTCAAGACAAGTGGGATCGATTCCATTATGCAGATTTAACTTTCGAGATTTTTAAAAGATTTGGTTGCTTCCCGTATGTAGGTGATAACCACATATGTGAATATTTACAAATTGGATCCCAGTATACTACCGCCGAAGATTTAACAGAATGGATAACTAGAATGGAACAAGCGAATAAAGGAGGTAACGCCAAGTTAAAAAGGTACTATAAACGATTACAAAGCGGTAATTATCCTAAAAAAGGTATGCTTATGAAAGGGCCTTCAGGTGAAAGAGCAATTCCGATTATCGAAGCAATTGTCAATGATAGTAATTCTTACGAAATTGCTGTAAACATCCCTAATGATGGAATTATTGAAAATCTACCACGAGATTTAGTTATTGAATGCTCTGGAACGGTTAATAAAGAAGGCATTCAAGGAGTTAAATTAGGAAACATTTCTAAGAATATTGCAGCAATTTTGCGAATAGAAGCCTCTATCCAAGATTTATGCGTGGAAGCTATTATTAAAAAATCAAAAGATTTAGCCATTAACTGTCTTGCGATGGATGTAAACTGTGGCAGCTTTGAAATGGCTGAAGCGATATTCGATGAAATGGTTCGAGTCCAAAAAGATTATCTACCTAATTTTAAATAATTTTTATACTAAGCCATCTTAGGAGATATTCAAGGTGGAATATTTTTTGAAACGATTTTTATCTTTTGATATAGGAGCGAGTTCTGGGAGGGCCATAGTAGGGATTTTAAATAATGGCAATCTCGTTTTAGATGAAATTTACCGTTTTCCTAATAGTGGAATAAAAAAGAATGACTCTTTTTTGTGGGACATTTCAGGTATTTATTCAGAATTATTAAACGGGCTTAGAGAGTATGTAAAAATATATGGAAGCATCGTTGATGGTATAGGTATTGACACCTGGGGTGTTGATTTTGTTTTATTGGATAAAGATGATGAACTTGTAGGACCAAGCCACCACTATAGAGATTCAAGAACTGAGGGAATGCTTAGTAATATGTTTGAAAAAGTTCCAAAAGATGAGATTTTTAAACAAACGGGTATACAATTTATGGAAATTAATAGCTCCACTCAATTATATTCTCTCATTCACAACAAATCTCCTCAATTAAATATGTCAGAAACATTTCTAATGATACCCGACTATTTAAATTATTTATTGTGCGGGAGAAAATGCTCAGAATACTCCATTGCTACAACAACTCAATTAATCAATCCAAATATTCAAAATTGGGCTAATGAATTAATTGAAAAATTGGACTTAAATCGGCTTTTGTTTCAAGAAATTGTCCCTTCAGGAACGATCTTAGGTAAATTAAGAAAAGAGATAGCTAAAGATATAGGGTTGGAGGAACATACAAATATTATCGCACCAGCTTGTCATGACACTGGGTCTGCAATAGCGGCAGTTCCTGTTGATATGGAAAAGTATGAAAGAGGAGAATGGGCATATCTTAGTTCTGGGACGTGGAGTCTTTTAGGAGTTGAATTAGATAAACCGTTAATTAACGAAAAATCACTTAAGTTCAACTTTACAAATGAAGGTGGCGCGGAAAATACAATTAGATTTCTCAAAAATGTAACTGGATTATGGATTCTTCAAGAATGTAAAAAAGAATGGGATAACCGAGGTTTAGATTACACTTGGGAAAAAATTGTATCAGAAGCGATGGAAGCTAAACCATTTCAATGTTTTATAAATCCTGACGATCCTCTTTTCCATAATCCTCCAGATATGATTAAAGCTTTACAAAAATATTTTGAAAAAAATAATCAGATTCCTCCAATTACTATAGGTGATATTTCAAGAACTATTTTTGAGGGTTTAGCTTTTAGATATAGACAAATTATTGATTCCATTGAAAAGATCACCAAAAAAGAAGTACAAATTTTATTTGTAATTGGTGGAGGATCTTCTAACCAATTACTAAATCAATTTATTGCAAATTCTCTTAATATTCCAATTAGGGCAGGCCCAGTTGAGGCTACATCTATTGGCAATATTTTGATGCAAGCAAAAGCAGTGGGATCAGTAAACAACCTTGAAGAGTTAAGAAAATATGTTATACAAACTTTTACTCTGTCAGATTATTATCCTGAAGATGTTAAAAGTTGGATGAATGCTTATAAAGACTATTTAAAATTTACTAGTTAGTTTGATTCAATTGAACAATGTTTTAGAATTATTTCTATTATTTAGAAATAAAAAAAGAAAAGATAATATTAATTTATTCAATTCTTCCTCGTTTTTCCATATGAAGCGATTGGAGTTTTTCCCTCATATCTTCTAGTTTCTTTCCATGGATCGGATAAAAGTACATAAAAATTAGGCCTATAGCACTTACTATTGCGGGAATCAGAAACATTAAAATTTTAATACCAAATAATGCAGAATCTGATTGTGGTACAGGAGAATTTTGTACATATCCAAAAACACCAAGGATAAATGTTGCAACGATCGGACCAATACTTTGAGAAGGTTTATGGATTAAAGCATCCATACCTATGAACATGCCCTCCCTTCTTGATCCATTCCTCAACTCATCCTCATCTATAGATAGGTATAATATTGGTGTATTAAATACAGTATACCCTCCTAAAAATGATGTTATTGCTAGGCCAATAACTACTATTATAGGGGCGTCTATAAAGACAACAAGTGCAAATAAGATGAAAGTAAATATAACTTTCAAGACTCCAAACCTTATTAATATCTTACGCATCCCCCACTTCGGTCTTAATTTCATACAAAGAATGTTAGAACCATAACCAATAAAGAAATAGATCGCAAAATAATATAACAGACCGCCTTCACCTAAAATCAATAAATAAACGAATAGATAACTTAAACCGATCGAACCGAGAAAAGCATTGCAGAAGATATAACCCATGTAAGTTAAAAACGACTTTAACCTTAGTGTTTCTTTTACTGCTTTAATTAATGGAAGACCCTCATCCTTTTGAAATTCTGGTTTTTCTTGGCATAGAGAAGCAGTGATGATCAATAAGATTGTAGACACGATAGCAACAATAAGCATTAAGAATATAAATTCCGATGAAGTTGGATCCATAGTTCCTACAATTATAAACATTGGAATTACAAAGACAGCACCAACTATAGTAGCAAGTAAATTTGCTTTATTCCTTTCATCCAAATCAGATGTCATTTCGGGCATTAATGCCATCCATACCAGAACTACTAGTGTAAAAAAAGTATCAAATAAACATACACTTATAACAAAATGAAGAAATATTATTATTTGGTTGGTAAAACTCCAAGGAAACCAGACGAGCATAAATGTTATTGCCCATATTGGAGCGCCATACCTAATGTAAATTTTCCTTCTGCTCCCCCATTTTTTTGGATTTGTTCGATCAGACATTTGACCAAGTAAGGGATCATTTAAAGCATTGATCACTAAGTATATTACCTGTCCAATGACAAAAAGGGTAGGATCTAATTGTAATTTGTCAAAAAAGAGTTCAATATATTTTAATCCAAATATAAATACTAGAAGTCCATTTGGAATGGCACCTAAAGCATAGCCCCATAAATTTCTCGAACTGAGTTGTTTTTTATTTTGATTTTCCATAAAAAATCATCATTTATTCTAAAATTTAATATGAATGCAAATAGATCGATTAATGTATATATAGTTTTTTATCAATATTTTAAATCCTTTATAATAGAGCTATAGACACAAAAATAAAATCCAAGTAAAAATATTTGAAGAAAAAGGTTTATTCTATTTCAAAGTTGTAGAACCCAGATCCAAGGGTATAAACTAAATAATTTTCTTTCGCCATTATTGAATTCATATGTTCGGTTATAATTTTGCTTTCCTTCCAAATAACTTTACTATTTTCTCTGATTTGTATTGTTGAATCATCGATTGGTATCCAAGTTTCAGCTTTCATTCCTACGGGGATAGTTATAGATATTTTTAAAAAATTGCCTAATTTCTCCCAGGAACAAGACAGAGTTCCTTTACATGTATTTAATGTTGATCTCGCATACTCCATATCATCAGGTAGAAAAGGTTTTATACTTACTGTATCCCAGCCTGGAGACTCACATCTAATTCCTGTTAAAGTTTTGTAAAACCAAGTGTCAACTGAACCAAGCATGATATGGTTATGTGAATTCATTCCACCTCCTTCTAGTTTTTCCCAGCGCTCCCATAGTGTGGTAGCTCCCTCCTTAATCATATATCCATAACTTGGAAAACTTTCTTGAGTTATCATCTTGTATGCTATTTCAGGATAACCATTATCAGATAACACATCAAAAATATATCTTGTTCCCACAATCCCAGTATCGATATGATAATCAAAATCTTCTTTAATAGTGTTAGTTAAAATTGACAATACTTTCTTTTTCTTTTTATCAGGAACTATTTTTAAATAGAGGGGTAAAACATTCGAAGTTTGACTTATAGATCGATCTACCGGAGAGAGCGTTGTTGTTTCATAACTGACATTAAGGAATTTTTTATTGAATGCTGTTTTTATTTCCTCAGATTTATTTTTGAAAAATTCATGATCATCTTTTTTTCCAAGAATTTCTGCAATTTTTGAGAAGTAAAATGTGTCATGGTAAAAATACCAAGAAGATGTCAATTCTACTGAAGTTTTTCTTGAAACGATAGAACAAGGAGGACACCAATCACCAAATTTTCCCATTAGGAATAAGTTGTCTTCTGATTTTGAAATAAGAAATTCTACGTAATTTTTCATTCCTTCATAATGTTCTTCAAGAACTCGAAGATCTTTATAATACCAATATAGATACCATGCAATTGTTATGTAGGCGCTTCCCCATGCAGGATCAGCAGGATACAATGACCAGTATGGTGGAACAACATCGGAAAGACTTCCATCTTCTTTTTGACATACTTTAATATCTCTCAAATATTTAAGGAAAAAGCGAGCCATATCAAAGTTTAAAATGGCTTCTTCTGCTGCGAGTTGAGCGTCACCCATCCATCCATGGCGTTCATCTCTTTGAGGACAATCAGTAGGAATACTCATTAAATTACTTAATTGACCCCATATGATATTAGTATGAATTTGATTAATTAGAGAGTTAGAACAGTAAAAATCTCCAGTTTTTGGAACATTCGAATGAAAAAATAAACCCTCAAAATTACTTTTGGTTGGCACTCCCGGATAACCTGTGATCTCAACATATCGAAATCCATGATATGTGAAGTGTGGAACAAAACATTCCTCTCCCTCTCCTTTAAGAATATATATATCGGTTGCAGGCGCATTTCCATTTGTAGCGGTATTGAGAGTGCCATCTTTTGACAATATTTCAGAAAATCTTAACTTTACTTCTGAACTACGAGGACCACGTACTTTCATTTTTACAAATCCTGCAAAGTTCTGTTTAAAATCAATGACATACATTCCTGGTTCAGGACTATAAATCTCTTGAGGTTCTATAATCTTAGTAATTTGGATAGGATTCATCATCTGTGATGCTAAATTGTAACCATCAACCTTAACTGCCTTTTTCCACTCCGCATCATCAAAACCAGTCTTATCCCACCCCGGCATCTCAATTCTGGCGTCATAGATTTCACCAAAATACATCCCATTTTCTCTGATAGGTCCAGTAGATATTTTCCATGAATCGTCTGTGCACATTATCTCCTTACTATCATCACTGTAATGAATGTTTACTTGCAGTATTAGTTTGGGAAAATCATATCCAAATAATTCAACACATCGACCATTTCCTAAGATCACACCTATAGCATTCTCTTTTTGCATAAATGCTGATACATCATATGTAGAATATAAAGCCAATTTGTTGTAATCTGTTTGTGCTGGTTCAAGTACCCGATCTCCAACTTTTTTTCCATTTATGTATAGTTCATAATAACCTAATCCACAAACATAAACCTTCGCAGATTTAATTGATTTTAGAGCTGAATTTTCCTTTCTTAAGTATAATGCGTGTACTTCTTTAATTCGTCCTGCTAAATTTCTTCCTCCGGATTTATATTGTAATTTCTTTCTATTTTGCTTATCGATGAATTCCCCTTTACTAATCCATTGAGCTTTCCAATCAGATTCTTCAAATAAAGCAGTCCCAAATTGGTGAATAGCACTATATTCACTCTCCTTGTTATTATTATCCCACCACTTTACTCGCCAGTAATATTTATTATCACTTTCTAGAGCCCTCCCGTTATAAGATACATTAACACTTAAATCCAATTCTACTTTTCCACTGTCCCAGACATCTCCATTTTTGTCTTCTGAGAGAATTTTATCAGAAGATACAATTATTTGATAAGCAGTTTGTCTTTTGTTTTTTAGTTCGTCAGCTAATTTCCAAGAAAATCTCGGTTTTTTTACATCAATGCAAATTGGATTAACGAGATATTCACATTTCAAATCAAAAGGAGGTTTTATCATAGATATTATCACTTTAGGATTGTTAATAGTAAATATATATCATCATAACAGTTTATAAATTATAAATTTTTATTAGTAGTTAAAATTCTAATAATTAAAGTGTGGTTTTTTTGCTTCAAGATATAAAAAATCTCTATGGAATTGCAAAAGATAAGTATAATGAGCTTGGAATTAATACAGATTTAGCGTTAAATGAGCTAAAACAAATTTCATTATCAATCCATTGTTGGCAAGGTGATGATGTTGGTGGTTTTGAGCGCTCTGACTCTGTAATTACAGGAGGTGGGATTTTAGCAACTGGAGGTTATCCGGGTAAAGCAAGAAACATTAAAGAACTTCAGATGGATCTTAGTAAGACGATTTCATTAATTCCTGGTAACCATCGAATTAATTTACATGCTTCTTATGGAGAATTTAAGGACAAATTTATAGATAGGAACGTAATAAAACCGGAACATTTTCAAAATTGGATAAACTGGGCAAAAGAAAAGAATTTAGGATTAGATTTTAATTCTACGCTTTTTTCACACCC
>Ga0114919_10004657_pt1 | contig 10996 bp, 9 predicted proteins | sample BlataG_FD_88682 | JGI IMG/M metagenome (GOLD analysis project Ga0114919, IMG submission 88682) | Deep subsurface microbial communities from Black Sea to uncover new lineages of life (NeLLi) - Black_00105 metaG | ecosystem: Environmental > Aquatic > Marine > Oceanic > Sediment | place: Atlantic...
AAAAACACTGGAATTGAGAGAACTTCCCAAATTTCCCCCGGAAATAATGGAAATAGCCCAAAAAATAAACAAATTATCCATAGAAAAAATAGGCAAAACGGAAATGGAAGGCTTCCCAAAAACTATCATGCAAACAGCCTTCCCACCCTGCATAGAAACCCTGTACCAATCAATCTCAAATGGACGCCACCTTTCACACATAGGCAGATTCACACTAACCTCCTTCCTCACGAACATAGGAATGCCACCGGAAAACGTCGTTGACTTGTTCAAAAACTTTTCTGATTTTAACGAAAGAATGACACGCTACCAAGTTGAACATATCGCAGGAGAAAGAGGGTCAAGAACACGATACATCCCGCCAAAATGCGGCACATTAAAAACCCACGGTGTCTGCGCAAATCCAGACGAACTGTGTAAAACGGTACATCATCCATTAGCTTATTATCGAATAAAATCAAAACAAAATGAAGCGAAACTTATAAATCAAAGGGATAATGCAGTAGAATTTAAATAGTGAATTATAGTACTGAAAGCTATTCATAGAAGGGTGTATCACTTAAAGATGAGCAAATTTCCCTCGAGTGCAAGTTCACTGGATGAAGGATTGATAGGGAACATGAATTTTGATGTAAACTTGTCTAAACATATTGAGGGTAATCTAACTATAAATTCTGAGGTCGGCGTGATCCTTCCTACATATTGTGAAGCACAAAACATTGAGAAACTAACTGATGAAATTGAAAACCTAAACTTGAGTGTTTCCATTCTGGTCATAGATGATTCCAGCCCTGATGGGACATCAGACATCGTAAGAAAATGTCAAAAGAAATATGATAACATTTTACTCTTTAATAGGCCGAATAAATCTGGATTGGGAACGGCAATAACAGATGGTTTCAGGATATTCTTGTCAGTAAGAAATCCTCCCAAACATATAGTCACAATGGATGCTGACTATTCACACGATCCAAATGAAATCCCAAAACTAGTAGCACCATTGCATAATGGTTATGACCTTGTTGTTGGAAGCAGATATTGTCAGGGGGGGCGTACAAAAGACTGGAGTATAATGCGCTTGGTAATAAGCAAAGTAGCCAATCTCATAGCATCGTATATGATAGGGGCGAAAATACGCGATTATACTAGCGGGCTACGTTGTTACTCGGTTGGCTTGGTCAAAAGCATTATTGGAGATCTACACAGCACAACATATGAGATACAAATTGAGACTATAAGACAAGCGTATTTGCGTAAGTTTCGAATAAAAGAGATACCGATAACCTTTTTGAATAGGAAAAGGGGAAAATCAAAGCTATCTTCAAATGAGATAAAGCAGTTTATTTCCCATATCTTCCACATACAATTCTTGGAAAAAAACCGAAATTAACAACGCCCTTGGGTTATCGGTCTCTCTCATATTTGTAACTAATCCATCATTGTGCTTTTTGTCGCAAAGCAAGCGCGATTAAGTATTTAAACGGAAGACGTGCGATATTAAAAGGAGAATATTTTGTCACCGGAAGAAAAAAAGAAACCCGAGATAGAATATGAGATTTCTGACGATGGAAACGTAATTGAAGCATGTATTGATGATAAGACAAGCTTCGTCTGGGAAGCAGGTTATGGAGTGATGCCTCAGTCGGTTTGGGATGAGAAAAGAAAACAGGGAATCTTGGAGATCGCAAAGAATACGATTTCCACCGCAACTAGTACAAGGGTGGAAAGCATCAGTGTTAAGACATCAGTGATGGTAGTCCTTTGGTCTCGCTATGAAAATTGTGGGGCTCCTATGCAGCCCAATTCAGAGTTCTGCTTTAATTGTGTGAGTCCTGTTGGCTAGCATCCCACAGTTGAATTCATGTCTAATTAGGTAGATTAATGCTTAGATTCCTGCCTCCATTAACTTGTTAAGCGCACGCGAAAACTGGAATGGAGGGAGTATATCTTGTTAAGACAAAGGTTTTATAAACGCAAAAGTTGCTTCATCTATTACTATGAGAAAAACATGATAGGCGTAGCCTTTGTCACCACTGTCGTCTCACTTCCTATGGAGGTGGAGAACAATTTTTGATCGCTGTCGCAAACCAATTAATGAAAAGTGTTGTAGCGCATTGCGCAAATTAGCAGAATTTTTCATATCTCTTCGAACGAAACTCGGTTATAAAGTCTACCTTTTGATTTTCATATTGATATACGCTACCATTTATTCCATAGTTGAAATCACAATCTACCATTCTTTTCGCTTTTATACATGGGACTTGGGAATTTGCAATCAAGCTCTCTGGAATACTCTTCATGGTCGATTATTGTATTACACTGTACACCCTTTCTACACGAAAACTGGATGCTTCCTAGCAGCACATTTCAGTCCAATTCTCTTGTTGTTACTCCCATTTTATGCTATAATTCCGTGGCCGGAAACTCTTCTTGTAATAAACATATTATTAGTAGCTATCGGAGCATTGCCTGTCTATCAGATCGCCAACTTTCTTTTAAAAAACGAAAAAGGAGCCGTAATGCTCGGAATCCTTTACTTACTTTTTCTTCCTTTGCAAGGAGCCACAATTTCCGGGTTTTCCCCAGAGTCATTCATAGGAACACTGTTCCTTTTCATTGTTTATTACTTGATGAAATCCGATTTTAAGAAGCTTGCACTAGTCTTTGTGCTTGGACTAATGACCCATGAAGCCTCAGTACCCGTGATTGCATTCATAGGGATATATGGTATGTTGTACCATAAATCAGCCAAGAATAAGGGATTCCGGGCTTCACTGATTATTCTGGCCATTTGTGTCCCATATTTCTTCTTCGCCCAACATATGAAAATCTTTTTCGGCTGGACCGGTCAGCCCTCCCTATGGCACGAATGGACCCTAGTAGGAGCCGCTAGCACCACAGACCTTCCTTTCAAAGTCCTTCTAAATCCGACAGGGGCCTGGAATGCTTTAGCATTCGATGGGGCAACAAAATTATTATATATAACACTTCTTTTGCTTCCGGTTCTGTTCTTGCCACTCTTAAGTTTACGAGAGCTCATCCCAGCCGTTCCCTTTCTTTTCATAAGTTTGTTTTCTTCTTATCCTTTGTACTACAGTTTGGACGGGCATTATACAGTTTTCGTGGTGCCATTTGTTTTCGTAGGTCTTATTCCTAGTATTATAAGACTGCGAGGAAAACATCGCTTAAATATTTCTGTTCCGAAACTAATGACACTAGCTCTTCTGATGAATGCAATATTGCTTATTTTTTTCCTACCTTTGACATATTCTAAGTTTGAAGTTTTCAAGATAAATGATGAACACAACAATATCGTCCACAGTTTCATTTTACATATTCCACAAAACGCTTCTGTACTCACCCAGAGTAATATTTTTCCTCATCTATCAAATAGACCCGATGCTTACACAATACCACCGCCTACATGGGGGAACGAATACAAACAGGTTGGAAGAGAAATTCTGCGAAATCTCAGCAAAACTGATGTAAAATACGTGCTTATTGATTTTAAATCGGAACCATCTTATGTTTCAGCCGCTCAGCTTATTTACACTGATTTTATTCTTGTAAACAAAGACAGATGTGAACTTATAGGCGGAAAAGACGGTGTAATGCTCTACAAAACAACATAAAATGTGTAAAACGAAGAACTATGATGCGCTTAGTAACTGCCTGACCTCCACAACATGAAAAACCTATTATAATCTTAGTGTTAAGTTAAAAGAAATGGGGGATTTCGCTGGAACTATTTAGGGATGATTATAAAAAGGGACCTGGCAAATCAAAGAGAATGTACCATATTATTTTCTTTCTTTTCGGCATGTTCATGAGTTTTGTTTCGCGTATGCACATTACTGGAATACTTAAACAAATAAGCCCTATATTAGAGAGAAAACTCCGAAGCGTTGCGTCCGCTCTACTACGGAACATTCTGTTAAGTAATCCCGTCGTTACTATAAACGGTATCAAATACCGGCTGTCGGACGCGCGACTCGAGAGCTTTGTCACCCTGTTGACTGAGTATGAAAAATATGTATGGAGGTACCTTAGACCAACCATAGGCGATGTGTTTATTGATGTAGGTGCACATGTAGGAAAGTATACACTACAAGTTGCGAAAATTGTGGAGGACAAGGGTTTAGTCATTGCAATTGAGCCACATCCAGGGAACTATCGAGCACTGTTGAAAGGTATACAGCTGAATGGTTTTAGAAATGTCGTCGCCTTCAATGTCGCGGCTTGGGACAGGGATTGCAAGCTAAAACTGTTCATTCACGAAGCAGCTGTTTTTCACTCCTCCAAGATAGATGTAGGACTAGGCTACGTTGAAGTAGAAGCTCGAACTATAGATCAAGTCATCGCAGAGTTGAGCCTAAGACACGTTGATTGGATTAAGATAGATGTTGAAGACGCAGAAATAGAGGTTCTAAAGGGGCTTAAGAAAACTCTAGCAAAGTATACTCCACGACTAATTGTAGAAGCTCAATGGAAAAATCTGAAGGAGGTTCTAAAGCTTATGGAAAACTATCACTATGCGGTCAAGCCTATAGCGAGCGAGCAAAATCCTAAAGCCAAGTGGGGCTACTTTTACTGTGGACCTCTTTCAACACATTAATTTTAGCCCCGGGTTGTCAATTATCAATTATTGGGAGTGCGCACGTCGGTAGCTACTGATTGTTGAACTCAACAGTAACCATCCTCTTTTCATAAGTAACTAGCGCGCTTATGATATCAGCCACTATGGATATATAGTCTCTGCACAACGCAAGTTTGGGATTTCCCTTTATTTGAAAACATCCTGTAATGATCCCAATACATAAAGTAAATATCACGTCCCCTTTGTAGCATACATTACTTCTTAAAAATAGGTCCAGAATTAGCGCGCTTCCACTAATAATTATAGGACGTTGTCCTTATAAGAGTGTAAGGAGGTATTTTATTCCGGTGTCTGGAATGGGAGGCGAAAAACTTTCGGAAAAAATCAAAAGAGCCAGTTTTTATCTGATTCTGATTACTTTGGTTGTAAACATAATTTTGACCGGGGTCAACGTATACCTCATCGGTCAGTCCTACCAAATAAGACAGGTAAGCCTTGATTTTCAATGTATCGTGTGTAACGCTACTCCCATCATAATTGCTTGGGCTGATGATGCTGATCTAGAGAAGCCAATTATATATATCGGTCACGACGGTATCATAGAACAAACAACACATTATGGCACTTTATATGCAACTTGTCAGGTGTTAGCTCCTCTTTATGGAGGTCTATTTATTAAACTGAAAAACTTCGAAGCGAATGAGTCTGAGTATCTTAGTTCTGAAAGATTAAATGAGACGAAGATATCCTTGGCCGATGAAGAAAATTACATATACATGGTTTGTCCAGGGTTAAACGAGTTCCATCCTCAACTTCGTCTAGAAGCGCAGGTTCATCCGAATCCTGAAAAATTTCCCCCTAAAGGTGAAAGCGTGCAATTCTTTTTAGGGCGCCTGGTTCTTGAAGCGGAATTATTATTATTTGATATACAGAATACAACCACCGTAACCAAAGAGATTTCTGCAAAAATCTTTGTTACGCTGGAGATGTCTTCATAATGCGCGTGGTTGCCACGCGTGGAGATGTGGCGCGTTAGGCTGTTTAGAAATTGGTTGGTTTGTTGTGAGTTGCATGGTTTTTCTTTGTTGACAGGGGCTTTTTGCGGTGTGCACTTGGTACACATGAAGTGTTCAGCTTTTTTTGCGTTTCTATGCTTAATTTGCCCTTGTAAGGTTTGTGGGGCTTGGTTTTCCCGTCAGATTAGTCCTTTCCTTCTCATAATTAGCAATTTTCGAGCTGTATCTACCGGCTTCTCCTGTTTATTGAAGAAGGCAGCTAGTATGGAATCCACCGGTTCTGATCGGCTGGTCTGGAGGTCTCTTGAACACTTAACTACGGAATCGAGTTCACTAACTATTTCCTCTTCAACTACAAACCCAACCTTAATTTTAGCCCTTTTCATAACCATACACCAGATACACATCTACAATCAGACTTATTCACATATAAACCAACTTATAGACACGAAGCCAAAAGGAATTTCTAAACAGCCTAGCACACTATCGGTTGGTGAGGCTTCCCATTAGGCATTACACTTTAAATCTAAAAGGGATAACAGGTCAAGAGAGAAATATCGATCATGAACTGATATAGATGTTTTGCGGCAAGGAGGCGTACAGCATTACACGCGCTTTGTTCTTGGATTCCTTAGTTTGAAAAACTCTTTTTTTTAAACGCCCCAATGTGAGCGGGTAAGCCGTCTGTTGTCATGGTTGAATGCTTTGTTTTTCCTTTCTCTTTCCTTCGCTATTAGGAAAACTTTTCTTGCGTCTGTAAATCTCTCTTTTCAGAGATTTGGTGCACGCCATAAGCCTTCCATGAGTATACTATTCAAAACATAATTGCACAGATAAAGAAAAAAATGGAGGAAAAATGGGTTACACAGCCTTCACGCTAGTGTGTGTGGACTAAAATGTGCCCCTGAAAAAACATCCAGTTCTCTATAAATGGTTCTGTAGTATAATAGAAGAGTCGTCCATAGAGGTATTCCATAAAACTTGGTTGAAAATCCCTAAATCCCATGTATAAATGTTGAAGGAATAATGAACTGCGATTTCAACTGTACAGAAAACTACGATGTATATCAAAATTGCTATGTAGACGTAAATCTTGTAACCGAATTTCGTGTGGAGATATGCGGAAAAGTCTGTTAACTCGTGGAAAATGCAGCAACCTCCTTCAACATGTCTAGAAATTTGGGAAATACATTATTTACATCATATTTTATTGTTTCTACTCGAATGCTGTCAGTTAGTTTCAGGTAGTCATCTTTTTTTGTCTGCCACATATCTTGGATTTGGAGGATTTTTTGTGCAAACTCATTTGTTGATGTTGCATAAAAAAGTGGCAGGGCAAGTCCCTTAATGGCTTTCGTTGGGAATGCGATTACAGGAACTTTGCATGCAGTAGCTTCAAGTAGGGTTAAGGGAAAAACATCTATTTTGCTTGTGTATACTAAAAGATGCATCTTTGAATATAAGTTGATGAGCTTCTTAACATCAGTTATGAATCCAAGGCTTCTCACGTTATTGACACTCTCCACGTCTGGTCCTATGGCAAAAAAATCGATTCCTTTCTCTTTTAGAAGATCGGCGATTTTAACGAAACTTGGGAATCCTTTAGCTTTTCTTCCTGTAAAGAGCACCGAAAATCTCTCGTTTTTGTCTTCAACGGGCTTGAAGAGTGAAGTATCAATCCAATTCGGGATGTAGTATACCCTCTTTTTTCCGTGGAATTTTCTGAGAGCTTCTCTGTTAATAACCTGAATAGCGTCAAAACCATTTGGGTACTTGTGTTCAACTTTATCAAAGTATAAATGAGATATAAACCTTAGAATTCCGAATTCCTTTATGAAATTCGTGTGAGTCATATGTTTGATTTCAGAATGTTGGAGTTCATCCAAAAAAACGAAGGCATGAATTGCACCTATTTTCGGACAGTTTCCCACAAAAAAATTGTGTACTAATGGTGCATAAATGAAGTACGATACATCTACATTTTTAATGCTATGAATGAAGTTTTCATGATACTTAATGCCCTGAAGCTGTTTATTGAGATTAAGTGGCCTTCGCCCAATAGGTAATGCATAGATAACTACTTTGTGCCCTCTTTTTACTAATTGATTTGCAACATCGATTAAAAATCGTTCCCCTCCTCCATAAAACGTAAGACTATAATGATGACAGAGGGCTATTTTCATGAAGCCTTTCCTCGTACAATTGTAACTTAGACAAGTTCTGCTCTTATAAGGTGCGTGTTCTGTATTCCGTGGTTTTTTTGAACAGAATCTTGAACGTGCATCGTTCTTCATCCTCTAGATTTAAACATTATAGAGTTTTTACCTGAGGTGTCCTGAAATTAAGCCGAAGCATCTTGAGTAGCATTTTCTTTACATCTAATTTTCCTCCATAAAGCTCGGCTTCCTATTATTATTAATGGATATGATATAATCCAAGTGATGGAGTATAATTGGCCATAAAGATCGTGAAATCTTCCCCAATCGCCCTTATATATTGCCAAAATAAATATTGTGACTATCCTTAGTATATTGATAGAATAAGTGACAATCGCGCCGATTGTGAAATAGATTATCTTCTGCTTCCAAGGAATAGCCGTTTTCTTGAGGAATAATAGGATCGTAACAGAGTAAATTAAGAGACTCTCTATGCCTGAACATGGCCAAGCTATTGCAAGAGCCGGAGAACATGCTCCTTTCTGGTCCATGGCAATCAAAGTGGGCATGCCATATCTCATGCCAAGCCAGAGTGTTTGATATCCCAGTAGATTTAGAGTTCCCGCTGCAAGTTTCGCCGTGATCGGCACAAGAAACTGGAATGGTGTAAAATTTCCAAACGGATATAAGTTGTCCGTTATGTATATCATTCCAACAAGTCCTAAAAACAGTGTTGAAATCGAATATTCTTGTAAGCTGCTGATTCCATATTCTGTGAGAAGTATCAAGACAAGTAAGACTGTAAAAACCAAATATTCTATTGAAAGCGGCATGAGATTTGCCCAATCTTGTTTTATGTTGGATTTTACAGCTAAATCAGTAATTATTATGTTCAACCTGGAATAGTGAGTGGCAACTACATAGATTGTAGGAAGCATGAGTGTGATGATGATGAGGATAGTTCTTATGGACTTTAGTTTCCGTTTTTCTGTTTTGAGTTGTTCCCAGCTTAGGATTGTTTCTAACGATATGAGCCACAGGAAAAAAAGATAATACATTCTACCTTTCCAGGTTGATTCGAAGGAAGCCTGATAAAAACTATACAAAATAAGAAACGGTATTATGAATGAGAGAATAGGCAAGAGTTTTGTAAAGGTTGTGGTAGTTTCCCTAACTCTTTGTTTAGCGTTTGTCATCCACAGTATTTCCCATGTTTCTATTGGTCTTATAGTAACTGTAAAACTTTATTTAAAAGTGATATTTATGGCTAACAGAATTTCGCTTAAGACTCTTGGAGCTGTTCATTGAAGATCAATAGATGTAGTGAGTGAATGTATGCTTACGTGTTTTATGGGCTCATTTGTGCCCTTATATCTTTGAATTCTCATTTTTAATGTTACATGTGAACCTAAAAAAATTAGCTATACACAGATGCTTGGAAATTCTTTAATAGGCATAGTGAGTGTTACTATGTGTGTAACATTAAAGGCGGTGGAAAATGGATATAAGAGAAGGCTTTGTAGGCGTTTTTCTGGTATTAGGCTTCGTAATTTTCATAGTTGGATTTCTGACCGGAATGCTAGCAATTGCCCTAATACCGGTTGAACTGGACTTTACGACATTGGGGTATATGGTTTTTATATGGGGTTTCATGATGGGAATGATTACAATAGCCCTGCTTCTGGTGATAGTGAAGTTAACCGGACAAACAAGGTCTTCCTGACGCGTGTGTTTTCTTAATCCAATGGGATTCGAGATCTGTCAAATTACTACTTGATTATCGCATTGTAAACGCAACATGCCATGGCTTGCATCTTATGCAACTGAAACCAGAATCTGTGTTAATTGACAACCTTGCTAATCTCTAGAACGCCTTGGAACGATGCTTCCATTATTTAATGGTGTGCAAATATCCACAACACCGCAGGAGATCTGTCATTTGTCTTCTGAGTATTTTGCTTATGTTATTCTAATGGTCTCTGTTGAAAAGTCCAAGTTAGTAGAAAGAGCATATTGCTGTTTACAGAGGTTATTCTCTTCCAAAAATCTAGAAACCAAATTTTACCTCTTCAAGAAAGGCCAAGACCTCCATAAAACAACTCGGGTATCAGGGACGAAACGTTTTTTTATCTTTCATTATGATTTAAAGCTGGGTAAACTTGAAATCCATTACTTTTGTGGAGGCAATGTTTCGCGAATTCTATGCGAAAGATTATTCGCCAAGCGGTTCTCTTCCGATAATTGATAAGCATGAATTCGGTTTTGCCTTGTTTGAAGGTTGGGTGCTTCGTCATAAAAGTTTTAGATACAGTGACGAGTTGAAGGCGTTTTTGCAGGATACTGTTCCATCGGATGCTTATTGTTCATGTGCTTATTATGAGCATCCTGAGGCTGATATGGAACGGAAGGGCTGGCTGGGCGCGGATTTGGTTTTTGATATTGATGCTGATCATATTCCAACTCCTTGTGATAAGGTTCATGACAATTGGGTTTGCGGTGTTTGTGGTTTAACAGGAAAGGGATTTACTCCCAACAAGTGCCTCGTTTGCGGTAGCGAAAAGTTTGAAGTAAGCACTTGGCCTTGTGAAATTTGTTTGGATTCCGCCAAAATGGAGACTGTGAAGCTTTTAGATATGTTAGTGCGGGATTTTGGTTTTTTAGAAAAGAACATATATACTTTTTTCTCTGGGCATCGTGGTTACCATGTTCACGTTGAAAGTAAAGCTGTAAGGATGCTTGACGCTGTCGCACGTAAAGAAATTGTTGATTATGTTTCTGGTTTGGGTCTAGCTGTGTATTTTCATGGCCTAGACAAGAAAGATTTGGGTGGGTCATCCTCTTATCACGGTTCACTGTCGGATGAGTTTGGTTGGAGAAAGCGTCTGGTGTTGGGAATGCAAAGTTTCATTCTTAACGCCGACGAGGAAAATCTTATGGAAATCGGGCTAACGAAAAGGAAGGCTGAAATGATATTGAAGAATAAGGATGTAATTCTTAAGAATTTGTCGAACAGACGAAGCTGGGGTGCTGTTAGAGGAATCGGTTTTGAAACTTGGAGAAAAATAGCTGAGCACAGTGCCAGATTGCAATCTGCAAATATCGATACTGTTGTTACAACGGATATTCATCGCTTGATCAGGTTAGTCGGCACTTTGCATGGTAAAACTGGCTTGAAGAAAGTTGAGTTTCCAGTATCGGCAATAGATGATTTTGATCCGTTCAAGAGT
>Ga0114919_10004659_pt1 | contig 10994 bp, 5 predicted proteins | sample BlataG_FD_88682 | JGI IMG/M metagenome (GOLD analysis project Ga0114919, IMG submission 88682) | Deep subsurface microbial communities from Black Sea to uncover new lineages of life (NeLLi) - Black_00105 metaG | ecosystem: Environmental > Aquatic > Marine > Oceanic > Sediment | place: Atlantic...
CTCATCGCCGATTGAGTATTTTGGTGGGGGGGTTTATCCTGCCAGTGCAAAACTCTCCAGCAGGCAAATCAAGCGAATAATCAGGCCTGTGCTGGATAATTTAGCTGAGCTTGTAGATGAGTTTTATGACGATGGCTTTCTGAGAAAAGCGAATCTGATTAGCAGGAAAGATGCGTTTGGCTGGATACATTTGCCGCCGGATGAGGGTAAGCTTGCTCGAGCGAAGCGGCGTCTAAAGTATGATGAGCTGTTTTTGATGCAGTTGGGGCTGGCGCTTCGGCGGGTAAGGAGACAGCATTTTTCGGCTGCGGCGTCGATGAGGTGCAGTGAGAAGATAGACAGTCGAATTAGAAAGCGGTTTCCATTTCTGCTGACCGAAGACCAGAACGAGGTAATAGAAGAAATCGTTTCTGATATGGCGAGGCGAGAGCCGATGAATCGGCTGTTGCAGGGAGACGTGGGGTCGGGTAAGACGGTGGTGGCACTTTATGCGGCTTTGCTGGCGGTTGCGAACAGGGGACAGGTGGCGATTATGGCACCTACGGAGATTTTGGCGGCTCAGCATTTTTTGAGTATCGAAAGATATTTGAAGAACAGCAAGGTAAGGAGGGTGTTGATGACAGGGGGATTGACGGGCAGGAAAAGGTCTGAACTTTTAGGGCGCATTAGTGACGGGGCGATTGATATAGTCGTAGGTACGGTGGCATTGTTGCAGAAGGATGTAGAGTTTCATAAGTTGGGCCTGGTGGTGATTGATGAGCAGCATAAGTTTGGGGTGGCGCAGAGGGCGCAATTACGAAAGGAGAGAATGCCTCATTGTCTTGTTATGACGGCTACGCCTATTCCACGGACGCTGGCGATGACTGCATTCGGGGATTTGGATGTTTCTGTAATTTCGCATTCTCCGCCGGGCAGAGGGACGGTTATTACACGCTGGGTGGATCGGCGCGACCGGCAGAAGGCGTACGAATTTATCCGTGCGCGTCTAAAGGCGAAAAGCCAGGCGTACTTTGTTTATCCGCGAATTAGTGCACTTGAGCAAGATGACGATGTGGATACACACGCTTTTAACAGGCGTGTTAAGGCGGCGACGGATGAATGGAAGAGACTTGCGGGGGAGATTTTTGCGGAATTTACTGTTGAACTTTTGCACGGGCAGATGCTTTCTGCAAAGAAGCAGCAGGTTATGGCGGAATTTCGCAGGGGCAAGATTGATGTGCTGGTTTCTACCATAGTGGTTGAGGTGGGGGTGGATGTGCCGAGGGCAACGATAATGGTTGTAGAAGGAGCGGATAGATTTGGGCTGGCCCAGCTGCATCAGTTGAGGGGTCGTATAGGCAGGGGAGCAGCTAAATCATATTGTTTTTTATTTGCGGAGACCGAAAGCGAGTTGGCTAAAAACCGGCTGGAGATAATGACCAGGAGCGGCGATGGTTTTGAGATAGCCGAGTATGATTTGCGATTGCGTGGGCCGGGGGAGTTGTTTAGCACGCGGCAGCATGGGTTGCCGGATTTGAAAATCGCAAATATTGTAGATGATTTCGACCTGTTAGTTGTGGCAAGAAAGAAGGCATTCGAGCTGGTTTCACAAGACCCGATGCTAACAAAGCCGGAGCACAAGAATATTCGCCAGGCGTTGTTGACCAAGTTTGCCCCGCACCTATTGTCCCTGGCGGACGCCTAAGAGCAACTACACCAATAGGTGCGGGGTCGGATTAGCGGATGTCGCGTAAAAAACTAAGAGCCAAAAGCTAAAAACCGTAATTTTAGACTTAAAACCTGTTTTCCTTTTGGCCCGATTTTAAGTTTTGGTTTTACATTTCTCGCTTTGCGTTTTAAGCTATTGCTATGGAGATTCGCTACAAAGACAGGCGATTGGAGAGGGTCTTAATCGGCGTCAACGTCTGCACCGCGGCGGTGGTGGCGGCGACCTTCGTTATGCTGTTCGGGTTTGATGAGCCGTTGGTAGCCGCTCGGATTTTGTATGCCTTTCAGGTTGGCCTGCTTTGTATTTTCGTAGTTGAGAAAGTAATTCGGCTGTTTAATGCGGTTTCAAAGGCCGAATTCTGGCAGGGGAACTGGTTCGAAATACCGCTTCTGGTTGGTCTTGGAGTAGCTATGTTCGGAGCTGGTCATTGGTTTGGTAGCTCCGAGCCCGCGAAAGTTCGGCATTTCGCAGTTGGTATTTATCTTGTTCTGCAGGTGGTCATTAAGGTTTGCAGAACGGCTGTGTTCCTGGCGGCATCAGGCAGGAGTCCAACGCGGACACTTATCGCAAGCTTTCTGGTTTTGATAATCTCGGGAGCGGGCCTGCTGATGCTGCCGAAGGCTTCTGCCGATGAAAATGTTGGCTTTGTTGATGCTTTGTTTACGGCGACGAGTGCGACCTGCGTTACGGGCCTTATCGTGAAGAATACAGGGGAAGACTTTAGTTTGATGGGACAGATGATTATCCTGTCGCTGATTCAGCTTGGCGGTTTGGGGATAGTTGTGTTCGGAGCGGTGTTTGCGCTGCTGTTAGGCCAGGCGCTCTCCTTGCGTGAGTCGGTGGCGATGCAGGATTTACTAAGTGCTCGGACGCTTAGTCGAATAGGATCTATAATCGCTTTTATTTTTGTGGGGACGATATTAATTGAGGCTGTTGGTGCGGTCAGTCTTTTCAGGATGTGGGACGATGTGCCGGGCAGAGTGGAAAATCTCCAGCAGCAGTGGTTCTTCAGCATCTTTCATTCGATTAGCGCTTTTTGTAATGCGGGCTTTAGTTTGTTCGACAATAGTTTTCGCGGCTATAATAAAAGCTGGGGCGTGTATGTAGTGGTTTGCCCGCTGATAGTGCTGGGGGGACTTGGCTTTGGTGTGCTTTATGATCTGGCCAACATTGCGGCTGACAGAGTGAGGCGATTTTTGAAAAGGCGTTTTTATAAGCGTTACCGGCTTTCTATGGAGGCGCCGAAAAGGATGCGGCTGCAGACCAAGATAGTACTTAGCGTGAGCGCTCTGCTGATAGTTTTGGGGATGTTGGCCATTCTTTTGTTTGAGCGCTATGCCGCACCTACTTTGCCAGGTGGGACTTCGGATCCTACTCAATCGGCGATGGACAAGGTAGGTGCGGCACTGTTTCAGTCGATTACGGCCAGGACGGCCGGGTTTAATACTGTCGATGTCTCGGCGATGTCGGTTTCGAGCAGGTTTATTTTGATTTTACTTATGTTCATCGGGGGTTCGCCGGGTTCTACCGCAGGTGGGATAAAGACAGTAACATTGGCGGTGGTGATAATGACCGCTTTTGCGGCCCTGCGAAAGCGCCAGGAAGTTGAGATGTTTAAGCGGTCGGTGCGAGTAGTTGTTGTCGGCAGGGCGATTACCGTTACGCTGCTTTTTGTTGCGGTTTTGTTCGCTGCAACGCTGGCGCTGAGTATTACAGAGAATTCAAACGGCTTTAGTATGTCGGATATTATGTTTGAGGCGGCCTCCGCTCTGGGGACTGTGGGCCTGACAACCGGTATAACACCTTCTTTGACAACTGTTGGTAAATTGATTATCATTGCGGTGATATTTGTTGGCAGACTTGGGCCGTTGACGCTATTGGCGGCACTGACGTTTAATCTAAAACCGGTTCGATACAATTATCCCGATGAGGCGGTAATTGTCGGCTAAAAGAGAAATTAGCCACAAAGACACGAAGCCGCGAAGTTAAAAAGCAAATATATTGTAATTTTAGTGTCTTGGTGCCTTAGTGGCAAAAAACAGGAGCTAATACTATGAAGCGGTTTGCGGTAATAGGATTGGGGCGGTTCGGTAAGAAGCTGGCTATTGCTCTGGCGATGAGCGGAGCAGAGGTCATCGCAATTGATAAAGACAGGAACGAAATAGAGCAGATTCGCGATCAGGTGAGTCTCGCGGTTCGGCTCAACAGCACTGACGAAGAGGCGCTGAAGGCACAAGGTGTTGATAAGGCGGATGTTGCTATCGTAGGTATAGGACAGGGAGGACAGGGCTTCGAATCTGCGATTCTGACGGTGGTAAATCTGCGGCAAATGGGGGTAAAACAGATTTATGCGAGGGCGGAAAACTTGATTGCGGGCGAGGTTTTTTCCAAGGTGGGTGCAACAGAGGTGATTTACCCTGAAATCGAGTCGGCTCAGAGATGGGCTTACAAACTTATCGCACCTCAAATCGGCGAGAAGATTGATTTTGCACCGGGTTATAGCTTAGCTCGAGTGAAGGCGCCAGCCAGTTTCGAGGGTAAAACGGTTCTGGATTTGCAACTGCGACAGAAATACAGCGTTAATCTGGTTGCTATTAAGAGAGGTGAGCACGGCAAGGGCAAGAAAAGTGAAAAGGGTGCGATTATAAACGTTCCTATGCCGAGTACCGTCATTTATGAGGATGATATTCTGATGGTTGCCGGCTCCGACGCAGACCTCGCAAAACTGCCACAGGAGTGAATCAATTGATCATTGATTATTTACTATTTACGATTGCTTCAGAATTCTGACTTATTTTCCAATAATCAATAGACAATTATCGTTTGTCAGACTTTTCTGTATTTTCTAAGCATATCGAGCAGGTTCTGCATATCTTCTGGCAGGGGGGCTTCGAATTTCACCATCTTATTGGTTGTTGGGTGCTTGAATTCGAGCGTGTGCGCGTGGAGGGCAACTCGGTTTATAACTGGTTCCTGCACTGTGGGTTCGCTGTCTTGCAATTGCCAGGGATAGATGAGCTTGCCGCCGTACATATCATCGCCTACAATCGGATGCTTAATGTAGGATAGATGAACTCGTATCTGATGGGTTCGGCCGGTTTTGGGAGTTACCTTAAGTGAAGAAAAGCCGCGAAAGGTTTCGAGAACTTCGTAAAAAGTGATTGCTTCTTTGCCGATTTCCGGTCTGATTGCGTATTTTTCCCTTATTCGCGGGTGGACGCCGAGCGGTGCGTTTATGCGGTCGGCTGTCAGTTCGGGGGTTCCGTGGACAATAGCGAGGTAGCTTTTTTGAACTTGCCGCCGTTCAAATTGTTTGGCGATTTTCCACTGGGCGGTATCGTTTTTCGCAACGACCAGAACGCCTGTGGTGTTTCTGTCGAGCCGATGCACAATGCCGGGCCGGAATTCGCCGAGGCCGCTGGATAGCTTGTCAGAGTAAAAAGCAAGGGCGTTTACCAAGGTTCCGTGGGAATTGCCGCGGGCAGGGTGAACAATCATATCGGCTTGCTTGTTGAGAACGATGAGACAATCATCTTCGTGAATGACGTTCAGTGGGATATCTTCGGGCTGAATCTCTTTGTTGGGCGGTTCGGGGAGTGTCACGTCTATTTGATCGCCTGGGCTTATCTTGAAACTGGATTTAACTATTTTGCCATTAACCTTGATTGCGCCGGTCTCGATCATTTTCTGGATGAAACGGCGACTGAGATTACTGAATCGGCTGTGGAGATATTTATCGACTCGGCGTTCTTTAATTGAAGTTCCCACTTGAAGCGTTAACGGCTCGAATCTGGTATCTCGCATCTGGCATCTCGCTTCGTGAATTATTTGTCTGGGGAGCCCCCTGGCAGATTGATATCGGGGACCTCGGAGACGCTATTTGGCGTTTGGGGTGCCTGATTAGTATCAGCGGGTTTTAATTCGGTCGGTGATTCCAAAGCAGCGGGAGGTTTTGGCTTTGGTGATGGCTTAAAGACCACCTTTTGCTGATAATCGGCCATTGTGTCAAGGCGTTGCTTTGCCTGAGCGGCGGCTACGGTGCCTTCGAAATCAGTGTTTGCATCGACGTCGCGATATATTTGCTCTGCCTTTTCGAAGTTGCCGAGTTCTTCTTCGCACAGTCCCAGGCCGAATTTAGCTGTTGCCGTTAACGATGGATTGGGCGAGGATTTCTCGAGCGCTTCGGTATAACTGGCCTTTGCGCGGTTAATCTGAGCTGCTATTTCCTGCTCGCTGGCAGTTTCAAGGCGGTAGTGCAGCTCCATCCGCAGGGCCTGTGCTCGTTTAATGAGTGCGAAAGCAGCGACCGCATCGTTTTTTGCGTTCTGCGCAGCGATTTGGAGATTGTCGGCGGTCTGGATGAGCACATACGAAGTATCAAATCCTCTGGTCTGGTTCTGAAGGATTTTCGTTTTGCTTTGCGATAGTTGGTTGATAAGGTTTGTAAGCTTGAGTTGTTCTCGCACCTGTACGACGTTTTTTTGATACCTGCGGTAGAAGTATGAGCCTGTGACGAGGACGAAGACAACGGATACGTAGATAATCATTCTGCGGTTTTTCTTCGCCCATTGTGGGAAATTTGCTATCCACTCGGCCAATTCGTTGGTTTTTAGTTCATGACGGTGTTCAGGCTTCATTTTATATCTCACATCTTGTATTTCGTGTTTCGCGTCACCACCTTAGAAGGGCACACAGGCCGTTTTGACGCGGCACAGGGCTGGGCGACTTCCTTCTAACGGGGTTCGTAATTCTGCTGGTATTATAGTGAAAAATGTTTTATCTTGCAATATATCTGTCTGCCAGCTAAAATTTTAGTTAGTAGTCAATCGTCGATAATGAGGTTACAAATGTCTGGTATTTTCGCAATATCTAAGAAAAGTGCAGCACCAAAAGCACCTGATGCGAAGTTTTTTTTCTCCACGAGGAAAACCAGCGGCCCCGCTGCTTCGCTTTTGCGAAGGAAAACGGCGGGCTTTTGGTGCTGCATTGGTTTGCTGGTTCTGGCTTTTTGTCCCCGCTGCTTCGCTTTTGCGAAGGAAAACGGCGGGGGCGGGCGTTCTGAGCAGCTTGATAAGGCCAAATATATTACTGTTGATGAGATTCGGCCCGGGATGGAGGCATATTGCCTGACGGCGTATAAGGGTACTGAGATTGAAAAGTTTGGTCTTGAGGTTTTAGATGTAGTCCACAATATAACGCTCGACAGAGATACTATTTTGGTTCAGGGTACGGATGAGCGTTTTATCCACACGGGTCCTGTGGCGGGGTGCAGCGGTTCGCCGGTCTATATCGATGGGCGGTTAGCAGGAGCGTTGGCTATCGGGTGGATTTACAGTAAGGACCCGGTTTATGGTGCGACACCGATTGAAGAGATGCTTAAGGTAAGTGAGCCGTCCAGCCGTCCAACCGTTGAGCTATCCGGCCGGCCGATGGGGTTTGTGTTTGATTTTTCCAGGCCGATAGATTTTGCTGAAATTGACAAGCAAATTACGACTCCACGACTTTCAAGACAACGCAGCCTGGGTGGCGCAACTGTTTTGCCCTGTCCGTTGATTATCTCTGGTTTGCCGGACGAAGTTTGTGAGCAGTTGGGGGTTTTAGTTGAACCTTTCGGGCTTATGGTAGTCTCCGGTATTGGCGGCGGAAGCTCATCGTTCGAATCACAAAAGACGGGTCAGGGATCAGGGGACCCTGAATTAGTACGGGGAGCTTGTCTTGTGGTGCCGCTGGTTACCGGAGATATAGTAATGGAGGTAGTTGGAACTGTAACCGATGTTGTAAGTGACGGCGACGGTCGTGGTGATAAGGTCTATGGTTTCGGGCACAGCTTTCTCGGTTACGGTCCCGTAGATTTGCCGATGGCTACAGGCCAGGTGCACACTGTGGTTTCCACCATGGTTCGTTCTTTCAAGTTAGCCAGTGCGGTTGAAATAGTCGGTGCCTTGCGGACGGATGAGTCAGCTGCGGTTTGTGGACTGATCGGTGCAAAGGCGAAGATGATACCGCTGACGATAGGAGTGGACGGTTACGGAGAAGGTGCAAGAAAGGTGTTTAACTGCCAGGTTGCCAACAATCAAGTGCTTACGCCAGGGTTGGTCCGCTCGGTTGTGGCGGGGGCGGCTCTTGGCTTTGGTGATTTGCCGCCGGAGCATACCATAAAGTATAAGGTGGCTATTAGTGTAGAGGGTGCCGAGCCCATTACCTTTGAGAATATATCAACCAACATGGGCTTGACTGAGATGCTAACAGAAAGTACCGGCCCGGTTACAATACTGATGAATAATCCTTACAAAAAAGTTGACATAGAATCAATCAGCGTTGATGTTAGCATAGAACCGGAAAATATAGAATCGCAACTGTGGTCGGTTGATTTGTCTGATTCAAAAGTCAAGGCGGGCCAGACTATAGAGATTGAAGTGGTTGTGGAATCTTTCCTTGCGGAAAAGAGAAAATATCAGTGCACTCTGAAGATACCCTCTGAAGTGCCGCCTGGGAAGTATGATTTGATTGTGTGCGGCGGGAATGGTTACCTGGACTTTCTTAAGAAAACTGTGCCGTACAGATTCGTTCCTCAGAATCTGGCGACGTTGCTGGAGGCGACGAATAGTCTTTTGCAAATTCCGAGAGACAGATTGTATTGTCTTTTGGTTTTGCCTTCTGGCGGCGTTGCTATAGAGAGAGCGGAACTTCCTGATTTGCCAGCTACGAAGTCACTGGTTTTGCAGGACGCCAAGAGGGTGTTGAAGATGCAGCCGTATCGACATTGGCTCGAAAAGAGTTTACGTACCGGCTCAGTCATTATGGATAAAAAGGTTATTTCTGTAACGGTAGAAAAATAAAAGCAAAAATCAAAGATTAAATATCAAAATTACAAATCCAAATTCAAAAATGACGCCTTTGTTTTGCATTTTAATTTTTGATATTTCTTTTCATTTGTGGAGTTGTTATGAGAGATAGATTTCACCTTAAAAAGAGCACCCGATACTCGATGCCCGATACCCGATGCCCGATACCCGCAGAAGCCAGAAGCCAGAGGTCAGAGGTCAGAGGTCGGAAGTCAGATTCTGTCCTCTGTCTTCCGTCTTCTGTCCTTTATGTGGGTTTGATTTGTATGGTTATGAGTTCAGCTTGTTGGGCTGTTACCAGTAAGGTCACGCGGCACAGCAGTAGTGCGGATTTGTCTAAGGGCACAGTCGAAGATGTTGTGATTGGCTCACAGGGGACTATTCAACTTGGCCGGGCAGCAGAGGCGCTGGTTGAGGAGTTCGAAGATGTCTGGTCGATAAACAGCATTGTGGTAAGCGGGGGGACGGTTTTTTTGGGCACAAGCCCTAACGGGGGTATTTACAAATACAGCCTCGGTAAACTGACGAAGATTTATCCCTTGGAATCAGAGACGCTAAGCGGTGGTCAGAGCGGCGACGAGCCGAATGATGAAAATGAGCCGAATGATGCAAATGAGCCTAATGATGCAAATGCGGTGGATACAAAGCAATATCTGTCGAACGAGCATATTTTCGTGATGTCAACTGACGTAGCCGGCAGGCTTTTGGCCGGTATAAGCGGCGAGGAGTGTTCGCTGTTCCGGTTTGAAGGGGACAAGTGCGAGGTGCTTTTTGAGCCTAACGACGCCAAGTATATATTTGCAATAGCTACGGATGATATGGGTAATATTTATTTGGGTACGGGGCCGGAGGGCAAGATTTACAGAAGCGACCCATTTGGCAGGAAAGCACAACTTATTTATGATAGCCGTGATAAGAACATACTTTCACTGACAATTGGTCAGGACGGCTTTATATATGCGGGTAGTGACAGCCGAGGATTGATATATAAGATAAACCCGCGCACTAAGACGGCGGCGGTTTTGTACGATAGCGAGCAGCCCGAAATAACAGCGCTATTATTTGCTGAGGATGGTGATTTGTATGCGGCGGCGACATCGGCTGAGATAGCTGCGGCCGAGGCGAAATTTGCCTTGCAATTGCCTTTGTCAGGTCGGCCTGAGATAAAGTTAGGAAAGGAAGAAAGTGCGAGCGAGAAGGAGGGTGGGCTGAAGCTTGAAATTGCAAATAAAGGAAGCGATGATGAAGAGCCTCCAAGAAAACCACCTGTCCTTAAGCCGACCAGGCCGGGCAAAGCCAGTTACATATACAAGATAACTAACGAAGGTTTCGTGACGGATGTATTCAGCAAGGCGGTGGTGCTCTTTGCTCTGGCATCGCAGGAGGAAAAACTGCTTGTTGGGACCGGCAACAGCGCCCAGCTTTTTACGGTTGACCCGGCCCTGGAGGAAGAGGCGATTATCTATGAGGACGAGCAGGCATCACAGATAATGGCGGTAGCGGTATCCGGGGAGGATGTGTATCTTGGGACGGCAAATCCGGCGAAACTGGTAAAATTAGGGAGGACTTTTGCGTCCGAGGGGACTTACAGTTCTGACTTAATTGATGCCGGTCAGCCGGCCAGGTGGGGTAAGCTGCAAATCGAAGCAGATATACCGCGAGACTGCAAGGTTATGGTGGCTGCACGCAGCGGCAACGTTAAAGATGTAAACGACCCGACTTTTTCGGACTGGACTCAAGCCGTTGAAGTTACTGAGCCGATACAGCTGCTCTGCCCGCAGGGCAGATTTTGTCAGTATAAGCTTGTTCTGCAAAGTACAGACGGGGGTGGCAGCCCGGTTGTGAGGGAGATTGCTGTTGCGCATACTATCCCCAATCTGGCGCCGAAGGTTGAATCTGTCAGCATTAGTCGAATCGAAGCGCCCGGGAAAGTGGGAATGTTCAAAATCAGTTATAAGGCCAAAGACGACAACGGTGATAAGCTGATTTACAAGATAGATTTTAGAAGGCTTGGAAGGGCAAACTGGATAGAACTCGAAGACGAACTCGAAAAGGACAGCTTTGAATGGGACGGCAAGACTGTTGAAGACGGTCGATACGAAGTGAGAGTAACCGCGAGCGATGAAAGAGGCAATACGACTACAACTAAATTGACGGGCAGCAGAATAAGTGATGCGGTAGTAGTCGATAACACGGGGCCGGTTATTAAGAAACACTCTATCGAGAAGGACAATAAAGCGGTAACGCTGAAGCTGCAAGTATCTGACGAGTTAAGTGCAATCGGGGAGGTGCATTATACTGTTGACAGTAATGCGGAGTGGACAGGCGCTGTGCCGGACGATCTGGTTTATGATACTACGGATGAGGATTTTACTGTTGTGATAGAAGATTTCCAGATCGGCGAACATATAATCACAGTCAGGGTTAGTGATGATGTTGGC